>Ga0101944_10002295_pt1 | contig 31744 bp, 23 predicted proteins | sample DewCreD2012metaG_FD_75245 | JGI IMG/M metagenome (GOLD analysis project Ga0101944, IMG submission 75245) | Hot spring sediment bacterial and archeal communities from British Columbia, Canada, to study Microbial Dark Matter (Phase II) - Dewar... ... | reverse complement strand
TATTCAACTTTGATTTCGACGCAAAAACCCGTTTCGCGGAAGCTTCAAAGAAACCAGCATCCTCCCGCCTCGCGTCAAATTCTCTTTTTACACTTGCGCCAAAACCTCTTTTTACACTTGAGTCAACTTTATTTCGCAAAATAGTGCTTGCCGATTTTCCGCACTATCGGGCGGCTCCATATCCATTTGCTCGTAGCAGTCGCAGGATTCCAATAATAGATGCAGCCGTTTGTCGGATCCCAGCCGTTCAGCGCGTCTCTTGCCGCTTTGAAGCATCGACCGTATCCGCCGCGCCGACAGCAACGCCGCCGACGCCTGGGGACGCGGGACGCCGACACCTTCAGACAAATTTAATCGAGGCGGGGTGGAGACGGCCCTGGGAAACGCGAGACGCTTACCGCTCGCGATACACGATTCGCCCTTTTTCCAAATCGTAGGGCGACAACTCGACGGTCACTCGGTCGCCAGGAACGATGCGAATGAAGTTCTTGCGCATTTTGCCCGCCACGTGGGCCAACACGATGTGCCCGTTGTCCAATTGCACGCGAAAACGGGTGTTGGCCAACGCCTCGGTCACCACGCCAGCGACTTCCAACGCACCTTCTTTCGGCATAAACGACTCCGCAAGGACCCCCAAGCACGCGGCCCGTTCCAACGGCTTGCGAATCCGCATCTTACCACTTTGGCCGCACGCCTCCAAGAGCCGGCGCAAAAGAACGCCTTGTTGTCAGTCACCACCACGAAAGGTGGTAATTTTTCAACCCATCAAGAGGGTGAAGAATGCCCCCTTGCCGGCACCCGCGGGGAGTGCTTGCCATGCCGGAATACACCCTCCGTGGGAATGCCATATGCCTCTCTAGGCGCATAACCGCGACGTTGATGGCTCCACATCCTCCAAGGTTGGTCGGGCGGTGCGAGTTCCTTGCGGGCGGCGCTTTGGCTTGACTAGAATAGAGGGTCTGCTTTTTCGGCTCACAAGGGTGACTTAGGAGGACGGTTCCGTGGCGAGGGGGAAGTATCTGTTCACGAGCGAATCGGTCAGCATGGGCCATCCGGACAAACTGGCGGACCAGATTTCCGATGGGGTGCTGGACGCGCTGTTTGCCCAAGACCCCTTGAGCCGCGTCGCCTGCGAGACGATGGTCACGACCGGCATTGCGATCATTGCCGGCGAGATAACCACCCAGGCCGTGATCGACTACGCGGCCGTTGCCCGCGACGTCATCGAAAAGGTCGGCTACGTCGACGACGAGATGGGCATTTGCGCCCGCACCTGCGCGGTGATGCTTTCCCTCGATCGGCAAAGTTCGGACATCGCGCGGGGCGTGAACGCCGACGAGGCGTCGGGCAAGGACATTGGGGCGGGCGACCAGGGTTTGATGTTCGGCTATGCGATCAACCACACGCCGGAGTTGATGCCCTTGCCGATCGCCTTGGCCCACCGCATCCTCGCCCGGCTCACCGAGATTCGGCAGAAGGGCGAGGTGAAGTGGATCCGGCCCGACAGCAAGAGCCAGGTCACGGTTCAGTTCGAAGGCGACCGGCCACTTCGCGTCGACACCGTGGTCGTTTCCACCCAGCACAGCCCGGACGTCGCCCAATCCGAGATCCGCGAGTTCGTGATCGAGAACGTGGTCAAGCCAATCCTGCCCAAGGAGCTGGTCAACGGCGAAATCACCTACCATGTGAACCCGACGGGCCGGTTCGTGACGGGTGGGCCGCACGGCGATTGCGGCCTGACCGGTCGGAAGATCATCGTCGATACGTATGGCGGGTGGGCGAGGCATGGCGGCGGGGCCTTCAGCGGCAAGGACCCGACCAAAGTGGACCGCAGCGCCGCCTACATGGCCCGTCACATCGCCAAGAACATCGTCGCCGCCGGCCTGGCCGACCGCTGCGAGGTGCAATTGGCCTACGCCATCGGCGTCTCCGACCCGGTGAGCGTGCTGGTCGACACCGAGGGCACGGGCAAAGTCGACGACGAGCGGCTCTGCAACGTGGTCCGCGAGCTGTTTCCTCTTACGCCCGGCGGCATCATCAAGTACCTCGACCTGCGCCGTCCGATCTACCGCCTGACCGCCGCCGGAGGGCATTTCGGCCGCTCCGAGCCCGAGTTCACGTGGGAAAAGACCCATCGCACGGCCGATCTTTTGGATGCCTGCGGGAAGGCCGCGGCCGCCAGATAGAGGAACCGCGATGCCGCCCACGATCCGCTGAGCGGCTGGGGGAGCGTCGGCCACCGTGTCGGGAAGCGCCATGCCGCCTTGCCCGCGTCGATTTCGTGTTTGGCTGGCCATCGCCGGACTGGCTGGTTATTTCGCTCTGTTCTTTTCCGCGGAGATGCCCAGCCTGACTCAGGCCACCGGCAAGGCGTTCCACCGCGCGCAACTTCTGGTTCACTACCTGCTTCTTCCCGAGGAACTTGTTCGGATCTGGTTCGGCGAGCCCGCCGAGTTTTCCTTAGGGGATCGGCTGCCGGTCCTGCTTCTCGCCGGGGGCATTCTCGCCTGGGCGGCCGCGGCGGGCTGGCTCCTGCTGAAGTCGAGCCGGCTCGACCGTGTGTTGACGGGGCTGGAGACGTTCGTCTTCGCCGCGGCCGTCGGACTGAACGCCGTTTCCACCTGCGTCCTGGCGATGGGACTGCTGGGCTGGCTCGGACGCGCGGCGTGCGGCGTGCCCGCCGTCTTGACCTTCGCGCTCGCCTGGTGGTTTTGGCGAAAAGAAAAAGGAAGACCAGTCGACGCGAAGGTTCGTCGTGAGAACGTGGACCGGTCGCCGGCCCTTCTCTGCGCCGTTCCGTTCGCCGCGATCCTCCTCCTTGGCGCGATGCTGCCGCCGGTGGATTTCGATGTTCGGGAATATCATCTCCAGGCGCCCAAGGAGTTCTTCTTGCAGGGCGGAATCGGATTCCTGCCGCACAACGTCTACGCCAACATGCCGCTGGGAACCGAAATGCACGCCTTGCTGGCCATGGTCATCGCCGGCGATTGGTGGCTGGGGGCGTTGGCCGGAAAGACCGTCCTCGCCTCGTACACGGCGCTGACGGCAGTCGCTCTTTGGGCGGCAGGCCGGCGCTTCGCCTGTCCCACCGCCGCCGCGGCGGCCGCGTTGGTCTACCTCTCCGTTCCCTGGGTCATCCAGGTGTCCACGCTGGGGCTGGTGGACGCCGCCCTCGGCGGCTACTTGTTTCTGGCCTTCTACGCGGTGTGGCTCGCCGCGGGAACACGTGAAACCGCGACCCGCGGAGAAAGTCACCGGCCCACAAAACGGGGCCCCGCGCCCTCCGAACCCCTGACGCGCCGCTCGGCGCCCGATGCGGCGCGCTTTCCCGGCTCGGCAACCGTTCGCGGGGACTGCTCCGATTTTCGTCGCGAAGTCCGCGAAAATGGGACTGTCCCCTTCGCCCGTACGACGTGTGAGCGGTTGCCCGGCTCGACGCGGCTCGCCTTGCTGCTTTTGGCCGGCTATCTGGCGGGGAGCGCGGCGTCGTGCAAGTATCCCGGGGTATTGTTCGGCGTGATTCCCTTGGCGGCCTGGGTCCTCGTTGCGTTTCGCGAGGCCTCCTGGCCGTGGCGGCGACTCGCCTGGCGGCCGGCCGCGGCGTTGCTTCTCGCCGCCGCCGCGGGCTGCGGACCGTGGTTCGCGAAGAACGCGGCATTGACGGGCAATCCCACGTACCCCCTCCTGTACTCGGTCTTCGGCGGCAAGACCTGGACGCCGGAGAAGGACCGCCAATGGAACGCGGTCCATCGGCCCCACGATTTCTCGCTGGGGGCGCTGGGCCGGGATCTCGGCCGCGTCGCCCTGACCAGCGAATGGCACAGTCCGCTCGTCATGCCCCTGGCCGCCCTGGGGCTTCTGGCAACGTCGCGTCGGCGGTGGGCGGCCGGTTTGGGGGTGTACTTCGCCTTCCTCATCGCCGCCTGGTGGCTGCTGACGCACCGCATCGACCGCTTTTGGATCCCTGCCTTGCCGCTGGCCGCGATGCTGGCCGGGCTGGGCGCGGCGTGGAGCCAGGAGCGGCCGTGGCGCATCGCGTTGCTGGTGTTCTTGATCGCCGGCTCGCTGGCCAACTTCCTTGCCGCCGCTTCCGTCGGCGGCGGATACAACCCGTACTTCGTCTCGCTGGCGCGGCTCCGGAACGATCCCCAGCGCGTCGACGCCTGGCACCAGTATTTCAATCGCCACGCGAAGCACGGCCGGGTGCTGCTGGTCGGCGACGCCCAGCCGTTCGACTTGGAGATGCCCGTCTTGTACAACACGTGCTTCGACGATTCGATCTTCGAGCGGCTCGTCAAGGGCCGCTCGCCCGCCGAGGTCCGCGCGGCCCTGGGCGAGCTGGGAATCACCCACGTCTATGTCCATTGGGGCGAAATCGCCCGCTATCGCCGCACCTACGGCTTCACCGAGTTTGTCCAGCCGGCGGTTTTCGATCACCTGGCGGCCAGCGGCGTGCTGGCGCCGCTGGCCGAGATTCCAGACCATTCGGGCCGGGGCTACCGGGTTTCCGGCCCGCCGTAGAGACGTTTCCTGGCGCCGCGAGGCGAACAGGCGAACAGGGCGGGCGAACCAGCGAACAAGCGGCCGCGCGCGGCAAACGCTCTTGTCGGCCGCCGAGGAATCGCGTAAGCTGATCCCCGGGGTATGCGCGTCCGCGGTGCCCGTCACGGACTGGCTTGGAAGCAACGAAAGGCGCCCGCCATGGAAACGTTGGGGAACGGATCCCAAGTCAAGGAAGTCGAGCAGGCGATCGCCCGCGCGCGGCAATGGCTCTTCAGCCAGCAACACGCCGACGGCTACTGGGTCGCTGAGTTGGAAGGCGACTCGATTCTCCAGAGCGAGACGATCCTGCTCTTGGTTTTTCTGGGCCGCGAGGATTCCGACCTCGTTCGGCGACTCGCTCGGCGTCTGTTGGAGACGCAACTTCCGGGCGGCGGGTGGGCCATGTATCCTGGCGGCGGCGTCGAGATCAGCGGGAGCGTGAAGGCGTATTTCGCCCTGAAACTCGCCGGTTGCGACGTGGAATCGGAACCGATGGTTCGCGCCCGCCGCGCGATCCTTGCCCACGGCGGCGCCGACGCCGTGAACAGCTACACGCGGTTCTTTCTGGCCATGCTCGGCCAGATTCCCTACTCGTGTTGTCCGGCGGTCCCGCCCGAACTCGTGCTCCTGCCGCGATGGTTTCCCGTCAATCTCTACGCGGTGAGTTCCTGGTCGCGGACGATCATCGTGCCCTTGTCGATCGTTTCCGCGTTGCAGCCGGTGCGCCGGCTACAGCCGCAGCAAGGGATCCGCGAGCTTTTCCTGAAAGAGCCGCGGCATTGGCCGCCGCTGCGACGGCCCGGGGCGAGGGAAGGGGAGCGGGATTGCCGCGGCGGGGCGGACGGCGAGGCCCCGCCAGCCCGCGCGGCGCAGCAAGACGCCGATCCTTGTCCCCCGGCGCGCGAGCCGATGCTGGGTTGGACCCGCTTCTTCCGCGCGGTCGACCACCTGTTGCAAGGCTATCAGCGGCTGCCGTGGCGGCCCACCCGGCGTCGCGCCCTGCGCGCGGCGGAGCAATGGATGTTGGCGCGGTTCGAGCGGAGCGACGGCCTCGGGGCGATCTTTCCGCCGATCGTGTTCAGCCTCGTGGCGCTGCGCGCGCTGGGCTACGAAGACGACCGCCCTGAAGTCCGGTATTGCCTGCGGCAGTTGAACGACCTGGTGCTCGAAGATCCCGACTCCGGTTCAGCCCGCGTCCAGCCCTGCAAGTCGCCCGTCTGGGACACCGCGATCGCGGTGCGGGCCTTGGCGGCCGGGGGAGTGGACGCCGACGAACCGAACATGCTCCGCGCGCTGGAATGGCTGATCAAGCAGCAGATCACCCGGCCCGGCGACTGGTGCGAGAACGTCGCGGCCGAGCCCGGCGGATGGTGCTTCGAGTTCCACAACGACTTCTATCCCGACTCGGACGACACGGCGATGGTGCTGATGGCCCTGGCCGAGGCCTTCCGCGGCGGCCGGGAACGCGCTGCCAACCCGAAGGCCGAGGAGGTGTTGGCGCGGGCGGCGGCGGCGATCGACCGGGGCATGAAGTGGGTGGTGGCGATGCAGAACGACGACGGGGGCTGGGGGGCTTTCGATCGGAACAACGATCGGCAGTTCCTCTGCCACGTCCCCTTCGCCGACCACAACGCGATGATCGATCCCAGCACCCCTGACCTCACCGCCCGAGTCCTGGAAGCCCTCGGCAGGCTGGGGCGCCGGCTCGGCGATCCGGTGGTCGATCGCGCCGTCGCCTATCTCCGCGCTGCCCAGGAGCCGGATGGGGCATGGTTCGGCCGCTGGGGGGTGAACTACGTCTATGGCACGTGGCAAACGCTCGTGGGTCTGACCGCCGTCGGCGTGCCGCGCGACGACCCGGCGGTGATCGCCGGCGCCCGTTGGCTGTTGGCCCACCAACAACCCTCCGGCGCGTGGGGCGAATCGCCCGACACATATGACCACCCCCGCCGGCGCGGCCAGGGGCCGGCCACACCGTCGCAAACCGCTTGGGCCGTCATGGGACTCATCGCCGCCGGTCTCCGCGATCATCCGGCCGTGGTTCATGGAATCCAATACCTCATCGACCAGCAGCGAAGCGACGGGGCCTGGCGCGAACCCGAGTTCACCGGCACCGGATTTCCCAGCGTGTTCTACCTCCGCTACCATTACTATTCCATCTACTTCCCGTTGATGGCGCTGGCGATGTGGACGCAACCCGGCGCGGGGCCGGACGCGGCGGCGCGGCCCGCGGCGAGGGCATTCGCTCCTCCCGGCGAGGGCGGCTCGCCGCGACCCTCGGTCGGGGCCTGCTGATCGCGGCCAAGCTGGCGCGGCGGCGCGAAGACTCCCCTGAGGCGATGTTTCCCATGCGATTTCCTCTCTCCCTCACCCGCTCGATGGCCGGTTATCTGCTCAAGCAGCGGCTGGGGGGCCGGGAGCGGTTCCCGTTGGTGCTCATGCTCGAACCGCTGTTTGCGTGCAATCTGCGGTGCGAGGGCTGCGGGCGTGTGCGCGAGTACGCCGACTGCCAGCGGGATCGGCTTTCCATCGAGGAGTGCCTCGCCGCGGCGGACGAGTGCGGCGCGCCGGTGGTGAGCGTCTGCGGCGGGGAACCGCTGATTTATCCCGGCGTCGAGGAACTCATCGACCGCCTCCTCGCCCGGCGCAAGCACGTGTATCTTTGCACGAACGGCCTGCTCTTGGAGAAGAAGCTCCCTGGGCTGCGGCCGACCAGCCGGCTGCTGATCAACGTCCATCTGGACGGCATGGAGGCCACGCACGACCGGCTTGCCGGTCGGCCCGGGGTGTTCCACGAGGCGGTGGCCGGAATCCGCGCCGCCCGGCAGGCCGGCTTCCGCGTCTGCACCAATACCACGATCTACCGCCAGACCGACATGCACGAAATCGCCGTGCTGTTGGAGCTGCTTGCCTGCCTGGGCGTGGACGGCTTTTTGCTCTCGCCCGCCTACGGCTACGAAGCGGTCCGGGCATCCGATCCCGGCGCGGCCCGACTCTTCATGACCCGGCAGGAGTGCCGCGCCAAGTTCCGCGAGGCCAGGCCGATCCTCTCCCGGTTCCGACTCACCAACTCGCCGATCTATCTCGATTTCCTTTGCGGCGACCGGGAGCTGCCGTGCGCCGCCTGGGCAAGTCCCACCCGAAACGTCCGCGGCTGGAAAGGCCCGTGCTATCTCCTCACCGACCGGCACTACGCCACGTACGAGGAGCTTGTCGAATCGACGCGATGGGAAAGGCTTGGGCCGGGCAACGACCCCCGCTGCGAGCATTGCCTGGTCCATTGCGGCTTCGAGCCCGCCGCCGTTCTGGCCGCCAACCGCCGCGTCCGCGACGCCGTGGCCATGGCCCTGTGGCAATTGGGATAGACGCCAGGCATCGATGCCCATGAGCGACGGGGGCGTTGCGTTCACGGGCACTGTCCTGATCTTCGCCGCGAAGTCCGCGAAAATGAAACGGTCCTTTGTCCCGGCAAGGGGACCAACGCATTCTTCGGTCCGAAACAAGCGGAAAAATTGGCCAGTCCCCGGCCCGCGAACGGTTAGTCTCTTACCGCTGAACTTCTCCGCAACATGCGGAGAAGTTTGCGCCGTTAGGCGGCATTTGCAAGTTCAGGCCAATTCTGCTGGTAGAGTTGCACTGCCAGGCTGAGCAAGCGGCGGCCGGCATCGGTGACGCGCCAGCGCCGGCTGTGCGGAATCTTGGCCACCAGGTGCCGTGTGTGCAGGCGCTTGAGCAAGCGCCCGACAGCAGCACTTTGGTTCCGGCTGGTTTTGCCCTCCCCGTAGAGGGCGGCGCGAATGTGTTTATTTTGGAAGCCGCGGGCGATGTGGTCACCGTCCAGAACAGCCAGGAACAGTTGCACGTCTTCGCGGCGTGCAGGGTTGAAGCCGGCGTAACTGCGCTGGGCGACCACCTTGCGTTCGGTGAGCTGACGCAACTGCCGGTACGCCGGCGCCGGATCGTCAACCACGGCCAGGGCGTCCAGATAGCGACGATTGCAGGCCAGGGCTTGCTCTTGATAATGGATCAGACTGCCCGTGTCCTTGTTCATGGGAAAGCAGCCTTGGGAACTGGAGCCATCGCGGTGATAGCGTGTGCGAAAGACGGAAAATTCCTGGGGGCGGTTGATGACGGTTTCCACCCGGAGGACCACGCCAAACTTGTCGTACATCTTCAGCCAGTTGCGTGTCATGCGGTGCTTGATGCGTGTGCCGAGCAGACGGTCGGTCTTGACCTCGGTCTGCACGTCGCCGTCGAAGCGGCGATCCCACCTGCGGCCGAGGAATCCCAGGATGTCCTTGGGAGTGAACGTCACGGCCGCAAACTGCAGGAGCTTTTGATAGAGCCCGGTCAAATGGGCCGGATTCTTAAAGAGAAGATCGGTGGCGAACTCCGCCTGGTCCACGACCCAGCGGAGGCGGTAACAGGATAGTTCCTTGCCCAGCAGGGGGTTGACCATGGGGGCATAGCGACCCAGGATCCTGGGCCAGTCGAGGCGGGCGAAACGATCGGCCTGCTTTTGCGCCTTGACCGGATCGTCGAGCTGCGTGAAGGCATTCTGCTTCTGGACAAAACCCAAGCCCAGACGCGCCATTTGCTGAGCGAGCCAGTCGTGGCCGTTGGCGTAGACCTGCAGCGTGAAGGGTGCCCAGGTTTGCAGACGCACGTGGATGAGGCCGAGCTGCGGATCGAGGAAGTAGTAATAGAGGACGCGTTGCTGCCGAGGACGCGCGACGAAACGCGGCCGTTGGTCCCCAGGCACCAGCGCGAAGGAGTTACAAGTTTCCTGGGTGCAGAGGATGCCGACCAGGCCGGACTCGATGCGTTGTTCGCGGATCAACTGTTCGGCCCATTTTTCTTTCTTGAAGGAGCCGGTGCGATAAAGATACGTCCGGCCCGCTTTGCCCGCGACAGCCTGAGCATGCATGACCAGTCGTTCGGACCATTGCTTGGCGATGTCGTTGATGAAGTGAGCACGGCGGACCTTGAGCACCCAATCGACAAAGCGTTCCAGTTCGGAGGGAGCCGCCATGGCGAGATGCCCCTTGAAGATCACCCGATCAAAACAATGGAGCGTGCAGACCATGATGCTGGCAAACTTGAGCACAAACCGCCATACTGGAGCCATGGCATTCTCCTGGAGCGTGGATGTTCGTTGTACCACCCCATTCTCCGGGAAGAATGCCATGTTTTCCACCACGGCGGCCGCCCCGCCGAAGCGGAGCACGGATGCGGAGCGGAGCAGCACGGACGCTGCGACTCGCATGGATGCCCTCATGGAGGGGGCCCAAATAATGTCACCCCCTGACAACACTGATTCACTTTCCGCTCATATGTTCAGTTGCGGCTCCGCCGCGTTGAGTATTGTGTCCCCGGAATTCCATATTTGTTCCCGGGGTCCTTTTTGCTCCCCGGGCTCATGTTCCGGAAAGTCAACAGCCAAGACCGGAAGCCATATCCACCAGACGGCGCGGTACGGCCGTCCGGCAGCGTCATTCATCGGGTATCGTCATTCCCCGCGAAGAATCAACCCGATCGCTTCGAGAACCGCGCCGTGCCGCCCATAGATGCCAATGACGGTCGCACCGCTGCCGCCGATCGTTGTCGTCGCCCGTCCGGTGGGTACGCCGATCCACGGCGACGTGTAGCTGTCCGACGGGTCGAGGCCACCGCCGGGCTTCAATCGCATGAAGACGATCTGCACTGCGTTCACAAACCGTTTGGCGTCCACGTTCAGGGCGCCGACGGCATAGCCGCTGCGGGCGATGACAACCGATGGGCCGGCGAGCGGAATTCGCGCGTCGAAGATCGGCTCGATCGGGGCGAGGCACTGTCCGTTGTCCCATTGTCCCAGGCGGTAGCGGAAGCCCAGCACCGGTCCCCGCCCCTCCTTGCGAAACACCCAGCCTCCACTGCCGATCTGCTCCGTATCCCCGCCCGCCAGGGCGCCGGCCGGCGGCGCGGATTCGGCCTCGCCGAGGGAATTCACATACGCCCGGTCGGGTGCGCTTAACCGTTGGAGGGGTATCGCCACTTTGCTGCCGTCGCTCTTCTGGATGGTAACTTTGCCATCGGTGTTGGAGAGCAGCTTGCCCTCGATAGTGAACTTGCCCGTCGAGTCGCGCCAGGTGCGAAAGCCCGCCGTCGCTGCGAGAGCCGGCGCGGCTGGATTCTTTTCGGCCTCCGGGGCCGGCCGCCCTTGCTGCGCCGGTGGCATCCGTTCTTCAGCAACCTGTTGCGCGGCAAGACGTTTCTCTTCTTGTTCCTTGCGGCGCCGTTCAGACTGAGCGGCGGGCGATTCCACTGGGCCGACCACCGCAGGCGGTCCGGCGAGCGGCGGCGACGGCTGGTCAGGGGCAGGCGCAGTGCCTTGGGCGACCGCAGGCTGTGGCAAGGGGACCGCCTACGGTCGGCTCATCTCGGGCACGGCAAGAGTGTTCGTCGGCTGAGACGCTGTGCTCGCATCCATCGCGGTCTTCTGCCCCGTCGATTCCGCCGGCCCGCCGTTCTGAAGGGAATTCGCCGTCAAGAACGCCAGCGCGCACGCTAGACCGAAAGAGGAACAGCCGATGATGCCGCGGGTGAGCCCCCAGTCGGCCATGCTCCGTCTGCGCAGCGAAGCCTTCTTGCGGTCGACGCTCACGCCGACGGCTTCCAGCGCCCACCGCCTGGCAAAGAAAACAGCCGCGGCGGCCAACCAGCACAACAGCCCAATTCGCCTCCCCGGCCGCTGATGATAGGCATCGTGGCCGCCTATCTCCGTCCCTGCACCAACTGCCATCATGGCGCCCAGGCCAAGGCCCAGACTGACACCCAAAAGCATCAGACCCGCGATGCTCAGGTTGGTAATGTTGACCTTGAGCAACTCTTCGAGTTTGCGCATAGGTGGAACCCTCAGACGCATCGCTTGAGAATGTCCACTCGCCGCTCTTCCGACGCACTCATCATAGCGCAGCGCGACGCGTAGGGTCAACGCGGCGTAGAAGGACGCAACAGGGTGCGTCCCAGCCTCTGCGCCCGTAGGCAGTCGTCAAGAAGGGTCAATAGGAGACCCTGCGCGACAGCGGGGACAGCCACCGGTTTTCATGGGCCGTGATACCGGCCGAAAACCGGTGACCGTCCACGGTTTCCTATTTGGGGGGAGAATACGGCGTTCGCGTCAACGCCGTGGCGCCGGGCTTCATCGCCACCGACCGGGGCAAGCCGCTCTTGGCCAACCCGGCCATCGACCAATGGCGCCGGAACAATACGCCGCTGGGGCGTGTGGGCACGCCCGAGGACATCGCGGCGGCGTGCCTCTTCCTGGCCTCCCGCGCAGCCAGCTACATCACCGGACACGTCCTCTACGTCGACGGCGGCACGACCTGCGGACTATTCTGGCCGCTGGACGTGTGATTCAGCGTTCCTTGCGTTTCAACTCGGCGTGGTGCTCTTCCATGAATTTGCGCAACTCATCGGAGAAGGCCAAGAGCCGTTCCCACTGCTCGACATAAAGCGTGACCGGCATCCGCTGCAAGCCGTAGAGACTGAGCGCTCCCTTCGGGCTCACCTTGCAGTACAATTGCGAGCGCCGCGTTTGCTCCGCCTGCTCCAAGAGCTTCGAAGCTTGCTCGACCGGGATCTCTCCGCTGGCCACCTTCGCCAGGATCTCCTCTTTATTCATGTTCAATTCTCCCTCCCATGCGACCCCCAACGGATCGTCTCCGCTTGAGGATCCGCTTCAAGGCTTGCGCCGGTCATGTCCTGAAGCATAACATAACCAACCAGCACGGCGGCACAAGACCAACCCCGGCCGAATCTTGCCCCCGCCGAGACGGCCGGGCTTTTCCTGTCAGGATGGGTTGCCAAGGCAAACAGGGCAACCCCAGCGCCTCGTGGCATCGGGCCCGGCCTCGACGTCTTGGTTTCGCGCGACGGCGCGAGCCGGAGCTTGGAGCACGGGCGGCCCAGCGGCCAGGCGGATGCGTCGGCGCGGGGACCGCCGCGGCGGGTTTTCGGGTCTTGGCGACTCATCGCAGGGCCTCCTGCAATTTCAGAATCTGCGTCGCCAGGAGCCAACGGTAGGCGTCGAAGTCGGCGCCGCTCCAAAGCCCGTCGTATTTGTATTTTTCCTGGACCTCGATTGCGTCCCAGACGAACCGCAGCTCCCGTTCGGCCTCGGCGGCCGCCTCGGCCGCCTTTCCGCCCCGCTGCCTGGCGGCGGCGGCGAGTTGTTCCAGCGTGTAGAGGTATCGTCCGTCGTCGATGCCCTCGCGGTAGGCCTCCCACAGGGCGACGGGGATGGGTTCGCCCTCGGGCGTCGAGCGGTTGAAGAAATCCATGTAGGGTCCGTCGAGATAGTTCCACGGATCGCCCGTGCTCGACTGGTAAATCCAGGGGATCAGGGCCTTGAATCCCGATTTCCAGAAGCCGAAGCCCCAGGTCATGCGGGCCCCGCGGACCGGCGTATGATCGTTTTCGCCGCTGATGTGGTTGGGATAGCACCAGAACTCGATGCCCTTTTCGCGGCTCAGCCGGCGGATCTTCTCGCCTCCGAACACGAAGGGTTGGCAGCACCAGACGTCCACCCAGGGCCAGAGCGGCTCGAACTGTTCATGGGTCGGGTCGGCGGTGACATAGGTCCGCACGCCCGGGACGCGCTTGATCGCCTTGAGCACGCCCACCATGAACCGGACGGAGTTTTCCTGCGTGCTGGGCTCGTCGACCGGATAGTAGAGCAGTTCCGGCCATCCCCGTCGCTTGCGTTCTTTTTCGATCGTCTCGACCATCTTGGTCACCTCGTCGAAGAACGATTGGGGCACGTCGGGACGCACCAGGCGGAGATGGCTCCCCAGGCCGCGGCGGTCGACGAGCTGGGCGTACCAATGCTCCACCCCGAAGCTGGCCACGAGGGGCTTGTCGGCCAGGCCGTGTTTGCGGTCGAGGGCGATGCGGCGGTCGGTTTCCTCGCCGTCGATCGTCCAGCGGCCCTGCTCGTCGCGCTTCAACCCCGACACGTTCGACACGTGCGTGTTCATGCCGTGCTCGATCATGTCGCGGCGCTCCAGCTCGGCCTTGCGCTGGAAGTAGGCGTTGGCCGCGGCCGTGTTCCGGGGATCGACCATTCGGAGCGGGTCGTAATAGTACATGCCGTAGATGTGCTCGGGGTTCTTCTGGAGCCGGATGGGCAGCACGCGGAGCGCCAACGGCACTTCGGCCGGGGGGCCCGCCGCGGGCGCGAACGTCAGTTTCCCCTGATAAACGCCGGCCAAAGCCTTCTCGGGCACCCGCACCGTGACCCAGAAGGTCTGATTGCAGCCCTTGCGCAGGTCGATGTGCGGGCGGCGCTCGAGCACGTCGGGCGCGATATGCCAGGAGTACATCGACGAATAGTTCGGCCGCACCCGCATGTACCGCACCGCCCGAATGTCAACGTTCGCCGCGGGCAGCACCGCGTCGCCGCAGCGCAGATCGCTGGCCGTGACCTTGGCGCCGGGCAGGTCGGCCAGCGGCATGACGCTGAACGTCACCGGCTCGTATTCGCCCTGGGAAGCGAAGGCCTTGAGCTGGGGATTGAGTTCCTCCGCGCGGGGCACGGTGTTGGGGTAAATCACTTCCGAATAGTGTCGGGCGAACACGGCGTAGCCCCGCGCGCGGTCCGACGCCGCCAGCTCCGGCATGGGGCGGTCGTCGACATGCCGGGTTTCTTTCCACTTTTCCGCCACCGGCGGCGGCAGGAAATAAACCTCTTGTTCCAAAGGCTCGAGGATCTCGGATCGCACGGACGGCTCTTCCGCCGCCGGATAGAGGATCACGCAGGCCGCCAGCCAATCGGTGGTCGGAACAAACTCGATGGCCAGCGGTCCCCGCGCGACGCGCGTCCGCAGCACGCGCTTCTCGAAAATCGAAGGGCCGGGGATCTTGACGTTCGCGCGGGCCTGGCCCGCCGCCACGTCGAAATCGTGGTACTCGCGCGGCGAGCCGGCGCTGCGCCCACACAAAACGTAAACCACGTAATCGCCCGGATCCACGTCGACCAGGAACGCGTTGGGGCGATCGCTGAAGACGCAGTCGCAGGTAATCTCGTTCGTGTAAATCGGCGGCGGCTGATCGACTCCGCGGCTCTCGTTGCGCTGCCACTGCGTCCCGTAGTGGTGGTCGTGGGCCTTCAGGCCGTCGCCGCTCTTCCACCCGAAGCCCGCCGCCTGGGCATATTTCGAGGCCGGCGTCACCCGCGTGAATCCCCGGCGGAGCGCGGAATCCTCCGTGCCCATGTCGAACAACAACGGCTTGGCCCAGGCGGACGGCGCCGCGCTGCCCAGGGCCAGAACCAGGAGCATCAGGCCAGTTCGCATCACAACCTCCATAGCCGTTCACGGGGACTGCCTGAATTCTCGCGGCGAAGGCCGCGAAACCGGGACCGTCCCCTTGGCCGGCGCAAAAAAGGCCGCAAGACAACGGTTCGCGTCGCCATGTTCTAGCTCGTCGGACCGCGCCGCTCCCTCCGCTTCACGCCGCGCGAATCGCCGCCTGTCGCCGGCCGGAAGGGCGGCTCGCGCGGGGGCTATTCGATCAGCGCGAAGGCCTTCCGGATCGACGACGCGGTGGTTTCGACCGCCTTCTCGGCGGGCATGGCCCGCAACGCCTCGCTGAACGGCTCGACCACGACGGGGCCGTCGTATCCGATCTTCACCAACGCATCGAGAAACAATTTCAGGTCGATCACGCCGGTCGCGCAAGGCAGATCGCGCTTCGAGTCGATTTGGCGATCCAGCGGAATGCCGGCCGGGGCGTCGTTGAGGTGGACGCACACCACGTCGCGGTTGCGGAGGGTGAGCAAGTCGGCCGGGCCTTCGCCGGCCGTGTACCAGTGCCAACTGTCGATCAGGAAGCCCACGTTCGGCTGATTGATCTCGGCGATCAGGTCCTTCATCTCGGCCATGGTGTGGATGAACGGAAACCGGCCCGCGGTCCACGAGGTCTTCGGTCCGACGTATTCCAGTCCCAGACGCTGATCGTGGTCGGCCAGGACCTTGGCCACTTCGCGGAGCCGCCGGGCGTGCTGCCGGAAATTGGCCACATAGGTCAGCGTGGGGTGGCTCGGGGCGAGCCAGGTGGCCAGGCGGGTCGCGCCGGCCCGCTTCAGCCCGCCCGCCAGTCGCGGCAGGGCCTTCATCCCCGCTTGAAACGCCGCGTCGCCGCCGCGGAACTCGATCGGCAGGCCGCTTGCGCCCCAGACCAGATTCTTGGTCTTCAAGTCGGACAGCAGCGCTTCCCGTGCCGCGTCGCCAAGGCCGGCCAGAAAATCGGCAACCGGCTCCACGGCCTGGAAACCGTGGCGGTGGGCCAGTCGAATCGCCTCGCGCTGGTCGGCGCGCACGCCAATCGCGCCGCACGACAAGCAGGCGGTGAATTTCCTCCGCCGGCCCGCCGCCTTCGCCTTCTCTTCGCCCGCGCCCCGCGGCGGCGCCGCCGCAGTCATTCCGACCGCGGCCGCGGTGGCCAGAAACGCGCGTCGGGAACAGGTCCTCATGGCATCCCCTCGCCCCTGGTGGACATCGGTTTCCACGAACATGGCGTTTGAGGCCCGGCGTGTCAAGGGGCGAGGCGGCGGTCGGCGCGGCGCCGCCAATCGACGAACGGAGAAGACGGGAACGGTCGCCCCCGGCGCGATGCGCTCGGTTCCGGTGCAGGCCGGGATGGCCTCGGCTTCCTTCATTCCAGTTCCGGGGGCACGTTGCCGTAGCTCCACGGCGCTTTGAACGGCGGGGCCTTCGGCCGCACGGGAATCTCGCCGGGAGTGAACCGGCTTGCCAAACGAAGGCAGGCATCGGCGATCTGTTGTCCGGCCGATGGGACGAGATTGCTGTAGGAGGTGAGCCGGGTTTCGTAGCCGCCGCCCTTGGGGCCGAGGGCCTCCTCGGTCGGCACATAGCCCACGCAGTCGTTGGCCAGCTCGACGATGAACGTCAGCGGGAAACGGCTCTTGGCCCGCATGTCCAGGCCAAACTGGCAGAAGTACTCCGCGGGATTGGCCAGCACCACGACCGGCCCGACCTGGATCGCCTGAACTTCCACGTCCCTGCTCTTCTCCTTGGCCAGCAGGGCGTCCAAGAGCACGATTTCCTTGGCGAACGTCCATTCGGTGTGGCCGACCTTCTCGGGCGGCTGCTGGACCAGCTCCCAGCACTTTTTCACCCGTTCGGGCTTGGGGACGCGGCGGGGGATGCGGAGCGTTTCGGTCACGGCGTTCACCGGCGCGAGGCTGCCGCGGTCCATGCTCACCAAGACCTTGACGGCTTCCGCGCCCACGCGTCCGCCGACGATTTCGCCCCAGCGGTCTTGGCCGGGATGGGCGAGGGGCGACAGATTGTCGACCTGAGTGACGTCGCCGCTGGCCCCGGCGAGGAAAACCACCACGGCGTCCGGCCCCATCGCCCCGCGGATCGTGCGCTCGAGGTGATAGACCCAGTTGGCCGAGATGCCGGTCGGGCCGGTCGTGCCGTGGCAGCAGTAATTCACCACGCAGCCGAGGCATTTTCCTTCCTTGTTCCAAACACCGATGACGCCGACGTTCGGGTCGATCGGGCCCGCCGGCTCGACAATGTCAGGGTTCCCCTGGCCGGGGTGGGTATAGCTCAAGCCGTTCTTCATCCGGAAGCGGCGGTTGAAGGCGGCCTTGTCCTCGATCCCATTGCCCGCTCCGCACAACGCCTCGGCCCGGCCCTCGTGGGCCGCGCACACCGCGTCGACGATCTGCTTCTCCACAAGCTGAAGATACTTCGGATCGGCGCAGGACGATTGCTCGTAGGCGAGCTTCTGCACGGCGGGCGAGGCATGGTCGAATTCGCCGGGCAGGATCATGCCCGTGGGGCCGGAGCTGTGCGAGTGCGAAGCGCCGATCAGGACCGCGCTGGGCGGAATGCCGCAGCGTTCGTGAATCGCCTTGCGGGCGCGTTCGACCGAAGGGCGGCGAATGGCCAGGGCGTCGATCCCGACCAATGCCACGCGCGTCGCCCCGTCGTCGAACACCGCCGCGCGCACCTTGCACGCGTCGTGGAACACCCGGTGATACGATTTCCCATATCCGCCGGGCATTTCCATGCCCAGTTCCGGCGTGATGTCCCGTTCCGCGAAGCCGACTTTCATCAAGGGGCCGGACGGCGCCTGGGCGACACCCTCGTTCCAAATGTCAACAGTCATGGCAACTCCCACCGCGAAACCTAGAATGCGAATCCATCGAGCCGTCATGTGCGTCTCCTGATCGAAATCCTTGCCAAGGATTCAAGCTGCGTGCGGCCGCGCCGTAAGCCCGCTGGCCCGGGCCGCCTCATGCCCGTCATGCTAGACGCGCTGGCGCCGCCCTGCAACCGTGCGACCCGCGGCCGGGCCAGGTCGGCGGGAAGCCACACAGCCCTCCCGCGCGCAAAAAAAGCCCCCGGAAAGGCCGCGTCCCAGGGGGGCAGAGGACACTTCACTTTTCCGGGAGCGATTGGATTGGCTCGCTACGGCCGGTTCGGCTGTTGGCAGCGGTTGGAACCGCTCGGTGGTTTCGGAAGCGCTGCCCGGGCCTCCTTGCCTGCGGAGCATCGCTTCTGGGTCCGCAGGCATGCCCTCGCAGGCACGCCCCGATGCAGACCGATTGATGGGCAACCACGGTGGCTTGTCTTTTCCGCCGGCAACGGCCCGGCGGCTTCATGAGCACTCAAGAGGTCGGGAGGATAGGAGATTCCAAGAGACGTGTCAACGGCAAAAAAATCGTCGGCAACGGCAGTCAGCACCAGGCGATCCACTTGCCGCTACCCCAACATCAGGCGGATTGCTTTTACCGTTAATGGGGTTCATGGGGATGGCTCAACCCCTGCGGGCTGTTGCCAGTCAACACCCATCTTCTCGTGGATCGCGACCCATGTAAATGGTTGTGTGGTCACTGTTTCGGTCGCGAGTTTGGGCAATGCGGCAAGGAACACCGCAGGCGGACCCGCACACCCGCGTTTGGGCAGTGAATCCCTGGGCAGACTCTTGACAACTGGATTCATTTTTGGATAATTTGGATGTTTGTTATCTGTTTTAGCCTATTTTGTCGTTGCCATGTTGACGAAGACCTCGCTATCGGCCGTTCGGGCCCTTGTGTTTCTGGGGCTGAACCGTCGCGATCAACCGTGGTCGCCCCGGTCCATGGCGGAACACTTGGGCGAATCTCCGAGCTATTTGGCGAAGGTGGTTCGCCATCTGGTTCGGGCGGGGATTCTCAAGGCCCATCGGGGCGTGTCGGGCGGAGTGGTCCTGAATCGCGAGCCGCAGAACATCACGCTCTTGGCCATCGTCGAGGCGTGCCAGGGGACGGTGCTCGGCGACTTTTGCAGCGAAGCCACGGACCTGACATTGACTTGCGGGTTCCATCAGGCCGGAGCCGAGTTGCACCGGGCGATCGTCGGCGTGCTGTCGCGGTGGACGCTGGCCGACTTCCTGCGGCGGCCGCGGCCCGTCGATGGCCAGAGCGCCGGCCCCCGTTGTTGGCTGGAGCCTTGTCCCATGCGTGCGGTCAACTCTGTGACCGGGGGGGACTCACGTGCGATACCTGGTTGAAGTCCCCACGGCTTCTTACTGGCGGCGGCAGATCAAGTGCCAGGCCGCTTGCCCCGTGCATACCGACGCGCGTGGGTATGTGCGAGCGATCGCTGAGGGGAACGCCGAACTGGCCTACCTGATCGCACGCGGACCCAATCCATTGGCCTCGATCTGCGGCAGGGTGTGCGGCGCGCCGTGCGAGGCGGCGTGCCGGCGGGCCGACTACGACGGGGCCATCGCCATCCGCAGCCTGAAGCGGTCCGTCTGCGAACGGTTCGGGCCCGAAGGACGAAAAGAAGGCGGCAAGGGACTTCTCGACTACCTTAAGAACCTCGCGGAGCGAAAGTCCCTAGTCCCGCCCTCCGGCGGCAGGACCGCCACCGGCCGCCTGACGCCGGAACCAGAAGCACGTCTTTGCCGGGACAAGGAGGAACTCCTGCCTTTGCTGCGGGCATTGACCGGCGGCCAGGTTCCGCTGGCAGAAGGGAAAAGCGTGGGCATTATCGGGGCTGGCCCGGCGGGCCTCGCCGCGGCCCACGATCTCGCCTTGCTCGGGTTCAAGGTCACGATCTACGAGGTCGAGCCCGTGCTCGGGGGGATGCTGGCCGTGGGCATTCCGCACTACCGGCTGCCCCGCGATTTGATTCGGGCGGAGGTGGAGACGATTCTCGAACTGGGCGTGGAGGCTGTGACCCATTGCTGCGTGGGCCGCGACGTGTCGCTTGCCGAACTGCGCCAGCGCCACGATGCCGTGGTGATCGCCGTGGGGGCCAAGCGGTCTCGCAAGCCGGGCTATCCAGGCAGCGATGCGGTGGGGGTGTTTGGCGGGGTCGAGTTCCTCCGCGACGTGGCCTTAGGCGCCCGGCCGGCGCTGGGACGGAGGGTCGTGGTGGTCGGGGGCGGCGACGCGGCCATGGACGCCGCCCGAACCGCCCTGCGCGTCCCCGCCGCCGAGGACGATCGGGCTGGCGAGCAGGGCGAACACTACCTGGCCATGGACGCCGCGCGCATCGCCTCGCGCATCGGAGGCCGAGAGATCCACATCGTCTACCGCCGTTCCCGCGCCGAAATGCCCGCCGTCCAGACGGAGATCGAGGAGGCCGACGAAGAGGGCATTCATTTCCACTTGCTGACCAATCCCGTGCGCATCGAGAAAAACGAACGCGGCCAGGTCCGCGGCGTGTGGTGCGAGCGAATGGAATTGGGCCAGCCCGACGCCAGCGGACGCCGCGAGCCGGTGCCCGTCAAGGGCTCGGAGTTCTTCATGGAATGCGACAGCGTGCTGTTGGCCATCGGCCAGACGTTCGACCTGTCGTTTGTCGATCCCCAGCGCGACGGGCTCCGTCTGACCCGCGACGGCCGCATTGAGTGCGACCCGAAGAGCGGAACGACCGCGGCCGCCGATGTGTTCGTCGCGGGAGACCTGGCGCACGGGCCGAAGCTCCTGATCCACGCCGTGGCGTCCGGCAAGGCCGTGGCGCGGAGCATTTACGAGCGATTGACCGGGAATCGCATCGCGTCGGAGGCGACCGAGTTGCATTTTCCGCTCCCGGCTTACGACCGCGAACCGGATTACGAAAAACGGCGCCGCCTTCGGCCGGACACGCTCGCGCTGGACGCCCGGTTCGTCCGGATGGACATGCCGGTCGAGTTGGGATTCACCGAGGAACAAGCGTGCCGGGAAGCGGGGCGGTGTTTCGATTGCGGGGTGAACACGATTTTCGACGGCGAGCGGTGCGTGCTCTGCGGCGGGTGCGTGGATGTTTGCCCCGAGCGCTGCCTGCGCATCGTCTCCCTGGACCAGATGGCGCCGCAAGACGACCTCCAGCGCGTCGTCGCGGGGCAGTTGGAGGAGTTTCCGGCCGAGGCCGCCTCCGCGATCCTCAAGGACGAGACGATCTGCATCCGCTGCGGCCTGTGCGCCGAGCGATGTCCCACCGGGGCGATCACCATGGAACGATTTAGCTTCGAGGAGCGACCGCGATGTCTGACGGCAAACGCGTAGAATCCGAACCGGTTTCGCGGCGCGACTGGCTGGGTCTGGCGGGCACGGGCTCGGCGGCGGCGGCGATTTTGTTTTCGACGGTGGGGATGTTGCGACTCCCCAAGCCCCGCGTCCTGCCCGACGTGCTGAGCCTCGTTCGGCTGGGAAAAGCGGGCCAGTTTCCCCCCGGCACCGTCACGCCATTGCCGGCGGAAAAGGTGTGCGTGGTCTCCAGCGACCAGGGGATCGGCGTGATTTCGCTCGTCTGCACCCACCTGGGCTGCGTGGTGAACAAAACGGAAACCGGCTTCGACTGTCCCTGCCATGGCTCGAAGTTCGGCCCGAAAGGCGAAGTGCGCCAAGGCCCCGCGCCCCGGCCGCTGCCTTGGCTGGCCGTGTCCCAGGCCCCCGACGGTACGCTGCTGGTCGATTTGGGGAAGGAAGTCCAAGCCGGGGCTTTGTACAAGGCATCGAGCTGATGACGAAGTCGATCGATTCACAAACGGCACGCATGGCTCCGCCGGACCCCGCGGGCGCAAACCTGGGGCTTTCGGGATCCCCGACGTTTTGGGAAAACCTCCGCGCGTTGCCGGGCAACGTCTGGCGAGCCGTGGTGCGCCATGGGGCGCCCACCTCCGATCGGGCCCGATCGCAGGCCGTGTTCAGCAACGTGTTCCTGCACGTCCATTCCGCCCGGGTCCATCCGCACTCTTTGCGCGCGACCGCCACTTGGGGGCTGGGAGTCTCGCTGGTCGCGCAGTTCATCATCTTGACCGTGACCGGCGTGCTGTTGATGGTCTATTACATGCCGTCGACCGAGTTGGCCTACAACTCGATGAAGGACCTGCACTACATCGTGCCCACCGGCCGCGTGATCCGGAACATCCACCGCTGGGCCTCGCACCTGATGGTGCTCTTCGTGCTGCTGCACATGATGCGGGTGTTCTACACGGCGTCGTACAAGAGGCCGCGCGAGTTCAATTGGGTGATCGGGATGATTCTCCTGGTCCTCACCCTCGCGCTGTCGTTCACCGGGTACATTTTGCCTTGGGACCAGTTGGCGTACTGGGCGCTGATGATCGCGGCCAACATTGCGGCGTCGCCGAATGAGTTGGCCCACTCGCTGGGGCTGCCGCAGATGTTCCACGTGGGCGATGTGGTGAAGGAGTTGCTCTTGGGTTCGTCGGAGCCCGGGCAGCACTCGCTGATCCGGTTTTACACGCTGCATTGCGTGTTTTTGCCGCTGTTGGCGGGAATCGCCATGGCGGCGCACATCTGGCGGATCCGCAAGGACGGCGGCCTGGCCCGGCCCGACGGCACGCCCACGCCCGCCGGCAAGGGCGCGCCCTCCATGTCGCCGGCGGGCCAGACGGCGGACCAGGCGCCGCGCAAGACCTATGGGCTGATGTGCGTGGTCCGCGACCGGTCGCCCCACACCGGCCAGGACCCGGACGAAACGGTGCCGTCCTGGCCGTACCTGCTTCGGGCCGAGTTGTTGGTGTTCATGCTCAACATGCTGGTGTGCGTGGCCCTGGGGTACTGGTTCGACGCCCCGCTGCGCGAGGCGGCCAACCCGGCCGTGCCCGAAAACCCGGCCAAGGCCCCGTGGTACTTCCTCGGGTTGCAGGAGCTGGTCTCCTACTCGGCGTTCCTGGGCGGGGTGGGGATTCCGACGTTGGCGGTCATCGGCCTCGGATTGATTCCGTTTTTGGATCGCGAGTCCGAGCCGGGCGGCGTCTGGTTCAGCGGGCGGCGGGGCCGGCGCGAGATGTTCGCCGCGGCCGCGATCGGGACCGTGGCCGCCGTGCTCGCCGTGGCCATTCCGGTGAACTTCGGATGGCTCCGCAATTGGTTTCCCGACATTCCGCAATGGGTCATCGTGCTGGTGAATCCCGGCAGCCTGGTCACGGCGGCCTACATCGTCTGGTCGCTGGCCGTCATGCGACGCACCCGGTCCACGCGCATGGGCGCCATCGCCCTGTTCACGTGCTCGATCGTGGGCTTCGCCATCCTGACCTACGTGGGCACGTACCTCCGCGGCCCGAACTGGGATTTCTATTGGAGCGAAAGCCAGTGGCCGGCGCATTGAGGGGGAATGGTGGAATGATGGAATGATGGAATGATGGAATGGAGGAGTGAGGGAATGGGAGAACGGGGGGATGACGGAAGCGATACGGGGATGGCAAGATGGGCGCTCTCTGCGCGCCTCCAAGCATTCCAATATCCCGATATCCCGATATCCCAACATTCCAACATTCCAACGTTCATCGCCTGAGGAGACGCCGTGAGAGCTGACATCGAGTCCGTGGACCGCCGGATGAAGTGGTGGCTGTTGGCGGTAAGCCTGGCCACGCTGGGGCTGCTGGTCCTCGCCGCGCTGGCGGAGAACGTGTATCCGGAGTGGCGTCAAACACGGCTGGCGTATGCCAGGATCCTGGAGCGCGAGGCCACCGACGCCCGCGGTCAGGCGATTGCCGCCCAGTTCAGCGTCGAGCCCGATCAGCACGTGCTCCCCGAATTGCGGCGCGTGGATCGCTGCGTCACCTGTCATGCGGGAATCGAGGACCCGAGGCTGGCCAACGAGAAGCACCCCTTCCGGGCGCACCCGGGCAACATCCTCGCCAGCCATCCGCCAAAGAAGTTCGGCTGCACAATCTGCCATCAAGGCCAGGGCCAGGCGACCGTGCTGCCCGACGCCCACGGCCATGTGCGGTTCTGGGCCGAGCCGATGATTCCCACGCGCTATGCCTATGCGTCCTGCGGGGCCTGCCACACCGCTCTCCGCGTGCCGGGCCTTGCCGAACTCCAGCGCGGCCAGAAGCTCATCGAGCGTCACGACTGCCTGGCGTGCCATCGGATCGACGGGCGAGGGGGAACGCTGCGACCAGGCGGCGCCGGCGGCATGGAAGGGCCGAACCTCTCGCACGTGGGGACGGCCGGGTTCGACGCGCAGTGGTACGAGAAGCACCTCAAGCAATCGGAGCAGGCCATCGACGGCCCCTGGAAAACCGCGTTCGGTCCGATCGAGCCGGACGCCCGCAAGTCCATCGAGACCTACCTGGCTTCTCGCGTGGGCGCTCCGCGGCTGGTGGAGGCGAAGGCCTTGTTCCACACGCTCGGCTGCCGCGGCTGCCACAAGATCGGCGGCGTGGGGGGCGACGATGGGCTCGATTTGACCCACACCGGCGAGAAGGATCCCGCCCGGCTCAATTTCACCCACGTTTCGGGCGAACGCACCGTGGCTCAATGGCACGCCGAGCACCTCCGCGACCCGGCCAAGATCGTCCCCGGCTCGAAGATGCCCAAACTCGGACTCTCCGAAGAGCAAGTGGACCTGCTGACGCTCTACCTGCTCTCGCTGCGGCGCAAGGACCTTCCTGAAAGCTATGTGCCCAAGGACCGGATCCTCGCCGAACGCCTCGGCGAACGCGAGTTCGCCACGGACGGGGCCACGTTGTTTGGCACGTTCTGCGCCGGCTGCCACGGCCCGTCGGGCGAGGGGCAGTGGTTCCCGGGCGCGACGCCGTTTCCCGCCGTGGGCAACGCCGACTTCCTGGCCGTGGCCAGCAACCAGTTCCTCGCCGAGACGATCCGCCGCGGACGGCCGGGACGGCGCATGCCCGCTTGGGACGCGAAATCGGGCGGGTTGCGAGCCGAAGAGATCGACGAGATTATCGCCCATCTGCGCCGCTTGGGTGGCACGCCCAGAGTCTTCGATGGGCGTGAACCACAAACGAGCCAAGCCACGCCCTTCGCAAAGCCTCAGGGCGTGCCACCCAGCCCGCTGTCGGCAAAGCCTCAGGGCGTGCCAGGCAGCCAAGAGCATCCCCAGCGCCGCTGGGTGAAGGCCGACGCGGAAGCCGGGCGGCAGCTCTTCCTCCGCGCGTGTTCCTTCTGCCACGGCCAGCAAGGCGAGGGGGTCATGGCCCCGGCGCTGAACAACCCCGCCCTGCAATCCGCCGCCACGGACGACTATTTCATCGAGACCATCGGCCGCGGGCGGCGCGGCACGATGATGCAGGGGTTCCGCAACCCTTCCCCGGTGCATCCCACGCTGTCCGAGGACGAGATCCACGCGATCGTCGCCCACCTCCGAACTTGGGAAACGAAACCATGAGCACGCAAGGCCTTAGCCAGTCGGGGACCGCCCTCCCGGCCAAAGACATGTCCCGCCGCGATTTCCTCGCCGCCGCCACGGCGGCCGGTTTCGGAGCGCTGGTGGCGTCGGCCACCAGGGCCTGGGGCTTGGACGCGGTGACCAACCCCTTGGCCGCCTACCCCGACCGCGGCTGGGAGCGGGTCTACCGCGACCTCTGGAAGTACGACTCGACGTTCACCTTCCTCTGCGCCCCGAACGACACGCACAACTGCTTGCTCAACGCCTATGTCCGCTCCGGCGTGGTGACGCGGATCGGGCCGACGATGCGCTACGGGGAGGCGACGGACCTGGCGGGCAATCGCACCAGCCATCGCTGGGACCCTCGCGTGTGCCAAAAGGGCCTGGCCCTCACGCGACGGTTCTACGGCGACCGCCGCGTGAACCAGTGCATGGTGCGGGTCGGGTTCAAACGCTGGTACGAAGACAAGTTTCCGCGCGGCGAGGACGGCCTGCCGCCCAAGGAGTATTTCCAGCGGGCCCGCGACCAGTGGATCCGGATGCCGCACGACGAGGCGGCCAAGATCGTCGCCGCGGCCCTGAAGAACATCGCCGAGACGTACTCCGGCGAGGAAGGCAAGAAACGGCTGACGGCCCAACACTATGACCCCGTGACCATTGAAGCGGTGCAGGGGGCGGGCACCCAGGTGATCAAGTTCCGCGGAGGGATGCCCTTGTTGGGCGTGACGCGGGTGTTCGGGCTGTATCGGTTCGCCAATTCGATGGCGCTGTTGGACGCGGCGATCCGCAAGGTCCCGCCCGACAAGGCGGTGGGCGGCAAGGGCTTCGACAACTACAGTTGGCACACCGACCTCCCGCCCGGCCATCCCATGGTCACCGGCCAGCAGACGGTCGAGTTCGACCTCTCGGCCGTCGAGCACTGCAAGACGCTGGTCGTCTGGGGCATGAACTGGATCACCACCAAGATGCCCGACGCCCACTGGCTCACCGAGGCCCGGTTGAAGGGCACGCGGATCGTGGTCATCGCCTGCGAATACTCGGCCACGGCGAGCAAGGGCGACGACGTGGTGGTGGTCCGCCCGGGGACGACGCCGGCCCTGGCCCTGGGGCTGGCCAACGTGATCCTCCGCGAGAAGCTTTACGACGCCGACTACGTGCGCCAGTGGACGGACCTGCCGATCCTGGTCCGCATGGACACGCTGAAGTACCTCCGCGCCGAGGAGGTGTTCGGGACGAAACCCGCCCCCTTGACCAACGCCACCCGGCTGTTGGCCGAGGGCGAAAAGGAGCCGCCGCCGGGCGCCCAGCGGGAGATGCTCATTCCCAACGCCATGCGCCAGCAATGGGGCGATTTCGTCTGGTGGGACGCCAAGACGAACAAGCCCCAGGCCCTCACCCGCGACGAAGTCGGCGCGAAGTCCAAAGTCGGCGAGGCCCTGCTGGAGGGCGCGGTCGAGGTGACGCTCGCCGACGGCAAGAAGGTCCGCTGCCGTCCGGTGTTCGACCTGGTCCGCGAATATGCGGCCCACTTCGATCCCAAGACCACCGAGGAGCTGACCTGGGCCCCGGCCGCGGCCGTCGAGTCGCTCGCCCGGCGCTTCGCCAAACAGCCGGGCACGACGCTCTTCGCCGTGGGCATGGGCCCGAACCAGTTCTTCAACAACGACAACAAGGACCGCGCCGTCTTCCTGCTGGCGGCCCTGACGGGCAACGTGGGCCGTATCGGCGGCAACGTCGGGTCCTACGCGGGCAACTACCGCACGGCCCTGTTCAACGGCTGCCCCCAGTACATCAACGAGAATCCCTTCGACCTGGAACTCGATCCGGCCAAGCCCGCCCGGCCGCGCCAGTATTGGAAGCCGGAATCGGCCCACTACTACAACCATGAGGACCACCCCCTGCGCGTCGGCAACAAGCTGTTGACCGGCTCGACCCACATCCCCACGCCAACCAAGGCGATGTGGTTCGCCAACGCCAACTCGATCCTCGGCAACGTGAAGTGGCACTACAACACGGTGGTCAACGTGCTGCCGCGGATCGAAATGATCTGCGTGAACGAATGGTGGTGGTCCGGATCCTGCGAATGGGCCGACGTGGTCTTCGGCGTGGATTGCTGGGCCGAACTGAAGCATCCTGACATGACCGCCTCGGTCACCAACCCGTTCCTCCAGGTCTTTCCCCGCACCCCGCTGAGACGGATCTTCAACACGATGGGCGACATCGAGGTGCTCGCGCTGGTGGCCTCGAAGATGGCCGAATTGACCGGCGACCAGCGGTTCAACGACTGCTGGAAGTTCGTGCGCGAGGGCCGGACCGACGTCTACTTGCAGCGGATCCTCGACCATTCCACCAACACCAAGGGCTACCACTTCTCGGAGCTGGAGGCCAAGGCCCGCGAGGGAGTGCCGGCGATCATGAACAGCCGCACCACGCCCAAGGCGGTCGGGTACGAGCAGGTGAACGACTCGCGCCCCTGGTACACGAAGAGCGGCCGGCTGGAGTTCTACCGCGAGGAGGACGAGTTCATCGAGGCGGGCGAGAACCTGCCGGTCCATCGCGAGCCGGTCGATTCGACCTTCTATGAGCCGAACGTGATCGTCGCCCCGAAGCACGAGGCGATCCGCCCCCAAGGGCCGCAAGACTACGGAGTCAAGCCCGACGACCTGTCGTGCGAGGTCCGCTGCGGGCGCAACGTGGTCAAGACCTGGGAGGCGACCAGGAATTCGCCGCACCCGCTGGCCAAGGACGGATTCCGCTTCATTTTCCACACGCCCAAGTACCGCCACGGGGCGCACACCACGCCGATCGACACCGACATGGTGGCGATCCTCTTCGGCCCGTTCGGCGACATTTACCGGCAGGACAAGCGTTCGCCGTTCGTGACCGAGGGCTATGTGGACATCAACCCGCTGGACGCCAAGGAACTGGGCGTCGAGGACGGGGACTACGTGTGGATCGATCCCGACCCCGAGGACCGCCCGTTCCGCGGCTGGGAGGAAAACCAGAGAGACTATGCTTTCTCGCGTCTGCTGTGCCGGGCCCGGTATTATCCCGGCACACCGCGAGGCGTGACGCGGATGTGGTTCAACATGTATGGCGCCACGCCGGGCTCGATGGAAGGCAAGGCCACGCGCGCGGACGGACTGGCCAAGAACCCGCGGACCGGCTACCAGGCGATGTTCCGCTCCGGCTCGCACCAGTCGGCCACGCGGGGCTGGCTCAAGCCGACGTGGATGACCGATTCGCTGGTCCGCAAGGGGATGTTCGGACAGGGGATCGGCAAGGGCTTCGTGCCCGACATCCACTGCCCCACCGGCGCCCCGCGCGAGGCGATCGTCAAGATCACCCGCGCCGAGCCCGGCGGCCTGGAGGCCCAGGGCCTCTGGCGCCCGGCCGAGCTGGGCATCCGGCCCACGTATGAATCGGAGGAAATGAAACAGTACCTCGCTGGCCGATTTCTGACCGGCGGCCCCTGAACCCCGAACCCCAAAGCGACCCATGGCCCGCGTACACAACTGGCAAATCGGACGGTCGATGTCCTACTGGTACCCCGAGAACCGCCCCAAGCGGCAGTTCGCCGCGGTGTTCGACATCAACAAGTGCATCGCTTGCCAGACCTGCACGCTGGCTTGCAAGACGACGTGGACCTCGGGCAAGGGCCAGGAGTACATGCTCTGGAACAACGTCGAGACGAAGCCCTACGGCTTCTACCCGTTGGCCTGGGACGTCAAGCTGCTGAACATGCTTGGGGCCCAGGTGTGGCGAGGCGACGAATACTCGGGCCGCACGATTTTCGAGGCGGCCCCGGCCGGCGAGCGGGTTGTCGGCTGGCGCCCGGAAGACCGCGACTACGCCTATCCGAACGTCGGCGAAGACGACTGCGCCGGGCGCGTCGATCGCGGCGCGATCATGCAATCGCCCCATTGGAGTTGGTTCTTCTACCTGGCTCGGATCTGCAACCACTGCACGTATCCCGCCTGCCTTGCATCGTGCCCCCGCGCGGCCACCTACAAGCGGCAAGAGGACGGCATTGTGCTCTTGGACCAGGGGCGCTGCCGCGGCTACCGCGAATGCACGAAGGCGTGTCCTTACAAGAAGGTCTTCTACAACCCGATGACCGGCACGTCCGAGAAGTGCATCGCCTGCTTCCCCAAGATCGAGCAGGGGTTGCAGCCCCAGTGCTTTGTCAACTGCATCGGCAAGATCCGCCTGGCCGGATGGATCTCGACGGCGGACAAGGCCCAGGCCGACAATCCGATCGACTATTTGGTTCACATCAAGAAAGTGGCTTTGCCGCTGTTCCCACAATTTGGGTTGGAACCGAACGTCTACTACATTCCTCCGGTCCACGCCCCGGCGGTGTTCCTGCGGCAGATGTTCGGCCCCCGCGCGGAAGCGGCCATTCGCACGTATCGGGCCGCCACGGAGGACCTGGACCTGGCCGGCCTGCTGGGCCTGTTCGGCTCGACCGACCGCGTGGTGCCGCACTGGGCCCGCAAGGACGATTGGGTCCTCGCCGCGGACGACAACGGCAAGGAAATCCTCCGCGTCCCCCTGCGCGAGCCGGTCTACGTGCGGGAGGCGTTCGACGCGAAATACCAGGTGGCGCGAGTCAATTGCCCATGAGAGAACCAACCATGCACCGCACCGCTGTTTGCGTTCTGTTCGCCGCCCTGCTGGCCGCGCCGGCGGGCTGTCGAAAACCGGTCGCGGCGGTCTATGCGCCGAGCGTGTTCGTCGTTCCGGCCGCGATCCCCGACGACCCCCTCGACGAAGCATGGGACGCGGCGCCGGTCCACGTGGCGACCCTGCTGACGCAAGACATGGTCGAGCCTCGCTCGATGAGCCTCACGACGGAGAAGGTCCGCGTGTGCGCCCTGACCGACGGCCGAGAAATCGCGTTCCGGCTCCAGTGGGCCGACGGCACCAACGACGACCGCGCCGTGCCGGCCCGCTTCGCCGACGCCTGCGCCGTGCAATTGCCGGCCAAGGTCGAGCCGAGCCTGCCTGCCCCGCAGATGGGCGAGCCGGGCCGGCCGGTGGAAATCGTCTATTGGAACGCCGCCTGGCAGGCCACCGTGGACGGCCGCGGCGATACGATCCGCGACCTGTATCCCAACGCCTCGGTCGACCACTATCCGTTCGAGGCGCGATCCCTCGAGTCCGGTTCTCCCGAGCAGATCGAGATGGCCGCCCGCTACGCCCCGGCCCGCGCGCTAAACAACGCCATGGCCGGCCCCCGCACAACGCCCGTGCAAGACCTGACGGCGGAAGGCCCGGGCACGCTTTCGCCGCGGCCGGCCGCTGGCTCGACCGGGCGCGGACGCCGCACGGCGGACGGCTGGGCCGTGGTCATCCGCCGCAAGCTCCCTCAGGGATTCTCTGCTCAGAATGAGACCCAAGTGGCCTTCGCCGTGTGGGAAGGCGGCCATCAGGAGGTCGGCGCCCGCAAGATGCGCACTGCCTGGATTCCCTTAGCCGTGCAGGAGAAGCCATGAGCGGAAGCGGTGGGACAGGGGTTCGCGGCGGCCGGCATGGGCAAGACTCGCGCCAGGATGTGCGGACCGACTTGCTCCGCCAAGCGGCGGAATGGCGGCTGATCGGCTTGCTCTTCGAGCCGCCCGACGAGTCATGGCGGGAGGAAGTCCGATCGCTCGGCGAGACTCAAGCCGACGAAACGCTTCGCCTGGCCGCCGAATGGGCTCAGCACGAAGCGACGCCGGGCCTGTATCACTCGACTTTCGGTCCCGGCGGGCCGGTCAGCCCTCGCGAAGTCGCCTATCAGAACCTGATCCTGCCTGGCGCGCTGGTTTCCGAGATCGAAGGGTACTATGCCGCGTTCGGCTATGCCCCGCGCGGCGACGAACCGCCGGACCACATCGCCGTGGAGGCCGGCTTCATCGGCTACCTTCGGCTCAAAGAGGCCTATGCCCTCAGCCGCGACGAAGCCAGCGCCGCTGCCGTGGCCGCGGAAGCGGCGCAGCGGTTCCTCCGGGAGCATCTTGCCGTCGCGGCACAGCCCTTGGCGGCCGCCTTGGCCGACTCGCCGAGCCGCTATCTTGCGATTGCCGCGACGGCCCTTCGACGGAGCGCGGAACAGCCCGTCTCGACGTAAGGCGTCGCGCGACAATAACTTACCGGATTTGGGAAGTGGAGCGTAGGCGTTTCGCCCGCTTTTTCGAGGCGGGCGAAACGCCCGCGCTCCCCGAAATCGGTAGTTTATTCTCGCGCCATGCTCAACGCGGCGGAGCCGCAACTGAACATATGAGCGGAAAGTGAATCAGTTTTGTCAGGGGGTGACATTATTTGGGCCCCATCCATGAGGGCATCCATGCGAGTCGCAGCGTCCGTGCTGCTCCGCTCCGCATCCGTGCTCCGCTTCGGCGGGGCGGCAGCCGTGGTGGAAAACATGGCATTCTTCCCGGAGAATGGGTGGTACAACGAACATCCACGCTCCAGGAGAATGCCATGGCTCCAGTATGGCGGTTTGTGCTCAAGTTTGCCAGCATCATGGTCTGCACGCTCCATTGTTTTGATCGGGTGATCTTCAA
>Ga0101944_10002294_pt1 | contig 31750 bp, 23 predicted proteins | sample DewCreD2012metaG_FD_75245 | JGI IMG/M metagenome (GOLD analysis project Ga0101944, IMG submission 75245) | Hot spring sediment bacterial and archeal communities from British Columbia, Canada, to study Microbial Dark Matter (Phase II) - Dewar... ... | reverse complement strand
CGCGCGCCGAGCGCGAACGGGTGGTAAGCCCGGGCCAGCACCTTGCCCGAGCGGGTCTCCAGCGTCAGGGTCAACCGGCCGCTCACCGGGCGGTCGTGGTCGTTGATGAGCCGGATGGGGAACTCGCGGGTCGTTCCAGCCTTGAGGGTGGGCTGAAAGAAGTTGATGTAAACCCCCAGCGGCTTGAAGGCCTCGCCCACGTAATCCGCAAACGCCGGGTCGAGCTTGAGCCTGGTCACATCCTGGAAATGGTCCGCGGTGTACACGCCGGGATAGCTGCAGGTGAGATAGACGAAGTGGATGACGCCGGCGAACTGCCGGTGGGCGCGCCAGAACTCGGTCTTGGCCGCCAGGAGGTAGGCATACAGGTCAAGTCGCTGCCGGGCAGTGACGTTCGTGCCCAAGAGCTGGGCATAGACGTTTTCCGTCAGGCGCGTGGGCGAGCCGTCGCGGTTCAGCCACAGCCAGCCGTATTCGTTGATCAGCGGCGGGTTGGTCTCGGAAGGGAGCGCGCCCGGGCGTGGCCGGCCGTCCATCGTTTCCAGGTCGCTCATCTTGAACTTGAGCTGCCCGAAGTAGCCGCCGGACATGAGGTAGGGGTGGTATTCGACCGGATCGTTCGGCCCGGCGGGCGGATTGTAGCTGTTCTCCCAGGGCCGGTCCGAGAGGTCCAGCCCGCGCACGGCGGGAATGATCTTCGTGCCGAACAGGTCGTCCTTGGTCTCGTTGTTGGCGTCCCAAACCACGACGCTCGGGTGATTCCAGTTGTCGCGCATCCAATCGGTGTATTGGCGGATCATCTCCTCGGCGTCGTGCGTGCGTGAGTAGCCCGGATACCAGCCCGGGCCGCCGGTCCAAACGAAGAACTCGTTTTGAATCAGCAACCCGACCTCGTCGCAGATGTCCAGCCAGCGGTCGGGCACCGGGCCGATGCAGAACCGGAAATAGTTCCAGTGCATCTTTTTGGGCAGCTCGCCCAGGAGCTTGCGCACCCAGGCTTGCTTCCAGGGGAGGTCCTTGCACAGCGGGTCCTCGAAGAACCGGTGCAGGGTGATGTTCGACCCGCGCAGGTAATAAACCTTGCCGTTCAGATAGGCGCGTTTGCTCGCGGCGTCGAAGCGAAAGTCGCGCATCCCAAAGCGCGTCGTGACCGCGTCGCCGCCCGTGCCGGACTCCACGACGTAGAGGAACGGGTCCTCCGGCGACCACAGGCGCGGGTTGGGAATGGCAATCGTCTGAGTGAGGACTTTTTCCTCGCGCGGCTGCAGGGTCAGCGGCTGCGGCGGGGCGATGGCCACCTTGCGCCCGCCTTTCCAGGCGCGGACCGTGTGGGTCAACGAGGCGCTCACCGGCACGGCGCCGTGGTTCTTCACCCGGGTCTGCACGACAATCTCGCTCGTGGCGATGCGCGGGGCGACCTGGACCGTCTCGATGACCGGGTTGTCGCAGAAGAAAACCGACACCTGGTCATAGATGCCGGGCGTCCACCGCAGCTTCTCGAAGTCCGACCCGGTCGGGTAGCTGTCCGGCAGCACGGCCGGATGGGCACCGATGCGGATGACGAGGGTGTTTTCGGCGTTCCAGCGGATGGCGTCTTCCAGATGGAAGAAACTGGCGGTGAAACAGCCCGGATACTCGCCCAGCTTGCGGCCGTTGAGCCAGACGGCCGTACCGAACTGGGCCTTGTTGATCCGCAGCACGGCCACCGCCCGCGGACCGGGCGCGCGGAAGGTGCGGCGATACCAGAAATAGTTCCGCGGCTGCTCGACCTTGCCCGCCCAGTGGTTGGTCAGCCACTCCGCCGGCACGAGCTTGGAGCGGATGCGGTTGGCCATGTTTTCCCGGCTGATGAACCGGTCCACGTCCACAAACGCCGGCCGGGCCAGGTTGGCCAGGCCGGGCACCGGGGCGGTGTGGGTGAATCGGGCCGGCATTTCCGTGGCCGAGACGCTTTCCTCCACCTCCCAGACGCCGTCGAGGGAAAGCGTCACCCGTTCGGCCCGCAGGCCCGGCCCGGCCAGCAGCAGGAGCGCCGCCAGCAGCGCGACCGGCGCCGCCCCGGATCGAGCCGGCGGCCGACACCCCGGCGGCTTGGCTGGCGGGTGAACCGCGCTTGGGCCGAATATTTCACAGTCAATTTGAAACGAACGCACGAACCCTTCGTAGCGCAGGTTTCCAACCTGCTGTAGCGCCGATTTCCAATCGGCAGGGGGTTGGATGAGTCCAGCGTGCCGCGGGTTGGAAACCCGCGATACAGCAGACTGAGAAGTCTGCGCTACGATCGGGCTATGGAATATCCGGCCCAGGCCGTGTCGGCCCGGGCCGCTCAGCCCGGGTGAAACGTGCTGCAAGAACGTTGTCTTCATGTGATCCGTGGTCGTTCGCTTTGAATCCGCCGCCTCGATGCGCCAGCCCAACCGCGCCGCCCGGCAGTCCCAGTGCCGGCGGAGTTCCCCAGCTATCAACGCCAAGTAACGCCCGCTGCACCGATGGTCCGCACCTCGGGCCGTCATTACGGGCGCATTGCCACCTTGTTGGCCTGAGGCCGGCCCATCAGGGGCAGGTTGGCCAAGCGGCTCACCACGCCAGATACCAAACGCCGCCCCAAGAGTTGTCAATCCCAAGAACCCATTTGCGGTCCGTTGCCGATGCGTCACGCCCGCTGCCGCAACGCGCCGGCTTCAGCCAACGTGCCGTCCGCATCTTGCCGACAGAGGAGAGCCAGCCGATGCTGACCAGCGAAGGCCGGCCTTCCGGCAAGATCCCCGAGGCGCGCTGAAGCCTTGCCGACCGGCGCACGCTTTTCCTCCAGGCAGGCCGCAGGCCCGTGTCCCGTGGGGTTCAAGCCCGGCAAGAGCCGCCTGGCGGGCACGCGCCGCGTGGCAAACCGCTTGAAGCCCGGCCTTGCCGTCTCTATCGTCTTGGCCACGCGGCGGCGGGCGCAGGTCGGTGTCGCCCGGCTGCCGCCATCTGACCATGAGAACGCGCGAGATTTGCCGGGGTGGAATTCCAACATGGGCTTCCAGAGGCTGGAGCGGCCTGGTTGCAGCGCTGCTGGCGCTCTGGATCGGCACGCCACAAACGGGCCTGGCCAACGTCTATGCCACCAACGTGCGGCTCAACGGCAGCGCCGTCGGCGCCGCCCTCTACATCCCTTGCGGCGAGGTTCAGATCAGTTACCTGCTCAACGAACCGGCCACGGCTGGCGTGACGGTTGACATCCTGGACGGCACGAATGTCGTGCACTCGATCGTCCTGGCCGGCGGTGGCCCGGGCACGCAGCGCGGCTGGAACGCCGTGGTATGGGACGCCCATGATGCCCAGGGCAACCTCGTGCCTTTGGCCACCTACGCCGTACGGATCACAGCCGCCTCGCACGGCTACGAGCGCTGGACACAGATCAGCGACGACCTGTGTCCCGGCAACTACGTGTGGGACGGCGTGGGCATCGCGGTGAACCGCAACACCAACAGCCCTTACTACGGGCGCGTGTTTGTGGCCAACGCCAGCCCCGGACCGAACCCCGGGTTCAATCCGGGCGACCGCGTGGGACTGCTCAAGTTGAATGCCGACGGGAGCGCCCCGGCCGACGGGGTTCACAGCACCGGCGGTTGGAGCTGGGCCGGCGATGGTTTCAGCCCGTGGAAGCTCGAGGTCGGCCCGGATGACCGCCTTTACGTGCACGACTGGTCCGGCGGTGCTGTGGTGCAATTCGACCAGTGGGTTTCCTACCAATCCCGGCGCGTGACTTGGCGTTCGGGCGAGACGGTGCCCGGGGTGACGAACAACTTCAGCGGGCTGGCGCTGAGCGGCAGCGGCTCAGAGGCTCTTCTGTGGCTGGCGGATGCCGCCGGCACCAACGATTCGGGCGTCTGGCGATTCGAGCTGGACGCGCAGGGCGCGGTGCAAGCCGGGGATGTCGGCACGCTGGTGGCGCAGGCAGGTGGCGACTCGGACCTGGACCGCGCCGCCTACGATGTGGCGGTGGACGTGAGCAACCGCATCTACGTCATTCAGCACCGGCTGGCGGCGTTCGACCCCGCGGCGCGGCTGCTGTGTTTCCCGCCGTACACCAACGGCGCCGCGCCCCTGACCAACGCCTTGTGGAAGGTCGGCGGTGGCAACAACACGATGCGGGGCGCGTCGGGCGTGGCCGCGGACCCGACCGGCCGCTACGTCGCCGTGGCTTTCGCCGGAGTCCTCGAGGGAAGTTTCCTCACCGGCGGCCGCACCATCATCTTCGACGCCACCAGTGGCGAGGTGATCACCAACATCCTGACCGATCTGCCCGGCCAGGGCAGTCACGCGCATGCGGACGTGGCGTGGGACCAGGCGGGCAACCTCTACGACCTGGACCGCTCGGAGAGTCTCTGGCGGGTGTACTCGCCGCCGGGCAGCAACGCCGCCAGCACCGTGGCCACCGCGCCACTGCTGGTTTCCGAACCGCCCCTGACGCCCATCCTGCAGGCCCTGGGCCACGCCAACGGCCGTTTCCTGCTGGCGCTCACCGGCCGGACAAACGTGTCCTACGTCATCGAAGCCGCGCCGGGCTTCGCCGGATGGGCACCCGTGGCGACCAACGGCACGTCAGCCTGCCCCACGCGCGTCGTGGCCATTGACGCGCCGCTGAGCCAGAGTTTTTACCGCGCCCGCCCGTTGCCGTGACCGTCGGCAAGCGCCGCACGCCGCGCGGCGCGGTGGCCTGGCGGAAGCTGGCTGGACGGCGTGCCGTCCGCTCGCCGGCCTCATTGATCGAAGTCCAGAATGCCGGCTTCAGCAGCCAGCTTGGCGGCGGCGTCGGCGTCCACCCATTTGACCAGGGCCAGGAAGTTGCGCAGGACCGGGTTGTCGGGTTTGGCTTTGTGGAGGTTGCGGAGGCTGGTGACGACCTTGTGCCGGACCGCGGCGTATTTGTCGTGCAAGAGGCGGTCCACGTAACTGCGCAAGGCGGCTTGGGCCACCGGGTCGGTCGTGCCGTCCTCGCGGTAGGGCAAGTGACAGAAGACGCGGATGAAACTCACCGGCTCGACTTCCGTGAGCACCAGCCAGCTCTGCCGCAATTCCTCGGCGTCGTAGTGGGTATGGATGCGCTGGCGAATGGCGGCGGCCACGGCTGCCGGCGAGGCGCGGCGTTTGAGCAGGTCGCGGATGCTGTCCCAGGCGGCCTGGCGGTCCAGCTCGGGCGGCGCGGTTTCCACCGGCCGGGGCGGCTCTTCGAGCGGCCCCAGGCCCAGTTCGTCGGCCAGTTCACGGGCCAGCTTGCGCGCCTTCTCCTTGGGCAGGCGGTCGCAGAAACGCAGGGTCTGCGCCACGCGACGTTGGCGTTCGACCGGGATGAACTTGAGCACGGCGGCCAGGGCGCTGGCGGACGGGGGCGGCTGCGGGGGCGTTGGCAGCAGGTGGCGGACGAACTCGGGTATGACCTGGTCCAGGTCGGCCGTCTCGGCCATGCGCAGGCGCAGCACGAATCGGAGGGTGCGCCCCGGGCCACCGCTCTTGCCCAGGTTGTTGACGATCATGACGCGGTGCTCCGGGCTGAGGACCAGCGCCAGCAACTGTTCGGCCCGCTGCAAGGCGGCTTCTTCGAGAGGTTGCCCCTCGGCCGGCAGGGCCACCTGCTCGATCAAGGCCGGCAGCCGCTGGGCGAATACCACGTCCACCGGCTCGGTGTTCCGGTGGTCGTAGTAGTGGCGCAGGTCCAGCACAAAGGACAAGCGAGCAAACGCGTCCCGCTGGGCGCGCGCCTCGGGCGTGTTGGCCCGGCTGCGCTGAACCTTGCGGTAGAACGCCAACAACCGCTGGCGCAGCTCCGGTGACAAGTCCGGCTGCTTGTCCAGCCGCGCCTCGAAGTCGGGCTTGAAGGCCAGGGCAATCTCCTCGGGCCGGGGCCGCGGGTTGCGCTTGGGATCGGTGGTCGTGTCGTCAAAAAGGCCCAGAACCGCCTCGCCAAATTCCCGCACGACACGCTCGCGGGGAACGAGGCCCTTGATGTAGCAACGGCAGGCGCGGATGGCCCGGGGTGAAAAGAACAGCTCGGGATTGGCCACCAGCGCCTCCAGCAGGTCCAGCTCCAGCGGGGTCTCCAGTTTGCGGAGTTCCTCGACCGCTGCGCAGGCAACGGCGGCCAGGTCCTTTTTGACCTGCTCGAGGGCCTGCAGCAGGCTGGGCTGCGGCAGGGTCGCCACGGCGTGGCCCTTGGCCAGGTGCGCCAAGGCTTCGCTCACCTGCGTGTTGTGCTCGACCAACCGGCTGATCAGCCCGCCCACGTCGCCCAACGGCAACCGACTCACCAGGCTGGTGAGCAGCAGCACCAACTCGCCGTGGGACTGTTGCCGGTGCTCGATCACCCGCTCCACCACCTGGCGCAGCGCCTTGACCTCGGCCTCCAAGGTCGCGTGGGCCGCCGCCAACTCCGCCACTTTCACCCTTAACTCCGCTTCCTGGCTTGGCGGGGCCGGTTCTGCCGCCGCCAGGGGCCGAGCGCCGTCAATCTCATCTGCCATAGGCCCAGTGTGCCCCAGGCGCGAAAGGGCTTTCCACCCCTTTTTTTGTCCTCCGCGGCTGCATGTCCCCTCTCTGTCGCCTCCCTGTGGCCAAGCCGCCGCCGCGCAGCCGGATGTTGACGCCCCCCGGCAATGCGACATCGTATGGGCGCGCATGACCTACGCCGAGTCCGTCCGGTTTCTCTATGACCTGCGCCTGTTCGGGGCGAAGTTTGGTCTGGAGAACACCTACAAGCTGGCCGCGCTGGTGGGCAATCCCCAGCAGCGGCTGCGTTTTATCCATGTGGCCGGCACCAACGGCAAAGGCTCGACCTGCGCCATGCTGGAGAGCATTTACCGGCAGGCCGGGCTGCGCGTGGGGCTTTACACCTCGCCGCACCTGGTCGCCTTCGGCGAACGATTACAGGTCAACCGCAAGTTGATCCCGGAGGCCGACATCGTGCGGTTGGTCGAGGCGATGCAGCCGTTGCTGAAGTCGTTTCCGGCGGACCATCACCCGACGTTCTTCGAGGTGGTTACCGTCATGGCGCTGTGCTACTTCGCCGAGCAACAGTGCGACCTGGTGATCTGGGAGACCGGTCTGGGGGGGCGGTTGGATGCCACCAACATCGTCACCCCGCTGGCCAGTGTCATCACCAACATCCAGTTCGACCACCAACGCTGGCTGGGCGAGACGTTGGACCGCATCGCCGCGGAAAAGGCCGGCATCATCAAACCCGGCGTGCCGTGCATCACGGCCACGGACGAGCCGCCGGCGCTGGCGGTCATTCAGGAAACGGCCTTGCGGCAGGGCAGCGCGCTGACGCTTGTCACGCCGCTGCACACGTTGCATCCGCCCCTGGACACCTTGCGGCTGCCGCTGCTGGGTTGGCATCAACGCATGAACGCCGCCGTCGCCCTGGCCACGGTTCGCGCCTTGCAGCCCGTCCTGCCGGTCAGTGAAACAGCCATCCGCGACGGTCTCAGCTCGGTCCGCTGGCCCGGCCGGTTGCAACTGGTGCAGGTGGACCGGCCCGACGCGGCGCCGGCGCCAGGGGCGACGGCCGGAAGCAGTGGGCCCGGCCAGACACCGTCGCGGGCCAACAGCCCTGGCCCGCCCCGGCGCGTGCTCCTGGACGGCGCTCACAACTCGGCCGGTGTCACCTCCCTGCGAGCCGCGCTGGAGGAGTATTTCTCAGATCAGAAACCCACGCTCGTGCTCGGCGTCATGGCCGACAAGGACTGGGATTTGATGTGCGAGATTCTGGCTCCGTTGGCCGACCGCATTCTGTGCGTGCCGGTGCACAGCGAACGCAGCGCCGATCCGGCCCAACTGCGCCAGGCCTGTCGGCGCACAAATCCGCGGGCCGTCGTGGAGGTTTACCCGGCCCTGCCCGAGGCCCTTCGGTGTGCCCTGGACGATCCGTTCGTGGTGGTGACCGGCTCGCTGTATCTGGTGGGCGAGGCCATGGAATGGTTGCACCTGATCGCCACGCCCAACAACGACGAGAAGGCCCTCAACGAATGGACGACCCGCCCGCCGGCCGCCTGACCTGCTGTCGCGAGGGCCGGGCGGACTTGGACATGCCGCACTGCTGGTCGCCGCCACGGTGACCGGTGGACCGCGTCGGCCCACAAGGCAGCGCCTTCCGCCACCAACGCGCTGTCGGCATGTTGCCGACAGACCCAGCGGGTTCTGACAGTGGAAAACCAGTCTTCGGGCAGGATGCCCGAAGCACGTTTGGCCCCAACGCGCTGTCGGCGTCTTGCCGACAGAAGTGGCTGGCTGGGGCGGGCTGTTCGGTTGCCTTGAGCCGGCCGCACCGGACTGGTAGTGTCCGCCAACCGGATGCAGCCGCTGACTTCTTACACCTGCCAGATTACCGAGGCGCAGGCCGCCGCGTTGCGCGCGTGCCTGGAGGCGCGCGGGTTCCAGTTCCGCGACGTGCCCCACGCGCGGTTTGCGGGCCAGCGGGACAAGGTCACGGTTGTCTGTTACCAAAGCGGCAAACTCGTGGTCCAGGGCAAGGGCACGCAGGATTTCGTGGAATTCATCCTCGAGCCGGAGGTCTTGAAAGAGGCGCGCCTGGGCTACGAGACGGTGCTGAACCCCGAGTTGCTGCTCCCCCGGCTGGGGGTGGACGAGTCGGGCAAGGGCGACCTGTTCGGGCCGCTGTGCGTGGCGGGGGTTTACGTCAACCAGGCCGTGCTGCGCGCCTGGCAGGGCAGCGGCATCCGGGACAGCAAACGCATCACCAGCGACCGCCGGATCAGCGAGCTGGCCGACCTGATCCGGGACACCCCCGGCTGTGTGACCACGGTGGTCGCGGTGGGCAACGCGGCCTACAACCGGCTCTACGCCCAGATCGGCAATGTCAACAAACTGTTGGCCTGGGGCCACGCGCGGGTCATCGAGAACCTCCTGGCCCAAAAGCACCGGATGCAGCCCCCGCCGGTGCGCGCCATCAGCGACCAGTTCGCCATCGGCACCGGCACGCTGGCCCGCGCGCTGATGCCCCTGGGACAAAGCATCGAGCTGGTGCAGCGGCACAAGGCGGAGGACGACCCGGCGGTGGCAGCGGCTTCCATCCTGGCCCGCCACGAATTCGTCAGGCGGCTGAACGGACTGAGCCAACGTTACGGAATCGCCTTCCCGAAGGGATGCTCCGAGGCGGCGCAACAGGCGTTGCAGCAGTTTGTGCAGAAGCACGGCCGCGAGGCCCTTGGCCAGGTCGCCAAGCTGCATTTCAAGACCGTCCAAACCGCCCAAGCCGCTCCGGACCTTCCGATCATCCCCGCAAGCGAGGACCAGCCCGGCGACCGCTCTGCCTGATCCCCCGCCGCCGCAGCGTGGCGGCGAGCGCCCCGGGTCCGGCCGGCCAACCCGCGCCCCGCGAGGCCGGCGAAAACCCCCGTGACCGGCTTCGCGCCATTCCGCCAACCCGCACCCCGCCCGAGGCCTGTGGACGGACCGGCAACCATCCGACTGCCAAGCCCGTCGCTTACCTGCCCTGGCCGGCGCGCTGGTACACCCGCACGTAATCCACCACAAACCGCTGGGGAAAAGCCGATTCGTCCACGCCTTGTTGCCCGCCCCAGCTCCCGCCAATGGCCAGGTTCAGAATGACGTATTGGGGCGCGTCAAAGGGCCACGAGTCCACCCCCGTGCCGTCGTTCTCCAGCGCGAAGTATTTCCGCCCGTCCACGAAAAACTCCAGCCGCTGCGGTGTCCACTCCAGCGCGTAAACGTGGAAAGCAGTGGCGGCATCCGGCACGCGGGTTTGCCCCCCGCGACCATTGCCGCGCACGTGATTGAAGCCGCGGGTGTGGACGTTGGCGTGCACCACGCCCGGCTCGTGGCCCACATACTCCAGGATGTCAATCTCGCCGCACGCCGGCCAACCCACCTGAGTGATGTTCGTGCCCAGCGTCCAAAAGGCCGGCCAGGTGCCGCGGCCGGACGGCAGTTTGGCCCGCGCCTCGATGCGGCCATAGGTCCAAGCCGCTTTGCTCTGCGTCGTGAGGCTGGCCGACGTGTAGTCGGCAAACTGGCGTCGCTGCTGCCAGCGGTTCTCTGGCGCGTCCGGCCTATACCGCGGGTTGGGCCAGCGCTCCTTGCGCGCCTCCAGAATCAGGCAGCCGCCCTCCACCCGGGCGTTCTCCTGCCGGCCGGCGGTGTAGAACTGCAACTCCCGATTCCGAACAAACCCCTCCTCGTAGGCCCACTTGGCCGGATCAGGCAGGCCGTCGCGGTCGAACTCATCCGCCCAGACCAATTGCCAGTCCGCGGCACGACCCGCGCCCGACAGGCCCAGCAAGGCGGCCAGCATGACCAGCGGGCAAAAGGCCTTCGGACGGCGGCTGCGACGGGGCGGATGGCAACCCGCTTGAAGCGGGGTTGGGAAAGTTGCGTTTCGCATGAGCCAAGCATCGCCAATTCGCGCCGCAGGTCAATCCCGGTCAGGGTGGCCGCCGGCGGGTGGATGGGGCGGCGCATTGCCAGTCCGTTCTGTCGGCAAGATGCCAACAGCACGTTGAGTTGAGCCTGTCGGCAGGAGGCCGACAGCACGTTTGGGGCTGAGGGCCAGTGTGCCTCCGGCATCCTGCCAGGAGTCCTCTTTCTGAGCGGCGCACTGGGTTGACCTGTCGGCAAGATGCCGACCGCACGTGGGGAGCGGCTGGGCTGGGCGGCGGGCTGGAGGAACTGCTTTCGGGCGTGCCAAGGGGCGGCGTGGCCGGTAAGCTCCCGGCCGTGAAATTGCTGTTCATTGGCGACATTGTGGGCCGCCCCGGGCGACAGGCGGTCAGCGCGCTGGTGCCCAAGCTGCGGGCGCGACACGGCCTGGACATGGTGGTGGCCAACGGGGAAAACGCCGCCGGGGGATCGGGTTTGACCGGCCCAACAGCCGCCGAGTTGCTGGCCGCCGGCGTGGACGTGCTCACCACCGGCGACCACGTCTGGGATCAGAAGGAGGTCGTGGAACTGCTCGGGCGCGAGCCACGGGTGCTGCGTCCGCTGAACTATCCGGCCGGCGTGCCGGGACGGGGCAGCGGGGTGTTTTCGGTCCGGCCCGGCCTGGATGTGGCGGTGCTCAACGCCCAGGGCCGCACCTTCATGCCGCCGCTGGATAATCCGTTCCTGGTCGTGCCCGCCGAGGTGGACCATTTGCGCCAACAGACGCCGCTGATTGTGGTGGATTTTCACGCCGAGGCGACCTCCGAGAAGATTGCCCTGGCGCGGCTGCTGGACGGCCGGGTCAGCGCCCTGATCGGCACGCATACCCACGTGCAAACGGCCGACGAACAAATCTTGCCGGCGGGCACGGCGTTTTTGTGCGACGCGGGTTTCACCGGGCCGCACGACAGCGTGTTGGGGCGGGAGGTCGAGCCAATCGTGCAGCGGTTTCTCACCAACACGCCGCAGCAGTTCGACGTGGCGCGCGGGCGCGTGCTGTTGCAGGGGGCACTGGTGGAGCTGGACGAGTCCAGCGGGCGCGCCAGGGCCATCACCCGGATTTCCGAGCCTTTGCCATGAGCGGCCAGACGCGCCGCCGCGGTTGGCAGGCGGACGGCCTGCCCGGTTTGCTGGAGCAACCGCGCCCAGCGGGCGGGTGGTTCGCGCGGCCCGGGTCTTGAGTTGCAGGAGGCGTTGCTATGCACCTGACGTTGGTGGATGTCATCAGCTTCGTTGGCTTCTTCGTGGTGGTGGTGGGCTTGAGCGTCTGGAAGAGCCGCCGGGCCGGTGGGCGGGCGGAGGATTCGTCGGACTTTTTCCTGGCGGGACGCGGGTTGACCTGGCCGTTGATCGGCATCTCGATTGTTGCGGCGAACATTTCCACCGAACAAATGGTGGGCATGGCCGGGCAGGCGGCGGGGCGGGTCGGCCTGGCGGTCAGCGCCTGGCAACTGACCGGGTCGGTGGGCATCGTGCTGATTGCGCTGACGTTGCTGCCGCGGTTTCTGCAGGCGGGTTTGTACACCATGCCGGAGTTTCTGGAATACCGCTACAACCCGGCGGCCCGGGCCGTCATGGCGGCGCTGACGGTGCTGATCTACGCGCTGGTGATGCTGCCGGCGGTGCTCTACTCGGGCGGCGTGACCCTGCGGACGCTGACCGGGATGAACCTCGTCGCCGCTGTGTGGGTGATCGGGCTGATCGGGGCGCTTTACGCGACGTTGGGCGGTTTGAAGGCGATTGCGTGGGCGGACCTGGTGCAAGGGCTGGCGTTGCTGGGAGGCGGGTTGTTGCTGTTCGGCTTGGGGCTTCAGGCCGCCGGGGGCTGGAGCGAGTTTGCCCGCGTCAACGCCGACAAGCTGCACATGATCCTGCCGGCGGACCATCCCGACCTGCCCTGGACCGGCATCTTGTCGGGCATGTGGATCGTGATCCTCTACTACTGCGGCCTGAACCAGTTCATCGTGCAGCGCAACCTGGCCGCCCGGTCGCTGCGCGATGGGCAACTGGGCATGATCTTCGCCGGTGCGCTGTGGTTGCTGGTGCCGTTTGCGATCGTCATGCCCGGCCTGATGGCGCGGCAGCTTTACGGAGCGGAATTGGGGGAACTGAACGACGCGGCCTTTCCGACGCTGGTCAAGCGGCTGGTTCATCCCGGGTTGCGCGGCCTGATCTGCGCCGCGGTGGCGGGCGCGGTCACCAGCACCCTCGCTTCCCTGCTCAATTCCGCCTCGACCATCGCCACGATGGACGTGTATCGGCGGTTGTGTTGTCCGGAGGCTTCGCAGGCCCGGCTGGTCTGGTTGGGACGGGCGCTGACGGTGCTGTGCATGGTGGTGGGTTGCTCGGTGGCGCCGGCGCTGGAGCACCCGCGGTTTGGCGGCGTGTTCCAATTCATTCAGCAGTTTCAGGGCTATATCTGGCCCGGGGTGGTGGCGGTGTTCGTATTCGGGATTCTGGTTGAAACCGCGCCCGGCGCGGCGGGCGTCGCGGGTCTGCTGGCCGGGCCGGCCATTTACCACCTGTTCCAGACCTTCGCCGGCAACCTGCATTTCCTGGTGCAGGTGACGCTGACGTTCGGGTTGGTGCTGGCGCTGATGGGCCTGATTACCCTGAGCTGGCCGTTGTCCGAGCCGCGCCGGCTGCCGGAGCGAGCCGGCTTCGCCGTCGAAACCGCGCCCGAGGTCAAGTGGGCCGGCGCGGCGGTCATCGGCGCAGTGGTGGTGTTTGTCCTGGTGTTTTGGTAAAACCCTCCCTCCCATGAAGCTCATGTTGAAGACCCTGAAACCGCGGCGCGTGGCTTGGTTCTTGGCCAGGAACACGCTTCTCTTGTTCGTGTTGTCTGTTGTGCTGGCACCCCCAGCCGGTGCCGCACCGTCCAGCCTCGCCCTGGCTGGCCGGTGGCGCTTGGCGCTGGATCGGGCGGATACCGGTGTGGGCGAACGCTGGTTTGCGCGCGCGTTGCCGGACGCCGTCCATCTGCCCGGCTCGCTCCCGGCCCAGGGCATTGGCGACGATATCGGCCTCGACACACCGTGGACGGGCGGCATCTTGGACCGGGCCTGGTTCACCGCGCCGGAATACGCCAAATACCGCCAGCCCGGCCACGTCAAGGTGCCGTTCTGGTTGCAGCCGGGCAAATACTACGCCGGCGTGGCGTGGTATCAGCGCGACATCGAAATCCCGGCGGACTGGCAGGGCCAACGCGTCGTGCTGTTCCTCGAACGCCCGCATTGGGAAACGCGCGTTTGGGTGGACGACCGGCTCGTCGGCACGAACAACTCGCTCTCCACGCCGCACGAATACGACCTTGGGATCGTGGGACAGGCTTCCGGCTTGTCGCCCTCCAACCAGCCGGCGGCTGTGCCCGCCAGCCCGCTCACGCCCGGCAAGCACACGCTGAGCATCCGCGTGGACAACCGGCGCGTCGTGGACATCGGCAAGAACTCGCACGGCATCAGCGACCACACGCAGGGGAATTGGAACGGCATCGTCGGCCGGCTTGAGCTCGCTGCCCAGCCGGCCGTGTGGCTGGCCGATGTCCAGGTGTTCCCCCGCGTGGCCGACCGCACCGCCCAGGTGCGGATCACCCTGGCCAATGCCAGCGGCCGACCCGCCGAGGGCAAGATTTCTCTGTTCGTCGAGCCGGGCTTTGGCGCCACCCGGCCGCTGGACGTCAAACCGGTCAGCCAGAATTTCCGTACCGACTCAGGCACGGTCACCGCCGAGCTGGAAATCGCCCTGGGCGAGGCGGCGCAGACCTGGGACGAGTTCTCGCCCGTTCTCTACCGGCTCCGGGCCGAGGCGCGCGGGGAGGCCGGCGGGACGCCGTTCGAGCACGCCCGCACGGTCACCTTTGGCCTGCGCGAAATCGGCACGCAGGGCACGCAGTTCGCCCTCAATGGCCGCCCGATTTTCATCCGCGGCACGCTCGAGTGCTGCATCTTCCCCAAAACCGGCCATCCGCCGACGGAAATCGCCGACTGGCGGCGCATCATTCGCGTCGCGAAGGCCTACGGGCTGAACCTGATTCGCTTCCACTCCTGGTGTCCGCCCGAGGCCGCGTTTCAGGCAGCGGATGAACAGGGCTTTTATTTCCAGGTCGAAACCTGCTGGCCCAACCAGTCCACCAGGTTGGGCGACGGCAAGCCGGTGGACCAGTGGGTTTATGAGGAGACGGACCGCATCCTGAAGGCTTACGGCAACCACCCGTCGTTTCTGCTCATGGCGGCGGGCAACGAGCCGGGCGGACGCAACGTCAACGCCTGGCTGGCCAAGTATGTCGCGCATTACAAGGCGCGCGACCCCCGCCGGCTCTGGACCAGCGGCGCGGGCTGGCCGCAGTTGCCGGAAAACCAGTTCCACGTCACCCCCGACCCGCGCATCCAAGCCTGGGGCAGCGGACTCAAGAGCCGCATCAACGCCAAGCCGCCCGAGACCACCACCGATTACCGCGACTACATTGCCGCGCGCCGCGTGCCGGTCATCAGTCACGAAATCGGCCAGTGGTGCGTGTACCCGAACTTCGACGAAATCCCGAAATACACCGGCTATCTCAAGCCGAAGAACTTTGAAATCTTCCGCGACACGCTCGAGGCGCATCACCTGGGCGACCTGGCGCGCCCGTTCCTGCTGGCTTCCGGCAAACTGCAGACGCTTTGTTACAAGGAGGAGATCGAGTCGGCGCTGCGCACGCCGGGCATGGGCGGGTTCGAGTTGCTGGACCTGCACGATTTCCCCGGTCAGGGCACGGCGCTGGTGGGCGTGCTGGACCCGTTTTGGGAGGAGAAAGGTTACGTGACGGCGCAGGAGTTCAGTCGCTTCTGCAACTCGACCGTCCCGCTGGCGCGCTTGAAGAAGCGGGTGTTCACCAGCGATGAGAAACTGGAGGCGGAAATCGAGGTGGCGCACTTTGGCCCGGGGCCGATAACGCACGCAGCGACGGAATGGAAACTTGTAGATGTGGCCGGAAAAGTCCGGGCGAGCGGGAAACTTTCGTCGAGGATGTTGCCGGTCGGCCACGGGGCTTCGCTCGGAAACGTGCGCGTTGATTTGAGGAAAATCCCCGCACCGGCGAAATATATATTGGTGGTGGGTGTAGCGCAGATTTCCAATCTGCCGTATCGCCGAATTCCATTCGGCAGAGCGGCCGACAAACCGGGAACTCGTGAGTCTTCCACGGGCAGCGGATTGGAAATCCGCGACACAGCAGGTTGGAAACCTGCGCTACGATACGAGAACGACTGGGACCTCTGGGTCTATCCACCCGCCGTGAACACAGCCGTGCCCGCCGGTATCACGGTGGTCAACGAGTTGAACGACGCGGCCCTGGCGGCGTTGAACGCGGGGGGCAAGGTGCTGCTGCTGATTCCGCCCCAGCACGTCGCGCCCGACAAGAAGCGCGGCAAGGTAGCGCTCGGTTTCTCCAGCATCTTCTGGAACACTGCCTGGACGCAGCAACAGCCGCCGCACACGCTGGGCATCCTCTGCGACCCGAAACACCCCCTGTTCGCCGAGTTTCCCACCGATTTCCACAGCAACTGGCAGTGGTGGTATCTGGTCTCACGCGCCGGGGCGATGATCCTCGACGATTTCCCGCCGGCCCTGCGCCCCTTGGTGCACGTGATTGACGACTGGTTCACCGCGCGCAAGCTCGGCCTGGTGGTGGAAGCCAAACTGGGCGCCGGCAAGCTGCTGATTTGCAGCGTGGACCTGGAAAACGATCTGGCCGGCGACCCGGTCCGCCGCCAATTCCGTCACAGCCTGCTGCGCTACATGGCCGGCGACCACTTCGCACCGCAGCACACGGTCACGGCCGAGCAGGTGCGCGGCCTGACGGTGCCGCCCTCGACGTTAAACCGGGTGGGCGTGCGCTCGCTTCACGCCAGCAGCGAGGAGACAGGCTACGAGGCCGGCCAGGCGATTGACGGTGACCCGCAGACCTTTTGGCACACGGCGTTTCGCGAGGCGCAGCCCGGTTTCCCCCATGAATTCGTGCTGCGCCTGGACCGCCCCATCCAACTGGCGGGCTTCACGCTCCTGCCCCGGCAGGACGGCAACCGCAACGGCTGGATCAAAGACTACGCGCTCTACGTGAGCATGGACGGCCGCGACTGGGGCGAGCCGGTGAGCCGCGGCGCGTTCACGGCGGGCGAGAGCTTGAAGGCGGCCAAGCTGACCAAGCCCGCGACGGCCCGCTACATTCGGCTGGTGGCGCTCAGTTCGCACAACGGCCAGCCCTTTGCCGCCATCGCCGAGTTCGATGTCCTGGAAGCCGCCCCTTGATTCAATGATGAAAACCAAGATCTCGTTGTCCCGGCTTGCGATGGACCATATTCCCGTAGCGGCGTCTCGGAGGAGCGCCGCCAACGTCCCCCCTCGCCGAATGGCGGCGGTCTGCCGACGCGCCGCTACGCTGCTCGCCTTGGCGCTGTCCATCGCGTCCGCCGTGCGCGCCGCCGAAACGGTGTGGCTGGATGAGCTGGACCTCACCACGATGCACCAGGGCTGGGGCACACCGCAGGTCAACCGCTCCATCCGCCAGACGCCCCTGTCCATCGGCGGGCAGACATTCGCGCGCGGCGTCGGCACGCATGCCCACAGCACCTATCGGCTCACGCTCGAAGGCGGCACGGAACGTTTCATCGCCAGCGTCGGGGTGGACGACGCCGCGGGCGGGCCAGGGTCGGTGGTGTTTCAGGTTGTGGCCGACGGCAAACGCGTGTTCAGCTCCGGGGTCATGAAACCCGGCCAGCCGGCCAAAACCGTGGATGTGGACCTGCGCGGGGTCAAATCCCTGCTCCTCTTGGTTAGTGACGCCGGCGACGGCATCACTTGCGACCACGCCAACTGGGCGGACGCGCGCTTCCTCGTCACCGGCGCCAAACCCGTCCCCCACGTCGTGCCACCCGAAGCGCCCTACCTGCTCACGCCCAAACCCGGCCCTGCGCCGCGGCTCAACGGGCCGAAAGTCTATGGCGCGCGGCCCGGCAACCCGTTCCTCTACCGCATCCCGGCTCAAGGCGAACGGCCCATGACCTTTTCCGCGCGCAGCTTGCCCAAGACCCTGCGACTGGACGCGCAGACCGGCATCATCACCGGCACGACGCCCCCGCGCGGCGAATACCGGATCACCCTCGAGGCGAAAAACCGCCACGGACGCGACCAACGCCCGCTCCGGCTCGTCAGCGGCGACACCCTGGCGCTGACGCCGCCGATGGGCTGGAATCACTGGTACGCCCACTACGACCGCATCACCGACGCCATGATGCGCGAGGCGGCCGACATCATGGTCGCCAGCGGCATGGCCGATGTGGGCTACCAATACGTGAACATTGACGATTGCTGGATGAACGCCGACAAGCACGGCGATCCGTTGCGCGTCGGCCCGCTCCGCGACGCCGCCGGCAATCTGCTGCCAAACCGGCATTTCCCCGACATGAAGGCGCTGGCCGATTACATCCACAGCAAGGGCTTGAAGGCCGGGCTGTACACCTCGCCCGGGCCGAAGACCTGCGGCGGGTTTGCGGGCAGTTGGCAACACGAGGCGCAGGACGCCAGGCTGTTTGCCGACTGGGGCTTTGATTTCCTCAAATACGACTGGTGCAGCTACGGCGAGATTGCCCGGACGAATCCCGAGCCGGAGCGGGTGAAGCTCAAGAAGCCCTACCAGCTCATGGGCGACCTGCTCCAGCAGCAGCCGCGCGACCTCGTGTTCAACCTCTGCCAATACGGCATGGGCGAGGTCTGGCAATGGGGCGCGGAGGTCGGCGGCCACTCCTGGCGCACGGCGGGCGACCTGGGCTTCGAGTTGAACCGCATCTTCGAGGTCGCGCTCAAGAACTGCGAGCATCGCGACTGGCAGAAACCCGGGGCGTGGAATGACCCGGACTACATCCAGATCGGGCACATTGGCGACGCCCGCCGCGGCGGGCTGCCCAAGCCCTGCCCGCTCACGCCCACCGAGCAGTACGCGTTCATGTCCCTCTGGGCGCTCATGGCCGCGCCCCTGTTTTACAGCGGCGACATGACCAAGCTGGACGAGTTTACGCTCAACGTGCTGTGCAACCCGGAGGTGATCGAGGTCAACCAGGACCCGCTGGGCCAGTGCGCGCGGGTGGTGATGCTGAGTGAGGACACCTTTCTGCTGGTCAAGGACCTTGAAGGCGGAGCAAAGGCGGTCGGCCTGTGCAACAAGGGCGAAGAACCGGCCACCGTCACGGCGAAATGGAGCGACGTCGGCGTCCAGGGCCGCCAGTCGGTGCGCGATCTGTGGCGGCAGAAGGACCTGGGCCGGTTCTCGCGAGAATTCAAGGCCGATGTGCCCCGCCGCGGCGTGGTGCTGGTCAGGATTGGGACGCCCTGAGCCGACACCGGCGACCGAGCGGGGCGGCGTGGAATTCGGTCCGGGGTGGTTGAGGCCGGTGGCGCATGGGTCAGTCGCGCATCCCGCTGACCGGTCGGAGCAGGTTGCCCCGGCCGCGCTTGCGCTCCGGGTTCAGGAGGGCGGCGATGACCGGAGCGTTTACCCTCGATGCCGGTACACTGGGAAGGCTGTGCAGCGCTTTGCATACGGGGGCTGCGTGCGGACCGGCACGGGCGACGGGGCAGCGCCCTGTCAGCGGTTCGAAAGAGGTCCGGATGTTTGGGGAAGCCGCTCCAAGCCGCCGTAGGCGGTGGAGGCAGGTTGACTCGGCTTCAAAGGCGGCCTTGACAAGGCGGGGCTTGTTCTCCAAGAGTGGCGCGACCCTGCAGAAAAGCGGTCGGTCGGGCGTTTTGTCCATGAAATGCCCAAGCACTGACAGGCCAAGAGTGGACTGCTCGTTCCAGGAGCGCAGCAGGAGGAGGGCGCCATACTCAATCACGGTTGAGGTCGGCGCATCGCTGCGCCCGGTAGCATCAGCCCTGTTGGTCCCCAAGCGAAGAGAGGAGAAACCCCATGAAACCAAATCCCCAGGCTACGATTAGTCTCATCATGCTGGCCGCGGCCGTGTTGAGCGCCCGGGCCGGCATGCGGCTGGTCGAGCTGCCCACATTACCCGGCGCGGGCAGCGATGCCGCCGTTGTCGCCACCGATGTCAACAATCGCGGCCAAATCACCGGGTACGCCGTCGCCTACACTCTGCATCCCTATCCCCCCGAAACCCACGCATTCGTCTATGACCCCGGTGTCGGCCAGATGACGGATCTGGGCACATTTGTGCGGCCGGACGGCGAGGGCACGATGGCCAGCTTCGGCAAGGCCATCAACGACGAGGGCTTGGTGGTTGGGGATGCGACGGTCGAGATGCAGAGCCCGCAACACGCTGTGCCGGCGCATGCTTTTCGTTGTCCGGCCACGGGTGGGCCGTTGGTGGACTTGGGCACGCTGGGCGGCAGCCGGAGCACGGCTTGCGGCTTGAACAACAGCAACGTGATTGTGGGTGAATCAGCCACGACCAACTGGGCGCGGGCGTTCTGGTGGTCGGAGTCCGAAGGCATGGTCGCGCTACCTCATTTGCCCAACTGGAAGGCCAGCGCCGCCAACGCGATTAACGACTTCGGGGTCATCGCGGGGGGCGGTGTTCGGACGAACGAGGAGACCTGCCGCGCGGCCATTTGGCGCAACGGCCAGCCCCTCGAGCTGGGTTCGCTGGGCGGCGATGTTGGGGCTGCGTTGGCTATCAACAATGCTGGCATGGTCGTCGGCTATTCTTGGTTGCTGCCCGGCTCGGCAGGAGGGTGCCACGGCTTTGCCTGGACGGAGGCCACCGGGATGGTGGACCTGGTCCCGCCGCCGGACTGCGATTACAGTTTCGCGTACGGGCTGAACGACCGCGGGGTGATCGTCGGCGTCATAGCCGGTCCGGAACGGCCCGGCAACCGGGCCGCTTGCTGGGTGAACGGACACTGGTTCGACCTCCAAAACCGTTATTTGATTGGCTGGAGCAATACGCTGGCGCACGGGATCAACAACGCCGGCTGGATCGCGGGATGCGGGCAGAACCCGGAGGGCAACGTGCGCGCTTGGCTTTTGATACCTGAGCCACCCGCAGCGGGCGGACCGGTGATTACCCAGGCGTTGATGACCGCCGAGGGCTTCGTGATGCGCGGCACCAACGGCCGGCCACTGGCCGAGTATGAGGTGCTGTTCAGCACGGATGTGGCCAGTCCGCTTTCCGCCTGGAGCAGCCTCGCCACCAACCTGTTTGACCCGGAAGGCACGTTCGCCTGCACCAACGCCCTGCCGGACTCGCCTGCTCAAGGGTATTTCCGTCTGCGGACAGTTGGGCCGTGACACAGCCAACGGCCCGCAATGCCGGACGGGCCTTTTGCGCAAGCGGCGGGTTTCTTCTTTCGGTTGCGGATTGGCAATTGGCGATGGCGCAGACTGCCAGTCTGCCCTGCGGTGGTTCGATCGCGGGGCGCCCGATTGGCCCTGCCCGCGCAAACAAACATTGCGGGTCACCGCCCGGCTGTGCGAACCTGCGGCGGCATGGGCGAACACCACAGACCAGACGGAGCTGCAACCATGAAACGACGTCAATTCCTCCAATCGGCCGCGGTGATCGGAGCGGGCACGCTCATTCTGCCGCGCACGCGACTGTTCGGCGCGGACGCCCCCCACAACAAGCTCAACATCGCCCTCATCGGCACGTGGGGGCGCGGGGAAGCCCACTTCCAGGCCATTTCCAGCGAGAATGTCGTGGCCCTGTGCGACGTGAACGAGGAGCACCTGGACTTCGCCGCCCGGCGCTTCCCCAACGCGAAGCGTTACGTGGACTGGCGGAAATGTCTTGATCAAAAAGACATCAACGCCGTGGTGATCTGCACGGCCGACCACACCCATGCCTTCATCGCCAACTGGGCCATGAACCGCGGCCAGCACGTGTACTGCGAAAAGCCGCTGGCCAACTCCGTCGAGGAAGCCCGCGTCGTCCGCGCCACCTACCTCAAGAACAAGACCCGCCTGGCCACGCAGGTCGGCACGCAGCGGCACGCTTTCGAGAACTTCAACCGCGTCAGCGAACTGGTCCGCGACGGCGCGATTGGCGAGCTGCAGGAGGCCTGCGCCTGGGGCAACCGCAAGTACCCGAAGCCCGGCTACCTCCCCGCCGCCGGCGACCCGCCCAAGACGTTGCACTGGGACTTGTGGCTGGGGCCGTCGCCGTTCCACCCGTGGAATCCGGGTTACTTCGCGGGCGGCCCGGGCATGAATTGCCTTTCGTGGAACATGTACTGGGACTTCGGCAGCGGCCAGGTCGGCGACATGGGCAGCCACACGATGGACCTCGTTTGGAACGCGATTGACGCCGACCTGCCGACCTCGGCCGAGGGCCAGGGCGACCCGTTCAATCCCGAGGTCACGCCGGTCAAACTGGAAACGCATTTCGACATCCCGGCCAACGCCTGGCGGCCCGCCCTCAAAGTTTCCTGGTACCAGGGCGGCGCGATGCCGGAGTCGCCAACCCGGGCGGTGGACCTGACCAAGATCGGCCACGGCGCGATGTTCGAGGGCACCAAGGGCTGGCTGGTCTGCGACTTCCAGTCACGCATCCTCATCCCCAACCCGAAGGTGGCGTCCGACCTGACCTACTACAAGCCGCGCACGCCCGCCACCCTGCTGCCGCCCGTGGGCGACTTCCAAAAGCAGTGGATCAACGCCTGCAAGGGCAATCTGAAGACCGCGTGCGATTTCGATTACGGCGGCCGGATGATCGAAATGATGCTGCTCGGGCTGGTGGCCTATCGCGTCGGCAAGAAGATTCGCTACGATGGCCAGACCGGCCGGGTGACGGACAACGAGGAGGCCAACGCCCTGTTGCGCCGCACCTACCGGCCCGGCTGGACGCTGCACGGCTGAGGTCAGCGGGTGGGGATTGCCCCCGCCGCTGCCAGCGCCCGGCGGATTCGCGCCAGGCCGCGGGCCGGAGCGCGCAACTCGTGTTCCCAGAGCCGCACCACCCGCCAGCCGGCCCGGCGCAGCAACCGGTTCACCTGGCGGTCGCGGGCCTGGTTCGCCGCCAGCTTGGCCCGCCAGAACCGTTTGCCCGTGCGCCCCGTGTCCTTGCCCCGCGCCCGCCCGGGCGCGTCGGGCATGGCGCTTTTCCGCAACCAGCGCGCCGGCGGCGAATGCACCGGGCAACCGTGCCAGAAACACCCGTCCACGAACACCGCCACCCGCTGCTTGGGGAAAACGAAGTCCGGCCGAACCCGGAAACTGCCGGCTCCGGCCCTCGCACTTCGGCCCTCGCTCTTTGGCCCTCGAACCTCGGATTTTGGGCTTCGGACTTCCCTTTGCCTTCGCCACCCGGTGAGGCCCGCCCGGCGCAACAGCCGGGCCAGTGCCAGCTCGGTCTCCCGGTTACCCCGCGAGCGGATGCGCGCCATCACCGCCGAGCGCTTGGACTTGGTGAACACGTCAGGCATGGACCTTTACGTGGTTTGCTCGGCGGACTACACTCTACTCCGATGATTGTGCCCATTTCCAGAATCCAGGTGCGCCGGGACGAAGATGGCGTGTGGATTGCCAAATCGGCACTCCTGCCCGGCTGTCATGCGCACGGGCGCGATCGCGGCGAAGCCATCCTCCGCTTCCAACAGGCGGCCAAGGCGCATTTGGAAGCCCTGCTGGAAACCGGCCGCCCCATCCCGCCGGCCTTTCGCGACAAGTTCGTGCTCACCGCCTGACCCGTGGGCAAATACCCTTCCTGGAACTGCCGCCAGTTGGAACGACGCCCCCGGGAATTGGGCTGCCAACTGGTCCGCACCACCGGCAGTCACCGGCATTACTCCAATCCCTTCCATCCGGATCGCCTCATCACTTTTGCGTGGCATCCGGGCGAGGTGCCCCGCGGCGTCATCGCAGACATCTGTGAAGACCTCGGCCTGAGCCGCGACGAGTTCTACTTCAAAAACTTCTGAGCCGCGCGCGAATTCGCCCTGTCACCGGCGAGCGCTTGGATTGGGTGAACACGTCAGGCATGGCGCACATCCACCGTTTCGACGCTCTGGTAAAGCGCGGCGATGTTCTTTGAGGCCACCCGGAACTGGTTCCGCTTTTTGGACCTCGTCCTTTCTGCCGACGCCTGCTCCAGCTTGATGCCCGGGTCGTAGTAAACCGCCCCGCACGCAAACGCCCGCAGCAGGCGCAGCGCGTTCGTCCCTCGGGCCAGCCGCACCTTGTGGCCGTAGGCGTATTGCCAGCGCGGCTTGATGCGGCGCATGGACGACACAGAAACCGCTTGGGGTACTTTCGCGACCAGTGCTCCAGCCGTTAGTCGAAGCCACTCAAGCGAGGTCGTAACAGCAGATTATTTCGCGGGCAAACGTGATGGTTTCGGCATACTCCGCGGCGTCGAAAATTCCAGCGCCCGGCACGGTCAAACGGGGGACGCCTTCGATGACCAACAACGGTTGCGCCTGACCTTGCCGCTGCCAGATCAGAAAGAGGCACGCCTCATCGGCTGCGTCCCTGGCGTCGAAATCGCTCCGCAGGACGACCACCACAGTATGCGAGCAGCCTCGCGCGGTGGTGCCCGGTTGCCACTGGCAGATGACCGTAAAAAACCGCTTTCTGGCTGGCATATCTCGGCAGATACACCTGGCCAGGTTCGCAGGGCTGAGCAAGCAGTTTCGCGTTTCACGACGGCGGCTGATTGTGGCACACTGCGGGCATGGCCAGAGCACCGGCAGTGAAATGGACGCGCGAGCACTACCTGGTCGCGCTCAACCTTTACTGCAAGCTGCCCTTCGGCAAGCTCCACAAGGGCAACCCCATTATTGTCGAGACGGCGAAACGGATGGAGCGCACGCCCAACAGTCTGGCGATGAAACTGTGCAACTTCGCGGCGCTGGACCCGGTGCAACGCGCCCGGGGTGTCCGCGGGTTGCCGGGCGCGACCAAGCAGGACAAGGCAATGTGGGAGGAGTTCCACGCGCGGCTTGGGGAGCTGGGACCGCAAAGCGAGCAGTTGCTGCACGACCTGTTCACCAAAGACGACACGACGGAGCTGGACTTGCTTGCCCACGACCGCGTTCGCCTAGTGGCCCCGGCAGGGCCAACGGAAACGGCGACGACAGTGCGGGTGCGCCGCGGGCAGCAGTTTTTCCGGCAGGCGGTGCTCACGGCTTACAGCGTGCGGTGCTGCATCAGCGGCATCAACGTGCCGTCCCTTTTGGTGGCCAGCCACATCAAACCGTGGAGCGAGTTCCCCGCCGAGCGACTGAATCCGCGCAACGGCCTTTGCCTTTCGGCGTTGCATGATGCGGCGTTTGATGCCGGACTGATTACGCTGGACGAAGCGTTCAGAGTGGTCTTGAGCGGCAAACTGCGCCGCTATTTCCCGCAGCCCACGCTGGAGCAGAATTTTGTTCCGTTCGAGGGCCGGCCGATACGCTTGCCGGACAAGCTGGCCGAGCCGGATGCGGAGTTCCTCCGCTACCACCGCGAGGCTGTCTTTCAGGGGTGACCCGCAGGGCCGTTCGCTGGTCGGGCACGCACGGCGTGGGGCGCCGCGCTGGCGCACTTCGGCGGGCGGCTCACGGGGTGCAGCAAGCCCTGTTTGGCCGAGATTTCCGTTGCCGCGCCGTTTTGCGGCGTGCCGGCGGTGGACGTTCGGGCCACGGCGTGGCGGGAGTCCCCCTCGTTGGGGCGCGCCCGGCCGGGGCGCTCCCTGGCCCGGTCGGGTTGACTGCCTTCCTCAGCGCCTTGAGGTTGGGTCGGCAGTGGCAGGCCCGGCGGCTTTGCCACCTTGGGGTCACGGGTGCCGGGGTAAACCGTCAGGGAGGCCGGGGCGGAGCGCAGTCAGGGTTGCTGAATCGTCTCCGCAATGGCGAGTACTTTGGGCTGGGCGGCACGAAACAGGTCTTGAACCTCGGTCACTTCTGGCACGCGAGCCCGTGCAAAGGCGGACTGCAGCTCCCCAACAGTCAATGTCTGCTGTCGCAGCAGGAAACGGATGTCCAAAAGGTCGTTCTCATCGCCACGCGCCATCTTGGTGAGGACAAGGTCAAGCGTGCTGGGGCGGAAGACAGCGAGTCGCTGCAGCTCCAGTGGAAGGCGCACCCGCCGCTCCAGCCAGTCCGGTGTCAGGACCACTTCGGATTCGCGGAACAGGTGGGTGAGGTAAAGGCCGTCAGGCTCAAGTTCGGCGTTGGTCCGTTGCTGAGCCTCCCAGAAAGCTGCGTCCTGCTGATGGGTTTCCAACCATTCCAGTGGGAGAATGGCGTCCACGTCCCGGGTGGCAGCGCACTCGGCCGGGCAATTGGCATAACCCAGAACCAGCGCGGCGCGGCCAAACAACGTCAGCTCCGCCGGCGCGGTCAAGTGGCGATCGAACGTGGTGAGGATACGCAGCGGGTTATTCATGGCGACAGAGCCAGTCGGTGCGCGGCGCCCCGGCGTGGGCACTGAGGCGGGTGTGGCTTGTCAACCTGCTCCAGTGTGGCAATGCGTCCGTGCGCGGCACGGGGCGTGGCCGCAGGTGGTGGCGCACAAAGTTCCAAGGGGCGAGGTCCGGCGCAATGCGCCCGGCCAGTTGCGCCATGTGGAGGAGCACCGGTTCGCAGCGTTCCTGGACGGCCAGGCGGCACAGCTTGGCGGCGTCCACGCGCGGCGAACTGAGCAGTTGCGCGGCGGCCCGCAGCCGGTCCAGGTCGTAGGGGAGTTCGCCCAGACAGAGGGCCACACCAATCTCTTCGTCGCTGACACCCGAGGCGTCGGGCGGAAGCCCCTCGTCGAATGGTCGCTCGAAATGTCGGGCGCCCCGCAGGACAGCAACCTTGAACAACCACTCGGCGACCCGGTCGCCGGCACCGCTGATGCGAGCCAGACGGCGAAGCAGCCCGGAAACATGAGGCACTTCGCCCAACCTGTGAGCAAGCGTCGTCGCGCGCGACTGGCCTTCGAGTGCCATGCGTGAATGATGTCGGAACGGAGCGCTCATATCAACCAGCCTGTTTTGACTGCCTTGTTCGGGGGGGCGCGTCCGGACGGAACCACCGGGTGTCGTGGCGTGAGCTTCCCGCATGCGGCGGTACCGGCAACCTCCCAAGTTGCATCTCCAGCCGGGCCGGAGTTTGGGCGAGGCCGCGAGCCTCAGGCTGGTTGTACTGGCAGAGGGGGACGCCATCAAGGTGCGCCCCTTCCTCAGCGCGTCGAAGTCGGGTCGGCTGTGGCAGGCCAGGCGGTTGTTGGACTTGTCGGCGCGGCGGCGAGGGCATCGGCAAGGCCGGTCCTGCTTCGGCCTTGTTTGCACGCCGTCTGCGTCCCGGTCGCCCGGGCGGGCGACGGGGTTGGCTGCAAACAGGCGCGGGCGCAGCCGGACGCAAAAGCATTGAACTGACCCGGGCGAACTCCTAGGCTGCGGCCATGCGGATGACCCTGAGACGGGGTGGCGTCCCCGTTCTGGCGTTTGTGGTTCGCCGGCCGGTAGCGGCGGCCGGCGGTGTCGCCCTCGGGGCCGCGGACCGCGTGTGTTTCCAGTGACCTATGGCTTGCTCGCCCTTTTTTGCGTTGGCCGGCGGCGGTTCTTCCAGCCTGCTGCGGCTGTCGTTCATTGACCTGGTCATCATCGTGATCTACTTCGGCATCGTGCTGGGGATCGGGTTTTACCTGAAGCGGTTTGCCAGCACGGGGGAGGACTTTTTCCTGGCGGGGCGGAAGATGACGGCGTGGATCGCCGGGCTGAGTTTCATCTCGGCCAATCTCAGTTCGCTGGAGACGATGGGCTGGAGCGCGATGGCCTACCAGTACGGCATGTTGGGCGCGCACGCCTACCTGATCGGCGCCATCCCGGCCATCCTGTTTTTGGCCATCGTGATGATGCCGTTCTACTACATCTGCAAGACGCACTCGGTGCCCGGGTATCTGAAGCTGCGCTACGGGGAAGGCCCGCGCTCGATTGCGGGCATTTCGTTCAGCTTTCTGACGATCATGGTCAGCGGGGCGAGCATGTTCGCCATGGCCAAAATCCTGAACCTGCTGCTGGGCTGGAACATGGACGTGAGCATCTGGGTCTCGTCCATCACGGTGGCCATTTACGTGGCGCTGGGCGGGCTGCTGTCGGCGGTGTTCAACGAGGTGCTGCAATACTTCCTGATCTGGGCGGGGTCGTTGCTCATCCCGATTTTGGGCATCATCCACGCCGGGGGATGGGGGCGGATGCTGGAGCGGATTCAGCAGAACGCGCCGATCATCCACCCGACGGTGCAGAACGCGGATTTCACGAGCCTGTGGCGCAACCTGGGGTCGTTCGATACCAACCCGATGGGCATTGACTGGTTTGGCATGGTGTTCGGGCTGGGGCTGGCGGTGAGCTTCGGCTACTGGTGCACGGACTTCTTGCAGGTGCAGCGGGTCATCGTGGCCAAGGACCTGCGCTCGGCCCAGAACGGCACGATCATCGGCGCGTTCCTCAAGATGCTGGTGCCGATCATCGTTACGATCCCCGGCCTGCTCGGGCTGGCGGTGCTGTTGAATCCGGACGGCTCGCCGATGGTGCTGGTGCCGGAGAGCGACCCGCGGGCCGGCATCACGCACCGGACGTTCAACGACGTGTTGCCGCTGCTGATGGGGCAGTATCTCGGGCCGGGGCTGCTGGGCTTGGGGGTCACGGCCATGATCGCGGGCTTCATGTCCGGCATGGCGGGCAACATCAGCGCGTTTGCCACGGTGTGGACCTACGACGTGTACAAACCGCTCATCAAGAAGGATGCCGACGATCGGCATTACCTGACAATGGGCCGCTGGTCGTCCATCGTGGGCATCCTCATTTCCATCGGCACGGCCTACCTGTTGTTCCTGTTCTCGAACATCCTGGAGTATCTCCAGGTGCTGGTGTTCTTCTTCATTGTGCCGCTGTTTGGGGCGATCCTGCTGGGGATGCTGTGGAAACGCGCCACGCCGGCGGGGGGGTTCTGGGGTTTCCTGAGCGCCATTGTGGTGTCCATCGCCATGTGGGCCTACGTGCACACCTTCCCGGACGGCTGGCGGCCGCAGCCGAAGGTCACCTTGAGCGAAGGGGCGGTGGTGAGCTTGGAGAAGGGCGCCGACGGCAAGTTCGCGCGCATCGTGGTGGAGAGCGGCAGAGTGGATCTGGTCAATGTGCCGGTGGCGGCGCAAACGGCGGTCCAGGGCGCGCCGCTCGACATCCCCGCGGTCCTCAAGCAGGGCAGCGGCGACGTGCCGGTGCAAGTGCTGGCCCCGGCCGTGGTGCTGGCCGATACGCGCCAAACCTCGAAATTCGGCGTCGAGGGCGTGCCGGTGGTTCTCAAACCGGGCGTGGCGCTTCAGTCCACGAGCATTTCCAAGACATTCGCGCCGGCGGCGTTCAATCCGGCGCACGCCAAGGTCATTGCCCGTTCGGAGAAGGCCAAGCCGATGGCGGTGAACATGTACAGCGCCTGGTGGTCGTTCGTCGTCTGCGTCAGCGTGACGTTCCTGGTGAGCCTGTTCACCAAACCCAAGCCCGACGCGGAGTTGAAAGACCTGGTCATGGGCCTGACCACGATGCCGGACGAAGGCCCGTGTCCGTGGTATCAGAAGCCCATCCTCTGGGCGGGGGTGGTGGCCGTGGTGCTGGTGGCGGTGAACATCATTTTCTGGTGAGGCGGTTATGCACGAGCACGAGAAGCAAATCCCGATCTGGTTTTTCATCGGCGCGCTGCTGGCGCTGTACGGGCTGCTCATCCTGGGCAGCGGCATTTACGGGGCGATCAACCCGCCCCCGGAGGCCCAGCGCGTGGCGCTGTGGCATTTGCACGCCGACATCTGGTGGGGCGCGCTGCTGGTCATCTTCGGCCTGGTGTATGTCGTCAAGTTCCGTCCCCGCGAGGGCGAGGGCTTGACCGGTCGGCAAAAACCCGGCAGCCCCGGTTAATTCGGCCGGGCCGGCGGCTTGTGGGCGCGACGCTTTGGCGGCATGTGGGGGCGGGATGGGGCGCGCCGGTCGGCAAGCCCTTGGCGTGCTTCGGGCTTCTAACATTGGGCGACCCGCTCGCTCAAAGCTGCGTCCACCGCGGCGCCGCTTCGACTGCCTTCGATTGCCGGTCCACCTCCCGGCGCACCGCAAAGGCGTTCATCCCCGCCCGCTCCGCCCGCAGCCGCGCCTTCGTTTCCGCGCTGACCTCCATGTAGGCCAGCACGCGCGCCAGGGGGGTGCAGGTGGGGCCATACTTCCTGATCGTCTGGCTGCCCACCCGCTCTTTCTGCTCCAGCTTCATCGTGGGCAGACAGTAGTTGAGCAGGTGGCCCAGCGGCCTCCGGCACAGCGCGTTGATCAGCGGCCACACCTCGGGGTGATCGTAGCCGAACCACAGGCGCACGTTCGTGAAGTTCTTTTGCTCGATGGGCGCCTGGTCGTTCTTCTTGTAGGGCCGGGAACGGGTGAAGTGAATGGGCGGGGTCTGCGCCCGGCAGGAGCGCAGCAGTTGGGGGTTGATGAACTCGCCGCCGTTGTCGCTATCCAGCCCGCGCAACGGGAAGGGCAACGGAGCGCAGATTCTTCTTTCCCCAGATACTTTGGTTTGCTAAGGAACTCGGCGAAATGTGGCGGCGTAGCAACGATAACGCCCGGCCGGAGCTTTGCCGGGTCGGCCTGCTTGAGGCCGGGTGCAACGGCCAGTGGACCGGCCGCGCCCTACCGCCCCGCGTGCGCGCATGATTCTGGTACCTTCCAAGATGGGCCGGATGAACCGGCTGGCCCTGCTCACCCGCGTGCACCAGATGGGAGTGGCGTCGCGAGCTGATTTGGCCAAGTCTCTGGGGTTGAGCCAACCGACTTGCGGGAAGATCGTGGATGGCCTGTTGCGGGCGGGCCTTTTGGAGAATGCTCCGGACGACGGCCCGCAGGGGGCGAGCAGCCGGCCGCCCCGGCGCAGGTTGGGACGGCCAGGACAGTTGGTGCGGCTGAACCGCACGAAGCCGAGGTTTGTGGCCATCGAATTGGGGGTCAACCACACGCGTCTGGCGCCGTTGCCGCTGGGGATCGCCGGTGAAGACGCATGGGGGGGCAGCTTCGCCACGCCGACTTCGGTGGAGGCTTGGGGACGTGAACTGCGTCGGGCCGCCAGGGCGATGCATGTGAACGAGCTGGCCGGCGTGCTGATGAGCGTGCCGGGTATTCTGGACGAGCGGACCGGTCGGGTCCTGTTTTCGCCCAACCTGCACTGGACCGAGCAGGCGGACCTGGCGGGCGCAATCCGACGCGTTTGGAAAGCTCCGGTGGTTTTGGTGCAGGAAGAGCGGGCGCTGGCCCTGGGGCATCAGTACGTGACACCGGAGCGTGAGGATTTTTTGCTGGTGGACTTTGGCGACGGCGTGGGCGGCGCGGTGCTGGTGGCCGGGCGTGTGCAGGCGACGTCGCTGCCAATCTCAGGCGAGCTGGGCCACACGCCCGTGCGCGGCAACAACCGTCAGTGCGGTTGCGGGGCGGTCGGCTGTCTGGAGACGCTGGTCTCCACCGGCGGCCTGGTGCGCAGCTTTCGGGAGGCGCATCCGACCCGGCCGGCCAGTTGGGCGGCGTTGAAAGAGTGCATCGCCCGGGACGGGATTGAAGACTGGCTGGCGGATTCGTTGGAGGCCACGGCGGTGGTCATTGCCGGCGCGTTGAATGTGATTGGCCTGCGGCACGTGGTGCTGACAGGCAACCTGGCCGACCTGCCTCCACCGGTTCTGGCGTTCCTTAGCGGCGCCATTCAGCGCGGCGCCGTCTGGGCCCGGTTTGGTCAAGTGGAGGTGGAAGCCGCCCCGCGGCGGCGCGCAGCCGGCCTGGTGGCGGTGGGGATTGAACGACTGGTCATGACGGCGCCAACAGCCCCGGACTGAAATTGCCCGAGCGTGTTTCCAAACCAACAAACAACACACCCAATAGCATGATCAACCTCAAGAAACTCGAAGTTTGGTTCGTCACCGGCAGTCAGCACCTCTACGGTCCCAAAGCCCTCCAGCAGGTGGCCAAAGACGCGCAGGTCATCGCTCGCGCCCTGGACCACGCGCCGGTCATCCCGGTGAAGGTGGTCTGCAAGCCGGTCATGACGACACCGGAGGCCATCACCGCCCTGTGCCGGGAGGCCAACCACGCGCCCGGGTGCATCGGCCTGATCACGTGGTGTCACACGTTTTCGCCCTCCAAGATGTGGATCAACGGGCTGAAGCTGCTGCGCAAGCCGCTGTGTCACCTGCACACGCAGTTCAACCGCGACATCCCGTGGGCCACGATTGACATGGATTTCATGAACCTGAACCAGGCGGCCCACGGCGACCGCGAGCACGGGTTCATCATGAGCCGGATGCGCTTGAACCGGAAGGTCGTGGTAGGCTTCTGGCAGGAAG
>Ga0101944_10002292_pt1 | contig 31786 bp, 22 predicted proteins | sample DewCreD2012metaG_FD_75245 | JGI IMG/M metagenome (GOLD analysis project Ga0101944, IMG submission 75245) | Hot spring sediment bacterial and archeal communities from British Columbia, Canada, to study Microbial Dark Matter (Phase II) - Dewar... ... | reverse complement strand
ATACCGATGGGTTTGCTGGCGCTGGGGCAGACAGGGAGGTAGTGTCTTCCTGCTGGACCAGAAGGTGCCGATGGGGGTGCCGCGGGTGCGCAATCGTCGGGAGAACCGGGAAGCGGGACTGGAGACGTGCCGGAGGCTGCAGGAGCCTCGGGGGATGGACGAGGGTGTCTTCCTGAAGCTGCTGAACGGGCTGAGCACACGCCGGTACGCGGAGAGCGCGGGGCTGGCGGCGGAGGTGTTCGGGCTGAGCGCATCGAGCCGAAATTGAGGAGGCTGATGGGCTACGAGCATCTGCCGTTGCTGCGCGAGCGGCTGAAACGGTTGCTGAAACTCGACGGGAAACCGAAGGTGTTACCCGGGAGAGACGTAGTTGCCGTCGGGGTCTGATCTGAACCGGGGACCGCACGAAGTTCAACTACACTTGACACACCGTCTTGCAAAAAAGTGATACAATAAAGCAGGAAGCTGAGAATATTCTTGAAATGACTGGAAATAAGGATAAAATAAGAGTGTATATCGCGTCTGAGTTGCTGAGATTGGATTTGGGGGCTATTTTGAATCGCGGAGGATAAATATGTATAACTGGAAAAGTTTAACAGATACAGAGAAAATAATTAAGGCAGGAAAAAAGCAGGTTTTACTTTAATCGAGCTTTTGGTTGTTATTGCTATAATTTCAACATTAGCAGGAATGCTCTTGCCTGCATTAAGCAGGGCAAGAGAGCAAGCAAGAAGAGCAACATGCATGAATAATCTCAAGCAAATTGGATTAGCTATGGAGATGTATGGCCAAGATAATGAGCAGATGTATCCTGATACTGTTCCTCCAGGCAATCACGCAAATAACAGAATTTATGGAACTATACCGATCGGGCTAGGAAGATTAATCAAAAACGACTATATCAATAATGCAGAAATTTTTGGTTGTCCTAGTTCAAATTGGATAAAACCAACCCAAGTTAAAGCAGATTGGGAAAGATCTGTAGCTAATGGTATAGGACCAGCAGATTCAACTTATCAATACAGAGGATTATCAGGAGGATTAACAACTTACAAAATAGATTCACAAGAAAGAAGAGAAAAACCTGCTCTTGTTATGGATTATAATGTTACAGGAAATTATAATTATTTTAATCATAAAGGTGAATATGTGAATATTTTATTTACAGACGGGCATGTTAGGGGCGTTCCTGACCCACAGAAAGTTTTAACAATGACAGATGTAACTCCAGAAGAAGCAGACAGAGTTTTCTTAGAAGCAGATAAGCTATATGGGAAATAATTTTTCTTTTAAGGTAAATCTTATAAACTTGTTTTTTCTATATAATTTATGCTAAAAAAAGGTTTGATAGCACCAGTTATTATTGTTGTTGCTGTTTTTGTAGTTTTATCAGTCAGCATGATTCTATTACCTTCAAAACCCCGATGATTTGCTCTTCCGTGAACCGGCTCTGCCTCATTTCCCTCCCCCCTCGTTCCGCGCTATACTCTAATTATAACTGGCGCAGTTTTTGGGGAAGGTCAAGTACCCTCATCCTGCCCTCCTTTTCTCCTGAAAGAAATGATACCCTGTGTGTGTCAAGGGTTTATGAGTCACGGAGATTTGTACCACTTTCCGGCGATGCGGGCAAGAAAAAAGGGCAGAAGACACGTGGGTGTCTCCTGCCCCTTTCTCAACTCGAAATGCGTGGCCAAGCCTCACGACCGATTAGTACCCCTCCGCTCAAACCCTTGCGGGTCTTACACTCGGGGCCTATCAAACCGGTAATCTCCCGGAGGTCTTCAGGTGCCTTGCGGCACGGGAGGTCTCATCTTGGGGTGGGCTTCGCACTTAGATGCTTTCAGCGCTTATCCCTTCCGGACATGGCTACCCAGCGATTACCCCTGGCGGGATAACTGGTACACCAGAGGTCCGTCCATCCCGGTCCTCTCGTACTAGGGACAGCTCCCCTTCAAACCTCCTGCGCCCACAGCAGATAGAGACCGAACTGTCTCACGACGTTCTGAACCCAGCTCACGTACCGCTTTAATGGGCGAACAGACCAACCCTTGGGACCTGCTTCAGCCCCAGGATGCGATGAGCCGACATCGAGGTGCCAAACCTTGCCGTCGATGTGAACTCTTGGGCAAGATCAGCCTGTTATCCCCGGAGTACCTTTTATCCGTTGAGCGATGGCCCTTCCACACGGGACCACCGGATCACTAAGCCCGACTTTCGTCTCTGCTCGACCTGTCGGTCTCGCAGTCAGGCTCCCTTCTGCCTTTATACTCGACGGCTGATTGCCAAACAGCCTGAGGGAACCTTTGGACGCCTCCGTTACTCTTTGGGAGGCAACCGCCCCAGTCAAACTGCCCGCCTGTCACTGTCCCCGCCCTGGCTTCACAGGGTCAGGTTAGGATTTCAAAAGAGTAAGAGTGGTATTTCACCGTCGGCTCCTCCCGGACCGGAATCCGGGACTCAACGCCTCCCACCTATCCTACGCAGACTATTTTAAAATCCAATAACAGGTTGCAGTAAAGGTTCCGGGGTCTTTTCGTCTTGCTGCGGGTAACCCGCGTCTTCACGGGTATCACAATTTCGCCGAATCCCTCACCGAGACAGCGCTCCTGTCGTTACAAGATTCGTGCGGGTCGGAACTTACCCGACAAGGAATTTCGCTCGATTGGTCCGTTCCGTTTCCGGAACAGTCGGACTTTACCTTGATCGCCCTGCGATTCATCGTTGCCGCGAGTGACCTGATACGCGCTACTCCGTCCGGCGTGAGATGTCCCTTCCTTTTCATCACTTCAACAACGCGTCTGAACGTGATGTAATCCACCCGTTTGTGCGTTTTCAGCGGATGCCTGTCAAAAAACGGGATGATGATCTCCGACAGGTGTTTGAGATTCCGCACGCGGTAGCACATCCAGTCGCCGTGATTCCTTCGAACCACGCCGCACCGAAAGTACGCTTTCAGCGCATGCAGAACCTGAATGTTCCGCTGGTGCTGCACAACCGTGAATTCAGGAAGCACCTGCACTCCGGCCGTCATCTCGGGATGAGGGACGATGCTCACATGGAAACATCCCTCTCCGTCGACAAATCCGGCCACCCACTGCGCATCGAGTCTCATAGGCTCTCCCGAACATCAAGTCTCTGAGGATTCCCGCCAGAAGCGGGTCTTTCCTGCGGATTGTCCCCGTGTCCGCCGGTTTGTTACTGCCCCATCTTTCGGGCGAGTACCGGCTGGCTGTTGAGGAGATTCCCGCATATGGTTCGGTTTTGCTAAGGCTAGCGTTCCGCATACCTTAGGACCGTTATAGTTACGGCCGCCGCTTGCCGGGGCTTAGGATTGTTGCTTCTCCACCTTGCGGCAGATGACAACTCCCCTTAACCTTCCGGCGCCGGGCACTTGTCAGACCCTATACGTCCCCTTACGGGTTCGCAGAGTCCTGTGTTTTTGGTAAACAGTCGCAGGAGCCATTTCACTGCGGCCTTTTCGGGCTTTGCTATGGGTAAACATCACCCTACTCAGGCACCCCTTCTTCCGAAGTTACGGGGTTAATTTGCCGAGTTCCTTAGTGAGGGTTCTTTCGCGCGCCTTGGGGTATTCCCCCAGTCTACCTGTGTCGGTTTGCGGTACGGGCACCGAAAACGCTCGCTACGAGGCTTTTCTTGGAAGCGTGACTCGACCACTTCGCCCTTCCTTGCGGTCGGGCTCGTACTCCCCCGTCGGTCCTGATGCCCATGGATTTGCCACAGGCGAACCTCAGGGGTTGAACCGGTACGACCAGTCACCGGCTGACCTATCCCGCTCCGTCCCCCCTTCGCTGATAACGCGTTCCCGGTGGGGCTGGAATATTAACCAGCTGTGCATCGCCTACGCCTTTCGGCCTCGGCTAAGCTCCCGCCTAACCCTGGGCGGACGAACCTTCCCCAGGAAACCTTAGACTTTCGGCGGGCCGAATTCTCATCGGCCTTTTCGCTACTCATGCCTGCATTCTCTCTTCCCCTGGCTCCAACCCTCCTTACGGAGAATCTTCGCTGCCGGGGAATGCTCCCCTACCGTCGCGCCGCCCGAAGGCGGCTCAACCCATAGATTCGGCGCCATGCTTGAGCCCCGTTGGATTGTTGGCGCAGAGTCGCATTGACCAGTGAGCTGTTACGCTTTCTTTAAAGGATGGCTGCTTCTAAGCCAACCTCCTGGTTGTCTCTGCGACTCCACCTCCTTTACCACTTAGCATGGACTGAGGGGCCTTATCTGATGGTCTGGGCTGAATCCCTCTCGACAATGAAGCTTAGCCCTCACTGTCTCACTCCCACCAAAAGGTGCAGCGGTATTCGGAGTTTGAAAGAACTTGGGGGGAGAACTCCCCCCTTGCTCGATCAGTTGCTCTACCCCCGCTGTCCTGTGCGGTGAGGCTGACCCTAAAGTCATTTCGGGGAGAACCAGCAATAACTGAGCTTGATTAGCCTTTCACTCCTACCCACAACTCATCCGAGATTTTTGCAACAATCACCGGTTCGGACCTCCCCCGCCTGTTACGGCGGGTTCATCCTGGTCATGGGTAGATCGCTCAGCTTCGGGTCTACTGACTGCGACTGATGGGCCCTTTTCGGACCACTCGCTTTCGCTGCGGCTCCTCCGCTTCAACGGATTAACCTTGCCACAGCCAGTAACTCGCAGGCTCATTCTTCAATAGGCACGCCGTCATTCGCCTTGCGGCGAACTCCGACTGCTTGTAGGTGCACGGTTTCAGGTTCTATTTCACTCCCCTCCCGGGGTTCTTTTCGCCTTTCCCTCGCGGTACTAGTTCACTATCGGTCGAGACCGTGTATTTAGCTTTGGGAGGTGGTCCTCCCGGATTCGCACAGAGCTTCTCGGTTCCTCCGTGCTACTCAGGAACCCGACGCAGGCCTTCCTCGACATTCGCCTACAGGACTTTCACCTTCTCTGGTCGGTCTTTCCAGACCGTTCGGCTTGTCGGGAAGATTGTACACCTGCCGGAGAGACAGGCCTCTCCATGCCGGGCCCTGCAACCCCGCGCGACGAACGCGCCTGCGCTATTACCGCCGCACGGTTTGAGCTGTTCCCCGTTCGCTCGCCGCTACTGAGGGAATCGAGTTTTCTTTCTTTTCCTGGGGGTACTGAGATGGTTCACTTCCCCCCGTTCGCCCTCTCCCGCCTTTCGACGGAAGAGTGACCCGCCTTGCGGCAGGCCGGGTTGCCCCATTCGGGAACCCCCGGATCACGGGCTGCTTACGCCTCCCCGGGGATTATCGCAGTTTGCCACGCCCTTCATCGCCATGTCTCGCCAAGGCATCCACCGTACACCCTTTCCAGCTTGGCCACACACTGAGTTTTCAAAGAGCGATTGCCCCGCAGACCACCTTCTGCCCTTGGGGCGAAGTATTATACCGGCATGCCGGCACACTGTCAACAGATTGTCCTGGCATCCCGCTGAAGCAAGGAGTTTACTCTCCTTTTGAACTTCTGTCAAGTGTCAAGCCGGGCTGACTGTGTCTCGAGAACGCCGCACACCAGTTCGTTCTCAAAGGCACCGCACTTCTTTCCGAGAAACCTGACCACCTCCTCAATCCCCTTGCGCGGGCCCTGCACCATCAGCACGGCGTTCTCCTGCTGGAGTGCCTCGCGGATGTCGGGAATCGCAATTGCCATCTCAATGGGACTCTTCATGTTGTACTTCGTACGGTTGAAGAACAGGTAACTGCTCACCTTGTACTTCGCCGCAATCTGTGTCAGCGGCATAATCGGCCTGATGTGGAAGTCCTCTCTCCGGTACGACGGCACCGTCAGCGCCTTTGTGTCGAGGATGAACTCGTCGGGGTCTGCCTTCAACGCGCGGAACACTCTGCCACACACTTTTTTTGCCCTCTCCGCACACTTGACCGCGTTGAGCAACACGAACTCCTGCACCGCCTGCCGCAGCATCTGGCCGCGAACCAGCGCGCTGATTCTCGAACCCAGCGGGGTCTCCCGCACCAGGTCGCTGTGCCGCTCAAGAAAGTGCGCCAGAGCCCTGCCCACCTCGAGCAGATGCAGGGTGATGGAGATGTGTCCCCGCACTTTCGGGAGGTCTGGTATCTGCGTTTCTATCTCGGTGCTGCGCAGGTACGAGTCGTACAGCGACTGCAACTGGTTGAACGACGACCGATACTGCTCAAGCGTTTCCTCGGTGACCTCCTCCATCCTGCGGACCTGGCAGACCCACACGACAAGGCGCTCGGATGTCTCGAGAAACTTCATCATCACCTCTATGACCCGCTCGTCCTGGTTCTGGACCACACTCTCGTCAAGGTCCGCGGGCAGTATCTTGCGCTGAGCAATGTCCCGTATCTCCACAGAGGTCTGCGTCGTCCCTTCCGGCCATACCCCGAGCCGGACACCCTCCTCGCACAAACTCTTGCCGAGTCGCTGCAAGGCGCCGTGATGAAACTCCGCCCAGCGGCGCATCTCGGCAAGGAACTCTCTGCGCTCCTGCCGGGTGCACTCCTGCGCATAACTGTCGAAACGGTCAATGAGGTGGAGAATGTGGAATGTCGCAATGCCGATCCATCTGATACACGCCACAAGTTCCCGGAAGAAGAAGAAGGAACGGTTGTGCCGCGCCCCTCTGTCATCCAGAAACGCCTCAAGGCGGTCAACCTCTGTCAGGAGCGCGAAGAAAAGGCTGCGCGAAGGCGGTTTCTGACTGGAACTCAGTTCCTTGATGAGCGCAGCAACAGAACCACACAGTTCGCGCAGTTCCGGTTTGAAAACCGTCTCAATTTCCTCCTGCTTCATCACGCGCGCCAGCGCCTGCGCTCGTCTCCTTGGCATACGCGTCGCCCCCGGCCGGTTCAAAAAAGGCAAGGTTTCGCAAGAGGCAGTGCCGGCAGGTTGCATTCCCGCGACAATTTCTCCCCCTGCGGTGTTCTGGTGGAGATAACCGGATTTGAACCGGCAACCTTCCGCGTGCAAGGCGGACGCTCTCCCGTTGAGCTATATCCCCAGCGACAGGAATTGTACCCGAAACCGCCCCTGCCGTCCACACAGACAGCCCCCGTACGCGCCCGAACCACACCGAATCGGTCGCCCGCGGAAACTCTCTGCCCGCGCTGGAAACGAAGGCACCGTCGGATTCGCGGCCGCTATCAGCGGAAAGGTCCACGCCATCCAGACCTTCGCGAGTTGTCCGCTCTCGTCCGAGATGAGGGAGGAACCCCTGAAGCCGCTGGTTCTCGATATCATCGGAGTGCCGGACATAAAGAGAGCTTTTCTCTGGAAAAACCGGATTCTGGAGTTCTTCCGGACGACCGTGGCACGACCGGCCGCACCCCCTGCGCTCCTGCGACAGACACGCCACTCGGAAGAGGGAAGCGTCCCGTTGCGAGGTTGCGGCCGGTCGTGCTACACTCACTTGCATGAAACAACACCCCTTCTCTCCCGCGTGCAGGTGGATCTGGCTTCATGCCGACACCTCAGTCGTCAACGAGTATGTCGACTTCCGCAGGAGATTCCGCCTCCAGAGACAGCCCGACAAAGCGCGGCTTTTCATCGCGGCGGACAGCGACTTCCAAGTTTTCGTCAACGGCACGGAACTGTGGGGCAGACAGTACACCGACTACCCGCAGGAGCGGTCGTACAGCACCTTTGACATCTCGACGCACCTCCAGCCGGGCGACAACATCGTCGCAGTGAGGGCATACTTCCGCGGCGAGCGGTTCCACACCTACAGGCCGGGACAGCCCGGGCTCATCGTCCAGATCGAGGCGGACAGTACTGTGGTCGTCAGCGACCGCTCGTGGGTCTGCCGCAGGTCGCCATCCTACCGGTCGGGACCGGTGCCGAAGGTGACGCGGCAACTCGCCTTCACCTATGCCTACGATGCGCGCAAGGAGGACGACTGGCTGACCAACGCGGCTGTGTCCGACGGCTGGCGCGCCGCGGTGGAACTCGCCGGACCTACCGATGGGTTCCGCACTTCCATACCGCCCAGGCCGCTGCCGTTTCTGTCTCTCTCAACTCCGGTCGTCTGCCGTCCCGAACTGTCCGGTTCCCTGGTCTTATCGAAAGAACGGCCCGCCATCGCCGCAGGTCCATTTGACTGGGAGGGCGAGGGAGGGGAACTGCCGCCTGCCGTGGAGATGGCGTGCAGATACCGCAGGGTTGAGCACCGGAACGAGCCGTATCCTGTTGAGGTCCCCACTCCGACGGGCGGAGGAGGGTGGTTCGGGGTGTTCGACGCGGGCAAGGAAGAGGTCGGGCTGTTGCGGATTGAAATGGACGCGCCTGCCGGCACCGTCGTCGACATAGGACATGGCGAACACCTGGGAGACCTCGGCGTGCGTCTCGTCTGCGGGTCGGGCGGCTTCGCAGACAGGTACGTGTGCAGGGAGGGGAAGAACCTCTGGTCGTACCCATTCAGGCGGCTGGGATGCAGGTACGTCGAACTCCACGTCACGGGCAACACCCGCCCTGTTTCCATCCGCAAGGTCGAGATCGTGCCCACCGTCTACAAGCCGAGAACATTGAGCACCTTCTTCTGTCCCGACGGACTCCTTGTGCGGTGTCGCGAGGTCGCCATCCGGACGCTTTCCCTGTGCATGCACGACCACTACGAGGACTGCCCGTGGAGAGAGCAGGCGCTCTACGCCTTCGACAGCCGCAATCAGGCGGTGTACGGATACTACGCGTTCGGGGAGGAGAGATTCCCCGAGGAGTCGTTCCGGCTCATCGGCAAGTCCGCGCGGGACGACGGCCTCCTCGAGATGTGCTCGCCGTCGAGGATCCCGTACACCATCCCGAGTTTCTCCCTCGCGTGGATCTGCGCGGTCAGGGACCACTACCTGTTTTCCGGCAACCCGGTCCTCCTGCGCGAGTTCGACGGAAGGATCGCGTCCATTCTCGAGATCTTCCTGAAGGAGACAGATCCGCAGACCGGCGTGGTCGCCCTTCCGACAAGCGATGTCCACTGGATCTTCTACGAGTGGGCCGACGGGCTGGACTGCAAGAACGGCAAGAAGCTGGGCGACACATCCTTCCGGCTCGATGCGCCGCACAACATGATGCTCATCGAGGCGATGGACGCCTACGCCGAGATGCTCTCCTTCGCCGGACGGGAGGAAGAGTGCCTGATGTGGAGAGGCAGGGCCCGACGGCTTGCGCGGGCGGTCCACCGATTCTTCTGGGATGAGAAGCGCAGATGCTACCTGACATTCGGAGACAGGCAGAAGAGGTGGCACCTGTGCGAACTGACGCAGGCGCTCGCGCTGGCCTCACGGGTGGCGCCGAAGCGGTTGGTCACCCGCCTCCGCAATCTCCTCGTCTCCAGGGAACCGGACCTCGCGCACGCGCTGGTTCCCCTCACACTCTCCTCGATGCTGTACCTCGGCATGGCGATGGTCGGAGCCAACCCCTCGCACCAGACCGCTCTGTACACACGCGCGCGAGACACCTACGGCGAGATGCTGTTCGCAGGGGCGACATCCCTGTGGGAGGTTGGCGCGAGGGACGACTGGAGCGCCGGAGCAAGTTTATGCCACGCATGGTCGTCGTTCCCCGTATGGCTGTGCCACGCCTACCTCCTCGGCGTCCATCCCATCGAGCCGGGATTCGCGACATTCGGTCTGATGCCCCACTGGGCGGGCCTGCCGTCCTGCGGAGGAAGCGTTCCGACACCCGGGGGAACCATCAGGGTCAGGTGGGAGTGCTCCGGCGAGATGTTCGACCTCGACATAGAGACCCCCCGGGGGCGGGTCCCGGCGTTCGTCCTCCCCATGATACCGCCGGGCTGGAGGTACCGCGCCTTCCTGAACGGGAAGAGGTTTGCGCAGGGCAGGGTGAAGACGCAGGGCTGAACCTGTGGGGCGCGCTCGACCGCCAGACGCCCCAGAGAGGAATGTCCGGATGTGTCCGGGATTCCGACGGAGCATCGCGACGCTGGCGGCCGCGCTGGCTGCCGCTCAGGCGCACGCGGGAAAGGTACCGCCACAGATGAAGAAGATTTCGCTCGACGGCGTCTGGCATATCTCGTCATCGGACGGCACGCACCGCCTGCGGGGAACAGTGCCGGGCGACATCCACGCAGCGCTCCTGTCCGCGGGGAAGATCTCCGACCCGTACTGGCGGGACAACGAGAACGACCTCCAGTGGATCGGCCTGACCGACTGGACCTACCGCAGGACCTTCTACATCCCGGAGTCGTTCCTCGCGCACCGCCGCATCCTCCTCGTGTGCGAAGGGCTCGACACCCTCGCGGTCGTCCGAGTCAACGGCAGGGTCGTCCTTGCCGCACACAATATGTTCAGAAGGTATGAAGTTGATGTGAAGCGGTGCCTGCGCGCGGGCAGCAACGAGATAGAGGTCTCATTCCGTTCCGCGGTCAAGTACCAGCAGGCGAAGAATCGCATCCGCCGGCTGCCCGCCTGGGGCGCGACGGCGGGAAACTGGCTCCGGAAAGAACCGTGCAACTTCGGCTGGGACTGGGGTCCCAGGCTTGTCACCTGCGGCATCTGGAGAGAGATCTTTCTCCTCGGGTTTGATACGGCGAGAATCTGCGACATCCTCCTCGTGCAGCGCCACCGCGACGGGAAGGTCGCCGTGGAAGCCCGGGTGCGTGTCGAACAGACATCGCCCGGGACGGATCTCAAGGTGGAGGCGACTGTTGCCCTGCGCGGGAACACCGTCTGCCGGGGAGTCGCGCGGCTTGAAGCAGGCGCGGGAACTGTCCGGCTCAACGTGCCTGACCCGCGCCTGTGGTGGCCCGCCGGCATGGGAAGCCAGCCGCTCTACGATGCGACTGTGCGGCTTGTTGACGCAAGAGGCGCCGTCCTGGACCGACAGGACAGGCGCATCGGTTTGCGCACCGTCAAACTTATGCGGCTGAAAGACAGGTGGGGAGAGTCGTTCTATTTCAGCGTAAACGGCGTGCCGTTCTTCGCGAAGGGAGCCAACTGGATCCCCGCCGACGCCATTCTGTCCCGCGTGACGGGTGAGAGGTACCGCCGCCTTCTGACCGATGCGGCGCAGGCGCACATGAACATGATCAGGGTGTGGGGAGGGGGCATCTATGAGCACGACGCGTTCTACGACATCTGCGACGAGCTTGGCATCTGCGTCTGGCAGGACTTCATGTTTGCCTGCGCGACCTATCCGGCGTTCGACAGGACGTTCATGGCAGATGTAGAAGCAGAGGCACGCGACGCGGTCAGGCGACTGCGGCACCACCCGTGCGTGGTTATCTGGTGTGGAAACAACGAACTGGAGCAGGGTCTTGTGGACGACCGGTGGACAGACCGGGCGATGAGCTGGCGCGACTACCGCGCGCTGTTTGACGAACTCTTGCCCCGCGTGGTGAACGAGTGCGACCCGCAGCGTCCGTACTGGCCGTCAAGTCCGCACACGCCTGTGGGAGACCGATGCAACGCCAACGCACCCGAGTGTGGAGACGCGCACCTGTGGCAGGTGTGGCACGGACGCAGGCCGTTTGAGTGGTACAGAACCTGCGGCCACCGATTCGTCAGCGAGTTCGGGTTTCAGAGTTTTCCCGAGATGAAAACGGTTGCTTCCTTCACCCTGCCCGAAGACCGCAACATCACCTCGCCCGTGATGGAACACCACCAGCGCAGCGGCGCAGGCAATGTCCTCATCCTTCAGTCCCTTCTCGATTGGTTCCGTATGCCACGGGATTTCGAATCCACCCTCTGGCTCAGCCAGATTGTCCAGTCCATCGCAATGAAGTACGGAGTGGAACACTGGCGCAGGAGTATGCCGCGCACGATGGGCACGCTCTACTGGCAGTTGAACGACTGCTGGCCAGTGGCGAGTTGGTCTTCCATTGACTATTTCGGACGGTGGAAGGCGCTTCACTACGCGGCGGTCCGGTTCTACGCGCCGGTACTTGTCTCTCTCGTGGAACACGTGGGCGCAGGCACAGTAGAGGTCTACGTCACCAACGATTGCGGGTGGTCCTTCGACGGCACCGTTGCCGTGCGGGCGCTGAAGACAGACGCAGCGGTTGTCGAGGAACGGTCGTTCCCTGTCCGCGTCGGACCGCGCTCATCGAAGAAGATTGCCGCCGTTTCTCTCGCAACGCGACTCCGGCAGCACGGAGCAGCAAATCTCATCGTCGAGGCGGTCCTGGAAACGGACGAGGGAACCGTGTCTGAAAACCTCGCGCTCTTCGCGCGTCCGAAGCGCCTCTCGCTTCTGCCCGCCGGGATTCGCAGCGCCGTCTCACGGGAGGGAGACTCCTTCCGCGTCAGACTGACGGCGGCCCGCCCTGCGCTGTGGGTATGGCTTGAACTGGAAGGCATCGAGGCGAGGTACTCCGACAACTTCTTTCACCTGCTGCCCGACAGGGAGAAAGAGGTTGTGGTGACGCCGGCGAGGAAGATGCGCGCGGATCTCTTCGAAAAACGCCTGAGAATCCGCTCCCTGAGAGACACCTTCTGACAGCGCAGAACCGCCCGCTCAGGTCCCCCGAGCGTCACGGCGGCGGCAGGCGTCCGCGCGTTTTCTCCACTGCGCCCAGACCGTCTCAAACCAACTGTCGTCCTCAGGAAGCGGCCTCACCTCCCGCCACGCGACTTTCATCGTCTTGCCCCTGACCACCACCTTGCGCAGCCGGTCCGCGAGCCGTTCCCTCCTGAACCTCAGGAGAGCGCCTTTCCTTGTCTCCACAACTCCGGCATCCCTGTCATCCGGACCCGCCGTCACAAGATATGAGCCGCGGCTTCCTCCGCCCCCGGAAATATAGAAGTCAATGCTGGAGAGGAAGGCGCAATGGGCAATCACGAGGTTTCTCGTTTCCCACGCGCGGGCAAGGTCTGCCCTCCCTGCTGCCAGCGGAGGCCTGCTGTCCATTGAGGCAAGCGTCCTCCGCGCCTCAGCGGCGGCGTCTTGAACCGTCCGTTCATCCCTCAGGAACCCTGCCGCGTTGGTCATCCGCCTCTGGAGAGCCGCCCGGAGGCTCCTGTGCCGCTCTCCTCGAAGGGAGAGCATCCTTCCGCTCATCATCCGCACCCATTCCGCGCCTTCCGCAAGCGCCCGACTGCCCGCGCTCCCTGCCGCAGAAAACCGCCGGAGTGACACCGCTTCCGCCACGCGGATGCCACCCACCTGTCCCGCGTTGAGCGCCGAGCCGCCCGGACGGGTCACGCCGTGGGTGCCCGCAATCTCGCCCACCGCGAACAGTCCCCCTATCTCCGTTTCCCACGAAAGGTCCACGGCAATCCCGCCGTTGTTGTGCTGGAAACAGACCGCCGCCTCAAGGGGCAGGCGGAGGTCGACGCCGTGCTCCCGGTAGATTGCGATAGCATCGGGATTCATATGCCTGAGCCGGGCATACGGAGTGCTCTGCGTCGCGCCGGACCTTTTCAGGTAGGTGACCGCTTCCTCGCTCATTCGCGAAAGGTCACACTGTTGTCCTTCCATCCATGGGTTCCTCGTGAAGTCGAGGAACACCCTTCTGCCTTCCCTGCGCTCCATCTCCACCGCGATGTCAACCAGGGACGAACCGAATCCCTCTGCCCGGGAGGCGGAAAAGGGCCACTGGTACCCTTTCAGGAAGATAGCCGTCGCCATCTCCGGCAGGGTGCGGAATGTCTCGGCAAGGAAGTTGCGCCTGTCCTGCCCGCTGAAATAGGACGGCACCACCTGCTGGTAGGTACCTGACAGGTTCCACCGAAAGCCCGTTGACGCAAGGCCGAACTGCGACTCGCCGAGATTCACCGCCGACGCTCCCGCCTCAAGCGCGACCCCGTGCAAACTCACCTGCCCGCGAGGGTACACGGAGGTCTCGTACAGTTCGCCCGGACCGCCGGTTGCAAGCACGACCACAGGCGACTGGAACACCGTGATGCCGAGGTTTTCGGAGCCGACCTTCCGTTCGTCAATGGCGATGAGACCGGCGACGTGGCCTGACACGGTCCCCAGTTTCACCACAGTGAGGCGGTCAAGCACAGGGATGCCGCGGTCGCGCACATTCTTCAGGAGGCGCTCCACCATAAATCGCGATGTCTTCGGTCCAGCGCTCGTGGCGCGCTGCCTCGGGTCGTGGTCCGTCTTATACCCGACGAACGCGCCAAACTCGTTGTGAGGAAACGGCACGCCGGAGTCAACGAGATGGAAGAAGGCGGGCAGGGAGCAGACGCTCTCGACATACGCTGTGTCTCCGTCCATTGCTCCTCCGCTACACAACGCCTGCGCCATCGCCAGCGGGCTGTCATCGGTGCTTCCGAACACGGACATCTTGTAGTAGGTCTGCTTGTCGGACCCTGAGAGGTAGGAGGTGCCCCCGAACCGCCTTGTGGTGAGAACCACCACATCGCGTACGCCCCGGTCAAAAAGACGCTCGGCGCAGTTGAGTCCCGCCGCACCGCTGCCCACCACCACCGCGGCGCAGGTGTACCAGTCAACTCTGCCGAGCCCTGCCAGATGCACCGTCTTCTTCTGCATGCGGCATCCCTCACAGACGGCGCAGGTGGAAGCCGCCGTCCACGTCAAACACCTGCCCGGTGGAGTAGTCGAAGGCGCCCGAGGCGATTGCTCCCACGACCGCGGCGACATCTGCAGGTTCTCCCCACCGGGCGAGAGGGAGAAGACCCTGGCGGAGAATGAGGTCGTCGTACTTCTCCTGCACCGCCGCAGTCATTCCCGTGCGGATGATGCCTGGCCTGATTTCAAACACAAGGATGCCGTGCCGGGCAAGCCGGTCAGCGAACAACTTGGTCACCATCGAGACGCCGGCTTTCGAGATGCAGTACTCGGGACGCGAGGGAGAGGAGGTGTAGGACGAAATCGACGAGATGTTGACGATCTTCGGCCGGCGCTCGGCCTGTTGCTCTGTCGTCCGTATCATCCAGCGGCTGAGCGCCTGCGTGAGGAAGAAGGTTGCCTTCAGGTTGATGCCCATCACACGGTCATAACTCTCCTCAGTGGTCTCAAGAATGTCGGTCCTCTGGAGGGGAGCAACGCCGGCGTTGTTCACCAGCATGTCCAGCCACGGGAAGACATCCTGCAGACGGGACACAATCTGTTCGCGGTCACGGGCGATGGAGATGTCCGCCCTGATGAAGAGATGGCCTGCGCCCGGCAGTTCGCCACAGACCGCCGCGCCTCTCTCGTCGTCGCACACGTCAACAACCGCGACGCGAAATCCCCGCGAGGCGAGTTCCCTGCTTATGGCGAGCCCGATGCCCTGCGCTCCTCCCGTCACGCACGCTGTGCTGGTCATACGCGCACCGCCTGAGTCCCGTGTTGAACAAACCGCGCGGGCATTGTAAGATGTAGCATCAGGAGTGTCAAGAGCGAGGAGGGCGATGGAACAGGTTGTTACCTTCGGGGAGATTATGCTCAGGCTGAGCCCGCCGGGCAGACAGCGGATCAGACAGACGCACTCGCTTGAGGTCACCTTTGGCGGAGCGGAGGCAAATGTTGCGGCAGGCGTTGCAGGGTTTGGCGTGCCGGCTGCGTTTGTGACGCGGCTGCCGGACAACGAGGTGGCGGAAGCGTGCATCAGGCACCTGCGCTCGTTTGGGGTGGACACCTCGTTCATTCTCAGGGGAGGTGACCGCATCGGCATCTACTTTCTCGAAATCGGTTCGGTGATGCGGCCGAGCGTGGTTTTGTACGACCGTGCGGGCTCGTCTTTTGCAACGGTGTGCGGGGGGATGTTTGACTGGGACGCCATCTTTGCCGGGAAAGGCTGGTTCCACTGGACGGGGATCACCCCGGCCATTGGACCAGGCCCCGCGGGCGCAGTGAAGGAAGCGTGCACGCGCGCGAAGGACCTCGGACTCACCGTCTCATGCGACCTGAACTACCGCAGGAAACTCTGGGCATGGACGAACAACCCCTCGGAGGTGATGACCGAGCTTGCGTCGATGGCAGACGTGATGATCTGCAACGAAGAAGACGCGCAGATGGTCTTTGGCATCTCGCCGGCGGAAGGCGATGTGGAATCTGGCGTCATACACCCGCGCGCGTACAGGTCGGTTGCGGAGGGGCTCTGCGCCAGATTCCCGCGTCTCCGGACAGTTGCGGTGACCCTGCGCGGTTCCGTGAATGCGGACCACAACCGCTGGTCGGCGGTGCTCTGGCATGAGGGACAGTTTTTCGAGGGTCCGTCCTACGACATCACGCACATTGTTGACAGGGTGGGAGCAGGAGACGCATTCGGCTCAGGTCTCATCTTCAGCCGCCTTCGCTGGCCGGACAGTCCGGAGAAGTGGCTCCGGTTCGCCACAGCCGCCTCGGCACTCAAGCACACCATCCCGGGCGACTTCGCCGTGATCTCCGCCGCGGAAGTGGAGAAAGTGATGGCGGGCGCGGTGTCTGGCAGGGTCAACAGGTAGGACAGGAGGGACGATGGCACGGAATCGGACGCAGGTGCTGCGCGAGTTGAAGGAAACCTATCTCATCCCTCTGTTCTCCTCCGCGAGCGAAGAGGAAGCGGTCAAGACGGTCAGCGCGGTGCTCAAGGGAGGATGCCCGACCATCGAACTGACACACCGGACCGAGAGGTCTCTCGAGGTATTTCAGACCGTGAGGAAAACATTCCCTGTGGGTAACCTCCTCCTCGGCGCGGGTTCTGTCACGGATGAGGCGACCGCGTCGCTGTACATTCACGCCGGCGCTGAGTTTATCGTGTCGCCTGCGTTCCTCCCCGAGGTTCTTGCGATGTGCAACCGCCGCAATCTCCTCCACATCCCAGGATGCGCAACGCCGACAGAGATGCTCGCGGCATACGCCGCGGGAGCCGTTGCGGTGAAGATCTTTCCGGCGCAGACGCTGGGAGGACCCGCCTTCCTCAAGGCGGTCCGTGCGCCATGCCCGTGGATTGAAGCAATCCCTGCGGGAGGAGTCGAGCCGACCGCCGAGAGCATACGGTCGTGGATGGAGGCCGGCGCCGTGGCGGTCGGCATGGGTTCCAACCTGCTGAAACAGGATCTCATCGCGTCAAAACGGTGGGACGCAGTGATGAAGGCGGTGACCTCTGTCATCGGTATCATCCGCGCCCAGCGCTCCGAGATGGACCGCGACCATACGCCGGTCATCTGAGGAACGCCGGCAAGGCGGTCCGGCAGTGGCGATGATTTGACCTCAGGCGCGCGTTTCTCCTACAATACCTGCCATGCGGGAGAAACGATTCCTCGCGATCGATCTCGGCGCCGAAAGCGGACGTACCATGCTCGGCTCTTTTGACGGCAGGAAACTGTCCCTTTCTCAGATATCGAGATTCCCGTCCGCATCCGTACAGATTCTCGGTTCACTCCACTGGGACGCTCCGGCAATCTTCGCGGAAATCAAGGACGCCATCAGAGCTGCCTGCAGGGACGGCGCACTGTCAGGCATCGGGGTGACGACGTGGGGAGTTGACTACGGACTACTCGGGCGGTCAGGGGCGCTGCTGGGCAATCCGTACCACTATCGTGACCGCCGCACCGACGGCGCACCCGAGCAGGTGTTCCAGAAGGTGGACAGGGAACAACTGTTCAGGGCGACCGGCGTGCAGTTCATGCAAGTGAACACGATCTTTCAACTGTATGCCGCCGTCCGGGACACCCCCGAGGTTATCGGGGCCGCAGACCGGCTGCTGTTTATGCCTGACCTGATGAACTACTGGCTGACGGGCGAGAAGGCAGCAGAGTACACCATCGCGTCGACCTCCATGATGTACGACAGCAACGCAACCGGCCAGACCCGGGCACCGCGCGGCAACTGGGCGTACGGCATCCTGGAGAAACTCGGTCTGCCAACACGGATACTCCCGGAGGTCGTTGCCCCCGGCTTCCGGCTCGGGACGCTGCATCCTTCGCTGAGAGAGGAACTGGGGGTGCCAGACGTCCCTGTCTTCGCTGTCTGCTGCCACGACACCGCATCGGCGGTGATGGGCGTGCCGGCAACCGAAGGCAACTGGGCGTTCCTCTCGTCGGGAACATGGTCGATTCTCGGCAAGGAGGTGCCCGACCCGATTATGACCGAGCAGACATTCGTGTCGAACTGCTCGAACGAGGGCGGCTACGGGGGCACCATCAGATTCCTCAAGAACATCATGGGCCTGTGGATTCTTCAGGAGTGCCGCAGGCACTGGATGGAGCAGGGCAAGACCTACTCCTACGAGGAACTCAGCGCGCGTGCCGCGTCCGCCGAGCCGTTCGCGGCGTGCATCGACGCGAGCATCGACTGCAAGGAGTTCCTCTTCCCCGGCCGCATGCCTGACCGCATCGTCGAGTTCTGCCGGAAGACGGGACAGAGATGCCCGTCTTCGGAGGCGCAGATGACCCGCGTCATCCTCGAAAGCCTTGCGCTTGAATGCAGGGCGACACTGGACATCCTTGAGAAGATCATCGGCGGAAGAGTGGATGTGCTCCACATCGTGGGAGGCGGTTCGCAAAACGCGGTCCTCGCCCAGTTCACCGCTTCAGCCACCCGCACCACGGTTGTCGCGGGCCCCCCGGAAGCGACCACAGTCGGCAACCTTCTGGTGCAGGCGATGGCGTCAGGCGAGATCTCCGATACTGCGCAGCTGCGCGAAGTGGTCAGGACATCCTTCCCTCTCGTCGTGTATCAGCCGAGAGACACCGACGCCTGGGAAGCCCAGTACGAGAAGTACCGGCGTATCCGCTTGACCGGGAATTGACAGGCGGGACGCAGACAGTACAATAATGCTCACGTTGTGTTGGCATTCGCTCCAGGTACAGGCGCACGCGGCGTATGGAGAACCGAATAGAGAACTACGCGTACCTCAACGCCCCTCTGAGCAGATACCTTGACCTCCTTGCCGCGAAACTGCCGTGTCCCGGCGGCGGGAGCGTTGCGGCGCTCGCCGCCTGCCTTGCCAGCGGACTGACCGCGATGGCGATCAGTTTCACGCTCGGCAAGAAGGCATACCGTCAGCACGAAGAGCGCCTGCAGGCGATACGGGAGGCAAACGACCGACTGCGGAGGGAACTTGCCTCTTTCGTCGAAGAGGACAGCCGCATCTTCGCGGATATGCAGCAGACGGCGCACACAGACCGCGCGCGGCATCAGGAGGCGGTCAGGCGCTCGCTGTCTCTCCATCTGTCTGTCGCTTCAGCGGCGCGGGAGATTCTTTTGTGGGACGAGGAACTGCTGACCAGAGGCAATCCGCACCTCGTCTCGGACGTCGGCATCTCCGCGGTGCTGGCACGCGCCGCCTTCTTCTCCGCGCGGTTCAATATGGAGATTAACTTCGCCTCGTGCGACGACGCCGCGCACGTGTTGCATCTGCGCGGCCAAATCGCTGCGCTGGAGGAGGAGATTGCCGCAAAGGCACAACTCGTTTTCAGCAGCGCTCTGGCTATGCTTCAGGGAGGTTCCCATGCCGGCACAGGTAATTCCGGGAAATGAGATTGCCCAGAGAATCAGGGCTCACGCGGCATCGGAGGCGCAGTCGCTCGCCGCAGGCAAGAAGACCGTGAAACTGGTGTCGGTGCAGGTGGGAGCGCACCCCTCTTCCGCCGTCTACATAAAGGCACAGGAGCGCGCCTGCACAAAGGCAGGGTTCGGGTACGAACTGCTCACACTCCCGCCGGATGCAGGAGAGCAGAGCATACGCGACGCCATCAGCCGCCTGAACGCCGATCCGACGGTGACAGGCATCATCCTTCAACTGCCTCTGCCCGCGGGTATCGATGTGAGAAAGATACAGGCCGCCATTGCACCGGTAAAGGACGTGGAAGGGGTTCATCCGGCGAATATGGGCACCATCGTGTACGGCAGGCCCGTGCTTGCTCCCTGCACCGCCCTTGCCGTGATGGAGTGCTTCGCGTTCACCGGGGCGGACCCTCGCGGACGGGAGGTCGTGATGGTCGGCCACAGCGACATAGTCGGCAAGCCAGTGGCGTTGCTGTTCCTTGACAGGTTTGCGACTGTCACCGTATGCCACATCGGCACCAGCGAGCGGGGGCATCTGGAGGAGCACGTCCGCAGAGCCGAGATTCTCATCGTCGCGGTCGGCAAGGCGAACCTGATACCGGGCGCGTGGGTTCGAGAAGGAGCCATCGTGATTGACGTCGGCATCAACCGGGTCGGAGACGCCATCGTCGGCGATGTGGAGTACGCGCAGGCGTGCGAGCGGGCATCCTTCATCACGCCGGTTCCCGGAGGCGTGGGAGCGGTCACTACCGCAATGCTCCTGCGCAATCTTGTCGCGGCAGCCAGATTACAGAGCGAGAGCGCATGCTGACAGATAGGCCTGTCATCTGCGACTACGCAAAGTTCCGCGCGAAGAAGAGCGAGGAACTGAGCGTGCTTCTTGCGCAGACGCCTTCTGTGTTCCTCATCGTGTGCACGAAGTGCTTCCACAGGATGCGGGACGAAGACGCCGGCTGCCCAGAGGTGAGGAATGCGCTCGCCGGGTGCGCCACGACGATTGCCGGATGCCTTGAGGTGGACTTCCTGTGCAACAGGGAAAAAACGTCCGTCCTCCTTGCGACGCATCCCTGCGGCTCCTCCACCGCAGGGGTGTTCTCCTGCGGAGTGGGCGTGCAGGTGGTGGCCGACCTTCTCCCCGACACGTGCGTGCTTGCGCTCGCCGACTCCATTCCCCACGGCGGAAACGCGACGACCGACGTTGCCTACCACGGGGTGTCCCTGCGGCCGTGGCAGTGCGCGGCGTGCGGCCAGTGTCGCCTTCAGGACACCGCCGGCATCTGCCCCGTCGTGGAATGCGCCAAGAGCCTTGTCAACGGACCGTGCGGAGGCGCAAAGAACGGCATGTGCGAGGTGCACGAATCGCTCCCCTGCGCATGGGAGAGGATCTATGCCCGTCTCTCCGCTCAGGGCAGACAATTCTCGCCACCTGTTCAGGTACACAACTGCGCATCCTTCAGCCCCGAGAAGAAAGCGTCCCTTTCCGCAGAGGTGCGGCAGAAACGCAGGGAAGGATTCCCGGGAGGACTCTATCCTCCAGATGAGAAGGAGCGGGCAGGCAGCCTTTCCCTCGCGCGGTTTCCCGATCCGCAGGTTGCGGTTGTATTCCTGTCCCAGCACGCAGGGGCTCCGGCAAGACCTCTGGTGAAGAAAGGCGACAGGGTGAAGGCGGGGCAGGAGATCGCAGAGACCGCCGCCGCAATCTCCGCGGCAGTCCACGCCCCCATCCCCGGAGTCGTCGCCGAAATATCGGAACGGTTTCATCCATCCCTTCTGACGCCGGCGCCGGCAGTCATCATTGAGCACGACGGTTCCGGAGCGTCGGTGTCCCTGCCCCCTATGACAGGATGGAGGTCTCTTGACCCCGCGACCCTCCGTCAGCGGGTCAGACAGGCGGGCATCGTCGGTCTGGGCGGAGCAATGTTTCCGTCAGACGTGAAACTCAACCCGCCACGGCCAGTTGATACGCTCATCATCAACGGATGCGAGTGCGAGCCAATCCTTTCGGCGGACAACCTCACAATGGTGGAATGCGCCGACGACCTCCTTGATGGAGCGGAGATGCTCCGGCACATCCTCGGGGTCACACGGTGTCTCATCGCGGTCGAGGAGAACAAGCCGCGCGCGTGCGCGGTCCTCACGGAGCGGCTGGCCGGCAGGGATGACATCAGCGTCGTGCCGGTCAAGACGAAGTATCCCCAGGGCGCCGAGCGGATGCTTGTGCTGCGTCTCCTCGGCAGGCGCATCCCCGAGGGGAAACTGCCGTGTGACGCGGGAGCGGTCGTCTTCAATGTCTCGACGGCGGTCGCCGTGTGCCGCGCCGTGCGGGACGGCCTGCCGCTCATCGAGAGAGCGCTTACCGTGGCCGGTGCGCTGGTGAAGAATCCCGCAAATCTCATCGTCAAAATCGGAACCCCGTTCGCCGATCTCCTGCGCGCCCACGGCGCTGACGAGGAAAGCCGCCTGCTGATGGGCGGCCCGATGATGGGAGTCGCGCAGCCCTCGTGGTCAGGGGCGGTCATCAAGGGAACAACCGGCCTGTGCGCCGTCCCCCGGCCTGCGGTGATTCCCTCGGAGGAGCGCGACTGCATCAAGTGCGGCAGGTGCGTGGACGCCTGCCCGATGGACCTCGTTCCTTCACGGTACGCGTTCCACGGCAAGAGGCAGGAGTGGGCGCAGATGCAGAGGCACGGTGTGCTTTCCTGCATTGAATGCGGCTGCTGCGAATACATCTGCTCCGCGAAGATTGCTCTGGTCTCTCTGATACGGAAGGCGAAAATCCATGCTCGTCACCTCACTGCGAAGCCCTGACCAACTGCGGCGCTTCTTGAAAGGAGGGTGCGCCGTCATCTGCGGCGGGTGCAGGGAAGTGTTCCTGCCGGAAGCAGAGATAACGGCGCTGCTCGCAGAGGTCCGCTCGGACCTTGCCGGCATCACACGCGCCGACTATCTGTGCGAGGACGAGTGGGCTGCTGCGTGGAGAGACCACAGCCAGCCGGGCATTTCTCGCGCCGGCGCTGTGGTCGTCTTCTCGTGCGGGGTGGGTGTGCAGTCAGTCGCAGCGCTTCTGCCCTCCTTGCCCGTCATCCCCGGCTGCGACACCCACTACCTCAACGGCTTTCAGGGTCTCACGCCGCAGGACGCTGACTGCAGGCAGTGCGGACAGTGTTTCCTCAACCTCACCGGTGCTGTCTGCCCGCTGACCGCCTGCGCAAAAGGGCTCCTCAACGGTCCCTGCGGCGGCGCGAAGAACGGAACCTGCGAGGTCAACCCCGTGCTGCCCTGCGGATGGGAACGCATCTGGAAACGGCTTTCCGACGCGGGAAAGGAACGTTTTCGATCTTGCGAACCTCAGGTGCGCGACTACAGGAAGATTCTCGCCGAACTTGACAGGCGAAAGGAGCAGGCATGACGTTTGCCGAAAAGGTGGGTGCGGGAAAGTTCGTCATCACATCAGAGGTCGGTCCTCCCAAGGGGATAGAGGTTGATGAGATGCTCAGGGAAGCGGAAACGCTCAGGGGCAAGGTGGACGCCTTCAATGTGACAGACCTGCAGAGTTCCGTGATGCGCCTTGGCGCGCTGGCGGTTTGCCGCCTCTTACAGGAGAGAGGGCTTGAGCCCGTGTTCCAGATAACCTGCAGGGACCGCAACCGGCTTGCTCTGCAGTCAGACCTCCTTTCCGCCGCGGTGTTCGGACTGAAGAATGTCCTGTGCCTGACCGGAGACCACCCCGTCCTTGGAGACCACCCCGGGGCAAAACCGGTTTTCGACCTTGACTCTGTCAGTCTCCTCCACGCGGCAACAACGCTGATGTCGGGGAAGGATATGGCAGGCAACGACCTCGCCGGGAAGCCTGATTTTTTCCTTGGCGCCGTCGTGAACCCCGGCGCAGACCCGCTGGAGCCCCAGTTGTTCAAGATGGAGCGCAAAATCGCCGCGGGGGCGAGATTCTTCCAGACGCAGGCAGTCTACGATATCGACGCGTTTGCGAAGTTCATGAAGAGAGTTGAGCAATTCCGCGTGCCGGTCCTCGGCGGCATCGTGCTCTTGAAATCCGCAGGGATGGCCCGGTATATGAACGAGAAGGTCGCAGGGGTGCATGTCCCTGACAGATACATCTCAATGATGGCAAAAGCGGCGAAAGACGCGCGTGCGCAGGTGAGCGTTGCCATCGCCGCGGAACTTATCAACGGGATGAAAGACCTCTGCCAGGGCATCCACATCATGCCTCTCGGATGGGAGAAACACGTACCCGCGGTGCTCAGCGCATGCGGTTTTTCCTCGTAACCGCGTCCGCGTCCACACAGAAGGAGGGACCATGCTGTCAGACCTCGAGATTGCCCAGCAGGCAGCCATTCGGCCGGTGTCGGAGATTGCTGCACGGGCAGGCATCGACGAGAAGTTTCTGGAACTGTACGGCCCCTACAAAGCGAAGGTGTCGCCGGACATCAGGGGATCTCTTGCGGGAAGACCCTCTGGAAAACTGATAGACGTCACCGCCATCACACCAACCCCGCTTGGAGAGGGAAAGACAGTCACAACCATCGGGCTCTCGCAGGCCCTCGCGCGCATCGGGAAAAAGGTGTTCACATGCATCAGACAGCCCTCGCTCGGTCCTGTGTTCGGCATCAAGGGAGGCGCGGCGGGAGGCGGCTATGCGCAGGTCATCCCGATGGAGGATTTCAACCTTCACCTGACCGGGGATGTGCATGCCGTCGGGCTGGCGCACAACCTCCTTGCGGCGTTCGTTGACAACTCCCTGTTCCATTCAAATCGCCTCGAACTCGACCCGCACTCGATCACCTGGCCGCGGGTCGTGGACGTCTCTGACAGGGCGCTACGCCACATCGTCATCGGGCTGGGAAGCAGGGAAGACGGCATCCCGCGGGAGACAGGGTTTGACATCACCGTGGCGTCGGAAGTCATGGCGATTCTCGCCCTGACCACGGACCTTGCCGACCTGCGGAAGCGGCTCGGACGCATCATCGTCGGGCAGACGCGGTCAGGCAAGCCGGTCACAGCGGACGACCTGCGCGCGGCCGGCGCGATGACCGTTCTGCTGAAGGACGCCATCAAGCCAACACTGATGCAGACGCTTGAACACACGCCCGTCTTCGTCCACGCCGGCCCGTTTGCGAATATCGCCCACGGAAACAGCTCGGTGATCGCCGACCAGATTGCGGTGAAACTTGCCGACTATGTCGTCACAGAGAGCGGGTTCGGGGCAGACTGCGGCATGGAGAAGTTTATGAACATCAAGTGCCGGATGAGCGGGCTGACCCCCGACTGCGTGGTGATGGTGTGTTCCATCCGGGCGTTGAAGATGCACAGCGGGAAGTTTCGCGTGGTGCCGGGCAAGCCGCTCGACAAGGGGCTGACCAGCGAAAATATCGCTGCGCTCAAAGAAGGGGCGGGCAATCTGGTGAAGCAGGTGGAGAACGCACGGTTGTTCGGCGTGCCGGTAGTCGTGGCAATCAACAGGTTCAGTTTCGACACGGAGCGGGAGATTGAAACCGTCAGGGAAATCGCCCTTCAGGCAGGCGCGGACAGCGTCGGTTTGAGCGAGGTGTGGGCCAGGGGCGGCGAAGGAGGCATTGACCTCGCGGAGAAGGTGGTAGCCGCCTGCGCGAAGGAGAAACGGTTTTCCTTCCTGTACGAACTCGACTGGCCAATCAAGAAGAAGATTGAGACGATCGCGACAAAGATCTACGGCGCGGCACGGGTTGACTACGCCCCCCTCGCAGAGGCGAAGATCCACCTCTACACCAAGTGGGGATATGCCGGGCTTCCCATCTGCATGGCAAAGTCCCATCTTTCCCTCTCCCACGACCCGTCGCTCAAGGGCAGGCCGCAGGGATTCACCCTTCCCGTCAGAGACATCAGGCTGTCGGCGGGCGCAGGTTTCCTCTATCCTCTCTGCGGGGAGATGCGCACGATGCCCGGTTTGCCGTCGATTCCCGCCGGTACGAAGGTTGACATTGACGAACAGGGCAGGGTGGTGGGACTCTTCTGAACCGCGCACGCATGGCGAGAAGATGAACACGGCAAACCGCGCGTCCGCAAAAAAGGCGCTGCGCCTCATCGTTGCGTTCGGCATCGTCAGTCTGTTCGGGGACATCGTCTACGAGGGCGCACGCAGCATCTCCGGACCGTTCCTTGCCTCGCTTGCCGCAACCGCCGGCATCATCGGCCTGGTGACCGGCCTCGGCGAGTTTTTGGGATACGGACTGCGGTATCTCTCGGGGTTGTACGCTGACCGGAGCCGCGCCTACTGGCCGCTGACCCTTCTCGGATACGGGCTGGTGCTCGCCATACCTCTGCTTGCCGTCGCTCCGACATGGCAGGTCGCTGCCTTCCTTCTCATCATTGAGAGGATAGGGAAAGCCGTCCGGACGCCTGCGAGGGATACCATCCTTTCATATGCCACCAGACAGGTCGGCAGGGGAGTCGGCTTCGGGCTCCATGAGGCGCTTGACCAGATCGGCGCCGTCGTTGGTCCGCTCGTTTTTACCGTGGTGCTGGCGCTGCGCGAAAACGCCTACAGAACAGGGTTCGCCATCCTCGCGGTTCCGGCGGCGCTCCTTGTGCTCGCCCTCGCGGCGACGCGCGCCAGATTCGGCGCCGTGGACCAGTTTGAGCCGCAGACCAGGAGGACCCAAGGGGAATCCCTGACGGGGTCCTATGCCGCCTATGCCGTATTCGCTTTCGTTTCCCTGTGTGGCTTCGCGGGGTTCCCTCTCATCGCGTTCCACCTGACAGACAGCCACGTGCTCCTGCCGCGGGTGATCCCTCTCTTGTACATTCTCGCGATGGCGGTGGACGGCTTTTCCGCAATCGCCGTCGGGATGCTCTACGACCGGGTCGGACTGGTGTCCCTTGTCGCGGTGCCGCTGGTCTCCCTGGCGCTTGCTCCGATGGCGTTTTCTGGCTCGCCGGCGCTGGCGGTGGCAGGAGTGGCGCTGTGGGGCATCGGGATGGCGGTGCAGGAGACCATCATGCGCGCCGCCATCGCTGACCTCACACCCGTCGCGCGGCGGGCAACGGCGTACGGACTGTTCAACACCATCTACGGAGCCGCATGGTTTGTCGCAGGCGTGTCGATAGGGATGCTCTATGAGCATGCCCGGGGGTTCCTCATCCCGTACGTCTTCGCGACGCAAGCCGTTTCCCTGCTGCTTTTTGTCGCGTTCGTGCTACGAAGAACACCGGCGAAATGAGCGCAGATGGAATGGAAACAGGCGGCAGGGTTCGCGGTGGGAAACCGTCAGGTTCCCATCCGCTCGCTCCGCGTGCAGGATGAAGCCGGAAGAATCCGCCGGCTGAGAGCGTGCACGGTCTGGAAACCATCGGAGGAGCGGTTTTCTCGCACGCCGGCGGTTGCGCGGCTTGTGAAAACGCCCGATGGACGCATCGGCGCGCTCGTTTCCGGGAAACACCAGACATATGTGAAGGTGGGACGGAACTTCATCGTGAGGGACCGCCTCATCGTTCCGTTCAACATGCTTTCGAAGAAAGCCGTCCGCGCTCTGCTGCGCCGGACCTCCGTCACGCTTGAAGAGACCGACGGCGTCATTCTTGCATACGACCGTTCGCACGATGAGCCGATTGACCGAACAGGCAGCGCGAATACTCGATGAGGTCGCCGCCTTCGCCTCAGCAAGGGGGCAGACGGTCTACCTTGTGGGAGGATTCATCAGAGACCGTCTGCTGCGAAGGGCGTGCGCGGACATTGACATCACAATGGAGGCGGACGCCCTTGAGTTCGCGCGATCCTTCGCCTCCGCGAAAGGATACGGGCCGGCCGTCTTCTACGGAAGATTCGGGACCGCCATGCTGAACATCGGCGGGGTGAAGGTTGAATTCGCGACCTGCAGGGCGGAAAGTTATCCTGAGGAGTCGAGAAAACCAGAGGTGAGGCCGTCCACCATTCACGAGGACCTTGCCCGACGCGACTTCACCATCAACGCGATCGCCGAAAACCTCCTGACGGGAGAAACGCTTGACCCGTTTTCAGGAAGGGCGGATATCAAAGCGAGAATTATCCGAACACCTCTTGACCCAGATACCACCTTCCGCGACGACCCGCTGAGAATCCTCCGCGGCATACGGTTTGCCGGAAAGTTCCGATTCACCGTGTCCGCGGAGACGCTCGCAGGGATGGCGCGGCAGGCGGAGCGACTCAGGATTGTCAGCGGAGAGCGGATTGCGGAGGAGGTGCTGCGTATGCTTGAGGCGTCCCAGCCGTCGCGCTGTTTCCTCCTGCTGGACGCGGTAGGCGCGCTGGAACTCGTTCTCCCGGAGGTCAGCGCACTCAAGGAGCGCGGGACCGAGCACCCGTGCAAGGAACTTTTCGACCATACCCTCAAGACCCTTGACAACGCGTGCCGCAAGACCAGAAGCGTGCCGGTGCGGCTCGCGGCGCTCCTCCACGATATCGGCAAGCCGAAGACACTGCGCGTGGAACAGGGTAAGGTCAGTTTTCACAGGCACGAGTTCGTCGGCGAGAGGATGGCTTCGCGCGTCTGTCAGCGTCTCTATCTTGGCGCAGAGGACACCCGCCTCGTCACGCGCCTCATCCGCCTGCACCTGCGGCCTCACCTGCTTGCGAAGGAAAACCCAACCGACAGAGGGCTTCGAAGGTTTATCAGGGAGGTGGGCCGGGATATGAAGCCCCTGCTCACCCTCGCGCGGGCGGACATCACCAGCGCAAACCCAGGACGGATCCGCAGGGCACAGGAGCGGATAGACCATCTCGAGACGCGCATCACGGAGATAAACCGGAGGGACCGCCTCTCGACATTCAAACTTGCCGTTGACGGCCACGCAGTGATGGAGATACTGGGCATCCCTCCGTCCCGTGCCGTCGGGTGGACTCTCTCCCATCTGGAACAGCGCGTCCTTGACGGAAAACTTCCCAACAGGAAACGGGACCTGAAACGGTATCTCGCGCACAATCGGTCCCGCATTGTCCGCATGAGCCGCTCTATGGTAGGATAGCAGCATGGCACAACACGAGCGGCATCCGGACCTTCGCGGAGTCCTCTGGGCTCCGTGGCGCAGGGGCTACGTGGTGTCCTCTCCCAGGGGATGCTTCTTGTGCAAAGCCATAAAGACCAACGCTCCGACCGTCGTATTCAGGGGCAGTCGCGCCTTCGTCGGTCTCAACCTCTTCCCCTACAGCAACGGACATCTGATGGTGATGCCTGTACGGCATGTGGGCGACATCTGCCGCCTGACCGAGAGCGAGGAACGGGAGATTGCGCGACTGGTGCGGCTGTCGGTGCGCGCGCTGAACGACGTGCTGCGCCCTCACGGCATGAATATCGGAATGAACCTCGGCAGGTGCGCGGGAGCGGGGTTGACAGGTCACCTGCACATCCATATCGTCCCCAGATGGGAAGGGGACACCAACTTCATGCCGGTCATCGCGGGAACGAAAGTCATCCCCCAGTCCCTCGACGAACTCCGTGACCTGCTCAGCCGGGCGTTTCGCCGGCGCTGCCGCTCGCATGTACATCGCTGATTTCCACATTCACTCGCGATACAGCCGCGCCACCAGCCGGGAGATGGACCTGGACACCCTGCCTGCGTGGGCTCAGCGCAAGGGCGTTCACCTTGTCGGCACGGGAGACTTCTCGCACGACCTCTGGTACCACACGCTCAGGGAGCGCCTGTTGCCCTCAGACAGGCACGGCATCTACCGGTGCTCCGGCACCGACTTCATTCTCACGACGGAGGTGTGCGTGCTGTTCGAGAAGCACGACCGCCTGCGGCGCATCCATCTCCTCGTCTTCGTGCCGACACTCGAGGGAGCAGGTCGGCTCAACAGGTTTCTTGAGAGGTACGGAAACCTCGAATCCGACGGCAGGCCGATGCTCCACCTCTCCGCCGAGGAACTCGTGCAGGCGGTCAACGACTGCGACGACGACGCGTTCGTGGTCCCGGCGCACATCTGGACCCCGCACTTCTCGCTGTTCGGGTCGAACTCAGGTTTCGACACCGTTGAGGAATGCTTCGGCAGATACTCCGACCACATCTTCTGCCTTGAAACCGGCCTCAGCAGCGACCCTGAGATGAACTGGCGCCTGTCCGCCCTTGACAGATTCTCGCTCATCTCGAACTCAGACGCGCATTCGCCAAACCGACTCGGGAGAGAGGCGAATGTTTTTTCGGCGCCGTTTGACTTCACGCAGCTGCGCGCCATCCTCGGGACAAAGGACACATCCCGGTTCCTGATGACCATCGAGTACTTCCCGGAGGAGGGGAAATACCACTACGACGGACACAGGGTATGCGGGGCGCGCCTCTCCCCAGAAGAGACCATCCGACGCGGGGGACTCTGCCCTGTCTGCCGCAGGCGGGTGACTGTGGGAGTGCTGCACAGGGTGACAGACCTCGCGGACAGACCCGCCGGCTTCCGGCCAGACGGCGCGGTTCCGTTCCGCCGCCTTGTGCCTCTCGACCAGATCCTGGCGTCCGCCCTTGGCAAGGGTGCCGACACGCAGGCAGTGACCGACCTGTATATGGAGATTGTCCGCACGATCGCTCCGGAACTGACGCTGCTCCTCGACACGCCACGGGAGATTCTTGAATCCCGTCTGGAGCCAACAGTTGCGGAGAGCATCCTGCGGGTGCGCGCCGGACAGGTGACGGTCGTCCCCGGTTACGACGGAGTGTTCGGTGAAGTCACTATCTGTCCCGCGGCCGCTGAAACTACCGGCGAGCAGACGCTTTTCTAACGCCGCAGCCGAACTCCTCGCTGCCAGGCGCCGCGTTCCTGCGCTGAGGTACGCCTCATCGGTGCTTCTCCCCCTGTCTGTCCCCTACCTTTTCGGCGCCTGGCTTGAGCGGTCCCTGTGCGCGCGGGTCCGCCGGCCGCGCGTTGCGGTCATCAGCGTCGGGAATATCACCGCGGGAGGCACGGGAAAGACGACCCTTGTGCAGATGCTTGCGGGATATCTTGCCGCACGCGGGTGGCGTACCGCCGTCATCACCACCCGGAAGCGCGGGCGCCTGTCCGGAGGGCGAATCGGGCAGGAAGCCGCGTGGCTGGATGACGAAGCGGCGCTTCTCTCTTGGGCCCTGCCACAGACGGTCGTGCTCTCCGGCACGCGCAAGGAACAACTCTTGCGCCGCGCGGGACGGATGGAACTTGACGCGGTCATCATTGACGACGGCTTCCATTGTCCCGACCGGTGGAAGGACTGCGACATTGTGACGATTGATGCGCTCCTGCCGTTTGACAACGGGCTGGTGCTGCCTGCCGGGCTCCTCAGGGAACCGCTTTGCGCGCTCCGCCGGGCGGACGCGTTCGTCATCACCCACAGCCGTCTTGCGGGCATGCGGCGCACACAACGCCTCATCAGGCGCCTGCGCGGCTTCGGGAAGGGTATCGTCCTGATGGACTACCGCGTCGCCTCTCTGACGATGCCTGACGGCCGCGTGCTGGCTCCGGAGATGGTCTGCGGCAGGGATATCATTGCGTTTGCCGGAATCGGGAATCCCGACAGTTTCTATCTTCTTCTTTCTACGCTTGCGCCTCGCCGCCTTTTCACCGTCACTTTCCCGGACCATACCGTCTACACCGACAAGGACATTGACGGGCTTGCGTCGCTCGCGAGTGAACATCGCGCAGAACTCCTCCTCACCACTGAAAAGGATATGGTCAAACTCAGGGAACTGGTGCGCGGCATGCCGGTCGCCGCAGTGCGGGTAACGCCGGTCCTCGCGACGCTTTCCGGCACGCCGTGCGGCGTTGACACCCTGCTGGCCAGCATACTATAATCTTCACCACACGGCGCAGGGAGGTACCATGAAAAACCTTAGCCCCACCGCCTTTGTGAAAGCAAAGACGCAGGAGATCAGGAGGATCGTCAAAGACAGCAGGGCTCTGGTTGCGGCATCTGGCGGCGTGGACAGCACGGTGACGGCAATCCTCGCCCACAGGGCGGTCGGCGCCAACCTTGTCGTTCTCTTCCTTGACACCGGGCTGATGAGAGAAGGCGAACCGCAGGCCGTCGAGAAACTGTTCGCGCAGTACGGCATCGAACTTCAAATCTGGGATGTGCAGCGCAACTTCTTTGACGCCCTCAAAGGACTGACCGATCCCGAGGACAAGAGAAAGGCGTTCCGCGACACATTCTACCGCACCCTCGGCCAGGCGGTCAGGAGTTACTCGGCAGAAGTCCTTCTCCAGGGGACAATCGCGGCGGATATCGTAGAGACGCAGAAAGGCATCAAGACCCAGCACAATGTGCTTTCCCAGATCGGCGTGAATCCCGCAAACTTCGGCCTGAGAATCGTCGAGCCGTTGAAGGAACTGTACAAGGACGGCGTGAGAAAGGTGGGCAAGGCGCTCGGCCTGCCGCAGAAAGTCATCGACCGCAAGCCGTTCCCCGGGCCCGC
>Ga0101944_10002291_pt1 | contig 31787 bp, 31 predicted proteins | sample DewCreD2012metaG_FD_75245 | JGI IMG/M metagenome (GOLD analysis project Ga0101944, IMG submission 75245) | Hot spring sediment bacterial and archeal communities from British Columbia, Canada, to study Microbial Dark Matter (Phase II) - Dewar... ... | reverse complement strand
AACACCCCTACCATATTTTCAGGACGGTCCCGATAGACAAACATCCTGTAAACATCGTTGTAGATCATGACCCACAGGGTTTCGGAGAGCAGGTCGTTTTCTTCCCAAGCCAGGGGAGGTCTTTTCATGATGTCGGCCGCCGCAATCGTGGTCGGATCCGATTCATGGATGTATGCGGCAATCAAGTCCGTTTTGGAAACGACGCCAAGCGGAAGTCTTGTATCGTCTTGAACCAAGACGGCCCCCATTCGATTCCCGGCGAAGGTGCTGCAGTTGTGCATAGGTTCCGCGGATGCCGGTTCCCATCTATGAATGGATGGTTGCGCATGATTGAGAAAGCGAGATCTGCTGCTTTCTTAGCAAGCCTAGCGTATAGATCGTCCCCTCTAAAGGTCAGCCCCGGCTGCTGGAAGGCGGATTTGAGGGCTCCGAAATTCTGGATTTGAAGAGAACCACCTGACTCTTTGACGATGCGATGGCGGCGTTCCAGCCATTTGCGCAAGCCGACGCAGCGCGTCAAGCAAACCTTCAATAGGGCTCTTCGTTTGTCTTAAGCACGCAGTCCACTGCCTTTTGGATTTCCTCCGGTCTGCCGAGCAAATCTTCTACTTTAGGTTAGCCCCAGGTGCACAGAAACGCTGCTGTCTTCGTTCTCGGTATAGGTGCGAAATCAGCCGGGCCAACGATAAGCGCAGCCGCCGACTTTACGAGGTCGGCTGAAGCAACATATTCGCCGGCGGACCTTGCAGCGAATTCATCCATTCAGGTGGAGGGGAATTCGTTGCCTCGGAATAGAGTGTTTCCGGTGCAATATCGATTTCACCCCCCCAGGTTAACACTCCAAGTTCCTCATTGATTTTAAAACTTTTAAAGAATTCCATATTCTTGAATTTTTCAAAAACCCCACCTTCAAGTAAATATTTTGAGAAATCGACAATTCCAAAGGCACCATCCTCAAATGTGACTTCAATTTTATATTCGCCAATATATTTTGCTGCGATAACATCTCTAAGCATGACTCACCGCCCTTATTTCAATGGTTCGATTTTCTTTAGAACCTGATTGTTTTCGGCCAATTCCCAATTTTGCCAAAGCTCACTCCTGTGCTGAACGGCCCATTCGATTACAAGACCTAACGCACGAGGCGAAAAATGACCTTCCAGAATACGAAGTGATTCGATTTCTATTACCACTTTTTCCTTGCCATATCGTGCATGAAAATGCGGCGGGTGGTGATCATCGAAAAACATAGCAATGATTATACCATAGAACCTACTGATCTCAGGCATTAGAGCTTTCCTTCTTTAATTCGGTGAACGACGCTTCAGATGAGCTGCGGGTCGCGCAGCGGGCCTCTTGAACATTGGTTTGATTCTGACCGGAACAAAGGCCTTACCAGTTCCTTTTTCGATTTCCCGGCCAGATCAAACTTTGTGGGTTAGACGACCTTCGTCCGCTGTTAGGGCATCGCCTCTTCCAGGGGCTCCTGTGCGTCCCATTCCTCCGGTCCCTCGTCGTAGGTCTCAGCCACCATCCCCGCGCGGAAGAGATTTGGCCCGCGTGTAATGGTCTTGCCCGTCACTGCCTCGATCCTATGAAGCAGCGCTTCGGCACGCTCCGAATAGAATTCCCAAAAACGATCGGCACGTAGGTGTTGGGGCACGATGCAGTGTGATCGCAGAATCTCATCCATCTGCTCGGTGCTGATTCCAGCGGCTTTCTCGATTGCGGGGAGGTACTTCGAGGCCGCGCGGCCGCCAATTTGCCGGTTGGTTCGGGCGGCGAGCGCCGTCTTGTTGATGCTGAAAGTCCGGAAGCTGGAGCTTACCACTGTCAGCTCGATCCAACAGCTCCTGAAGCGGTTTCTTGGTACTGTCGAAACTGGCCCCGATCATCTTCGATTCCCCATGTCGTTCTGCACTTCTGTGTGCGCCGGGATCACATCGGCTGCCGAACGGCTTGCGTTACCTGCGTGTGGGCGGGCGTGGATTCTGCTTGGGAGCAGGAAAAACTCGAAGCGAGGAAAATGCCCCAAAATGCCGCAGAATCTCACACGTCAGGTGCATGCTTTGTTGGCGCGCTTTTGACCTTAAGACTCACCTGCCTTTTTTATGAAGCCATTGAATATGGTTGAATGGTCTCTAACACGTCGCTTTCATCTTGTTGAGCAAAATACAAGTCCCAGCGCAACTGTAAATTCATCCAGAAATCAGCAGACATATTGAAGAACTTTGCCAAGCGTAAAGCCGTACTGGGCGTAATGCCCCTGCGTCCGTTGATAATCTCATTGATACGCTGATAAGGAACACGAATATTATCGGCTAATTCTTTTTGAGTAATTCCCATAGGATTAAGGAATTCTTCCAAAAGCATTTCGCCGGGGTGTGTGGGCGGGCGGTGGGTAGGAACACGAACCATTTTCTTCTCCTGCTATCTTTTAGTGACAATCCACGATTTCAACTTGGTCAGGTCCCTTTTCTGTCCAAATAAAACAAATACGGTACTGGTCATTGATACGGATGCTGTATTGACCTTTTCTATCACCTGACAACACTTCAAGCCGATTATTGGGTGGGATTTTCAATTCGGCAAGCACAGAAACGGAGTCGAGTTGGTCGAGTTTTCGGGCGGCTATCTTCAAAATGTTGTTGGGGCAAATGTTTCTTGCCGCTTTGGTGTTTTCGCCGTTGAAAATATCTTCCGTGCCTGCGTTTTTGAAGGATTGAATCATAGTCACATGATAGCAGGGAAGTCATGCTATTTAAAGACCAAAAAATTCCGCAAGGAGCGTGCCAACGGTTTGCGTTACCCGCGGTGGGGCGGGCGGTGGAACGCCGTATTTCTTATCCTGACGACGACTAGGCGGGTGGCTTTGCGGACGCGGATGACATCACCAAGATCGCCGATGTCACACCTGAGAACTTGGCGTTAAAGGAGAATGAGCACCGGAAGCGCCTGGTATGAACGTCGAAGCGACCACGTATCCCGTTTTTCCGCGCCGAACCGCCGTTGGCCAGCCGATCCGATTCGATAGCAGATAGACTTCCCGACCATCGAACAATAACCATTTTCTCTACTGGAAGCTTGAAAGTTTTGTCAATCTCTAATTTCGAAGCGTTTCCATGCCGAAGACCGGATTTGAAACTCGGACTTACATCCCGATGAATGATCGTCGTCAAGCGACTTTCACGGGGAGTTGAGGAGCGGCTGTTCAGGAAGGTGGTCATTCGATCTTGACACATCATGCCTGGGAAATTAGGTCATTCTAGGCCCCAAAGTGGCAGCTTAGGATACATTCCTTGACGACCGTTATCTGTTTTCGTAAGGTAGTGCCTGAACGAAAACCCCGTTTTTTGCATGTCCGCAGGTGACGAATTGTCCTGTATCGAGGTTTTCGTTCAGAAACCATGACTGATCTTCCATGGGAATCAGGAGCGGATGTTGTCCAAGGGAAAATCCCTTCCTTTCTATACACCAGCGGCACGTATCGACCTCTTAAGGATGCTCCAATGCACATTCAGCAATTCCGGTATGCCTCCGACAACTTGGCCTATGTTGTTCACGATAGGTCTATGGCCATCGCCATCGATCCGGGTGCGGTCGCTGAAATCGTCGACTATCTCCAACGAAATGGTCTCAACCTCAAGGCGGTCGCTCATACCCACGAGCATCCGGATCACACCTGCGGGACGGTGGAACTGCTCCGACGAATTCCCTCCCGTCTGATCCCTTCGGAGACGTTGCTGCAGGAGCCGGTGCTGCACATCGGCACCATCGACATCCAGGTTCTGGCGACACCGGGTCATACATTCGATTCGAGGTGCTTCCATCTTCCCGGACACTTGATCACAGGAGACACCCTGTTCAACGGAACGGTAGGCAACTGCTTCTCCGGAGACCTCGAGGCCTTCTACCGATCGATGCTGAAGCTTCTCTCCTTTCCATCCGACACGGTCGTTCTGGCCGGACATGATTATGTCGAATACGCCATGGCCTTCGCCCGCATCGTCGAACCCGCCAATTCTCATATCGAAGGCTATCTCAAACGCTACGAGCCTTCCTTCGTCCGATCGACCCTGGAAGATGAACGAAACGTCAATCCCTACCTCCGGTTCAACGCACCGGAAATGATCGCCATTCTGAAAGAGAAGGGCCTTCCGATCGAGACGGAATTCGACCGTTTTTCTGCAGTCATGAATCTGGGATGAAGATGCGAAGAAACGACAAGGAAATTCAGAATCTTGCTGCCATCGAGGACATCATCGGTCGCTCCTGCATCTGCCATCTCGCATTGAACGACGAGGGAACGCCCTATGTCCTGCCCATGTGTTTCGCTTACCACGACAGAACGTTCTCGTTTCACAGCGCTTCCGATGGACGAAAAATCGCGGCCTTACGGAATCATCCCGACGTCTGCATCAGCGTCGTTGCAGGGTATGACATCCTGAGACATCCGAAAGGCTGCTCCTGGAGCATGCGCTACGAGAGTGTCGTCGGGTTCGGACGTGTCCGCTTCATCGAAGATCCTGCAGAAAAACGGTTAACCCTCGAGCGCATTCTTCTGCGCTATGCCGGTGGTCACTCTTTTTCGACCGATTATTCGGAAGAAATTCTTCAGCGGACCTTGGTTTTCGACGTATGCTGTGACCTGTTGACGGCAAAGGTGTCCGGATGATCGATGTCAACAGAATCGAGCGAATCGCCCGCACCTTTTTCGCCGACGGTCGAGGCAGCCACGGTTGGGACCATACCCTGCGGGTGGTTCGCCTGGCACAGCGGATCGCCCGGGCGGAGGATGCAGACCTGGATGTGGTTGTCACGGCCGCCTTTTTCCACGACATCGGCCGATCTGCGGAAGACGAAGCCCGGGGAAACCTTTGTCATGCCGATTACGGTGCGGAACTTGCCGGACCCATCCTGGATCGAAACGGGTTTGGGTTGACACCCGCCCAGCAGGAGAACGTGCTGCATTGCATCCGGAGCCACCGCTTTCGCGGCAGGGAGACTCCGGCCACCCTCGAGGCGAAAGTCGTGTTCGACGCCGACAAACTCGATGCCATCGGAGCCATCGGGATTGCCCGTGCCTATCTGTTCGCCGGTGAAATCGGAGCAAGGCTTCACTGCCCGGAAATCCCCCTATCCGAAACCCTGCCCTATACAACTTCAGACACCGGATATCGGGAATATGCCGTGAAACTTCGCACGATCCGTGATATCATGTTGACCACAGAAGGCCGAAGAATGGCCAACGACAGACATCGTTTCATGGAAGGGTTTTTCGATCGATTCTTACAGGAATACGAAGGAGAAAGGTAAAACCAATGCAACTGAACATTGTCGATCGCATCGACCGTCTGGTAAAGGTTCGGAACGTGCTGATCAGCGTTTCCGATAAGGAAGGGTTGATACCATTCGTCACCCGGATGCTCGATATCCAACCGGGAATCACCATTTTTTCCACGGGCGGCACCTATGACGCCATTCGTTCCTTTCTCGGTGCAGCGGACGATCACCTGCGTCAGGTTTCGGAATACACCGGCCAGCCCGAAACCCAGGGCGGACTCGTGAAAACCCTCGACTTCAAGATTTATCTGGGGCTTCTGACCGAAACCTACAACCCTGCCCACCAGAAAGACCTCGAACGAACCCATGCCGTACCCATCGACATGGTGGTCGTGAACCTCTATCCTTTCGAAAAGACCATCCGAAAACAGGATATCACCGTGGAGCAGGCCCGGGGCAACATCGACATCGGCGGCCCCTGCATGATCCGCGCTGCCGCCAAGAACTTCATCCGGGTTGCATCCGTCGTCGATCCCAACGATTACGATACCATCCTCGATGAAATCGAACGCTTCGGGGGATCGACATCCATCGATCTACGGTTCCGGCTGGCCCAGAAGGCCTTCCGACATACGGCACAATACGATCGGGCCATTGCCGATTATCTGGCCGAGCAAACGATCGATCGGGTGAGCGGCTGCTACAAGCTGCTATAGCCCCCCCGATGTCTCATGACGACATGAATACCGCACCATCGGTCGTCCTGAAAGCGTTCATCCTATGCAAGCCAAAAGGACGACCTACCTAATTCTGCAAGCGCAAGAGTCAATCGACGAGAGTTCCCCTTTTCCCGGACACATGAAGGATTACAATAAGTATTGACAAGCATATAGCAACATGATAACGGTTTTCATAGTGGATTCCATAAGAAGTAGCATAACGCTATCCCAAACGGCTCGTGGTTCTTCATCTCCACGATACACCTGAAGCAATTGAGCCAATGGCGGCGCACCCGATGTGGCGTCCGTCATTCTCGATGGGTTCAAAATCCGGTTCACGCTTTTCTCTCTTTTCGTTGAACCGATAAAGCCGTTCACACCCATTCCGAGAGGCAGCGCTTGGATCGAGAATCTTATCTGGAACAAGAATTGGTCCATTTCAATCTCCTCGAAAAGGCCAAGGACATTTTGCTCAACCTTGGGAAAGGGTCCGCGGTTTCCTATATCCGTTCCAATTACCACCTGCTTTCGAAAATCTACCATCCGGACCTGAATCCAGAAGCGACCAAGCTGGCATCCATCGAGATGAAGCGCCTGAACCGCCTCAGCCATATCATCCAGCAAATGCAAGACGAGGAGATCATCGATTTTCTTCAGAGCAGAATGGTCCCATCCTCGGATCCCCGCCAGCGGCTTCTGTTGGTCGAGGACGACGTCGTGTTGCTGGATTTGTTCCAAAAAGTGTTGGAAATCGAGGGATATTGCGTTCAATCGGCAACCGACGGCCAACATGGTCTCAACCTCTTCCCCATCTTCCAACCGGATTTGGTCCTCACAGACGTTGTCATGCCGGTAATGAACGGCATCGATATGGTGCGCCGAATGCGGGGGCATCAGCCCGATGTGCGAGTCATCTATTTCAGCGGATTTCTTGGAATGGAAAGTGTTTGCCAAGGCATCTCCGAAGAGATCAACCGACAATCCTGCATGGTTCTCTCCAAACCGTTCAAAATCAGCGAATTGCTTGAAGCCGTCCAAACCCTGCTTCAACCCGTCAACTTTCACCCTTTCGTTCGCGGGATTCACTGTTCATCCATCCATCCATTGTGCGAATTAACGCCTGAACGAAAACGAATCCATCGCCGTAAGATGTCACCGGCTGGGGAATGGTTCCGTTAAAGGCGACACAGTTCTACAGCCAACAACATCTTCCAACAGTTGTAGGTTTTCGTTCTCGTACCATGAAAAGAAAGACGGGAGCACATCAGAATCCCTTAGGATAGCAAGGGAGCTTCCCTAACGAATCCTGCCCATATTCAGCTTCCTGTTGTGTTCCGGCATTGATCTTGCTATTATTCCCTCCTCAATCGACAGCCTTCCACGAGGATGCCTTTCGATTCGATATTCCCGCTTTTTCCGCACGATCCCCCATCGGCAAGGAGAAGATGCATGTGTAGACTGTTTGCGATGACCAGCGCGGAGCCGCTGTCTCCGATCGTCGCCCTCGAAGCCCTCGACGTCATGCGCGAAGGCCACGATGGATCGGGTGTCGGGCTGTTTCTGCGCGATCTGGGCGGCCCCTTCGAAGAACTGAAGGACGCCCCCATCCTGTCCGGCATATTCACCGAAAAGGGCTTGAAGCGCCTCGACGCTTACATGATGAACATCGGCTTCATGACCAAATACAAGCTTTCCATCAAGGTTCCCAAAACACCGCCACCTGGGGTGCCCAAGCGGGATGTCTATTTGGTCCGAGCCTATGAATACCCGGAAGAATGGGAAACCCTGAGCTTCGATCGCATCGCCGAAAAGCTTGTCCGAATCCGCCTCGAGCTTCGGGCCATGGGAGAGGCCGAGCAGGACATGATCGTTTTTTCCTTCTGGCCCGATGTCATCATGATCAAGGAAATCGGGGAGCCCATCCAGATCGCCGAGCACCTCAAGCTCGACCGCAAGGAATTGAAGGCGCGCATCCTCATGGCCCAGGGCAGGCAGAACACGAATTACGCCATCAACCTCTATGCCTGCCACCCGTTCTTTCTACAGGGATTTTCCACGATGACCAACGGGGAAAACACGGCCTTCGTTCCGATTCGGGAGTTTTTACAGTCCCGAAACTTTCCCGGGTACACGGGGTATCAGTCCGATTCGGAAGTCTTCACCCACATCCTCCACTACACGATCACCCGACTTGGTCTCGGCATCGAGGCATATAAACACGTCATCACCCCCCTCAGGGACGAGGACATTGCCCGACACCCCGACGGTCCGTTGCTGCAGCAGATCAAGCACGGCTGCCGAAGGCTCATCATCGACGGTCCCAATTGCGTCATCGGAAGCCTTCCTGACCATTCGCTCTTCATGGTGCAGGACCGCAAGAAACTGCGTCCCGGTGTCGTCGGGGGAAAGCCTGGATGCTTCGCCTTTTCATCCGAAATCTGCGGCCTCGATGCCGCCATCCCGGACCGGGACAAAAGCCGGGATTTCCAACCCATGTACCTGGATACAGCCATTGTCGGCCGCGACCGACAGGAGGTAACGATATGCCGTCAAACATCCCCATTGGTCCATCGACCCTGAGCACCTTCGATCTGCCTTGGCAGATCCTCTGGGACAAGGACCGCTGCACCCTCTGCGGCCAGTGTACGGCCGTGTGCCCGGTCCACGCCATCGAACTCGGGGTTTTTCGGAAACGAACGGTCGATCCCGCCTGGGGCGGCGGATCCAAACCATCGACGTCCTTCTCCCTGTACTACGGTATCCGGCAGAAAACCGCCCCTGCGAATGCCTGCGTGGGATGCGCCATGTGCACCATGGTCTGTCCGAATGACGCCATCCGTCCGCTTCGGGCCGAAGAAGAAGACAAACTCCGGTTTCACCGGAACCAGGGCGGCCAGGCCCGCAACCGGGGCGGCAGACGAAACGTTCCAGGAACCGTTCTGGATCGGATCAAGTTCATCCGGATTTCGATGCTGACCGACCCGGCCCTCGATGCCGGCCGCCACGAATTCGAGATCCGAACCCTGCTGGGTCGGGTGCTCGATCCGGAGGACACCCTCACGTTTCTGAACCAAAACGGATGGATTCCACCGGTTCGGGAGATCTATCCACTGGTCATCGGCAGCATGTCCTTCGGCGCCCTGTCTCCTACGATGTGGGAGGGGCTGCAGATGGGGGTGGCCTACCTGAACGAGCAGATGGGCATGCCGGTCCGCATGTGTACGGGGGAAGGCGGATGTCCGCCGAGATTGCTTCGCTCCCGTTTTCTGAAATATGTCATCCTGCAGATCGCAAGCGGTTATTTCGGGTGGGACGAGATCATCCATGCCCTTCCTCACATGAAGGAAGACCCTTGCGCCATCGAGATCAAATACGGCCAGGGCGCCAAACCCGGCGACGGCGGGCTGCTCATGTGGTACAAGGTGAACAAGCTCATTGCCGCGATCCGCGGGGTCCCGCCCGGTGTGAGTCTTCCCAGCCCGCCGACCCATCAGACCCAGTATTCCATCGAGGAGTCGGTCGCGAAGATGATCCAGTCCATGTACATGGCCTGGGGATTCCGGGTTCCGGTCTATCCGAAGATTTCGGCCACATCCACAGCCCTTGCCGTGCTGAACAACCTTGTACGAAACCCCTATGCCGGAGGGCTGTCGATTGACGGGGAAGACGGCGGAACTGGTGCCGCCTACAACGTGTCGATGAACCACATGGGACACCCCATCGCCAGCAACATCCGGGATGCCTACCTTACCCTGGTTCAAAGCGGCAAGCAGAACGAAATTCCGCTCATTGCAGGCGGCGGCATCGGCAAGAGTGGAAACCTTGCAGCCAATGCGGCCGCGCTCATCATGTTGGGAGCCAGCGCCGTTCAGGTCGGTAAATCCATCATGCAGGCAGCAGCCGGATGCCTCGGCAGCGAAACGGACCGGTGCAACATCTGCAACATCGGCCAGTGCCCCAAGGGGATCACCTCCCAGGATCCGAGGCTCTACCGCCGGCTCGACCCGGAAAAGGTGGCCGAGCGTCTGGTGGACGTCTATGTGAGCTTCGATACGGAACTGAAGAAAATCATTGCACCGCTCGGCCGTTCGACGGCGCTTCCCATCGGCATGTCCGACGCACTCGGTATTGACGATCGGGATGTTGCGGAGCGGTTGCATATCCAATACGTGGTGTAGGGAAAAGGGTTTGCCATGAACGAACCGAAATGGACGGTCATTGAAGGGAAAGTGAACGGCAGGCGGATCTCCTCCAGGCTTCTTGAAGAAACCATTCAAAAAGCCGTTGCGGAAGGCCACCGCCACCTCGAGGTGCACGCCCTCGGGCATCACGGCATCGGAGGAAGACTCTGGAAGGCAGGCAACAAATCCGTGCACGTCCGGGTGCTGGGGCCATCGGGACAGCGGCTGGGTTCCCTCGGATTTCCGAATACCTTCATCGAAGTGATGGGACCTGCCTCGGATGATGTCGGCTGGTTGAACGCAGGAGCCCATATCGTGGTGCACGGCCATGCCACCAACGGGGTGGCCAACGGCATGGCCCAAGGCAAGATTTACATCGCAGGCAACATCGGTGCACGCGGCATGACCATGACCAAACACAACCCGCGGTTTTCTCCACCCGAGTTGTGGGTTCTCGGATCGGTCGGAGATTATTTCGGGGAATTCATGGCGGGCGGGATTGCTGTCGTCTGCGGCGTCGACCCCCAGGATCCGGAAAACGTCCTTGGATTTCGACCGCTTGTGGGCATGGTCGGCGGAATGGTGTTCTTCCGAGGGCCTCATGCCGGATACAGCCAGGTCGACGCCCGGATGGAAACCATCGACGATGCCCTATGGGAATGGCTTTCATCGAATCTCAAGGAATTTCTGCACGGTATCGGAAAACCGGAACTTCTGGAAGGATTGAGCAGGCGGGGGGAATGGCGGCTTTTGGTTGCCCGCTCTCCGCAGGAGAAGGCCAGCTCGTTTCGGATGAGCGTATCTCAGTTCAGGGCGGAGGTCTGGGACAGGGAACTCGGAAAGGGTGGATTGATCGGAGATCTCGTCGAGTTCGACCGAAGTCCCATTCCCTTGATTCCGACGGGGGAGTTGCGCCGGTTTGTTCCGGTGTGGGAAAACCGCAGACACAAATCCCCCTGCGAAAACGCCTGCCCGAGCGGCATCCCCGTGCACGAGCGCTGGCGGCTCATCCGGGAGGGAAAGCTCGATGAGGCCGTCGATCTCGCTCTTCGCTATACCCCGTTTCCGGCAAGCGTGTGCGGCTATCTCTGCCCCAATCTGTGCATGCAGTCTTGCACCCGGCAGAACGCCCTCATGCCTGCTGTCGATATCACCCTGCTCGGCAAGGCCAGCGTTTCGGCAAAATCGCCCGACCTGCCCGGACTTTCCGGAAAGCGGGTGGCAGTCATCGGAGGCGGCCCCGGCGGTATATCGACGGCCTGGCAATTGCGGATGAAGGGGCATGAGGCCGTCGTCTTCGATATGGCCGATACGCTGGGTGGAAAACTTGCGACCGTCATCCCCAGGACCCGCGTGCCATCGGATGTGATCGATGCGGAATTGGAGCGGGCCAGGTCGCTTCTTCCCCAGGTCCAGCTCGAAAAGCGGCTTACCAGGGCGGAGATGGCTGCCATTCGAGCCGAGTACGACGCGGTCGTGATCGCTACAGGCGCCCAAAAACCCCGGATGCTTCCTGTGCCCGGCGTGGAGCGGGCTCACTCGGCCCTCGAATTTTTGAGGCGGGCGCGCACGAACGACATCGATTGCGGGAAAAACGTCGTCGTGATCGGAGCCGGGAATGTGGGGTGCGATGTGGCCACAGAAGCCAAGCGGCTGGGAGCCCAACGCATCACCCTGATCGACGTTCAGGAGCCGGCATCCTTCGGCAAGGAGCGTCAACACGCTCAGGCTGCAGGGGCCATTTTCCGATATCCCTGTTTCACCCAGGCCATCGAGACGGATGCCGTCGTACTGACCACCGGAGAGCGCATTCCGGCCGACACGGTTGTCATTTCGATCGGCGATGTTCCCGATCTGGATTTCCTGCCTGAAGACGTCAAGACCGAGCGGGGGTTCATCGTGACCGATGCGGACGGCCGAACGAGTGCGGCAGATGTCTTCGCCATCGGAGATGCCGTCCGACCGGGACTGCTCACGGATGCCATCGGCATGGGCCGAAAAGCGGCTGAGGCCATTCACCGGATGCTCACCCGAACGTCCGAAAGCCGGGAGGAGCGATCGGTCATCGACAAGGGCCGGATCAGCCTCGAATACTTCGATCCACGCATCGAGCGCTTCGAAGACATCGATGCCTGCGGCAGCCAGTGCGCATCCTGCGGAACCTGCAGGGATTGCGGGGTGTGTGTGGCCGTCTGCCCCCAGGCAGCGATCGAACGGGTGGAGCTTCCCACCGGCGGCTACGAATACCGATCGATCGACGATCGCTGCATCGGCTGCGGCTTTTGTGTGGGTGCCTGCCCCTGCGGCGTTTGGAATCTTGTGGAAAATTTCCGGATGGAATGATAGCATCCGAATTGGAGGTGGTTCCGATGGAAACGGGTCATCTGTTCGATTATGGAGATTCGCAGGCGGTTCTCCTGCCTAAGGGGATTCGGTTGCCGGGCCATCGGGTCCGCATTCGCAAAGCAGGAAAACGGATCATTCTTGAGCCTGCAGAATCGATATGGGATGCCTGGCAAGAAGCACTTTTCGAGTTTCCGGATGATTTTATGCAGGACGGACGTCATCAGCCCGAAATGCAACACCGACAATTCTTAAGTTGCCGTCATCGATAGGATGAACTTTATCCCTGGAACATGAACGATGAAAGCCATTTTCGCCCTTGAAGACGGAAGGACCTTCCCCTGCAAAAGCTTCACCGGTCCAGGCGAAGCCTGGGGAGAGGCCGTATTCAACACCGGCATGACCGGATACCAAGAAGTGCTGACGGACCCGTCTTATCGGGGGCAGGTCGTCACCATGACCTATCCGCTGATCGGCAACTACGGCGTAAACCCGGAAGACGTCGAATCCAACCGGATTCAGGTGGCCGCCTTCGTTATCCGGGAATACCAACCCCACCACAGCAACTGGCGGGCGACCCTGTCCCTGGCCGAATACCTGCAATCCCAACGCGTCATGGGGATCGAGGATATCGATACACGCGCCCTCACCCTGCACCTGCGGCAACGAGGCGCCATGAGGGCCTACATTTCAACGGAGGATCTGGATCCGCAGCGCTGTGTCGAAAAGGCCCGCTCCACACCGAGCATGATCGGGCGGAACCTTGTCCGGGTGGTGACCCCCGAGAGGCCCTTCCGGTGGGAAAACGGCAGAGCGGTGTTCGACGATCCGCCGGAATCGCTGCTGCGATCCGATGCTTGGCGGCATCCCGAAAAAAAAGCCGTCATCGCCATGGATTGCGGGGCCAAATACAACATCCTGCGATGCCTCGAGGATGCCGAATGTGAGGTCATCGTCGTGCCTTCCGATACAACGGCCTCCGTCATCCGGGAGATGAAGCCGGACGGCATTTTTCTGTCGAACGGCCCCGGTGACCCCGAACCGGTTCAGGACACCGTTCAAACGGTCCGGGAGCTTCTCGGCTTTCGTCCCATGTTCGGCATCTGCTTGGGCATTCAAATGCTGGGCCTGGCCATGGGCGGCAGAACCTCCAAGCTCAAGTTCGGACATCGGGGCGCCAACCAACCGGTCAAGAACCTGTTGACCAGCCGGATCGAAATCACCTCCCAAAACCACGGATTCGTGGTCGATATCGACAGCCTCGATCCGACAGCCGTCGAAATCACCCATGTCAATCTGAACGACGGAACACTCGAAGGTTTCCGCCACAAGAGCCTGCCGATTTTTGCGGTTCAGTACCATCCCGAGGCATCCCCCGGACCGCATGACGCCCGGTATCTCTTCGACGATTTCGTCCGCTTGATGGACCGATAACCCGACAACCGAAAACGAATCCCCATGCCCAAACGAACGGACATCCATTCCATTCTGATCATCGGCGCAGGCCCCATCATCATCAGCCAGGCCTGCGAATTCGATTATTCGGGAACCCAGGCTTGCAAGGCCCTCAAGGAAGAAGGCTACCGGGTCATTCTGGTGAACAGCAATCCGGCCACCATCATGACCGATCCGCAGATGGCCGATCGCACCTATATCGAACCCATCACACCCGACATCGTCACCCGGATCATCGAAAAGGAGCGCCCCGACGCCCTTCTGCCGACCTTGGGCGGCCAGACGGGCTTGAACACGGCTGTCGCGGTCGCAGAAGCCGGCGTGCTGGAGCGCTACGGGGTCGAGTTGATCGGGGCATCGCTTCCCGCCATCAAGAAAGCCGAAGATCGGGATCTTTTCCGTCAGGCCATGCAGCGGATCGGGCTGCGCATTCCCAAAAGCGGAATTGCCACAGACATGGATCAGTGCCGCGCCATTGCCCGGGAAATCGGTTTTCCGATCATCGTTCGTCCCAGCTTCACCCTGGGCGGAACGGGGGGAGGTGTGGCCTACAATCCGGAAGACCTGGAGACGATCGCACGGTCCGGTCTGGATGCAAGCCTCATCGGCCAGATCATGCTGGAAGAATCGGTTCTCGGATGGAAAGAATTCGAACTCGAGGTGATGCGGGACCACAAAGACAATGTGGTCATCATCTGCTCCATCGAGAACATCGATCCCATGGGGGTGCATACCGGAGACAGCGTCACAGTGGCCCCCATCCAGACCCTGTCGGACAAGGAATACCAGCTGCTTCGGGACGGATCGATCGCCATCATGCGGGAAATCGGGGTGGATACGGGTGGATCGAACGTGCAGTTTGCCGTCAATCCCGCAAACGGAGATCTCGTGGTTGTGGAGATGAATCCGCGGGTGTCCCGAAGCTCGGCCCTGGCCTCCAAGGCGACAGGTTACCCGATCGCCAAAATCGCCGCCAAGCTGGCCGTCGGCTACACCCTCGATGAAATCCCGAACGACATCACCGGACGCACGATGGCCTCCTTCGAGCCGACCATCGACTACTGTGTGGTGAAGATTCCTCGGTTCACCTTCGAAAAATTCCCGGAAACCCCCGATTATCTCACGACTGCCATGAAATCCGTCGGGGAGACCATGGCGATCGGTCGCACCTTCAAGGAAGCCCTGCAAAAGGGACTTCGCTCCCTCGAAACCGGCCGGCACGGCTTCGGCGCAGATGGAAAGGACGGGGCACCGACATCGGATGAAATCCGACAGAAGCTGGCCACCCCCAATTCGACAAGGTTGTTCTACATCCACCGTGCCCTGAAACAGGGAATGGACCTTTCCGAAATCCATGAATTGACGAAGATCGACCCCTGGTTTCTGCACCAGATGCGGCAGATCGTCGATATGGAAAACGAGCTGGAAAATCACAGGGGGCCGCTTTCGGAAGACCAACTCTGGGAAGCCAAGAGAAACGGGTTTTCAGACATCCAGATCGCCCATTTGACGGGAACCAGTGCCGAAGATGTTCGAATGCACCGAAAGGCTCTCGGGATCCGACCGGCCTACAAGCTGGTCGACACCTGTGCCGCCGAATTCGAAGCGGCAACCCCCTATTACTATTCGACCTACGAGCGGGAATCCGAGGCGCGGGTAAGCGAACGGCGCAAGGTCATGATTCTGGGCGGCGGTCCCAACCGCATCGGACAGGGCATCGAATTCGACTACTGCTGCGTGCATTCTTCGATGGCGCTCCGGGAAATGGGCATCGAAAGCATCATGGTGAACAGCAACCCGGAAACGGTAAGTACCGATTACGATACATCCGATAAACTCTATTTCGAGCCGCTGACCTTCGAAGATGTCATGCATATCGTCGAGACCGAGAAACCCGAAGGGGTCATCGTTCAGTTTGGCGGCCAGACCCCGCTCAACCTCTCGGTGGCACTGCATCGGGCGGGGGTTCCCATCCTGGGAACCCAGCCCGAGAGCATCGACGTGGCCGAAGACCGCAAACTGTTTCAGGCCATGCTGCGGCGGCTGGGATTGCAACAGCCCGCCAACGGAACAGCGGAATCGGTGGAGGAAGCCCTGGCCGTGGCCGAAACCATCGGCTATCCCGTGGTGGTTCGTCCTTCCTACGTGTTGGGCGGACGGGCCATGAAAATCGTCTATGAACGTTCCGAACTCGAAGGGTTCACACGACTTGCCATTGCTGCATCCCCAGGGCATCCGGTGCTCATCGATCATTTCCTGGAAGACGCCATCGAAGTCGATGTCGATGCCATCTCCGACGGCAGAAGGACCGTCATCGGCGGGATCATGGAACATATCGAAGAGGCCGGAATCCATTCCGGGGATTCGGCCTGCGTGCTGCCGCCCTTCAGCCTGAAACCCACGATGATCGAGGAGATCACGCAGGCCACCAAAGCCATGGCCAAGGAGCTTCGCGTCGTCGGGCTCATGAACGTCCAGTATGCCGTCAAGGCCGATCGACTGTATGTGCTGGAGGTCAACCCCCGGGCTTCCCGAACGGTGCCCTTTGTGAGCAAGGCGACCGGTGTCCCGCTTGCCAAGCTGGCGACCCGGGTCATGATGGGGCAGTCTCTCGATGAGATCGGACTGACCACGGAAGTCGTTCCGAAGCACATCTCGGTCAAGGAAGCCGTTCTTCCCTTCAACCGCTTCCCGGATGTGGATACGCTTTTGGGCCCGGAGATGAAGTCCACGGGCGAGGTGATGGGAATCGCCGATAGTTTCGGTCTGGCCTTCGCCAAGGCACAGCTTGGATCGGGACAGAAATTGCCGCTTTCAGGCAACGTGTTCATCAGTGTAAAGGACAGGGACAAGCAGGCTGCACTCGAGCTCGGACGGCATTTTGAACGAATGGGGTTCGGAATCGTGACCACACACGGAACGGGGGAATGGTTTTCGAGACACGGCATCCCGAACCGGGTGGTCAACAAGGTGTCCATGGGAAGGCCCCATGTGGTCGATGCCATCAAAAACGGTGACATCCAACTCGTCGTCAACACCGGCTTCGGCAACCAGACCAAGCGGGACGGATATTACCTCAGACGGGCCGCCCTGAAATATGCCGTCCCCTACACCACAACCCTTGCCGGAGCCATCGCCATCGCACGAGGCATCGAATCGCTCAAGACGAAAACGCTCGACGTGACACCGCTGCAGGAATATTACGAAATGGGCGGAACCCCATCAAGAAGAACGGATGACCATGTGGGAAAATCAAGAATTTCATAAGCTTCCTCCTCTTGTTTAAAGCTGGACAAAACCCAAAATCGGTTTTGGAGGAGCACCATGGTCAGAATTCTGGAAGCAACGTATATAGAAGGGTTCAAAATCGGTTTGCGGTTCAATACCGGTGAGTATGGCGTTGTGGATCTAACGGATGTTCTGCAGCGATATGACGCTGCAGCACCCCTCCGGAATGCGGAGGAATTCAAAAAATTTTACCTGGACGAATGGCCGACCCTGGCATGGCCCTGCGGTTTTGACCTTTCTCCGGAAAGCTTGTATGAAAAAGCCACTGGGAAAAGGCTATCGTGGATCACCGATTATAACCCTTCAGAAAAATAACAACCCACGAAGAACAAGAAGAGACACGAAGGTTTTCTTCTGTATTGCTTCGTGCCTTTCGTGGTGAAAAATACAGCTTCAGACAAGGCCCTGCTGCATCGCAAATGACTATACTTCGGCTCAGGTCGTGCAATATTTGAACAACCAAGCTGAATTGATGGAGAAATGGCATGAACTCATCCATTCAGTGGCCGTGGCCCCGGGTCGTCTTCGTCACCGCCAAAGAGCCGTATCGTCTTTTCGTGCGCTTGGACGATGGCCGGGAGCTTCTTTTGGATATCGGGCCGCTTGTGGAACGTCACCAATCCTTGTGGCGGCTTCGTCACGCCCAGTATTTTCAGAAAGTCCAGATCGATGAGATCGGCGCCATTTGCTGGCCTGAAGGAGAAGACATCGCACCGGAAGCCATCGAATCCTATATCCTGAAAAACGAGTCCTTATGAACATCGACGATCCCCATTTCGAATCTTTCGAGGAAAAGCCCCGGGAAGCCTGCGGTCTCTTCGGTGTTTACGGCCATCCCGAATCGGCCAGGCTCTGCTATTTCGGCCTCTATGCCCTCCAGCACCGCGGGCAGGAAAGCGCAGGCATTGCAGTCAACAAGAACCGATCCATTGTATCCCACAAGGGGATGGGACTGGTATCGGACGTTTTCGAAATGGGTCATTTCGACGAACTCAAAGGCGAAAGCGCCATCGGTCATGTCCGGTATTCCACGACAGGAAGCTCCATTCTCACCAACGCCCAGCCCTTTGTCGTGCACCACAAACAGCGCTCCTATGCAGTCGCACACAACGGAAACCTCGTCAATGCACATCTGCTCAAAGCCGAACTCGAGGAAAGCGGCTCGATCTTTCAGACGACCATGGACAGCGAGGTGTTTCTGCACCTCTTTGTGAAAAACCTGCATCTCGGGTTCGAGCAGGCCCTCATGGCGGCCGTCTCCCGGATCAAGGGCGCGTTTTCCATGATCCTGATGACGAGCAACGGGGAGATCGTCGGCATCAAGGACCCCAACGGTTTCCGGCCCCTGTGTCTCGGGAAACTCAACGGGAGCTATATTCTGGCTTCGGAAACCTGCGCCCTCGATCTCGTCGAAGCCGATTTCGTACGGGAAATCGACCCTGGTGAAATCATCATCATCGGCCCAAACGGCATCAAAAGCCTGCGTACTCCTTTCGCCCGGAAGCGCTCGTTCTGCATCTTTGAATTCATCTATTTCGCCCGCCCCGACAGCACGATCTTCGGGAAAAACGTCTACCTCACCCGAAAGGCCCACGGACGACGTCTTGCACAGGAAGCTGCGGTCGAGGCCGACATGGTGATGCCCTTTCCCGACTCGGGAACCTATGCGGCCTTAGGCTATTCCGAGGAATCCGGAATCCCTTTCGAAATGGGCATGATTCGAAATCATTATGTCGGCAGAACCTTCATCCAGCCGACCCAGAGCATGCGGGATTTCGGTGTTCGGGTCAAACTGAACCCGGTCAAACAGCTGCTGAAGGGAAAGGACATCATCATCATCGAAGATTCGATCATCCGGGGGACGACCGTCAAGACCCGGGTGAAGGCCTTGCGGGAACTCGGCGTCAAGCGGGTGCATCTGCGGGTGAGCGGCCCGCCGCATCGATTTCCGTGCCATTACGGCATCGACTTTTCCACCAAGGGAGAGCTGATCGCTTCCAAGATGAGCGTTGAGCAGCTACGCGATTTTCTCGGACTGGACAGCCTGCATTACCTGAGCCTTCCTGGACTGCTCGAATCCACCGGTGTGGCGCATCCGGAAAACCATTTCTGCAAAGCCTGCTTCGATGGCTGCTACCCGGTAGCCTTCGACGAAAGCCTGTCGAAATACTGCATGGGATAGTGGGGTTCGGTCATGGGCGCTGGAAACGGAAGGAAGGTGCGAACGGTCGAGTTTCGCAGAGACAGCGTCAACGTCTTCTTCCATATCCTGACAGCCTGCAACCTGAGCTGCAAACATTGCTACATCAACCCGAACGCCCACGGGACCCAAACCCTACCCATCGACACCATCCGGGCCTGGATGGATCTCTTCGCAGCGAGAAAACCTTCTGCAAACATCATTTTTCTGGGGGGCGAACCTACCCTGCATCCCGATCTGCCGCTTGCCGTGCGACATGCCCGACATTGCGGATACCAGTCCATCACGATCGACACCAATGGATTTCTCTTCCACGACATTCTCGACAGGGTCACGCCCGATGAGCTCGATGCCGTCAGCTTCAGCCTGGATGGCGCAGAGGCTTGCTCGAACGATCGACTTCGGGGCAAAGGCAGCTTCGATGCCGTCCTGCAGGGAATTCGGAAAGCGGTTGCAGCAGGCTTCGGGACAAGCGTCATCTTCACGGTCAGCTCGGCCAATCTCCACGAACTTCCCCGGATGCCCGCCTTGTTGCAGTCCCTCGGCGTCGACCGCTTCTTCATCCAGGTGGTTGGACGGCGAGGGAAATCGGCAATCGAGACGGAAATCGGCCAGACGGCTGCAGATCTCTGGCTGGACCAGGTTCCGCGGGTTGCCGAAGAAGCGGCCGAACGGGGCATGACGGTCACCTACCCCAAGGTATATCTCGATCCGGACGAACCCTTCGAGTGCGCCGGAAAGGTGGCGGACAACGTGTTCATCTTTCCAAACGGCAGGGTGTATCGCTGCCCCCTGTGCGAGGACCATCCCCTTCACAGCCTCGAGATCGTCGACAACCGGCTTCGCGAACGCCCCCCCATCACCGAGAGGGAACTCTTCGAACTCGACATTCCGGAAGGCTGCGTTATGAACCGGTTGATTCAGCCGGGAAACATCGTTTACGGAATGGACGGAAACCCCTTGCATCGAATCGCTTGCTGCATGCTCAAACAGGAGTTGATTTCATGAACATTCAATTTTTCGGGGCGGTTCGGGAAGTGACCGGTTCCATGCATCTGATCCGCTGTCAGGATGAAAGCATTCTGCTCGACTGCGGCCTCATTCAGGGACGGAGAAAGGAAAGCGAAAACCGGAATACGGTTTTCCCCGTTTCGCCCAAACTGATCCGGAATGTAATCCTTTCCCACGCCCACATCGACCATTCCGGAAGGCTGCCGCTCTTCGTCAAGAAGGGGTTTTCCGGGAAAGTCTTCTGCACTCGTGCGACGGCCGATGCCTGTGAACACCTGCTTCTCGACAGCGCCCACATTCAGGAATCGGATGCGGCCTACTTGAATTACAAGACCGCACGAAACGCACTGATACAGATGAAGAGTCAGGGGAAGAACCACAATTCCGTCCGAAAGGATCGGGAACAGATCCATGCGCTGCTGAAGACGGGGCAAAACGAGCTGAATCTGAAGACGATCGACGAATTGTTGCGCCAATATCGGCTGGACCGGGTCGAACCCCTCTACACCATCCCGGATGCCGAAGCAGCCATCGCCGCACTGGAAGGGATTCCCTATCGATACCCGGTGTCCGTCGGAGCCCGCATGAGTGCTGAATTCTATGATGCAGGCCATATTTTGGGCTCTGCCATGGTGCTGGTGCGCATTTCGGAGAACGGCTCCCTCAAGCGGGTCTTGTTCACCGGAGATATCGGCAGATTCGACATGCCGCTTTTAAAAAACCCGACCACCCAGTTCCCGGAGGAAGACCGTCGGATCGACCTTCTGATCATGGAAAGCACGTACGGCAACCGGGAGCATGAGCCAGGCCAGGACTTGAAGGAACGGCTCAAAGAGATTTTAACCGAAACGGTCGGCAGGGGGGGAACCCTTCTCATTCCGGCATTCGCCTATGGAAGGACCCAAGATATCCTGTACCGGCTGCATGAGCTCTATGACGAAAAGGCAGTGCCCAAGGTACCGATTTTCGTGGACAGTCCCCTTGCCTCCAGGATTACCAAGGTCTTCGCCGAACATCCGGAAGTTTTCGATGACCACGCACACAAGACCTTTCTCGAAAAAGGGGAAAATCCGTTCCGTTTCGACCGGGTCACCTTCATCGAAAGCGTCGAAGCGAGCATGGCCCTGATGCGGGATGAAAAGCCCCACATCGTCATTGCCGGATCAGGGATGTGTGAAGCGGGTCGGATTTTGCATCATCTGCGTTACAAGATTCATCAACCCCAGCATACGATTCTCATCGTCGGATATATGGCGGAGAATACCCTCGGAAGACGGATTCAGGAAAAGGGCCTCGAATACGAAGCAGGCGGAAGAAGCGGAACGGCTCCGATCGTCAGATTCCTGAACAAGGAATATCCGCTGAAGGCCCACGTTGTCCGATTGGGTGGATTCAGCGCACACGCCGACAAGAAGGAACTGATGCGGTTCTTGAAGGAAACCAACCTGACGTTTGGAAAGATCGCCGTTGTTCATGGTGAAGAAGAGCAGTCGCTTGCCATGGAAGAGGCCCTGGTGAAGGAAGGGTTTCAGGCCTTTGTGCCGTTTCCTGGCCAGAGCGTGGATATCTGAGCTGACTGCCGACTTCCGACGGTTGATATCCCACTTTCGTAGAAAGGCACTCATGCAAGAACAACTCACCTTCCCCAATCATGCAGGCGAAGCCCTTGCGGCAACCTTTCATCGACCCGATACACCGAACGGAAAAGGGGTCATCCTGGGCCATTGTTTTACCTGCTCCCGCCATACCGGAATCCTTCGGGAGATTTCGACCGGTCTTGAAGCGCTCGGTTTTTTCGTGCTGCGCTTCGATTTCTCCGGTAACGGACAGAGTCAGGGACTGTTCGTGGAGTCGTCCCTGAGCAAGCATATCCGGGAGATGCAACTTGCGGTCGACTGGCTTCAGAACAAGGGAGCCGATCAATGGATCGGGCTTGTCGGACACAGCATGGGAGGGGCGATCGCCGTGTTGTCCATGCCCCGCATCCCCGAAGCCAAGGCCGTTGCTGCCATCGGCTCCCGCCTCATGGGATTCGATCCATTGAAATTCCTGGGCCCCCAACAAATCGAGGAACTCAAGGCTTCCGGAAAAATCGCCTTCTCGAGCCGAAACCGCACCCTGGAACTGACCACCGGTTTTTTCGAGGATGCCCACTCCCATAGCCTCCCGGATACCGTTCGGCATCTGGACCGACCGCTGATGATCGTTCACGGCGAAAAGGACGAGCTGATTCCGGTAGCCGAGGCATACGAAGCCCGCCTGCTCAATCCAGAACGTATCACCCTCGAAATCGTTCCCGAAGCGGATCATATGCTCTCAAATCCCGACCATCGAGCACTTGCTGCCGGCAAAATCGTTTCCTGGATTGAGCGACAAAGCAGGGGATAGTCGGTAGTGGGCGTTCAGGAATGATCGACCTGTTTTGTTCACCGTTGACCCGATAGGAGACATTCATGCGCAACCACATGTTTTCAAAAAACCCAATCGACCTCCATCTTGGATGGTCAAGGATTCTTTGTATGCTCCTTGGCCTTTTTCTTCTCCAATCTTCCGCAGCTTTCGCCAATCCTTCCCCACATCTCGATGAGGCCGCTTTCCGACGACATGCAGCCGAACGTATCCGCACCATGAAAGGCACCAAAGACCCACGGTTCCTACAAACCACGGAGAAACATGTCACCATCGAAAAAACGGCACCCATCGCCCTGCCGACGGGAACCCTATATGGCGTCAGATTTCGGGTGACAACGCCGACGGCCGAGAAGGAATCTGAAGTCGTCACCCTGATCGTCGACCCCAGCGGAACGTTCATCTATCCGGATGTTCAGGAATTATCGACCGGCAAAAGCCTCGTAAGGGATGCCCTGAGCGAGCTTCGAAAGATCGAGCACATCGACCCGGCCTATGGGAAGGAAATCTATCGGGGAACGGGAACACACGATGTCATTCTGATTTCGGATCCGTTCTGCCCCCACTGCCGAAAGGGATGGGGATGGCTCGTCGAAAACAAAGGAAAGCTTCGATCCCTCCGGATCGCTCATTTTCCGCTGAGCCCCGCAAGCGAAGCCGCTTGCATGGCATTAAAGGATCTCGATCAACTCGGTGTCAAGCCCATGGAGGCAGAAGACTACGCCTATACATTTCTGAATCCTTCGAATGAACCAAAAGAAATCATCCAGCAATTTCTGGAGGGATTCGCCGAATTCAAAAAGGCGAACGGTGAAGACGCCGAGGCAGTACTCAAAAAGCTGGAGGGCAAATACCAGGAAGCAGTGCGTAAGGAACGGGCGGACGCGCAGGCGATCGGCATCACCAGCACCCCCACCTTCTTCATCGATGGAAAAATGGTGGATGGCTTCAACGTGGCCAAGATCGGGGAAGTTCTCAAGTGACGTGAGATTGCCTCAGGGATAAAGAATTAGATCGGCTTTATCTGATACAGCCATTCCGACCAGTCCATTTAGAAGATGGTGCACAACCTGCTCCAGGTTCTGTTCGAAGTCGTCTGATCAGAGGTTTCCGACAATCAGGCAATGTTTAGTTGTTGCAGCAGTTTTGACAATAAAAAGCGTAATTTCTTGCATAATCAGCATACTTCAGCGCATAATTATTAAGTAAATAACTATAGTAAGCATCGTTTGTTCTAGTTGTCTTGTATGCTCTCTGTGCATATTCATCAACATAACGAGCATTATTCAAAGCCAGTTCGGCATAGTAAAATGCTATGGATGTATAACATTGATTGTCCTCATAGGCGATATTTCCTATATAAGTTACAGCAAAAAAAGTAGGCCCTGCATATTTCATAAATGTTTTGATGTAGTATGAGGCAACAATTCCGTAATAATATGCAAGATAAGCGTCACTACTGGAAGGATTGGCTAAGTAATGTAAATAAGCATAGCTGTATCCCAACTCGTTGGCATATCTGGCCCATTCTTGGTAATAAGGGCTATAGTAGCAATCCGAAACATTGCATGGAATAGTTTCAACGTTTTCATCATTCTTGATATTCGTTTTACCTTTTATTGAAATATCCTTGCTTCCTTCAACTCGCATACCTTGGTGGAGAAGTTGCAGCTGATCAGGCTCCAAAATCTCCCTCAGCCCTGATTCCACACCATTCATCAACTTTTTGACAGAAATCAGAGGCTGAGTTCCCGGCCCTCCTTGTAAACGACCAATATCCTCTGGTTCGGGAGCTAGAGCAATGAAATCGTCAAATAAAGCCTTCATCTGGGATTGATATTCGACCATGATGGCGCGAAGCTTTCGATCTTGTTCAAAAGTCAGACTTTGATGGAATTTTTTTAATAACACCTGCTTTTCTGCAACAAGAGTTTCCATTTCTTGTGCAAACAAATCAATCACGAGAAAATGCATAACAATACATATCGATATAATTTCTATTTTAATTACTTTCATAACTTGTCTTCTTATAACTTAAGTTTTCGTCGTCTTTATTCGACCATTCAAATTAAAAATCCGATTGAATGAATGCCTTCCAATTCGAATTGAAATATATCGATTGAACATCTACACCAATGACTTGAGGAGAGGTGGCATTTACATCGTCTATAAGTATGGCTGTAAAAATCACCGGGCCGTCAATTTTCAAAACAGAACCATCTGCAGTGAAATCAAACAGTGTCAGCGTTGAGTTCTTTGCCAGTTTTTTGGCCAAACAAAGCGTTTTGATATCTGTTTTATTCACTGTCTCTCCTGTTCCTACTGCAGGTTGATCGCCATCCGCTACCACTTGGACAATTTTGCTTTCATTCCCCAGAACCGGATCAACGATAGTCCCATATTTTAGCCAAAAAGAGGCACCGTTTAAAGTATTTCCTGTTACATCGATTAGATCCATTTTTACAATTAAATCTCCATCCAAAGAGGTCGTTACGGTAATTTTTGGAGCAATCGTCGTGTTGGTACTGGAAGAAGGACCATAAAGGGCTTTTTCCTTCCAAGGCAAAGTAAACGTTGTGGTTTTCTCACTAACGGTGTAAGTAATCTTGTTTAAGGCCGTATTTGCAGCATTGACATTAAGCTTGACATTGGCAAATCCTGGCTGACAAAGAAACAACGATAGAAAAACCAGACCAAGTCCATGTTTTAGCGCTTTCATATCTTTCTCCTTCATTAAATGGTTGATCGAGAGTTCCGCCTAATAGAGGTTTTCACCTTTCAAAGGCTTTTGCTCTATATATCGTCCAAAAATAGGATTTCTTTAGAGAAAAACACATTGCCGCTTTCTGAGACTTCGCAATACCCTCGGTTACTCCAAGATGTTGCACGTCCGCTCATTGATCAGCCATTTGGAGTCGGTTCTCAATATCGGTCATCAACTTTTTCGGAAGAGAAGTGACTGATACCATCCGGCATGAACGGGAGTCGTCAACGTGGGCATTTTCTTCGCCGTTCATATGACCTCGATGATTGCGATGCTCGTCTTCGGTTTCGCCGTGTTCGACCGGTGTGACAAAATGCTGCTCATCATGACCGAACGTATCGCTTGCATTCTATGTCTGCTTGCTTTGTTCCTTGTAAGCGCCGCTTCAGGGTATTCATTGCTGAAGTGTCGGGATGGTCCTACCGATTCTGACAGCCCTGCGTTTTAACGCATCGGCGCATGCATTGCACAACAGCAATACCATGTTTGTCATGGAGCGGGATATTTCCTGGCACATTATTGGTAGGCGTTCTGATTGCCCAGGGCATAGGTTTCAAAGTTTGATGTCGCATTCAGTTTTATCCTGCTGACGATCATTTTGATAATTTTGATAATGGCGCTTGATCGGTAACGGAGCGAGCTATGACCATTTTCCTTTTTGTCGTTTTTGCGCTAATCGGGCTGATCCTTCTGGCTGAGGGTATCAGTCGCCTTGCCTTCCTTGTGTATTTTCATATCCCCTTTCATGATAGGCGTATTGCCGAGTATCCTTACCGTCTCTACCTCGAGAAGACAGATCCGCCCGTTCACGTTGTCTTCAAAAAGGGCTTTCGGTCGCCTAAGGTAAACATCAACCGTTTCGGACTGCGTGGCGACGAACCAGCCGTAGACGGAACCAAGCGCCGTATTCTCGTCGTTGGTGAATCTCCCTTCTTCGGCCCGAAACTGAGAGACGAAAGCCTAATCTGGTCAAAACAGCTTCAACAGAAACTGGCCAAAAGCGGACACGAGGATTGGGAAGTGATAAACGGTGGAACACCACTCTACAACAGCGCCCAGCACTGGTATTTTTGGGAAAATGCGCTTTCCGAAGTAAACCCGGAAATTCTGGTAGTCGCACTGGGAGCCAACGACGTCGCCCAGATGACGGTTTTCGGCGAACGCTGGCAACCAGGCGTCCACTGGCCTTTTGAGTTCTTGCTCAAGCTGGAACGAAAGGGGACATGGTGGAATTCTTTTCTTTCCCGCTTTTGCTTCTATTTTTGGCTGCGGAGATTATTCGAAGGCGCTGCGCCGAAGGGTTTTCCCAGGGGAGAAGGGGCATTGCCGTGGGTTGCCTGCAAACAGCATATTCTCAACCAATACCGGAATTTTTATGAATTTGCCCGTCAGAAAGGAGTTCGCATTGCCTTCAGCAATTCACTGCCAGCGTATAATCTGGAGGTGACAGCTGAAGACGAGCGCCGTCTGTCATCGATCCAGAGGAATTATCGGGAGTCTATCGAACGCGACGGTTATTATTTGTTTGACCTGAGGGATGCGGTCGCCAATCAATTGTGTCCGGAACTGAACATTCCCTATCTGGACCTGAAAATCGACCTCGACCAATTTCCACACCGTTATGAGTGCTGGTATGATCTGGGACACTGGAACGAAAGAGGAATGACGTTCATGGCCGATGTGTTATACAAACGGATTGATCAGCTGGGCTGGTGGGACCACAAGACCAATTCGTAATCCGATGTGATCCAGGGAGACGGAATCCACAGCTCAAGACCTATCCGTCCGAGCCAACATTGCGGAGCCGATCGTTCCCGTAAAGACCGAAAACATTCTGCACACCTACAAAGCCCATGACAGCATCGAGCGCTATTTCATTTACCACTTCCGCTCCGTCCAGATCATCCGATGCAGCAACGTCGGAGCGCTCAAAAAACCACCCAAATCGGCTCAACTGGACGATCTCAAGAGGCTTGGCCATATCGAGGATATCTTTGCGTCCCGTCAACCGCCTCCCTTCAAGGAAAAGTCCACCGGATAAACGATAAAAAGGGTGTGGAATGCGGCATTTATTGCGGCCTTATCAGAAGATATTTGGCTGAAAGAAAGCAGAAGGAAATCGAGAAGTGGGAATGGTTGAAAGCTGCGTACCATAAGGGCGGCGGCTCCACGTGAAACGCTGAGCCGCCGTTAAGGATATTCTAGGCCTGAGACCATTATCGGATTTCACCCGTATCGATATGAACAAACCCATCGCTCGGATAGTATCCGACACCGCCTGCGTGCAGGCTCACGGCAGCCTGGTGTACGATCGATAGACTTCTGTCCGGAACACGGATATCGGCTGCCTGCCCCTTGATATGGTAGCTTTTCTGGGCGACCTGGCTGCTTTCGCGTCTGAGCATGGCGTTGGTTTGTGGGGTTCGGTATCCGGAGATGATGTGGAAGGGGCCTTTCATTTCCAGGCGTTTGGAAAGGGCATAGAGACTGTCGAGGAGTTTGGTGTCGATGGGTTTGACGGTGCCGGTTCGGTGATCTCGGAAGATGTAGTTGATGTCCCGCATGGCAGATGGCAGGTAGCGCCCTTTGGTGAAATAGGTGACATCGACTTTTTCGCCGGTGTGGGGGTTGAAGAAATGCAAATCCCTCGAAACGACTTTGGCGGCTTTGGCCGCCGTTTTGGCGGAAGTTTGTGCCTTCTTGATTCTTGCCGCTTTTTTGACGGCAGCCTCTGCAGATTCACCCACCAGTCCAAACAAGGCCAGAAAGGTGCTCCATTTCAAGAAGCTGCGTCTATCGATTCGGATTTCTTTCATTTCCTTTGAGATTCCGTGCAACATGATCGATCTTCTCCTTGTCGCCGAATCGGGGATCGGAAAGCATCGATGACCTCTTCTGTAAATTCCAATGGAAACAAGTAATTGAAGCCCTATATATCAATCCGCATCTGCAAGTCAACCCCAAAAAACGTGTTTCCATGATCCGTTGGAGGGCTTCCCGCAAGCACCGTCATCTTTCAACTTCGACCGTCCTGTCGGATATAGGCCAGAAGCTCTTTTGAAAACGCGCTGAGCAGCTGAATTTCTTCGAAATTCGGGTTGCAGAGTAGTTTCTGCATCAGCAATCCATCCGTATCGAACCATCTGGGAAGAAGGCCTCCGAAGATGTACCCCCTGTCCCGAAGCATCTCGACGGCCTTTCCGACCCAAGGGGTTCCGAGATTCAGCCAGGTTTGCAGGACGACAGCGCTGCGCTCGATCGCCTCTCGTTCGATCGTATCGAAAGCCTTCGCGAAATCCGAGCCGATCGCTCTAACGGCGATGCGGGCGACTTGTGCGAAGTCGAACATCTTCAGATCGATGACTGAGGATTCGGTCAATGGAATCGATTGACTGGAAGGAGTGGTTTCGCGGACATCGTCCAAGCGGGCCGTGATGGTGCGAAGCATGTCGGCATAGGGTTCAGGCAGAAAAATCCGGTGAGGTTTCCTGCGATACGATCGAAAGGCATCCAGCGTAGCGACCCTTCCGGAGGCACTCTCTTCCTTGCTGTAGGCCGAAGCAGGCATCAATGCCACCTCGATGGCGGTTTCGATAAAGGCGAAGCGTTCCATCATTCTGTGTTGGATGACATGGTTACAGACGGCTTCTCCGAAAACGGTTTCGATGTGTGGATGTTCGGGAACAAAGACCTCGTAGATGTATTGAAGGATCCGGGTGTTGATGCCTGCCCCGCGATATTCCCGATGAACCATGCCGACGCCGCACTCGAGCAAGGAAGGGTTCGGCGTCGATGGAAACAGATGGTTGACGCCGACGATCTCTCCGGAATCGGCCCGTGCAACGAAGGAAAGGTATCGGCCCTTCCGGTTGGCATCAATGAGGGCGTTTGCATCGTAAAACAGGGGGATGGGATAATGGGACCCATACACCGAATGTACGAGGCGGACGATTCCTTCGGCGTCTTCCGGATGAAACCTGTCGATATGGAACGCTGCGTGGGAAGGGGGAGGGAAATCGGCTTGTTGAATCATTGCTTCTCCTGTATGGTAAAAAAGAAACGTCCCGGGACAACGAAGAGGAGATCGTCATGCAAAAAACCGTCGGCAAACAGACCGTCCACCTTCACATTCCTGCCACACGATCCTTTCTCCCGCTGGTTTTGGGCTTTGTTCGGGAGGGGGTGCAGGCATTCGCCTTCGGTCAGGTGGAAACCGATACTCTGACCCTGGCTGCCGAAGAAATCTGCGGCTATCTCATGAACATGCAACAGCCGTCCGATACCATCGATCTGAGCCTGACGGACGGCAACTGGCGGATTGTCCTGCGTATCGACTGCAAATCGGCGGATATGGATCTGCGGGCCTTCAACCTGACATGGCGGATCTCGGACGACGAAGAAAGCCTCGAGCACATGGGGTTGCTTCTGGCATCCCGCATGGTCGATCGCATGACCATATCATCCCACAAAGACCGGATGCAACTATGTCTTGTCAAGCATCGGTCCTATCCCCCTGTGGAGCTTCCCGAGGCAGATCCAGCGCCTCTCCATGACGGATACCGACTCATCGGAGAGCCCCCATCCGAGGTGTTTCAGTATGCGCTTCTGCAGCTTCAGGCCCACGGTATCGCCCCCCTTCCCTCATGCTTTCGAAACCCCTTGCTCGATGCCGACATGCTGGCTGCAGGAGATCTGGATGCGACGCTGGCCTGTAATGCCGGTGGCGCCGTTCTGGGCTTGGTATGCCGTCGCTGGATGAGTTCCCGCTGTGTGGAACTTCTCGGGCCGTACATGCTGATCGACGGGGACATCGGTGAAACGATCCGTATCGAGCTTGTGGAAGACAGCCTGGGACGCGCAGCCAGAACCCAAGCGGTTGGCATGATCTGCCGGCACACGCAGCAGGCCTTTACCCAACATCTCTTCGATACCCTGGGAACGCTTCCCGAGACCCAAGCAGACGGGACCACGTCTCTTCGCCCCGTTTATTATCGGTTGCTGCGGGAGGATGACGGTAGAACGGTATACACCGATCCCGTCCTGACATCCTTTCTGAAATCCACCTGGGAGCGGTTGACCCTGCCCCGGATCCTTCGACAGCTTCCGCATCCCGGAGGTCGTGGTTCGGCCCATTCCGTGCTTGCCGTCGAGTTCGAGCGCGATGCCTCCCGGTGCACGCTTCGGTTGCTCCAGCCCGGAAAGGACCTGAAAGACAACCTGAAGGACCATCTCCGAATCTTACGCCAAGAGGGCATCCGGAACATCGTGTTCGAAATGGATCTGGGAAACACGACAGATGCCGCTCAGGCATCGGTGCTTGTCGCATCCGGCTTTCAGCCTCGGCTGCTGATTCCCGACGGCGGTCACGGGGATCTGCTTCTGTTCACGGCAGACATGCAGGAAGGACAATGAGCGATGGACTGGAGTGCACTGATTCCGCAATATGTGCAAGCCTTCGAGGCCTATACCCCCAGCAAGCCGGACGACATTCTCATGCAGGAATACGGCTGTCGATTTCTGCATCGGCTGAACAACAACGAGAATCCCTTCGGCCCCCCGCCCGCTGCAGCCGATATCATTCGGCGCTTTCCACCGGAAAAGGCCGCCCTCTATCCAAGCGGCGATTCCTATGCCTTGCGACAAGCCTTGTCCGAACGCTTCGGACTGGATCCGGACTGCTTTTTGGTGGGAAATGGCTCCTGCGAGGTGATTACAGGCGTCATCAAGGCCTTTTGCGAGCCGGGGGACAACATTGTCACGGCGGATCGAACCTTTGCGGTTTATGAATGGGTGGCCAGTTTTTCGGGTGTGGAACCGAGACTCGTTCCTCTGGCGGATTTCACCTTCGACGATACGGGTATCCTTTCGCGGATCGACGAGCGCACCAAGCTCGTTTTCCTATGCAACCCCAACAATCCTACGGGCACGTGGTGGAACCGAAGCCGCATGCAGCGATTTCTCGAGCAGGTGGACAACCGGTGCATCGTCGTCGTGGATGAAGCCTATCGTGAGTATGTCGACGATCCGGATTTTCCGGACGGCTATGACTTCATGCGTGCCTTCGAAAACGTGGTCGTGTTTCGGACATTTTCCAAGATGTATGCCTTGGCGGGCCTTCGTGTCGGTTATCTGGC
>Ga0101944_10002290_pt1 | contig 31859 bp, 23 predicted proteins | sample DewCreD2012metaG_FD_75245 | JGI IMG/M metagenome (GOLD analysis project Ga0101944, IMG submission 75245) | Hot spring sediment bacterial and archeal communities from British Columbia, Canada, to study Microbial Dark Matter (Phase II) - Dewar... ... | reverse complement strand
CCCCCGGGGCGTGCCCAGCCAGAGGGTGCCGTCGGGCGTCTGGTGGATGGAAAGAATGAACGCGCCGGGTTCGATCTCTTTCTTGCCGAACTCGCTGAAGCTGCGCCCGTCGTACCGGAAAAGGCCGTTCTGCGTCCCCACCCACAGAAAGCCTTCGCGGTCCTGGTAAATGCTTTCGACAGCCAGGTTGTTCAGACCGCTGTCGAAGTCGAAGACCTGGAACGAGTACTGCTGCGCGCCGACACGGGCTGCCAGCGCCAGTCCCAGACCGAGCGCGGCGAGGCGGAGACGGGCGTGCAGCCGCATCATGCTGTCTATCGGCGGTTTTCCGGCAGGACTGCAGACCCGTATGGCCGGGGCGCTCCGTCCCCGGGTAGGATGGGAAACAATGAGCGGCCCTCCCGAAGAACTGGTCGATCACATCGTCACGCACCTCAGCGAGGAGCAGCCGGCGCTGATCGCCGATCTCGGCGATGAAGAAGTGGTCCGGAGGGCGGCAGCCGGCATCGCGCGCGCCCATGCGCACGGGTTCGTGCAGCCGGAGTCCGTCACGGCGTATGTGACGCTGATGTTCCTCGTCGCGCCCGACTTCGACAGCCACCCCGCCATCGCCCGCGCCCTGCGCCTGCACGGCACGGAAGCCGAGCGCCTGCGGCTCCTGTTCGAACGCACGCGCGAGGAAGACTGGGATCAGGCAGCGGCGCAATCGAAAGGCTGGGATTCGGTGCTGCAGAAGCCATGAACCGCCGCCGAGCCGTTGTCTCCTGGTCGTCCGGCAAAGACGCCGCCTGGGCGCTGCACCTCGCCAGGCAGCGGCCGGATCTGGAAATCGCGGGGTTGCTGACGTCGATCAACGCGGAGTTCCGCCGCGTCTCCATGCACGGCGTGCGGCAGGAGCTGCTCCAGATGCAGGCGGGCGCGGCGGGGCTCCCGTTGCGGATCGTCGAACTGCCTTGGCCCTGCCCGAACGAGGAATACGAGAAGCGCATGGGCGCCGCCTGCGCCGCCCTGCGCGCGGAGGGGGTGGAAGCCGTCGTGTTCGGGGACATTTTCCTGTCCGACGTCCGCGCCTACCGCGAGCGGCAGCTGGCCGGCACGGGGCTGGAGCCTGTGTTCCCCCTGTGGGGGATCGGTTCGGACGCTCTGGCGCGCGAAATGCTGGACGGCGGCGTGCGGGCGCGGATCGCGTGCCTCGATCCGTCGCGCGTCGACCGGGAGCTGGCAGGGCGGGAATGGTCCGCGGAACTGCTGAGCTCTCTGCCTGGCGGAGTGGATCCCTGCGGGGAGAACGGCGAGTTCCACACTCTCGTCGTGGATGCGCCGGTGTTCCGCCATCCGATCCGCGCGACGGCTGGCGAGGTCGTCGAGCGCGACGGGTTCGTCTACGCCGATTTCCTTCCGGAGAGTTCCTGAAACGGTTGTTACAATGGCGGCAGAGCGGGCCCGTAGCTCAGCCGGATAGAGCGTCTGGCTTCGAACCAGCAGGTCGGGGGTTCGAGTCCCTCCGGGCCCGCCAGCGTCCTCGATCCCTGTCCTGACAGCAGCCGATCCGGGGCTGCCGCGCCAGAGCTCTGCTTTGAGATGATTTCCTATACTGCCGCGCTTCCGATGAGGCGGCCGGAGTGCCATGGAGCTGAAGAACACGAAAGCGGTCCTGGCCGTGGATGTTGGCGGAACCAAGCTGGCCGCCGCTTTGGTGGATGAAGCGGGCCGAGTTCTGGCCGAACGCCACGCTCCCGTCATCAGAGACGACTGGCCAGCCACCATCCGGCAGATCGAAGAAGAAGCCGCTGCCTGTCTGGCTTCGGCAGGCGCCGCGTGGAGCGGGGTCTGCAGCGCCGGCATCGTTGTTCCCGGCATCGCCGGTCCGGACGGCAATGTCTGGGCTCCGAATCTGTGGGGCGACCGCGATGTTCCTTTGGGACCCGCCCTCGGTGAGCGGCTGCCCGTTCCCGTCGTTCTCGACAGCGACCGCTCTGGATATGTTCTCGGCGAGCAGTGGCTCGGCGCAGCGCGGGGCTGCCGGGATGCCGTCTTTGTGGCCGTGGGAACAGGCATCGGCGTGGGCATCCTTGCGGGTGGCCGCGTGATGCGTGGACATGCCGGCATCGCCGGCGCCGCGGGCTGGATGGCGCTGACAACCGATGTTCGTGCTGAGTATTCGCAGTATGGCTGCTGGGAGTGGGAAGCAGCCGGACCTGCGCTGGCCCGCAAGTCCGGGCTCCCCACCGCGGAAGACGCCGTGGCCGCCGCCCGCCGGGGAGATCCATCCGCCGTGGAAGCCGTGCGCGACGTGGGCCGCTGGCTGGGCCTGGGCGTGGCCAACCTGATCAGCTTGCTCAACCCTGAAGTCGTCATTCTCGGCGGCGGCCTCATGGCGGCGGGAGATCTGTTCCTGGATCCGATCCGCCAGACTGTCCTGCAAGCGGCGCAGCCCCGTGCAGCGCGCATGGGGCGGATTGTCCTTTCGCAGCTTGGGTCGCGCGCCGGCCTGCTCGGGGCCGCCCGGCTGGCCTTGCACCGCGATATCGTTCTCTAGGGAGTCATCATGTCCGCTCTTGCCTATTACGAAAAGATCCGCGGTCTGCTGGACCGCATTTACCAGACCCAGCAGCCTGCCATCGAGCAGGCTTCGGGCATCCTGTGCGATGTGATCGCCGCCGGGCGGCGCGTCTACCTGTTCGGCAGCGGCCACTCGGTCATCCCCGTCATGGACGTGTTTCCCCGTTACGGAAGCTTCGTGGGCTTCTATCCGCTGTACGACCCGCGCCTGATGTGGTGGAACGTCGTCGGACCCGGCGGCGCCCGCGAGCTGCTGTGGTTGGAACGCCGCGAAGGCTATGCCGAAGTGTTCCTGAGAAGCTATCCGCTCCAGGAAGGCGATGCCATGATCGTCTTTTCCCACGGAGGCCTGAACGCCGCGCCCGTAGAAGCAGCGCTGATCTCGCGCCAGAAGGGCCTGAGCGTCATCACCGTCTCCTCGCACGCCAACCGCGCCGCCGCGCGTCCGACGCACTCGAGCGGCAAGGCGCTGGCCGACCTGGCTACGGTGGCCATCGACAACTGCGTCGAGCCTGAAGATGCGCAGGTCGATGTCGGGCGGCCGGAGAAAGTCGCCGCGGCATCCACCATGGCCGCGGTGTTCATCGCCATGTCGCTGGTGGCGGAGACCGGCGCGCGGCTCGCCGCACGCGGCTTCCCGCTTCAGACATTTGTTTCCCCGAATGTTCCGGGCATCGAGCCCGGCCATAACGAGCGCGTCTTCGAGGCCTTTGCGCAATGGATGCGGCCCTAGAGCGCCAGGCGGAGAGCCGCCCGCATCCGTGGCGGCGGGGCCCGCTGCTGGCGGCTGCGTGCGCCTCGATGCTGGTCTTCGGCTCCGTCATGGCGCTGCTTGGCGCGCTGCTGCCGGAGCTGGCGCCCAGGCTTGGCTTCGGCCTGGGGCAGTCGGGACGGCTCTTCCTCGTGATGAACGCGGCGATGCTGGCGGCAAGCCTCGCCGCCGGATCGGCGATCGACCGCGCCGGCTTCCGCCTGCCCCTGGCGCTCGGTTCGCTGCTCGTGGCCGGGGCTATGGCCCTCGTGGCCGCCGCTTCCACGTATGGCAACCTGATCCCTGCGATGCTGCTGCTGGGGCTGGGCGGGGGCGCGCTGAATGCGGCCTCGAACACGCTCACCGCCGATCTCCATCCCGAGGAGCGGCGCAAGAACGCCGCCCTGAACCTGCTGGGCGTGTTCTTTGGTTTTGGAGCGCTTCTGGTTCCGCTTCTCGTCGGCGCGCTGGTGGACACGGCGGGCGTCAGGCCTCTGCTCGCCGGAGCATCGGCGGTTTGCCTGGCGCTCGCCGCGGGCTGCGCGCTGCTCCGCTATCCGCAGCCGAAGGCGGCCGGGCAGGCGCCGGCGGCGGGCTTCGCAAGACTTCTCACAAACCCGCTGGTTCCTGTTCTGGGCCTGCTGCTGATGCTGCAGTCCGGCAATGAATTTCTGCTGGGCGGCTTTATCTCCACGTTTCTTGTCTCTGCAACAGGCATGTCCGTGGCGGCGGCTTCGTTCAGCCTGACGAGCTTCTGGGCTGCGATCCTGATCGCAAGACTTCTCTGGGGGCGTCTGCTGCTGGCTGTCGACGGCAGGACTTTAATCTGCGCCTGCGCCGGCGCGTCGGCAGCGGCCGGAATCCTGCTGGCCGCGGCGCCGTCGCAGGGCGTGGCTGCAGCAGCGGTGCCGCTGCTCGGGTTCGCGGCATCGGGCATCTTTCCCACTGCACTGGGACTGGCGGGCGCGCGATTCGCGAAGCAGTCCGGCTCAGTCATCGGACTTCTTCTGGCGATGGCTCTTGTCGGCGGGATGACCGTGCCGTGGATGGCGGGACAGGCCGGAGAAGCATGGGGCGTGCGCGCCACCATGTCATTCGCGCCTGCCGGATTCGCCGTCATTCTGGCTCTGGCGGCGGCAGCGGGCCGGATCGTCCGGCAGCCGGACCCCGCTCGGTGAACGGCGTCGATCCCGGAGGCCACGCTGCCGGGCGTGCTCAGGAGGCGTGCGGCGCCGGCGCCATCACCATCCACTGCACGCCGAACCGGTCCGTTACCATCCCGAAGCAGGCCGCATAAAATGTCGGGCCGATCGGGATGTCCACCCGGCCGCCATCGCTGAGCCGCTCGAACGCGCGCCTTGCCTCGTCTTCAGAAGCGAAATTCACGTTCAGCGCAAAGCCGCGGAACTGCGGCGGCTCGTCCGTCCTGCCGTCCGAGATCATCACGCGCGCATCCCCGATGAGAAAGCTGGCGTGCATGATCCTGTCCAGCCATCCCTCCGGCAAGAGCTCCTCGGGAGGCGGCGCCGGGCTCTCCCGGAACCTCGCCACCGTTTCGATCTTCGCTTCGAAAGCCTGCTCGTAAAACCGCAGCGCTTCCTCGCAGCGGCCATTGAAAAACAGGTACGGCTCGATGGTCATCATCTCCTCCTCGTCCTCTGCGGGAACCCGGTGATGCAGACCCTACAACAGGCGCAGCGTGCGCCATCGCAGGTTACATCCTGGCCGCCCTGCGCCGCGCCACCACGTAATAGAGCGCAGGCAGCCCGACGAAAGTCAGCGCCAGGGCCGATGCCAGCCCGCCGACGACCACGGTCGCCAGCGGGCGCTGCACATCGCTGCCGATGCCTGTGGCGCGCGCCGCCGGAATCATGCCGAGCATCGCCACCACCACCATCATCAGCACGGGCCTCATCTGCGCCACGCAGCCATCGATCAGCGTGGCGAGCAGGTCTGCGCCGGGTTGCCTGCGGCGGCGGTTCACCTCGGACAGGATCAGTACGCCGCTCATTACGGCCACGCCAAACAGGCTCACAAAACCCACCGCCGCCGATACGCTGAGATTGATCCCGCGCAGCCACAACAGCCCGATGCCGCCCACGAACGAAAACGGCACTGTCAGCATCACCACCAGCGAATCTCGCGTGCTGCGGAACGCGAAGAACAGCAGCACGAAGATCAGGAACACGGTCACCGGCAGAGCGATGCTGAGCCTCGCCTTGGCGCGGGTCATGTTCTCGAACTGCCCGCCCCACTCGACGCGGTAGCCCTCCGGCAGCGGCACTTCGCGCTCGACGCGCCGGCGCAGCTCGGCCGCGAAGCCGCCCTGGTCGCGGCCGCGGATGTTGGTGCGCACGCTGACCATGCGGCGGTTCTCGCTGCGGGCGATGATCGACTCGCCGTCCGTGATCCGCACATCGGCCAGCTGCCCGAGCGGCACCCGCGCGCCGCTGCGCGTGGGAACCAGGATGCTTGCGATGGCGCCGGCGTCGGCGCGCGCCTCCGGCAGATAGCGCACCGTGATGTCGAACCGCCGGTCGCCGTCGTAGAGCGTGCTCACCGTGCGCCCGCCAATGGCCAGTTCGATCAGCTCCTGCAGGTCGCGCACGCGCACTCCGTAGCGCGCCATCTCGGGGCGGTTGACGCGGAGGGTCAACTGCGGCTGGCGGCTCTCCTGCTCGATCGAGCTGTCCGCCGCGCCTGGAACCTGCCGCACGATGGCCAGCGTCTGCGCGGCCAGCCGCCGCAGCGTGTCCAGATCCGGACCCGTAAAGAGGATCGCCAGATCCGCGCTCGATCCCGTCACCGCCTCCGTCACCGTGTCGATGATGGGCTGGGTAATGTTGTAGGTCGAGCCGGGCACCTGTTCTTCCATCAGCCGCGCCAGCTCTTCCACCAGAACCGCCTTGGTACGCCCCTCGGGCCATTGGTCGTAGGGTTTCAGTGTCACGAGGAACTCGATGCGGTTCGGCCCGAACGGGTCCGTCCCCGCGTCGTTGCGGCCCGCCTGCGAGGCGACATCGCGCACGCCAGGCATCTTTCCGATCTCTGCCCGGACCAGCGAAGCCACGCTGGCCGATTTTTCCAGCGAGGTTCCCGGCGGAAGGTTCAGCCGCACCCACACGGTGCCTTCGTCGAGCACGGGCAGGAACTCTGTGCCGAGGCGAGTGGCGACGAACACCGCCGCACCCACCACCAGCGCGGTTCCGGCAACGACCAGCTTCGCGCGCGGCAGGAACAGCTCCAGCGTTCTCCGGTACAGGGCCGCCAGCCGGACGATGAGCGGGTTGTCCCACGACTTGCCGCCATTGCGGAACAGCAGAGTGGCCAGCGCCGGCGTCAGCGTCATCGTGATCAGCAGAGCGCCCAGCAGCGCCGCGCATACCGTGAACGCCATGGGCGTGAACAGCCGCCGCTCCACCCGCTCCAGCGTGAACAGCGGCAGGTAGGCGGAGATGATGATCAGCATCGAGAAAAAGATGGGCGACTCCATCTCGAACGCCGCGTCTCGGATCACCGTGAACGTCTGCTGGGCTGCAGCCTTGCGTTCCTCCAGCCGGTGCAGAAGGTGCTCGACCATCACCAGGGTTCCGTCGACGATGATGCCGAAGTCGATCGCCCCAAGCGAAAGCAGGTTGGCCGGCACGCCCGACAGGTGCATCACAATGAAGGCGAACAGCAGGGACAAAGGAATCGTCAGCGCCGTCAGCACGGCGGCGCGCACGCTGCCGAGGAAGAACAGCAGCACCAGCGTGACAACGATCAGCCCTTCGCCCAGCGTCCGCGAGACCGTGCGCAGGGTGTTGTCGACGAGTTCCGTCCGGTCGTAGATCGTGCGGATGCGCACGCCCGCGGGCAGCCGCGTCCGCTCCAGCTCGTCGACGGCCTCGTGCACCAGACGCAGCACTTCGCTCGGGTTCTCGCCGCGCCGCATCAGCACGATGCCCTCGACGCCGCCGGTGCGCTCGTTCAGCCCGAAGATGCCGGTCTGCGGCGCCGCGCCAACGGTGACGCGCCCCAGGTCTTTCACGTAAATCGGTACGCCGCGGGCTTCGCTGACGACGCTGTTCTCGATGTCCTCGACGCCCCGCAACAGGCCGACGCCGCGCACGGCAAGCGACTGCTGCCTGTTGTCGAGCAGCGCGCCGCCCGCATTGCGGTTGCTGGCGGCCACGGCTTCAGCGATGTCTTCCAGCGTAAGCCGGTACTTTTCGAGCAGCAGCGGATCCACCTGGATCTGGTATTGCTTCACCAGTCCCCCGAACGGCACCACATCCGCCACTCCCGCCACCTGCAGCAGGCGCGGCGTCACCACCCAGTCCTGCAGCTCGCGGAGCTGCAGATCGTCGAGATGCGGCGCCTCGATGACGTACCTGAACATCTCGCCGATGGGCGTTGCCATAGGCCCGAGCACGGGCTGAAGCCCTTCTGGCAGCTCCACCTCGCGCAGCCGCTCGAGCACGAGCTGCCGCGCCCGGTAGTTGTCCATCGAGTGCTCGAAAGTCAGCTGGACCAGCGACAGACCGAAAATCGTGCGCGAACGGCGGTTCAGCACCCCCGGCGTGTTGTTCAGCGCCCGCTCGATGGGGATGGTCACCTGCTGCTCGACTTCTTCCGCCGCCAGCCCCGGCGCCAGCGTAATCACGTCGACGCCCGGATCGGAGATGTCCGGGTACGCCTCGATTTTCAGTTGCTGGAACGACCAGATGCCCGCGCCGACAAGAAGGATCGCCCCGACGAAGGTGAAGAAGCGCTGTTCCAGCGCAAACCGCAGCAGGCCCCTCATGCCGCCGCCCCGCCCCCGGCCCAATGCAGCACCTCGCCCCCGGCGAGGAAGACGAGGCCTTCCGTAATCATCGGCTGGAGCCTGGGAAGCACGGCGCGCAGCTTCTCCTCGCGGTCGATGCTGAGCACCATCACGGGCCGGTCTGCCGTCGATCCAGACAGCGCGTCCTGTGTCAGCTTGTGGGCTGCGCCGTAGCCGAGCACGCCCCTCACGACAGTCGCGCCCGCAATGCCCTCTTCCAGCAGCACGCGCACCACCGCTTCATACAGCGGGATGCGCGGGTCGCCCCACGTGTCGCTTTCGTCGAAAAAGATCAGCAGCATCCGTGCGCTTTCCATCGCTCAGTACCCCCGCAGCAGCATCGCTCCATCGGACACCACCCGTTGCCCGGGCCTCAGGCCTTCGATCACCGGCACGCGGCCGCCGGACCGTTTTCCGGTGCGCACCTGCACGGCGCGGAACCGGCCGGGCGCCTCTTCCACGAACACCGCCTCGCGGCCTTCCATCTGCACGACCGCGCCCGCCGGCACCACAGGCATCTCCCGCTCCGCCTCCACGTGGCGCACGGTTCCAAACATTTCCGGCCGGAAACGTCCTGAGCGGTTGTCCATCTCCGCCCAGACTTTCAACGTCCGGTTGGCCGGATCCACGCTGTCGGCGATGCGCATGACGCGGCTCTGGAACACCTCTCCCGGAAACGCGTTCAGCCGCACCTCGAACCGCTCGTCCAGCTGTACCAGCCGGATCGATGTTTCCGGCACGTCGGCCGCCGCCCAAACGGTGCTGAGATCGGCAATGGTCATCACGGGCTGGCTGGTGTCGTTGCGGTACTCGCCCGCCACGACGTTGAACTCGGTCACCTTGCCAGACAGCGGCGCGCGCACGGTGATGCGCGGACGGGCCTGCCCGGGCTTCAGCCCCAGCAGTTCCAGCCGCGCAAGCGCCTGTCCGCGCGAGGTCTCCGATTGGGCCACGGCGGCCTTCGCCTGGCTGAGCGCCGTCTCCGCCGCAAGCACCTCTTTCTTCGCAATGGCGTCGCCGCGGAACAGGTCCAGCACGCGCTCGTAGTCGGCCTGCGCTTTGGCCAGCTCTGCCCGCGCTGCGGTCAGCGCCAGCTCGGCGCGCGAGTATTCCGCCGCGGCCAGGTCGGCCTCGGGGCTTTCCAGAGAAAGCAGGGGATCCCCGCGCTGCACTGCGTCGCCGAAGTAGACGAAGACCTCGGCCACGCGGCCGGGCGCGGGGAGCACGACGCGGGAGATGCGGTTCGGGTTGAACTCGAGTTTCGCTGGCGCCGTGAATTCGTCCGTGGGCACGCGCTCGACGCCCACCTCCTCGGCGCGGATCTGCCGCAGCTTCGGCGAATCCGGAGGGATCACGACGACGCCATCGATCCGCGGCTCGGGGCCGGCCTTCACGGGCGCGGGCGCCTCGCGGCAGCCGGCCAGCGCCAGCAACAACAGTGTGCAGATCCACGCTCTCATCGCCCGTCCCTCGCCGTGATCGCGTCCAGAAGATACAGCGTGCGTGCATACTCGACGCGCGCTTCATTGTAGCCTTGTCTCGTTTCGCTGAGCGTGCGTTGGGCCTCCAGCAGATCCAGGAACGAAGCTTCGCCGCGCCGGTAGGAGAACTCCACCGTTTCGCGCACCCGCGCTGCCTGTTCCAGCATCTCCTGCTCGATCGACTCCAGCAGCCGCTGCGCCGTCTGATACTGCTCCCATGCCGAGGCCACCTCGGCCCGGATCTGCTGCTCGAGCGCGCGCACCCGCGTCTCAGCCTGTTCTTTCTCGCGCCGCGCCCGCTCGATTTCGCCCTGATTCCGGTTCGCCAGAGGCAGGGGAATCTCGAAGCGGAAGCCCGCCGTCTGGCCGGGGAAAGGTCCGACGTACTGCTTGTGATGCGAGATTCCGAGATCGACGTTCGGCCGCGCCAGCGCCCGCTGCAGACGGATCTCGGCTTCCGCGCGCGCCACCTCGCGGCGCAGCGCCGCCAGATCCGGACGCGCCGCCAGGGCGGCCGCGGTCAATTCCTCGAGCGTCACCAGCGGCCTGTCGCGGCGGATTTCGCCCGCGACGTCGAACCCGGGCGCCGGCGCCGGCCGCCCCATCAGACGCTGCAGCCGCACCGCCTCCTGACGCACACGCAGCTCCGCCTGCCGCAACTGGTTGCGGAACTGGAGCGCAGCCACCTCGCTGCGCAGCAGCTCCACCCGCGCGATGTCGCCCGCCTCGAACCGCGTCTGGTTGACCTTGACGACGTTCTCGAACGTCGCCAGAACCTCGCGCAAAGTGGCCGCGTTCTCCTTTGCCAGCACGGTGTCGAGAAACGCGTTCTGCACCTCCAGGGCGAGCGTCCGGCGCGCATCGAGAAACGTCTCGCGCGCGCTGGCCAGCGCTTCCCGCGCCGTCTGCATGCGCAGCCGCCGCTTTCCCGCCGTCTCGATTTCCCAGTAGACGACGGTGTTCGTCTCCGCCGGCCCCGTGGGGCCTTCTTCCGGAACGTAGTTGGCCCCCAGCAGGTCGAGAAAATTGGTCTCGACTCCAAGCCGCGGATTGGGACGCAGGCGCGCCTGCAGCAGCCGGGCTTCGGCAATGGGGATCTCGTAACGCTGCGCCAGCAGTTCGACGTTGCGCTCCAGCGCCTCTTCCACCGCCTGCTGGATCGTCACCGGCGCCTGCGCTGCCGCCAGCAGGCACACCTTGAAAAGCAGCAGGATTCTCACGAGCACTTCTTCATCCTAGCTTCCCCACCCCCGTTCTGAACCCCGAACACCTGCCCGGGAGGCGTTGCTGCGGGCCGGTACGCTCTCTGGCCGACCTCGGCCCCTGGGCCGCCTCCGCGCTGCGGCGCCGTCAACGAACGGCCCCGGCGGGCAGATAACGGTGCGTCAGATATTGCGCGTTCCTGACCGCATTGCCCTTCGCTTCCACGCGCAGCAGCACCTGGAAGCAGGGCGACCTGCGTCCGCGCGGACCGTCTTCCGGATCCCGGTCCAGGATCTGCTGAAGCTCCCTCATTCGTCCGTCGTTCAGCACATACTGCGCCGCCCCCTGGGTCGACCAGGTCTCGATCCCCGACAGGTAGAGGATCCGCGAGGAAGATCTCAATCCCGGCCACAGCGTGACCAGGGCGTAGCTGGTGCTGACGCCCATGTCCGAGGTTCTGGGCCGGTAGATGGCCTGCTCGTCCGGCAGCGGATTGTCAATCCGCATTCCGCCGGGCTCATCGTTCGGATCGAACCAGATGGCTCGCGGCCGGTCCAGCGATTGCAACAGAGTCTGAAACCGGGCGGAGGCAACAACGACCAGATTCCGGTTCTCCACATCCGACGGGCCAAGATAGTTCGAATTGGCCATCTGGACACGAATGCCCTTCATCTCCAGCCAGCGGGCGATCTGGTGCGCGCCAATCGCATCTCCAATCCCCGTATAGACGTCCGCCTGCGGGCGGAGCCGCCGGCCCAGGATCTCGCCGACACGCTCGATCCTGGACTGGTCGTCACTGAGCTGATTGACATGCGTGTCCCGCACGAACAGCCCTCCGCCCCCGGAAAAAAACAGCGGCACCCCGAAACTGACGACGGTCTCCGTCCGGGGATCCAGATATGCCTTCCACAAGGCGGGGCACTCGGAGCGGTGCACTCCCGGCGCTGTCCGCAGCCCGAAAACTCCGAGACTGAGCAGAATCCCCGCAGCCAATCCTGTCAGAAATCCGCGCCGGGACGAAGCTCGACGGGAAATGCGAGTTTCTGGCATCGCAGGGACCGGCGCCGGCGCGGCAGCCTCCCTGAATTCCGGGACATAGCCTCCTTTCGGCAGCTCGATCCTGACGCTCGAGTCTCTGCCCTCATTCTCGTAGAAGGCTGCCAGCCGTTTCCTTAACAGGCTGGCCTGTACGCGCACGATCGCGTCCGAACGGGGATCGTAATCCGGCGGGCGGTGAAAGACCTGCAAGCCGAGCGCGTACTCTTTCAGACCATCCTCCCGGCCAGCCAGAGTCTCTTCGACGATGAACCGCAGCAACCCGGACAGCTGGCGCGAATCCTTCAACCAACGCGATTGGAGGATCCGCTCCATCTCTTTCCGGATCTCGGAAGCTTCTGGGAACACGGGCTCTTAACCGTTAAGACACGCATTATTAGCCCATGGACGGACCGGCACAAAGGCTAGCAGGTCGCTGAAATACTCCATCCGGTCACAAAATCGCGCCCGTAACCACCTGATTCTGCGTATTCCGTTTCACGGGGCTGCGCCTTTTTCAGCGACCTGCTAGACTGCCGCAAGGAGGTTCTTCCCCGGTGAAATCTCGCTTCCTGCTTTCCACTCTGGTGTGGAGCGCCATGACGCTGCCTTCGGTGGCGCAAACCAGCCTTGCAACGATCACAGGAACAGTGACAGATCCCCAGGGGGCTGGCATCCCCAACGTGACCGTCACGGTGACCAATGTCGCCACGAACCTGAGTTACAGCCGCGCCAGCTCCGAGGACGGCACCTATGTGATTCCGCAACTGCCAATCGGGCAGTACACCCTCGAGGCCAAGGCAGCCGGGTTCAAGACCTATCAACAGGCGGGCATTACTCTGGAGGTGGCGCAGCGTTTGCGGCTCGACATCCGCCTGGACATCGGCAACGTGAGCGAGAGCGTGACGGTGACCGCCGAAATCCCGCGCGTGCAGACGGAGGACTCCGCCCTGGGGGCGGTGGTGGAAAGGAAAAGAATCGAGGAGCTGCCGCTGAATGGAAGGCACGTGTTCAATCTGGTGAAGATCGTGCCCGGCGTTCAGCCGCGCAACGACTCGACGGATGGCTTTGCCGAGATCTCGAACCAGGCGTTCTCTCAGATCCGCATCAACGGCGGACCCGGCTACGGCAACCAGTTTTTCCTCGACGGCGCCGTGAACTCCGCACCCGTTCACAACGAGATCGCCGTCGTGCCGATGTCGGACGCCGTGGAGGAGTTCCGTGTGGAGACCAATGCGCTGAAGGCGGAATTCGGCCAGACGTCGGGCGGCGTGATCAATGTGGTCACCAAGATGGGCACCAACCAGTTCCGGGGCTCTCTGTACGAGTTTCTGCGGAATGACGCTCTCGACGCGCGCAACGCTTTCGCCACGCAGCCCGACCCGCGCACGGGGCGCATCAAGCAGGTGCTGCGCTACAACCAGTACGGCGGCACGGTGGGCGGTCCGGTATGGATTCCCGGGGTCTATGACGGCCGCAACCGCACGTTCTTCTTCACCGGCTACGAGCAGTGGCGCTGGCGCGCCACCGGGAGCCCGCGGCTGGGCACCGTCGCCCCGCAGGAATGGCGGACCGGCAACCTGTCCACTCTGCGCGACGGCCAGGGCCGCCAGATCCCCCTGTTTGATCCGGCGACGACACGGCCGAATCCAGCCGGCTCCGGCTTTGTGCGCGACCCGCTCCCCGGCAACATCATCCCATCGAGCCGCATCGATCCGCTCTCGGCGCGCGTGCTGGCCTATCATCCGCTGCCCAACGCCACGCCCACCGATCCCTTCACCTTCGCCAACAACTTCATCGCCCTCGTGCCGTCTTCTTCGGATCAGGGAGTCAGCACGATCCGCCTGGATCACCGAATGACAGACCAGGACACGGTTTTCTTCCGCCTGACCAGCACGCGCAACACGCGACGGGACCGCGGCTGGGGCCTGGAAGATGCGGATCCGCTGGCGCGCAACGACCAGCGCGACAACCATAGCGCAATTCTCAACTACACGCGCGTGTTCAGCCCGCGCATCGTGAACGACCTGCGCGCCGCCGTGTCCCGGCAGTGGCTGCCCTTTCTGCATCCGAGTTTCGACAAGGGCTGGCCGGCCAAACTCGGCTATCCCTCCCAGATCCCGCAGGACCAGTTCCCGCCGGTTGTCATCAGCGGCCTGCTGTCGATCGGGCAGCCGGCTTTTTCCGGCGGCTTGCGCGCGCAGCAGTATGTCCAGATCCTGGACAGCGTGACCATCACGAGCGGACGGCACAATTACAAGGCCGGCTTCGACCTTCGCTGGTCGCGGCTCAGCTTCATCAACCGCGTCAATCCCTCCGGGCGTTTCGATTTCACGGCTGCCCTGACTGGCAACCCATTACAGCCGGCCAATACTGGCGCCGGATTCGCTTCCTTCCTGCTGGGCGAGGTCGGGGGCGGCAACATCGGCGTCCGCCCCTTCTTCCAGTTCCGCTCCACCCCGCTCGGCGTCTATTTCCAGGATGACTGGAAGATCACCCGCCGGCTCACCCTGAATCTCGGCGTGCGGTACGACGTCAGTTTCGGTCCGAGAGAGATGCACAACCGCTATTCGAACTTCGACCCCTTCCTCGTCAACCCGCAGACTCGCATGCTCGGGGTCATGAATTACGCAGGCGCGAACGGATATCCAACCACGTTTGTCGACCTGGACAGAAACAATTTCGGCCCTCGTTTCGGCTTTGCCTGGGATCCCAAAGGCGACGGCAAGACCGCCATCCGTGGCGGCTACGGCGTGATTTACACGATTTCGGAAATCGGTCACACGGGCGGCGACGATTCCAATTCCTTCGGCTTTTCCGCTGATACGCCTTTCGAAGGACCCGCCGGGATTCCCGCGAAAGCCTTCCAGTTCAGCGCCGGCCCGAGCGTGATTCTTCAGCCACGGGGCGCCTCCGGCGGACCATCGGCTTTCCGCGGTTTCACTGTCCGCTACCAGGACCGCAACGGACTGACGCCCTACATCCAGCAGTGGAACTTCACCATTCAGCGGGCCCTCTGGGCGGGCTGGACGGTCAGCGCCGTGTATGCCGGCAGCAAAGGGACGCGGCTGTTCGGAGGCAATTACAACCTGAACCAGCTCGACCCGAAGTACTTTTCCGAAGGACTCGGCCTTCAGACGCTGGTTCCGAATCCGTTCCTCGGGCAGATCACCACCGGACCGCTTGCGTCAGCCACGGTGCAGCGCTCGCGCCTGCTTCTGCTGTTGCCGGACTATCAGACCGTGCAGACGTTTGGCGCCGCCCTCGCGAACTCGCAGTTCCACTCCTTCCAGTTGTTCCTCGAAAAACGCTTCTCAGGCGGACTGTCCACGCTGATCAGCTATACGGGCGGCAAGCTGATTTCTGACAACCTGAGCCTGGCCAGCGCCGGCTCCGCCGCCTCGCTGGGCGACTGGCGCATCGGCATGTACAACCGGAGGCTCGACAAGGCCATCGATCAGGACGACGTCAACCGCCGGCTGGTGGCCAGCGGCGTTGTGGAGGTGCCGTTCGGACGCGGACGGCGCTTCGGCAAAGATTGGCCGCGGGCTCTCGATCTGCTGGCCGGCGGCTGGCAGCTCAATACAGTCACCACGCTCCAGACCGGCCGGCCGCTTCTCGTGCGCGGCAGCAACAACTTCACCGGCATCAACTACCCCGACCTGGTGGCCGACCCCACTCTGCCCTCGAGCGAGCGCGGACCGAACCGCTGGTTCAACACTGACGCCTTCCGTAATCCGCGCGACTTCGTCATCGGCAACGCTCCCCGCACACTGCCCTCCACGCGCGGCCCCGGACTGACCGACGTCAGCTTCTCGGTCTTCAAGACATTCCGCTTCCAGGAGCGTTTCCGCCTGGAGACCCGCTGGGAGTTGTTCAACGCACTCAACGCGGTCAATTACAACCCGCCAAACACGACGTTTTCACCCAACGCGCAGGGCGTCAATACCAACGCCAATTTCGGCCGCATCTTCAGCGCTCTTGAAGCGCGCCGCATGCAGCTCGGCATGAGATTGACGTTCTGAGGCGGGGGCACACACGACCGCAGCCGGCGGCTGAATTCCGGACCGCCGCCGGCGTTCGCCCTCATAGCAGGAGTTCCGCCACCATGAAGACCTCTTGCCAGAGCGCCCTCGCTCTTTTCTGCCTTGGTTGGTCCGCCGCTGCGCAGCCGCGCCAGGCCGACATCGTCATTTACGGCTGCACTTCCGCGGCCGTCACCGCGGCCGTGCAGGCGCGCAAGATGAACAAGTCCGTGGTCATGGTCTGCCCCGAAAAACACCTCGGCGGGCTGACGGCCGGAGGGCTTGGATTCACCGACACCGGCGACAAGAACGTCATCGGCGGCCTGTCGCGCGAGTTCTACCGCCGCGTGTTTCAGCACTACCAGAAGCCGGAGGCCTGGCGCTGGCAGAAGCGCGAGGAATACGGCAACAAAGGGCAGGGCACCGAGGCCGTCGATCAGGGCCTGCGCACCATGTGGATCTTCGAGCCGCATGTGGCGGAGAGGATCTTCGAAGACTGGGTCTCCGAACACAGGATTCCGGTCGTGCGCGATGCCTGGCTCGACCGCGCCAGAGGCGTGCGCATGGAGGGAGGGCGCATCCGTTCCATCCGCATGCTCGATGGCAGGACATTCTCGGGACGGATGTTCATCGACGCCACCTACGAAGGCGACCTGTTGGCCGCGGCAGGAGTCGACTATCACGTCGGCCGGGAATCGATGCAGACCTACGGCGAGAAGTGGGCCGGCGTGCAGACGGGAGTGCTGCACCACCGCCACCATTTCGGCGTGCTGAAGACGCCCATTTCGCCTTACATCATCCCCGGCGATCCTTCCAGCGGAGTTCTGCCTCGCATCAGCACCGCGCCGCCGGGCGAGTACGGCTCGGCCGACAGGAGAGTGCAGGCCTACTGCTTCCGTATGTGTCTGACACAGGTGCCCGAGAATCGCGTCCCGTTTCCGAAGCCGGCCAACTACAACCCTGATGAGTACGCCCTGCTGCTCCGAATCTTCGAAGCCGGCTGGCGCGAGACGTTCCACAAATTCGATCCGATCCCCAACTGGAAAACCGACACAAACAACCACGGACCCTTCAGCACAGACAACATCGGCCGCAATTGGGAATATCCGGAAGCGTCTTACGAGCGCCGCCGCGAAATCATCCAGGAACACATCGACTACCAGCAGGGGCTGATGTACTTCATCGCCAACGATCCGCGCGTGCCACAGGACGTGCGCACGCAGATGGCGCGGTGGGGACTGGCGCGCGATGAGTTCCGCGACAACAATCACTGGCCCCACCAGCTCTACGTGCGCGAAGCGCGCCGCATGGTGGGCCGCTACGTGATGACCGAGAACGAGCTGCTCAAGCGCCGCCCCACGCCGGAGCCCGTCGGCATGGGCTCCTACGGCATCGACTCGCACAACGTGCAGCGTTACATCACGCCCGAAGGCTACGTGCAGAACGAAGGCGACATCGGCGTCTCCACCAACGGCCCGTACCAGATCTCCTATGGCTCGCTAGTGCCGAAACGCGGCCAGGCGGCCAATCTCCTGGTGCCGGTGTGCGTCTCCAGCTCGCACATCGCCTACGGCTCCATCCGCATGGAGCCGGTGTTCATGATTCTGGGCCAGTCGGCCGCCACCGCCGCCGCCATCGCCATCGACAGCGGCGCCGCGGTGCAGGACGTGCCCTATGAGCGCCTGCGCGCGCGGCTGCTCGCCGACGGCCAGATTCTGGAATACTCTGCGAAACAGTGAGGCGCCCATGAGGATAGCGCTTGCCTGCGTTCTCGCCGCCGCGTCTGCGCTGGCGCAGCAGAGTTTTGATCTCGTGGTCTATGGCGGCACCGCCGCGGGTGTCACAACTGCCGTCGCCGGCGCGCGCCAGGGACTGACAACAGTCCTGCTGGAACCGCGCTTCCACGTCGGAGGCATGGTGAGCGGCGGACTGTCCGGCACCGACGTCGGACGGCGCGAGGTCATCGGCGGGCTGGCTCTCGAGTTCTACTATCTGGCTGGACGGCACTATCAGCTGGAACGGCATCTGCAGGAGATCGCCTGGATGCCGGAACCGAAGGTCGCCGAGGCGATCTTCCGCCGCATGCTGCGTGATGCCGGCGTCACGCTGCTCGAGCGCCACCGGCTCCGCGAAAAAGCCGGCGTGCGCAAAGAAGGGGCGCGGATCGTCGAGATCGAGATGGAAAACGGCGCGCGGTTCCGCGGAAAGATCTTCGCCGATACGAGCTACGAAGGCGACCTGATGGCGCAGGCGGGCGTCAGTTACACTTTTGGACGCGAAAGCGTGCTACAGTATGGCGAGTCCCTGGCCGGCGTGCGCGCGGTCACGCCCAGCCATCAATTCGCCGTCGAGATCCCCGCGCGCGGCAGAGACGGCAATCTCCTGCCGGAGATCTCGCCCGAGCCCCGCGGCCAACCGGGCTCTGCCGACAGGCGCATCCAGGCGTACAACTTCCGCGTCATCGCCACCAATGTGGCGGAAAACCGCGTCCCCTGGCCGCGTCCGGAGAATTACGACCCGAAGCGCTATGAACTGCTGGCGCTGTACCTCAACGCCATGACCGGCTACCTGGGACGCCCGCTCGACATCAACGAAGTCAACCTGCTTCGCGTGATCCCGAACGGCAAGGCGGACTGGAACAACCGCGGGCCGTTTTCCACCGACTACATCGGCAAGAACTACGATTACCCGGACGGCGATTACGCCACGCGCGAGCGGATCTGGAAAGAACACGAAGACTACCAGAAGGGCTTCTACTATTTCCTCGCCACGGACCAGCGCGTGCCGAAGCCGCTGCAGGAGCAGATGAACCAGTGGGGTCTTGCGAAGGATGAATTCGTCGAGAACGGCCACTGGCCGCACCAGCTGTATGTGCGGGAAGCGCGCCGCATGGTCGGCGGCTTCGTCATGACGCAGAAGGATCTCCAGACCGAGCTGCGCAAACCGGACGTCATCGGGATGGGCAGCTACAACTCGGACTCGCACAACGTGCAGCGGTTCGTCAACGAGAGGGGTTTCGTCGAGAACGAGGGTGACGTGCAGGTACCCGTGAGCCCGTATCAGATCCCTTACAGAATTCTGACTCCGAAAAAGACCGAAGCCGTCAACCTTCTGGTTCCCGTGTGTTTCTCGGCCAGCCACGTCGCCTATTCGTCGGTGCGCATGGAGCCGCAGTACATGATCCTCGGCCATGCGGCCGGCATCGCCGCCGCTCTGGCCGCTGCTTCAGGCGCGGCCGTGCAGGACATCGACATCGCCGAGCTGCAGCGCCGGCTGAAAGACGAAGGCGCCGTGTTTGAATACGGCCGCGAGTTTCAGGAAGCAGCTCTTGCAAGGATCCGCAGCCGCTATGCGCCTCCGCCGAGGAAGGGTCCGATTCCCTGGGGACTGCCTGAGAGGAAGTGACGGAAGCGCCCGTCAGAAGCTGTAGCGCAGCACGAGCATGAGGTTCGAGTTGCGCCGGTATTGGCCGAGGAAGTCCTCGCGCGCGCCGCGCAACACATTCGCGGCAGCGGTGACGCGCCAGTGCGCGCCGATGGCCTGCGTGTACTCGAACTTGCCGTAGAAGCCCTTGCCATTCTGCCGCACGGCGCTCTCGAACGCCATGGAGCGGTTCGGATCGATGTTGTACGAAGCGCGTCCCAGGAACGTTTTCGCCAGCCCGCGGTCCGGCGCGAAGTCGATCTGCACGCGCCGCTCCGTGACTGTCTCGCCAGCGTATCCGCCCACGAACAGCCACTCGCCGCGCTGCCGCTCGGCCTGGATGACGTAGAGCACATAATTGTCCGCCAGCGGCGAGGTGGACGCGAAATACGCCGCTTCGCCCTTCAGCGTCAGCCAGCGCGTGGGCACGGCGGCATCGCCGCCATACATGCGCATCTGCGGGTGGATGCGCTGGAACACGATCGTGGGCGGCGGCAGCAGCGTCGCTGACACCGCATAGACGGGCAGGTGGTTGAAGCCGTCGTAGAAGCTCAGCGAGAACTCGTAGCCATCCCCGACGTGGTTCCACCGCGCGCCCGCGGCGGCTCGCCTGGGGTATTCGACGGGAGCTTCACGGATGATGAATTGCGCTGCTTCTTCCGGAAGCGCCGCCCAGCGCTGATTCAGCAGCGGCGTGCGGCTCGGAGTGAAGACGGGCTGCACGACGATGTCCAGCGTTTCGCCGCCCCGCTCATACGTGCCCCGGACTGCCGTCACGCCGAGAAAGTCCGTCGTGAGGACATTCAGAAAATCCTTCGGCGCGAAACGGTCCGTCGGGTTCAGGATGTCCGCCTTGCCCCAGCGGATGAACTGACGTCCGCCTTCGAACGTCAGACCGCCTTTGTGCGCCAGCAGGCTCAGCCTGCGGGCAGAGATGGCGGGACGCTGCCTCCGGCGGTCTGCCCAGTCGATCCGCCAGGCGCGCTCGAACTGCCGGTGCGAATCGAAGCGCGCGTCGAAGCCCGCATTCAGTTGCAGCGCCGGACTCATCCGCCACGCGGCCTCCCAGCGCAGCAGCTGCTCGCTCACGATGCGGCCGCTGTCGTTGGGAGCCGTCTGCGGAAACGCGAAATTGCGGATCTCGAAAAACCCCCGCTGCGTGAAGGACTGCGCGCTGAGAGCGGCGCTCCACAGGAGGGCGAGCAGCGCCGCGCGCCTAGCGCTCGCGCCGCAACGCCTGCAATGTGAACAGGTCCGCCGGAAGCGAAACGTCATACTCCAGCTTCTCCAGCTTCAGCACGGTGCGCGAGTTCCGCACCAGGTCCTCCACTTCGATCCTCCGCGCCGTCCAGATTTTCTGCACGTTCTGGATGTCGGAGTAGCGGATTCGGCGGATGACGCGCTCGCGCTCGTAACAGTCGATCTGCGCCGCGACGTAGTCCGCCTTGCGGATCCACACGTGGAGCCGCGTGTACTGGCTGCGAGCTTCGGGCTTCGGAGTCGATTCGATCTTCCAGCACGGCTCGCCCGCGATGGGCTCCTCGCCCAGCATGCGGTACGTAGAGCGGTCCACGTCGCGCTCTTCCAGATCCTCGAACGTGAAGTCCGTGCCGAAGAAGCGCGTCTTGCGGTCCTGAAACGCAATCCTTCGTTCTCGCTGCACCGCAGGCGTCCACATCCACTGGTCGGAGGCGCGCTCAGGGTAGTTGTGGATCAGCAGCGCCACGCCCTTCACTTCCGGAGGCGCGACGAAGCGGAGCACCGCTTTGGAATTGCCTGCCGAGCCCAGCCGCTCGTAGACCCAGCGCTTCGTGCTCACCTTGCGTTTCGAGTCGATCACCTCCAGCGTGCCTTCGTAGCGCTGGCTGCCCGAGCGCGCCCGGCGCTGGCTCTCCTCAATGATGGAACGCGCATCCTGCGCGGATACAGCGGCGCAGAAGAGCAATGCCGCCGCCAGAAATCTACTCATACTCGAGCGCCTCCACAAGCGAAGCCCGCACCGCGCCCTCGGCCGGTCCCAGCGCCGACAGCAGAGCCGATCCCATCAGCACAGGCAGCAGAAGCAGCGCGATCCCGTACGGGTACAAGTAGTCCAGCCGCAGCCCCGCCACATCACGCTTGGCCACATCGAGGATGTAATAGAGGTGCACGCCGCCCAGCGCAAAGCCGATCGCCAGCCCCAGCACCCCGATCGCCGCCGCTTCCATCCAGATGGTGTGCCGCACCTGGTTGCGCAGCGCGCCCACAGCCTGCAGGACGCCCAGCTCGCGCTTGCGGTCGGCGATCGAGACCGTGAGCGTGTTGACGATCCCGAGAATCGCCACCAGCACCGCCACGACGATCTGAACATAGGTCAGCCCGAACCACTGGTCGGTCAGCCGCATGATGTAGGCGCGCAGCTCTTCGTTCGTCATGACGAACAGGCGGGTGCGGTGCCCGAACTCATCGAGCAGCCGCTGCCGCAGCGCCGCACGGTCCACGCCGGGTTTGGCGTAGACGCGCATGGCGTTCACCGTTTGGTCGCCCCAGTATTTTTTGAACAGTTCCCGGCTGATCAGGATGGTGCCCTGCTGATCGCTGTAGTCGACGACGATGCCGAGCACAGGCAGGCGCAGGAGTCCATTGGGCGCGGGCAGTTCGATCACATCCCCGCGGTTCACTCGGCGCAGCAGCGAGAAGTTGTCGCTGATGACGACGCCTTCGCCGCGCGCGGCGCCGGCGTACATGGTTTCGCGGTCGCCATCCACCACGCGCGCCCGCACGCGCCGCGCGATTTTCTCGACATCGGCAGCCACCAGCATCACGGGCGTGCCCTGGTAAATGATCCGCGTCGAGCGCACAGGCTGCACTTCGTCGATGCCTTCCACCCGCGCCACTTCATCGGCGAAGCTCTCCGGGAAGCGGAAACTGCGTTGCGTGATCGTCTCCGAACCGGTGATGAAGAAGTCCGGGTTGAGCGACGTCTGCACCCAGGCGCCGATGGTCGAATAACTCGCCCGCGAGATCCCGCCCAGTCCGATGACCAGCGCCACCGAAAGCGCCAGCGCCGCCACGGTGCCAGAGGTGCGCCGCGGCGCCTGCAGCAGGCTGTCGGCAGCCAGCGCGCCTTCGACCGGACGGAGCCCCTTCATCAGCGGGCGCAGCCAGCGGACCAGCCACGAGCAGAGCGAAGGCGTCAGCAGCAGCACGGCCAGCACGCTGAGCATGTAGCCGAGGTAGAAGAAAAACGTCTGATGGCTGACGAACACGCAGGCGATGGCCGCTGCCAGCATGGCGAAGGCCACGATGCGGCGCATGCGGTTCTCGCCCTCGCTGATCACCTGTACGCGCCCTTTCTGCAGGGCTTTCACGGGATCCACCCGTGCGGCGTTCCGCGCCGGCAGCCACCCGGCGATCACGCTGGTGACGACGCCGATCAGCAGCGCAAGGCCCAGCAGGCGGGGGTCTGCCGAGACCTGGTCCGCCTTTTCGCCCACGCCGTACACTTCTCCGAAATAGTCGCCCAGATAGCCCGCCACGCCGCGCGCCAGCGTGACGCCCAGCAGAATTCCCAGGACCGATCCGAACAGCCCCGCGATCGCGCTTTCGGCCAGAAACAGGTTGCGGATCAGCGCCCGCGATGCGCCCAGCGCGCGCAGGATGCCGATTTCTCCGCGGCGCTGCGTCACGGCAATCGAGAAGGTGTTGTAGATCAGGAACAGGCCGATGAACAGCGCGAACACGCTGGTGATGTTCGCCGTCATCGAATACACGCGCGCCATGGCCTCGAACTGCTGTCCGCGAGAAGTGGGCGGCTCGACCTGAAGCCCGGGACCCAGTGCCGCCTGAATCCGCTGCCGCGCGTCGTCCACCCGCACGCCTTCGCGCACTTTGATGTCGATCCGGTCGAAGCGCCGCCCGCGCCCGAACACCATCTGCGCGGCGTAGATGTCCATCACGGCGAGGCTGCCGCCGAATGCAGATGCCAGACCCTGGCTTGACATCACGCCGCGGATGGTGAACTCGCGCGGTCCGGCCATGGTCTGCATCGTCAGCCGGTCGTTCAGCTTCAGGCCCGTCTTTTCGCAAAACTGGCGGCTCACGATGAGCGAGTCGGGCTGCGCGATGAACACCAGCGGATCGTCGACGATGGTTTCGTCGGCGTTCTCGAGGTCGTAGTCGCGCAACGAGCGGTCGCCCGTCATGTCGACGCCAAGCACCAGCAGATTGCCCGCTCCGGGGATGCCTGTCTGCACGGTGGCTTCGATCACCGGCACGGCCACTTCGACATCCGGAAGCGACTGCACGGTTTCGAGCACTTCTTCGGGAAAGCCCGCCTCGCCCGCCGACACCTGCAGCTGCGTCGCTCCGGCGATGCGGTCCACGGTGCGGTTGAAGGCGTAGAGGACGCTCTGATTGGCCGTGTGCATGGCGACGAAAACGGCCACGCCCAGCACGATGCCCGCGGTCGTGAGAGTGCACCGCAGCACGTGCTTGCGCACGTAGGGCCAGGTGATGAGCCGCAGCAGCATCATCGCCGCGATACCCGCACTTCATCGCCCGCGAGCCGCCCGTCGCGCAGCGTGATGGTGCGCTCGCAGCTCGCCGCAACGCCAGCATCGTGCGTCACCATGAGCACGGTGGCGCCAAGCCGCGCGTGCAGATCTCGGATCAGATCGAGGATTTCCGCCCCGGTCTTCGAGTCGAGGTTCCCTGTCGGCTCGTCCGCCAGCAGGATCGGAGGATAGACGCTGAGAGCACGGGCGATGGCCGCACGCTGCCGCTCGCCGCCGGACAGTTCGTCGGGGAGATGATCAAGCCGGTGCTTCAAGCCGACGAGTTCCAGCAGTTCCTCCGCGCGTTCGCGGGCTTTCGCGCGCTTCCATCCGCGCAAATGCAGCGGCAGGGCGGCGTTTTCCAGGCATGTAAGCGAGGGCAGCAGATTGAAGAACTGAAAGATGAATCCAATTTTGTCGCGCCGCAGCAGCGTCAGCTCCGTGTCCGACAGCCCGGACAGCTTCTGCCCGTCGATGTAAATTTCACCCGATGTCGGCCTGTCCAGCGTGCCGATCAGGTTCAGCAGAGTCGACTTGCCCGAGCCCGACGGTCCGACCAGCGCCACCATCTCCCCCCGGTCGATTTCCAGGCTGACGCCGTCGAGCGCGCGGACCTTGCGCTTGCCGTCGAATTCCTTGACTACTTCTTCAAGCCGGATGACGTTCACACAGCACCCGTATTTCCAAGATGCCACACGCAATCAGCCCGAACGAGAATCTTTCCCTGCAATTTCGCTGATTCCCGCGAGCTCCCGCCTGCCGCTGCGCAATGCGCTCCGCGCAGCCTGGGCGGGTCACTCGGCACGGGCATGATGATTCACCGGACCGGCCCCCCTGCCGAGGCCAGGGTTCGTCCGGATGGCCTCCGTGATGAATTGCTTGGCGCGTTCCACAGCCGCCGGCAACGCCAGGCCGCAGGCGAGGCCTGCCGCGATGGCGGCTGAATACGTGCAGCCGGTGCCGTGCGTATGGGGCGTCTCAAAGCGTGGCGCACGGTACCAGCGCGTCTCGGCGCCGCTGAAGAGCAGATCGGCGGCTTCTCCTTCCAGGTGCCCCCCCTTGACCAGCACGGAGACGCCGCAGCGCGCGTGAATTGCACGCGCGGCCTCCTCCATCTCCTCGGGCGTGCGCACAGGGAAACCGGCAAGGGCCGCAGCCTCGTGCAGGTTGGGCGTTACCAGAGCGGCCTGCGGCAGCAGCATTTCCATCAGGGCGCTCCGCGCGTCTTCCGCAATCAGGGGCGCTCCGTGCTTGGAGATCATGACGGGATCGACCACCAGCGGCGCCTGCAGCCGGGGAGCCAGCTTAGCAACGGTTTCGATGATGGGAACCGATCCCAGCGCGCCCGTCTTCACGGCGTGCGGCGGAATATCGTCAAGCACCGCTTCCGCCTGGGCTCGGACCAGGCGGGGCTCGACCAGAACCACCTCGGAAACAGCGCAGGTGTTCTGGACCGTCAGCAGCGTAATGACCGCTTCTCCATAGACGCCAAACTGATGGAAGGTCTTCAGGTCTGCCTGGATGCCGGCCCCGCCGCTGGGATCGGAACCGGCGATGGTGAGCGCAACGGGCTTCACGCCTCCAGTGTCACTCAAACCGCAGCCGCCCCGTCGTGGTGACTCCGGCGCCATTCATCATCTCGACTTCCACCGAGTCCAGCTCCGTATGCGTGCCGGACACCGGGAAGTGCGCCCGCAGGCTGAAGACGCTGCCGGAGACGGTCCTGTAATAGTCGGCGAAGGCGTTGCGCACGTCGACGTCGATCCGGCCCGGGGAAGCAGGCTGGCCCGATTTCAGATAGAACGTGAACGACAACCGCGACGCCGTCCTGGCCGTGTCGAAGCCTGTCAGCGTGACCTGAGCGTTGGCCGAGGCCACGGCCGCCCGCGCCTGCGTCAGCACCACCGGCGCAGCCGCAATGCGGATGATCTCCTCAGCTGACCTGGAGCCGATGGCGATCCGCACGCGGATGGTTCCCGCGGTGGAGCCGGTCTGCAGCGTCAGTTCGCCGGATTCCGAGGCGCCCTCCGCAAACGGCACCGGCTGGCTCCGGGCGGAAATCGGGAGAAGCATCACGGCGGTGTCGTCGGGCAGACCGGAATCGGGGGTAAACGTAACGGTCAGCGCACCGGTGACCGCCGCGCGCGCTGCTTCGGAAAGCTTCACCCTGAATCTCACCTGTTTCGTTGGCCCGGGTGTCTCCAGCCAGACAAACGAGGGGGTTGGGGTGGGAAAGTCGTCGACCTGCACCTCGAGCGGAAACAGCCGCTCTTCGACACGCAGGGTGCCTGACGCCAGCCCGATGCGATCCGACTGGAACCTGAGCTCAAACATCGAGGGATCTGACGTCGGCATCAGCTGGAAGCCGTCGCCGGTCACCGACGCCGGCGCGGCGGGAGTGATCCGGATGCGGCGCGACAGGACGGCGCGCCGCTCGACGGATCCAAGGCTGACCTTCTCCCCTGCCTTCAGCCAGAGCCATCCGGAAGAGGTCTCAAGCTCCACGCTGGAGGCGGCGACACTGGATGCGCGCAGCGTCACCTTCAGATCGTTCACATGGAGCGTCCTCGAGTACTCTCCGGGGGCGCTGGGGGCGAAGCGGACGGAGAAGTCCGCGAATTCCCCAGGAGCGACGGTTCGGGGCGGAAAGAACTGGTCGAATGTGGAGAAAGGCCCCGGATCAATGGACAACCTTGTAATTACGACTGCTATCGTATTTCGATTTCTGATCCGGAACCTGGCGGTGGAGGATTCCCCTGGCGCAGCGGAGGGCATGGTGAAAGTGTCGCCCACGGGCACTTCTGCGTTGCCATCCCGGAAAAACAACTGAAAGGCAGGCACTTCGGCCAGGGGCACCCATGTTGAAGAGCCATCCTCGCCGATGGCCAGAATGCGCCCGTCCTCGCGCCACGCCCGCAAACCGGGGCCTATCTGCTCAGGTTCCGCATCAGGCGTGGCGTCCATTTCGGCTAACTGTAGTACACGGAGATCAGAATCGAATCGCGCCCATTGGGATGTGGAAGGGAAGTAGAACCAGATGGCGTCATCCGCGGGCATCCTTCTGGCCCTTGCCGGACCCTCGGGCGCGGATTCGCTGCGGCAGCCCGAGTCCGGGAAGCACAGGAACAGGTGGTGGTCGGTCTTATACCACAAAAGTCGTCCGTCAAAGCCGGCGCTGTGGACGCCTTCCGGGATCACCACCGGTGTCTCCCATGCACCGGGCGCTCCAACCAGCGCCCGCAACGCCCCCCGCCCATCGGCGAAGTAACCCTGAACCGGCCGTTCCTGGCCCAGAGCCGCCGCGGCGAGGAAAACGGAGATCAGCCAAGAAAGGGCAATCGTTCTGTTCTTCATGGCTTTCCAATCGTGATGGTGGGTGTTCCGATGCTCGGGGTGACAACCACAGCGGCAGGCGGAGAGTAGGGCGACGGGCTGCTCTTACCGCCTGCAAAGGCGATACCGGCTGCAGCTCCGGCTCCGGCAGCAAGGAGGAAGACCCACTTCTTCGAGCCGGAGGGCGCCTTGAATGAGGGATTGGAGCGGTCGGCGCGGCCAGGCAGGGCGGTGGCGGAGATCTCGATGGGGATGGCCGTTTCAGCCCGCAGAGTGCCGGACACGGCGGCAACGAGCATCTCCAGCCGGCCGGGTTCTGCACCCCACCGGATTCCGTAGACGGAAGCCTCGCCCCGGGGACCGGAGACCGTGGATTCCGTCCGGAGACCGCTGGCGAAGGCGCCGGAGGGGCCCTGCGCTGGCAGCCGGAAGTGGACGGTCGCCCCCTGAATCGGGCGGCCGGAAGCGTCCTTCACCACGACCACAAACCGGCGGGAAGAAAAGGACTGTGCGGGCACGACGGCCCCCGCCCCCTCCGCGACTTCGATGCGGAGGGCGTCCTGGCCGGATGCGGCGAGGCACATGGAGAGAAGGAGCGCGCTGACAGCGCGCCCGCGCGCTAGTGGAACACGCATGGGGAGACACCTGCCTCTCATGCGGCGGGTGCCTAGTGCTGGATCAGGACCACAGTGATGTTGTCCGGACCGCCGGCAGCCCTGGCCGCTTCAATCAATAAGTGGGCGCGGTGCTCCAAAGATATCGGATGAAGTAGCGTCTCGCGGATTTCTTCTTCTGGAACGACGCCGTGGAGGCCGTCGCTCGAAAGAAGAACGAGGCTGCCGGGCGGAACCTCTACGGGGAAAACCTGAACCCGGACGTCAGGACCGACGCCGAGAGCCATGGTCAGCACGTGGCGCATGGGATGGACGCGCAGGTTTTCCTCGCTGATTCCGAGCGGACGGCCGACTTCGTTGACCCACGACTGGTCTTGGGTGAGCTGCTCCAGAGTCTCACCCTGCAGCAGCCACGCACGGCTGTCGCCGACGTTGGCGACGATGCAATCGCCTCCGGTCTCGAGCAGGCAGACCAGGGTAGTGCCCATGCCTTTCCGGCGCGGGTCGTTGTTGGCGGCATCGAGGATCCGCTGGTTGGCGTGTTCAATGGCGCGAACCAGCGTGTCGGCGTCCCGGATGGAGGTGGACTTCAGGAAAGACTGGACGCTCTGGACGGCGATCTGGGAAGCGACCTCGCCGGCTTCCGCCCCGCCCATGCCATCGGCCACAACATAGAGGCCGAGTTCAGGATCGACGAGGAAGGAGTCCTCGTTGTTGGTCCTGACGCAGCCCAGATCGCTCAGTCCGAAAGATGAAAGCACGCTTCCCTGCGATTATAGACGCAAACTGAACCGGCTGCCACGCGGAAGAGCGGGGATTTCAGCCGTTCATCCAGAATACGGATTCTGGATAGGGATTCTGCCGGGTGCCGGGCAGGGGGATTGAAGACGGGGGACGGCGGGGCGGGGAATGGAGGGTGGGGGGTACGCCGTCCCCCATGGGGCGAAAGACCTTGGTGCGGTCGAGAGGACTTGAACCTCCACGGGATTGCTCCCGCTAGCACCTCAAGCTAGTGCGTCTGCCAATTCCGCCACGACCGCAGAACCATCCACTATTATACGCGAGAGCTACTTCTTCGCGGGAGCAGGAGCAGGGGGCTGCGCAGGCTGGCCGGGGGCGGGCGTCTGTCCCGGGATGGCCGGCTTGGCGGTGTCCTTCTTTTCCGGAGCCGGCTGGGTAGCCGGAGCCCGGTCGAGCACCGAGCCGGTGACGTGGCCTTCCCGCGTGTGCAGGATCGCCAGCGACAGCGAAGTCACCATGAACAGCGCGGCGCTGATCGTCGTCGCCTTGGAAAGAATCGTGGCGGCCCCGCGCGGACCGAAGGCGGTCTGGGAGCCCATGCCGCCGAAGGCGCCGGCAAGGTCGGCCGCTTTGCCGCTCTGCAGCAGCACCACGATGATCAGAAACAGACAGACGAGCACGTGGATGATCGTGAACAGGATAATCATGGGGACTCCCCGGAAGTGACGCAGCGCCGCCGGGCGCCGCGCAGCTCAAACTTTCAGTATAGCGTGGCGGGAGGGACAAAAAAATGGAGCCCGCGGCCCCGCGGCCGCGGGCTCCATTTCCGGCATTCCGGCGATCAGAACACGAACCTTGCGCCGAGCTGCGCCCGCCGGGCGTTGGTGCCGTCCGGGAATCCCTGGCTGGCGGAGCCGCCGCCGTAGGGCACCGGCCGGATGATGGTTCCCGTGGACTGGAACGCCTCGGTGAACACGCTCGTGTTGTAGACGTTGTTGAACACGTTGAACGCCTCGAAGAACACCATCGCCGACTTGCCTTCGCCGACGCGGAAGTTCTTCGACAGGCGGGCGTCGAGCCTCGACATGGAGTCGATGGGCAGGGACGTGCGCGCCCAGAACGGCACGCGGAAGTCGCCGCCGAACCCGTTCAGCGTATTGTTGAACGCCGCGCCGCTGAAGGGCAGGCTGACGACGCGCAGGGTCGGCGTCGCGTAGCGCGCGCTGGCGATGGTCGCGATCATGGAGAGGTTCCAGCCGTTGACCAGCGCGTCGGCGGCGCGGTTCGACATCTGGATCCGCGGGGGAGCGATGACGCCGCTGAGAACGAGGCGGTGCCGCTGGTCGAGCTGGCTGGTGCCCTTCTGCTCGGCGTAGTTGCCGTTGGACAGCGTGCGGAGCGAGTCGGTGGCGATGAACAGGTTGTTGTTGGCGGCGCCCTGGTTCAGGTCGCGCGCGTGAGACCACGTGTAGGACAGGTTGCCCTGCATCCACCTGCCCGCGCGGCGGCGCAGCTGCACCACGAGGCCGTCGTACCACAGGCGGCCGCCGTTTTCGAGCTGGTTGATCCGCTGGTAGCGGGGATCGATGCGGTTGGCGGCCAGATACACGGGCGTCGAGTACGTTCCAACGTTCTGGCCGTTGACGTCCTGGATCGTGTAGGTAACCGTCTGCGCCGTGGGGCCGATGTTCAGGTCGCGGGCCATGAAGAACTTGACGCCGCGGCTGGCGATGTAGGAGACCGTGATGCCCATCGTGCGGGTGATCTCGCGTTCGATGCCGAAATCCCACATCTGCGTGTAGGGCGTGGCCAGGTCCGGCGCGGCGAAGCCCATGCTCGAGGTGCCCGCCGGCAGGCCGCTGCCGTCGCCAGGGAGGAAGTTCGGGAACACGGGGCCGGCGGCGAGCTGCGCGGCGTTGTTGTTCTGCAACGTGATGGCCCGCTGCTCGATGCCGTTGCCCTGCAGAAGGTTGCCGAGCAGCGCGCCAGGCATGCGGGCGTAGAAGATGCCGTAGCTGCCGCGCATCACGGTCCTGGCCTGCTTGTCCAGCGAGTAGGCGAAGCCCACGCGCGGCGCGAAGTTCTTCTTCGGCTGCCGGATGCGGCCCGTCTGCGGATAGTCCTGGTTGATCACGTCGGGCTGGTAGAACTGCGCGTACTCGTAGCGCACGCCGTAGTTCAGCGTCAGCCGGCCGTTCACCTTGAATTGGTCCTGCGCGAAGAAGTTCCAGTCGCGGATGAAGAAGTCAATCTTCGGCCGCCCGAAGGTCTGCTGGTAGCGCTGCCAGCGCTTGCCGCCGTCGAGGTTGGTGAGGTCGCGGGCGAAGTCGGTGAACGTGGCGTACGTGTATGTGCCGCGCCCGTTGTTCAACAGATCGACCACGTCCCTGGTGTGCGAGAAGTCGATGCCGAACTTGGCATTGTGGCGGCCCTTGAGCCACGTGAGGTTGTTGGTGAACTGATAGCGGTCCTCGGTGGGCTGCACGCGCGGCAGGAACGTGGCCACGCCCAGGTTCGACTGGCCCTGCACCGAAAGCTGGCCCAGCAGGCCATTGGGCGGGGCGAGCTGCGGGTTGACGGCGTCATAGAGCCGGTCCTTCATGTAGCCGAAGCGCGCCTCATTCACCAGAGTGGGCGTCAGCAGCCACGTGTGGGACAGCCGCGCGAAGCGGGTGCGGACGCTTGAGTCGCCGTTGTTGCCCACGCCGGCGCCGGTGTTCAGCGTAGCCTGGGTCTGGATGCCGTTCGGCGAGAACCAGTTCATGACGTTGCCGCTCAGGGCGAGCGAATGGCGCTCGCTGGGGCGCCAGTCCAGCTTGCCGAACACGGCGTTCTGGTCGGCGTTGCGTTCCACCTGGCCGAAGAACCGTTTGAAGTAGTCGATGGCGTTCTGGCACTGCTGCGGAGTGGCCGGAGCGCCGCAGGTGCCGATGAACTGGCCCGTGGCGGTGAACAGCTGCGGGTTGGTCACCGAGCTGGCCAGCGGGAAGTAACGGCGCGTGATTTCGCCGTTGAAAAAGTAGAACAGCCGGTCCTTCTGGATCGGGCCGCCAATGGAGCCGCCCGCCTGGTTGCGGCGCTCGGGCGGGTTGAAGGTGGCGTAGCGGTCGCGGGCGTTGAAGTCCTGGTTGCGGAAGAACCAGAAGCCCGTGCCGTGAATGTCGTTGGTGCCGCTCTTGGTGACGGTGTTGATGACGCCGCCCACGGCGCGGCCGAACTCGGCGGCGAAGCCCGAGCTCTGCACCTGGAACTCCTGCACCGCGTCCTGGCTCATGTTGGAGCTGATGCGCGTGCGGCCGGCGTTCTCGTTGTAGTACCCCTGCGTCGTGTCGTTGCCGTCAGTGAGGAA
>Ga0101944_10002288_pt1 | contig 31898 bp, 22 predicted proteins | sample DewCreD2012metaG_FD_75245 | JGI IMG/M metagenome (GOLD analysis project Ga0101944, IMG submission 75245) | Hot spring sediment bacterial and archeal communities from British Columbia, Canada, to study Microbial Dark Matter (Phase II) - Dewar... ... | reverse complement strand
CCACCGACCGCACGCCCTGCTCCTCGGCCAGCAGTTTGCCGCCGGTGTAAGTGCCATTGCCGCCGATGAGGACCAGGGCGTCGATCTGCTCCTCGCGCAGGATGGCGGCGGCCCGGGCGCGGCCCTCGGGCTTGAACATCTCGGCGCACCGGTCGGACTTCAGAATCGTCCCGCCGCGCGAGACGATGCCGCTGACCGAGCGGGCGACCATGGGAACCATGTCGCGGTCGAAGATGCCCTGATACCCGCGCATGATGCCCATGACTTCCCAGTCAAAACCGCGCGCGGCGCGCACGACGGCGCGGACCGCCGCGTTCATTCCCGGCGCGTCGCCCCCGCTCGTCAGAACCCCAATCTTTTTGATGGCCATGGTTGAGTGAACGTAACCGTTCATGATTCCGCCTCCTGCGCGCCAAAGGCCTTAAGATAATGACCGCTGTGCGGGCGAATCACTTGCCAAGCCCATAAATGGACCATTGGGGCAACGAAACGCAAGCGAGAATTCGGTCCAACGAGCGCTGGGAAGCGGCGTCGCCAAAAGCCGGGCGGGCTTCGCGCCGGAGGAACGCCTGACAGGCCGCGTCTGGAGCCGGCGCCTCGAAACAGGGGGGCGACATTGCGACGGCGCCATGGCCACCACCGCGTTATCGCACGGCCATGGGATGGTCGTCGCGAACCAAGTCCAAGGCCGCGGCCGCCGCGTTCGCGCGAACCTGTTCGGGGCTCTTGCATCCCGGAATGACCGCCGTCACGGCCGGATGTTGCAGGCCCCACGCCAGCGCCCAGGTCGCCATGTCCACGCCCGGCGGGACTTCGGTCCGCGCGATGTCCTCGACCGCGCGGAGTTTGGCGTCCACGTCGGCCGCGTCCATCGTCTTGCGGAAATCGTTTCCCGTGAAACGCGTCCCGGGCCGGTATTTGCCCGACAGGAATCCGCTGGCCAGCGGCACGCGCGCCAGCACGCCCAGATTCTGTCGCTGGCACGAGGGGAAGACGTTGTGTTCGGGGTCGCGGTCGAGGCGGTTGTAGATCACCTGGATGACGCGGGCCCCGACGCGCGTGGCCTGATCGACCTGCGACGGGCCGTCCTTCTTGTTGATCGAAATGCCCAGCGCCCGGACCTTTCCGGCCTCGACCTGCCGGTTCAACATCGCCCACAGTTCGTCGTTGTCAAAGACGGCGTTGTTTCCTGAATGGAACTGGAGCAGATCGACGTGGTCGGTCCGCAACGCGCGCAGCGATTCGTCGAGGGACTGAAGGACCTCGGCGGCCGTCCAGTGTTCGGTCCGGTTCATGAAGGCGTGAAACCGATGCCCGAACTTGGTCGCCACGATCCAGTGGTCGCGCTCGCGCGCCAGGCGGGCGCCGCACAGCCGTTCGGACAGGTGGTCGCCGTAGCATTCGGCCGTATCGAGCAGATTGATGCCGCACTCGCGCGCGGCGCCCAGGACGGCGTCCACCTCGGCCTCGGTGTAGTCGTGACCCCATTCGCCGCCGAACTGCCAGGCGCCGACGCCCACCACCGACACTCTCATTCCCGTGCTGCCCAAAATGCGATATTTCATTCCCGGTCTCCTTTGCGCCGGACGCGACACGGCGCGCAATCTTTCCTCACAGCGCGTCGGCCGCGCAGGTCTTCCACCGTTTGCGGCCGAAGTAGCGCGACAGCCAGAACCCCAGCTCGGTCTTCATGAGCACGACCAGCGCCTTGTTCACCAATCCCGGAATACACACGGTCCGTCCGCGGTCGAAAGCCCGTAATGACTTTTTAACCACGACGTCGGCATCCATCCACATCCACTTCGGGATCATGTCGCGGCGAAAGTTTCGGAACTCGGACGTGTCATGAAACTCCGTATGAGTGAAGCCGGGACACAGCGCCTGGACGACGACGCCCGTGCCGCGCAATTCCTCGGCCACGGCGCGCGAGAACGCCACCAGCCACGCCTTGGTCGAGCAATACATCGCGCCCGTCGGCATGATCGAGAATCCGGCCACTGAGGCGACATTGATGACGCCGCCGCGACGACGCGCAACCATCGCCGACAGCGCGGCGCGCGTCAGCCGGGCCGTGGCGACCACGTGCAACTGGATCATGGCCAGCTGTTTGGAAACGTCGATCTGATAATAGAATCCGCCGGCGCCGAAACCCGCATTGTTGATCAGCAGCGACAGGTCCGGCGTGGCGCGGATTTTTCCCTCAACGCATGAAATCCCTGCGGGATCGACAAGATCGGCCGTCAGCGCCTGGACGTGGATATCCCGGCCGGCGGTCAGCGTCCCGGCCAGCGCGCGCAGGCGGTCTTCGCGCCGGGCCACGAGGATCAAGTTGTATCCCTTTTCCGCCAGCGCCCGGGCGAAAACCGCGCCGATGCCACTCGAAGCTCCGGTGATCAAGGCGGTTCCAGGCTTTGCGTCGTTGTTCATGGGATGCCCCTTTGGATTGGGCGGCGATTGCGCGAGACGGCAGACGTCGCGGGAACGCGGCCGGCCTGCGATCTGAAGTCTGCGCGATTGCGGCCGTGCAGCCCTGCGTTCGCCGCGCCGGTTGGCCGCGTGGCCGGCGTTCCATCGGTTTCATTTCGGGCGCGCGCGGCAGCCGCGCCAGCATCCCCCCAGCGTTGACGCCAGATACACCGCGCCGGCGAACACGATGATGACCGGCCCGGTCGGCAGGTCCGTCTGGTAGCTGACGGCCAGTCCTCCGGCGGTGAAGACCGCGCAGAAAATCACCGACAGCGCCATCATCTGCCACAACTGCCGCGCGAAGCGCCCGGCAACGGCGGCCGGAAGCGTCAACAACGCGATAACCATCACAATGCCGACGACATTGACCAGCAGGACGACCGTCAGCGCCGTCAGCGTCAGCAAGAGCAGATAATACAGTTCGACGCGCAAGCCGCGCAAGCGCGCGAACTCCTCATCGAAACACACCGCCATCAGCGGATGGTAGAACACGACGCCCAACCCCACGGCCAGCGCGTCCAGCCCCAGGACGATCCACAGGTCCCCGCGTCCAATCAGCAGAATGTTGCCGAACAGATAGCTCATCGGATCGACATAGCCGGGCGTGCGCGCCAGAAACAGCAGGCCCACCGCCATGCCGATGGCCCACAGCGCGCCGATGACGGTGTCTTCGCGCTGGCGCGCCCGCAGGCTGACCCATCCGATGATCAACGCCGAGACCACGGCGGCCAGCACCGCGCCCAGCAGCGGATGGAACCAGGCGATGCCGGCGGCCTTCTGCAGATACAGCGCCACGCCAATCCCTCCCAGGCAGCAATGGGAGATGGCGCCGGCGATGTAGGAAATGCGCCGGGCGACCACATAGGTTCCGACAATGCCGAAGGCGACGCTGGCCAGCAGGCCGGCCCCCAGGGCGCATCGCAAAAACGAGGCTCCGGGATCGCGCAGGGCCGTTATGAAGTCAAGCATTGATCCGGTGTCCCTGGTCCGAGCAGATGTGGTCGTGGCGGATCATGCGCAGATCGCCGCCATAGATGTCCCGGATGATTTCGCCGGTGATCTCGCTGGTCGGATGGGCGACGAGGCGCCGGTTGACGCAGACGACGCGCTGGAAGAAGCGCGCGACGAAGCCCAGGTCATGGGTGACCATGACGATGGCCATGCGCGAGTTGAGTTGGGCGAGCGTCTCGAACAGCCGTTCCTCGGCGGCGACGTCCACGTTCGCCGTCGGCTCATCCAGCAGCAGCAGGTGGGGATCGCAGGCCAGGGCGCGCGCGATCAGCACGCGCTGGCGCTGTCCGCCGGACAGGTCGGTCAGCGCGCGCGCCCCGAAGCCCGAAAGGCCGACCTCTTCGAGGGCGCGGCCGGCCGCGTTTTGATCGGCCGCGGAATAACGCCCGCCCCAGCGGGCGCCGCCGAGCCGGCCCATCAACACGACGTCCTGAACCGTGACGGGGAATTGGGGATCGAAACTGGAGTATTGGGGCAGGTAGCCGATCCGCGCGCGGGCGCGTTCGGGAGGCAGGCCGAAAACGCGGACCGATCCGTGGACGGGTTTCAGCAACCCCAGGACCAGTTTCAGCAGAGTTGTCTTGCCCCCTCCGTTGGGTCCAACGACGCAAACCGATTCGCGTCCGCCGATGGACAGCGTGGCGTCTTCCAGCGCGGGAGCGCCGTTGTAGGCAAACGTGACGTTTTGAAGTTCGATGGCAGGCGTTTCGGCCATGGCGCGATCGCTTTCCGGCGCGCGAGCGGACCATAGCCTGCAAGGGCGCCCGGTGTCCGCACGCAAGCCCCCGCGGTGGACCGCCGGGCCTGCCGGCGCTATTTGCGGGGTTGAGTGGAATCGCGCCGTCCGCTCGGACGGGCATCACTCAGGATCGGCGCTTCCATGAAGCCCGATCGCGGCGGCGTATCATTCGTGGGATTGTTCAGCAGGTCAGGGGCATACATCCATCCGCCGGTGAAGCCGTTGTCGACGTCGCTGCCGTTTCCGGGAGCGCTCATGGGATCGGTTGGATACTCATCCCCCCGCAGCCGGTCCACCTTGACCAGGTCGCCCTGCAGATCGTGGTCTTGGGCCAGGATTTCGCCGGTCGCCACGTCAATCATCGAGGCCGTCCAGTCATTGAGAACGCGGTTGCGGCGAATCTTGCCGGCGAAAACCGTTTCATCAATGGGCGCGGAGACATAGGGCAGGCCGTTCTGATAGGTTCCGTCGGGCGTCGGCCTCCATTGATCGACCGATACGAACGAAACGCCGGTGTCGTGGTTTTCAAACAGGATCGCAATGATCGGGGCTGTCGCCGAGGTGACCTTGCTGGAGCGGCCGGCCCAGACCTCGAAGCTGAACTCAAACGTCTCGTAGAACCGGTCGTTGTCGCCATCGGTTCCGCCGACGAAATCCACAATCGACACGGCAAGCCAGAAATCCTTGGAACTGCCGGCGCTGGCCTGCGCGGCCAGCGCGCCCACCGAGCCGGCGGGAGCGGACGCAAGTCTCGCGGCATTGGCCCTCCGCAAGGAGTAGGCGCCGTCGCGCCCGGCGGCCAGCGCTCCGGTCGCCCAAAACGCCAGACCCATACACAGGGCGGCAAACGTTGCGATGGACAGCAAAGAGGACCGGCGCTGCGGCCAAGGTGATCCGTTCATGGGGAACTCCTTTTTTTGCGGCAATAGGGCGAAACCCCAGCCGGCAAGCCGGGCTATGAACGACCCGCCCGCCGCGTTTCATCCAGGCAGTGAAGATTTTACCTGCGACCGAAGGGGCGCGGTCAACTGATTTTTATGCGAAATATTCCTCGACCATCTTCTGGATGTCGGCAACGCTGGGCGGTTCATCGTGCTTGCCGGTGGCCAGATAGCGGCCGCAGTATTCGCCCTTGCGGTAGGGGATGATGAACGGCGTGACGAAGCCTGAGTTGCGGACCCCGCCGCAGTGCCCTTCGAAAACCACGGGGATGAACTTCATCTTGGGCTTGTCGGTGAAGACGACGCCGAACTGAATCTCGGGATGGGCGGCGGTGTAGTCGGTAAACACTTCCTGGAATTCGGCGCGGCAACGGCGGCACACCCGCGTCGAGGTGATCAGCAACACGCGTTCGGGATACGACGGCTTCTCCTCGCCGGGAATGCGGATGAAGTCCTGCAGGTTGTCGTCATGGATTTCGATCATGTTGGGGCGTATGCGGAACAGATTGAAGAACTTGCCCTCCAGCGACACGCGTTCGAGGTAGATCGTGACGATCTTCTCGATGGCGTCAAGAGCCTCGGCCACCGACGCGCATTCCTTCCAAACCTTGAGCGTGCTGTCGGTCGGCGTCGTGTTCTCGATAATCTCGTGCTCGTATTTGGCCTTGCGATAGGCGCCGCGCATCTGCTTGGTCAGCCGCATCAGGTTGAGCGGATAGCGCGTATCGACGAGAATACCGCTTTGTTCGGCGCCGGCGCGCGAGCCCAGATGGGCGATGAGTTTGTCCGAATCGCCCACGTAGTCGATCGTGAAATAGTCAAAGTTGGGGGCGACGCTGGACTCGATGATGCCGCGGGCGCCCCGGCAGAAGCCGCCTTGGGGATCGGGATGGCCGGCGGCGTCACAGCGTTCGGAATAGGTCACGCAGCCCTCATAGAGCAGGTAGGGATTGAACTCGCTGCGATGCTCGGCATTGAGCATCTTTTGATGTTCCAGGCCCTTGACAATCATGTCCGAGACATATTGGGCCGTCTGCGCCAGCAGGGCGCCCTGGGCCGCATTGAGGGGCTTGAGGTCGGCGCCGTCTTCACGGGCCTTAAGGGTGGGGGTGGCGCAGCCGCAACCGCAGCCGCAGACAGGTTGGGAGGACATAAGAAAAAGCTCCTGCGAGTCGATCGAGGGCCAGGGCCAGAGCCGTTGCGTTGCGTTGCCGCAACGGTTCCGGCGCGTGCGCCGGACCGACGAGTTGGCGTGATTTGCTAAAGGAGAAAACAGTTAAGCGGCCGGTCCCGGCCGCGTCAAGCCCATTTTCCCCCCCTGAACTTCTCAAAGTCAGATCGTCTCACCACGACGGCACAACCCAAAGATGTTTGGTTCTTCAGAAACATTTGTGCAGCAGCCCGTTGATCAAGTCACAGAAGCGTCTTCCAACTGCGGCAAAGACTTTGGTGGAACAATCGAAGTGTTCGACCGATCGTCGCGAAGCGCTTTGGAGTGTGGAGGCTTGCCTCCGCTATGGAGGGCTTGGCCGCGAGGTCAAAAGCGGAGGCAAGCCTTCACACTCCAAAGCTCAAGGCCGACTTGGTCCTGGTGGCGACGGGGTTAAAGCGGAGGCAAGCCTTCACACTCCAAAGCTCGAGGCCGACCTGGTCCTGGCGGCGACGGGGTTTAAAAGCGGAGGCAAGCCTCCACACTCCAAAGCGCTTCGCGCAGATACGACCGTTGATCCCTCAAATGGCTATCAACGGCCGGGAGGAGCAATCGTTTCTGTCGTTCCAAAGGCTCCCGGCCTTTGGCACAAAAGGTTGTGATGAGAGCCAGTTGCAAAATGAAGGGAGCGGGGGCGTCTCGCCCCCGGTTTGATGGTTTTATTTCTTGATTTCCGGGGGCGAGACGCCCCCGCTCCCTTCCGCTCCACATTTTGCAACTGGCTCTGATACAAAGATTTAAGCCATCATTGTCGAAGTGGACAAACGCGACTATGGAAAGATCTTGCATTGTCCCGATTCCGCGCCGAATAGGGTTGACGGGGAGGCCCCCGCGGATTCATAGTGGCCATGCGTTTATGCAAAACGCTTAAATGCGGGCTTTCAGCGCGGCCGCGTTGGGGCCGTTGTGGTTCTGGCGCGGCGCAGGCGCTCCGGGGAAGGAAGGCCGGTTCTGTCGGGATTTTGAAGTTTCCAGAAATGCGATACGGCTTTCTGACAGGCCGTTGATCGCTTTTGGGAAGTTCCAAATTCCGAACGAATCTCCTTCCTCCCCGCCGCTTGACGCCCTTCGCGTGAACCGGATTGCCAGTCCGGAGCGGACTGGAAATGGGCCGCAGTCATGGGCGCGTGAGCCGGGAAGTTTTATTTTCCCGGTCATCGCCTTGATGCGCGGGCCATTCGGGTTTCTCCGGCCGGCGCCACACGCCAGGGACAACCCCCGCGCAAGCCCTCAAGCGTCCAATCCCAAGGAGGGATTTATCATGGATCGCAACACACGCACGGCGCCGTATGGCGCGCAGGAACTGGTCTTCGAGTGGGGCCATATCGCCAGGCAGGCCGAAATGGCGATCACCACTCGCGTCGGCGGAACGGTCATGTTCACCGCCATCAACGTCTCATCCGCGCCCATCGACGCGGACTTCGTTCCGCTTTATGTGGATTATCGCGAGAACTTCTACGCCGGCGGACGGATTCCCGGCGGATTTTTCAAGCGAGAAGGCCGGCCCAATCTGGTCGAGACCCTGCGCGCCCGCCTCATCGACCGCCCCATCCGCCCCCTGCTGCCCGACAACTACCGGCGCGACCTCCAGATTTTCAGCCATATGTGGTCATTTGACGGGGAGAATCCGGCCGAAACCGCGGCCATCTGCGGCGCCTCGATGGCCCTGATGCTGTCGTCGGTCCCGCTGCTCAAGCCCATTGCGGCGGTTCGGGTCGGCCGCGACGCGCAGGGGGCTTTCATTCTGAATCCCACGCTCGAACAGATGAAGGCAAGCCCGCTGGACCTGGTCGTGGCGGGCGCCGAGGACGGCATCCTCATGGTCGAGGCCGGCGCCGAGGAGATCAGCGAGGAGGACACCATCAAGGCGCTGGACTTTGCCCACGAGGCGATCAAGAAGATTTGCGCGGTTCAAAAGGAGGTCGCCGCCGAGCTGGGACGGCCCAAGCAGACCGATCCCGAGCCCGAGCGCCCGGAGGAGTTGATCGCGAAGATCAAGTCGCTGGCGGCCAAAAAGATGCCCGACATCAACCGCGTCACCGAAAAGATCGCGCGTCACAAAGCCGTCGCGGCGTTGGAAGCCGAGATCGCCGGCGCCTTGGCCGCCGATCTCGAAGCCGCCGGACAGGACGCGAAGTTCGTCGCGTCGATCGTGCACGAGGTCGAGAATGACCAGGTGCGTGAGGACATTCTAGCCAAGGGCTGGCGCCCGGACGGCCGCAAGTTCGACCAGGTCCGCCCCATCGAGTGCTCGGTGGGCTTTCTGCCGCGCACGCACGGCTCGGCCCTGTTCACGCGCGGCCAGACCCAGTCGCTGGGCGTTCTGACGCTGGCCTCGCGCGAGGACCTCCAGCTGATGGACGAGGTTTATGGCAAGTGGGACAAGCGGTTCTACCTGCACTACAACTTCCCGCCCTACTCGGTCGGCGAGGTGCGGCCGATGCGCGGGCCGGGACGGCGCGAACTGGGCCATGGCGCCCTGGCTGAGCGCGCCCTGGCGCCGATGATCCCGGCCGAGGACAAGTTCCCCTATGTCATCCGCCTGGTCTCGGAAATCCTCGAGTCCAACGGCTCGTCCTCGATGGCCTCGGTCTGCTCGGGCTGTCTGGCGCTGATGGACGGCGGCGTCCCCATCCGCAAGCCGGTGGCCGGCGTGGCGATGGGTCTGATTGGCGACGGCAAGCGCTACGCCGTCCTGACCGACATTCAGGGCGCCGAAGACCACATGGGCGACATGGACTTCAAGGTCGCCGGCACGCGCGACGGCATCACGGCGCTGCAAATGGACATCAAGATCGCCGGCATTTCGTCGCAGATCATGGCCGAGGCGCTGGCGCAGGCCAAGAAGGGCCGGGAGTTTATTCTGGACAAGATGCTCGAGACGCTGCCGGAATCGCGGACCGATCTGTCGCCGTTCGCGCCGCGCATGTTCACGCTGCAAATCCCCAAAGAGAAGATTCGCGACGTTATCGGCACCGGCGGCAAGGTCATTCGCGGCATCGTCGAGGAGACCGGCGCGAAGATCGACGTCGAGGACGACGGCACGATCTATGTCAGCGCCGTGGACTCGAAGGCCGCCGAACAGGCCATCGCCATCATCCGCACGCTCACGGCCGAGGCCGAGATTGGCAAGGTCTATACCGGCAAGGTCGTGCGCATCATGGAATTCGGCGCCTTCATCGAAATCCTGCCCGGCAAGGACGGCCTGTGTCACATCAGCGAGTTGGACTTCCACCGCGTCGGCCAGGTCGAGGACATCTGCCGCGAAGGCGACGAGATGGTCGTCAAGTGCATCGACATCGATGACTCGGGGCGTATCCGCCTGTCGCGCAAGGAAGCCCTGATCGAGATGGGCGTCACCCCTCCGCCGCGGCCCGAGGGCGAACTGGAGCGCGGCGACCGCGAAGGCGGCCGCGGTGGCGATCGGTTCGAACGGCGCGACCGCAACGACCGCGAAGGCGGACGCGGAGGCGACCGTGGACCGCGCCGTGGCGGCTTTGGCGGCGGCGGCCGCGGCGGAGATCGCGGACCACGCCGCGGTGGCAATCGCCCCGGCGGCGGCGAGCGCTGATCACACCCCATGGCCATGAAGCCGGCGCCAGAATCCTGGCGCCGGCTTCAAAGCAATTGCGACAGCAACGTCAAGACCAAAATCTGATATATCGTATTTTGGTCGCGACCAAAAGTCGATAGGTCTCGTTTTGGTCAATCGCCTGCCGAAGAAATGGGATTGACGGGGCGGACGCCCCGAACTATCGAAGCGGGGGCGGCCGGGAACCGGGCGCCGATACAAATGGCCAGGGAGGTCCTGCGACGATGACGATCAAGGCCCGCTATATCGAATTCAGCGAAAAGGGGAAAGTGGCGGTTTCGTCCGAAGACGTGTCCACCGAGGGGCTCAAGCCCTGGGAGGTGGTGGTGCGCAATGAATCGTCTCTGGTCAGCGCGGGGACCGAGTTGTCGCGTCTTCATGACGTTCTGGGCAACGGCAAGTATCCGATGCGCACTGGCTACGCTTCGGTCGGCCGCGTCGTCGCAAAGGGATCGGCGGTCGAGGACTTCAAAGAGGGCGACCGTGTTTTCTATGCCGGCAAACACGCTTCGGCGCAGCGCTTCACGCACGGCCAGAACCATCAATGGGGCCGCCTGTATCCGGTTCCCGAGGCCATCGCGGTCGAAGACGCCCCCTTTGTGTGTCTCGCCGAGATCGCCATGACCGCGCCGTGCATCACGCCGCTGGACCTGGGCGACACGGTCGCCGTGTTTGGACTGGGCCTGGTGGGCAATCTGGCGGCGCAGCTGTATCAGATCATGGGCGCGCGCGTCATCGGCCTGGATCCGGTCAAAAAGCGCTGCGAACTGGCGCGCGCCGTTGGGTTGCCGGTGGTCGTGGACGCGCCGCCGGACCGTCAGATTCAGGCCGTCAAGGACCTGACCGGCGGACGCGGCGCCGAAGTGACGGTGGACGCCGTGGGCCATTCCGGCGTGATCGCCAATTGCGTCGAAGCGACCGCTCTCTACGGCCAGGTCGCTCTGCTGGGAACGCCGCGCGCTCCGCACCCGGGAGACCTGACGACGCTTCTGGGCAAGATTCACACGAATGGACTGGTCGTCCGCGGCGCGCACATGTGGCGCTTTCCGGCGGCTGAACTGCGTGAGGCCAAGCAAACCGTGCCCTGGGGCTATCGCGTCATGTTCAGCTTCATGGAATCTGGCCGGCTGAACATCGCTCCCCTGCGCAGCCACTTTGTCCGTCCCGACGAGGCCCCGCGCATGTATGACGGCCTGAAAAACGACCTCGAAAACTTCTGGGGCGTGGTCTTCGACTGGCGTTAGAGGCGCGCTGGTAACGGCGCGATGGCCTGAGCGCTGTGATCGGAAGCGAGGCGCGCGCCGCCGAATCCAAACTGCCGGATTCAGGGTGAATGCCAGGAGTCGTTTGGGGATCACGGGTCGTCTGCGGTGGGATTTTTCGCTTGAACTGCGAGGGGCGTCTCGTCCATTTGTCCGCCCCTTGAACGGCGCAAGCGCGCGCGGACGCCCGAAGGCCCGGCCATGAGACCGCGCGCGGCGCCGCCGTTCCGGGACACCGGCCCTCATGGACGCATCCACGGTCTCCACGCCCGGCGAGGTTCGCGACCGCGACCGCATTTGGCTGCGGCTGCGACACACGCGCGGCATGACGCGCGCGCGCCTGGCGCGGCTGATCGAGCGGTTCGGGTCGCCCGAATCCGTCCTGGGCGCGACGGCGCAGGCGCTGACCGAAGTCAAGGGGATTGACGCGGATATGGCCCGGGCGATCCTCGGCGGCGTCCTTAGTTTGAATCTGGACGCCGAGATCGACGCCGTCCGCAAGTTCCGCGCGCGGATTGTCACGCGGCTGGATGCCGACTATCCGGCCAATCTGAAGACCATGCCCGATGCGCCGGCGCTGCTGTATTGCCTCGGGACGCTGGCCGAGACCGACCGCTTCGCCATCACCGTCGTTGGCACACGCAACACGACCGGCTACGGCGTCACGGCCTGCGAGGAAGTCGCCGGCGCGCTGGCGTCGGCCGGCCTGACCATTGTCAGCGGCCTGGCCCGCGGCATCGACGCGGTGGCGCATCGCACGGCCCTGTTGCGCGGGGCGCGCACGATCGCCGTCATGGGCAACGGTCTGGCGCGCGTGTATCCCGAGGAAAACGAAGACCTGGCCTGGAAGATACACCGCCAGGGGGCGATTTTGTCCGAATATGCGATGGAGACGCCGCCGGATCGATATAACTTTCCTGAAAGAAACGCCATCCTGGCGGGGTTGGGACTGGCCACGGTCGTCATTGAGGCGCCGTCGAAAAGCGGCGCCATCCTGACGGCGCGGGCCGCCCTTGAGATGGGCCGGCACATTTACGCCGTGCCGGGCGACGTGACGCGGGCCAACAGCCGCGGCTGCCATGAGCTGATTCGCGAAGGGGCCACGATGATCGTCGAGGGCGCCGACGTCATCGAGGACTTGCACGACCCGCTCAAAGACCTGCTCGAACAGCGGCGGGGCGCGATGACGGCAGGGGCGGAACGGGCCGAACCCTCCGCCGCGGCGGCGCCGGCCGGCGGTTCGGCGTCCCGGCCGCCGGCGCGGCTGGACGAGTTAAACCTGAAAGAGACGCAGGTGATCGATATTCTGCGCGAGGACGCGCGGCATTTCGACGACCTGTATGAGCGGGCGCGGCAGCGCGGCGTCGATCTGAGCGCGGCGCAGATGTCGTCAATCCTGCTGCAGCTCGAGCTGAAGGGATTGGTCCGGCAGGCGCCGGGCAAAATGTTTGTCGCCGAAGAGGCGGCCTACCGGCGCCCCCGGACGGCCGCTCCGGAAACGGCGCCGCCGGAGCGGGCCGATCCATCCGGCGCACACTAGACAACGGCTGACAGGACGCATTTGATATGGCAAAGAAACGCGCAAGCGATGGCAATGGCAAGGCCCTGGTCATTGTGGAGTCTCCGACCAAGACGCACACGCTGGCCCGCCTGCTGGGATCCGAATACAAGATCATGGCCTCGGTCGGCCACGTCCGCGATCTGCCCGCCAAGGAGCTGGGCGTGGACGTCGAGCGCGACTTCGCCCCGACCTATGTGGACATCAAGGGAAAGACCAAGATTCTGAACGACCTGCGAAAGGCCGCCCAGGCCGCCGACGTCATCTACCTGGCGCCCGACCCCGACCGCGAGGGCGAGGCCATCGCGTGGCATGTCGCCCAGGCCATCGATCAGCCGGAGGAAAAACTGCTGCGCGTCACCTTCGACGAGATCACCAAACGAGGCGTCGAGCAGGGCATGGCCCATCCGCGCAAGATCGATCTCAAACTGTTTGAATCACAGCAGGCCCGGCGCATTCTGGACCGTCTCGTGGGCTACAAGCTCAGCCCGCTGCTTTGGAAAAAAGTGCAAAAAGGGCTGAGCGCCGGGCGCGTCCAGTCCGTGGCGGTCCGCCTGGTTTGCGAGCGCGAGGCGGAAATCCGCGCCTTCAAGCCGGAGGAATACTGGACCATTGACGCCGACGTCGAAGGCCCGGCGCCACCGCCTTTCAAGGCCTCGCTCGACAAAATCCGCGGCGAGAAGGCGAAGATCGCCACCGGCGAACAGGCCCGGCAGATTCTTGACGCCGTCGGACCGGGCCCCCTGACGGTCGAGAGCGTGGAAAAAAAGGACGTCCGCCGCCATCCCGCCGCGCCGTTCATCACTTCGACGCTGCAACAGGAAGCCGCGCGCAAGCTCCGGCTGACGGCCAAGCGCACGATGGCCCTGGCCCAACGCCTGTATGAAGGCGTTGAAATCAACGGCGCCGCCACGGGCCTCATTACTTATATGCGCACCGACTCAACGCGCATCGCCGGCGAGGCCATTGCCATGGCGCGCGACTATATCCGGAACAACTACGCGCCGGAGTATCTGCCCGACAGCCCCAACGTCTATAAAACCAAGAAGGCCGCGCAGGACGCCCATGAGGCGATCCGTCCCACCGACGTTTCGCTGACCCCCGCCAGCCTGGAAGGCAAACTCGATCCCGATGACCTGAAGCTGTATGAACTGATCTGGAAGCGCTTCGTCGCCTGTCAGATGGCCAGCGCCCTGTTTGAACAGACCCGCGTCGAATCGTATCCGGCTGACAAGGACTATCTGTTCGTGGCCACCGGACAGGTCCAGAAGTTTAACGGCTTCCTGGCGCTTTATGAGGAAGGCGTCGATGACAAGGAAAACGGCGAGGGCCGGAATCTGCTGCCGGCGTTGAAGGCGGGCGACGCGCTGCGCATTTTGAAGATCGACGGCGTCCAGCATTTCACCCAGCCGCCTCCGCGCTTCACCGAGGCGACGCTGGTGCGTGAACTCGAGCGCCTCGGCATCGGGCGACCCTCGACCTACGCCTCGATCATTTCTGTCATCCAGGACAAGAAATACGTCCTTAAAGACAAGGGGCGTTTTTTCCCCACCGAACTGGGCGAAGTCACCAACAGCCTGCTGGTCGAGAACTTCCCCAAGATTCTGGACGCGGGATTCACCGCCCAGATGGAGGAAAACCTCGACGAGGTCGAGGAAGGCAAGGTGGACTGGCATCGGCTTCTGCATGACTTCTACGGCGACTTCCAGTCGGCGCTGGCGCTGGCCGCCAGGCAGATGCGCAGCGTCAAGGCCGAGCAGACCGACATCGTGTGCGAAAAGTGCGGCGCCCCCATGCTCATCCGGCGCGGTCGCAACGGCAAGTTCCTGGCATGTTCGGCCTTCCCCAAGTGCCGCAATGCGCGCAACCTCGACAATGGCGCGGCCGGCGTCGTGGCCGCGGCCGTGGCGCAGGCGGCCGGCGCGGGCGTGGAGGGCGCCGGCGGCGCGGCGGCGCCGGGCGCTCCGGAGGTTCTCGCAAACCAGACGTGCCCCAACTGCGGCCAGAACCTGATCGTCAAGATGGGCCGCAACGGACGGTTCGCGGCCTGCCCGGGCTATCCGAAATGCAAGCATGCCGAGCCGATCCGGATCGGCGTGAAGTGCCCGCGCGCGGGGTGCGCCGGCGAATTGGTCGAGCGTTTTTCGGCGAAAAAGAACGCCGTGTTCTATTCGTGCAACCAGTATCCGAAGTGCCGCACGGTCGTCTCCGACAAGCCCGTGGCGAACACGACCTGCGAAAAATGCGGCCATGCCTTTCTGGTCGTGGACCCCAAGGCTGAAACGCCGACGCTCAAATGCCCGTCGAAGGGATGCTCGTTCTCAAGGCCTGTGAAACCCTGAGGCACCTGCGCGCGACGATTTTCGGCGACTTCGGCCCCTGTAAAGCTCCGCTCTCGGCCTTTGTTTGGCGTTTGACTCGCCGAAGGCTGAACTCTAATATCGGATTGTTCTCAGGAAGTCACTGACAGGAGCATTGGCCATGTTTTACAGTGTCTATATCCACAAGGGTGAGGACTTCGGCTATGTGGCGCACTGCCCTGCCATCCCTGGCTGCCACTCTCAAGGGACTACCATGGATGAAGCGCTCGAAAACATCAAAGACGCCATTCGCGGTTGCGTGGAGGCGCTGGATCGTGAACTTGTGACGCCGCCACAGAAGGCCTACTTGGTTGAGGTTCAAGTCTGATGCCCAAGTTGCCGAGCGTTTCGGGGATGGATGCAAGAAAGGCTTTCGAACGAGCGGGATGGACATATGTTCGCACCGGCAGTTCTCGCCATATGATACTCCGCAAAGAGGGGTCTCCGGTTGCCCTTTCCATCCCAGACCATCGGAACCTGGACCGGGGCTTGCTCCGTGCGTTGGTCCGCGATGCCGGAATGTCTGTGCAAGAGTTTACCGATTGCCTTTAGAAGCCATTGCAGATGTTCCCCGGAGATTTCCAGAGCGGTCGTGAAGATGGTAGAAGCAGGAGAACCGCACGACTCGCGCCTTTCGAAAGCGCTTGGAGGGCTGGAGGCGAGTTCGCTCGTCGTATCGGATGAAAAAAGGGTGGCGCTTGCGGGTCCTCATGTGGTCCGTGGAGAGCGCAATGCTTCCGCCCGCGAGGCGCCTGCGCGCGGGTTTGCGCTTTGACGCGAGGGTCCCGTGGGTCTAGCATCCCCCGTGTTGTCGGCGAAGCGAACAGACCCGTCGCGGAAGGAAGCGGCGCATGCGGCAATTGAATGAGGACGAAATCCGGCGGCTGCGCGCGCAGGGATGCGAGGCGCAGGACTGGTCGCGCGTGCGGGTGGCCGATGACGGCTTCGACGTTGGGCGCGTCCGCCACGCCCGCTTTCTGGGCGCGGTCACCCTTGGCCCCAATGGCGGCGCGGTTCCCTTCGCGGGACAGACCCTCCCCGCCGGGATCGCCCACGCCACGCTCGGCGACTGCGACATCGGGGCGGACGTTTTGATCTCGAATATCGGCGGGCTGCTGTCGCGATTGCGCGTCGGCGACGGCGCCGCCATCGTCAACACCGGCGAAGTCACGGCCGCGGGCGATTCGGCCTTTGGCGTCGGAACGCGCGTCGTGGTGATCAATGAAGCCGGAGGCCGTCCCGTGACTCTGTTTCCCGGCCTCAGCGCCCAGATTGCCCACCTGCAGGCGCTGCATCGCCACAACGGGGCGTTCATTGCGCGGCTCGAATCGCTCATCGCGGCCGAGGTGGCGGCGGCGCGCGCGGACAAAGCCCCCGTCGGCGCGGGCGCGCGCATTGCCCACTGCGGCGTGTTGCGCGACGTCGCCATCGGGCCGGCCGCCATCGTCGAAGGCGCCGCGCGCCTGGTCAATGGAACGATCCTGAGCGCGCCCGAGGCGCCGGCGTTCGTTGGCGCGGGAGTGTGCGCCGAAGACTTCCTCATTGCCGAAGGAGCGCGCGTCGAGTCAGGCGCCTGCCTGAGCGCGTGCTTCGTCGGTCAAGGCGCGCGGGTGGGCCGTCAGTTCTCCGCCGACAACAGCCTGATCTTCGCCAACTGCGAGCTGTTCAACGGCGAAGGGTGCGCCATCTTCGCCGGTCCCTGCACGGTTTCGCACCACAAATCGACGCTGCTTTTGGCGGCGCTGTATTCGTTCTACAATGCCGGCAGCGGCACGAACGCCAGCAACCACATGTATAAGTTGGGGCCGTGCCACCAGGGCGTCTATGAACGCGGGTGCAAGACCGGCTCGTTCGCCTATGTGCTTCTTGATAGCCACATCGGCGCCTTTTCGGTCATTATTGGCAAACATGCCGTCAATCTCCACACGCCCGACCTGCCCTTCTCATACATTTTCGACGACGGTGGAACGCCCGCGCTGGTTCCCGGCATCAACCTCACGTCCGCCGGCCTGGCGCGCGACGCGCAGAAATGGCCGGACCGCGACCGCCGGCCGCCTCCCCTTTGCCGCGATCTGGTGATCTTTGACGTGTTTTCGCCATACACGGTCGAGAAGATGATCCACGGGCGCGACCGGTTGAACGAAGCCTGCGCCGGCGGCGCCGAAGAGGTCCGGATCGGCGGCGCGCGCGTGACGCGGTCGCGCATGAAGCGCGGCGTGGCTCTGTATGAGACGGCCATCGCGCGCTATCTGTGCGGAAAGATCATGGACCGCGTGGCCGCGGGCTTGGAGGCGGGCGGCTCCTGGGGCCAGATTCAGGCCTCGCTGTCGGCGCCGTCGATCGAAGGCGCCCGCGACTGGGCCGATCTGTCGGGTCTGATTGCGCGGCGCGACCGTGTCGCCGCTCTGGAAGCGGACGTCGCCTCGGGCGCCATCGCCAGCGCCGCCGAAATGTCGCGCCGCCTGCGAAGTTTGTGGGACGCCTATGCCGGGGACGAGTGGGCGTATGTATGCGCCGTGGCGCCCGCCGTTCTGGGCGTCGCGCCGTCGAAATTAACCCCCGACGAAGCCATCGAAATCATTGACCGCTGGTCCGGGGCCTTGGACGAGATCGAACGCGCCATCGAGGCCGACGCCCGCAAGGAGTTCGGGTCGGCGGCGCGCATCGGATATGGCCTGGACGGCGACGAGGCGGCGGCGCGCGGGGACTTCGAGGCCGTCCGCGGCGTCCCCGAAACCCAGGAGATCATCGAACGCCGCCGGCGTCAGTTGCAGCAGTCGCTCGAACGCGCCGGGGCGCTTAAGACCGCCCTGCGGCAAAGGAGTCTGCATTGAGCAGCGACACGTCCGGCGAGACCACTTCGCGGGTCGAGGCCTTCTTTCTCGCCCGCTCGGGGAAACCTTTGCGCTTTGCCCCGACCGAGAAAACCGGCGTGATTGAAGTCGAGGACTTTCCGGCGCTGGGGCGCCTGACCGCCCTGCGCTTTCTGGAATGGGTCCTGGAAAATCCCGAAGGCGTCATCAGCCTGCCCACGGGCAAAACGCCCGAATACTTCATCAAGTGGACCTGCCGTTTCCTCGACCAATGGAACGATCCCGGCGTCCGGCGTCTGCGCGAGGAAGCGGGGCTGACCGCCGCCGCGCGGCCCGATCTGCGCGGGCTGCGCTTTATACAGATTGACGAATTTTATCCCATCGATCCCTCGCAGCACAACAGTTTCCACTACTACGTCACGCGCGAATACATCCAGGGGTTCGGACTGGATCCGGCGCGCGCCCTCCTCATCGATCCCACCGCCATCGGCCTGCCCCCGGGACAGACGCTCGAAACCGTCTTTCCCGGCGGCGCCGTCGATCTGACGCTGCGTTCGCGCCACGCGCGGACCAATCTGGAGCGGACCCAGCGGCGCGTCCTTATGGGCGTCGATCAGTTCTGCTCCGAATATGAGGCGCGCATCCGCGCCCTGGGCGGCATCGGATTCTTTCTCGGCGGCATCGGCCCCGACGGCCACATCGGCTTCAACGCCCGCGGCTCGCTCCTGCATTCGCCGACGCGGTTGACCCTGACAAACTACGAGACCGAGGCGGCCGCCGCAGGCGACCTCGGCGGCATCGAGGTGTCGCGCGGAAAGCCGGTCATCACGATCGGCCTGGGAACAATCACCCACAACCCGGACGCCGTTGCGATCATCTTTGCGGCCGGCGAGGCCAAGGCCCGCATCGTCGCCGACGCCATCGAACGCGATCCGCACGTGGAGTTTCCGGCCACCGCCTTGCAAGCGCTGCCCCATGCCCGCTTCTACCTGACACGCGGCGCCGCCAGCCGCCTGATCGAACGGCGCATCCATCACGTCCGCGCCGCCGTTGCCGTTCCCGACGAGATCGTCGAACGCGCCGTTATCGACCGGGCGCTGGCGCAGGACCGGCGGCTGGACCAACTGCGGGCCGGCGACGAAAACGGCGACCGGGTTCTGCAGGCCATTATCGAGCGGACAGGCCGACCGCTGTCGGAACTGGCTGCCCGCGCGCGCGCCCACATCCTCGAAAAGATCGAGCGGGGCATGCGCGCCCTGGACAACCAGACGATTCTCCACACGGGCCCGCACCACGACGACATCATGCTGGGCTATATGCCCTGCGTCATGCACCTGGTCCGCACGGCCGCCAACCGGAATCATTTCGCCGTGCTGACCAGCGGCTTCACCGCCGTCACGAACCACTTCCTGGCCTCCATCCTGGAAGACTTGTCCTTCCGGCTGGCTCGCGGCGAATTCGACCGCGACCGCGAGGAGGGCGCCTTCGAGCCGGACCGCGCCGCTGCGCGCGCCGCCGAGGTCTATCGCTATCTGGACGGCATCGCCGCCAGCGACGAGGCGTTGCGGCTGCGCGCCCAGGCGCGGCGCATGCTTTTCAATGCCATGCAGGTTTATGACGAAGGCGATTTCGCCCTGCTGCGCGGCCGCATCGAGGAGACGCTTCACTATCTGAGGACGCAGTATCCGGGCCGCAAGGACCCGCCGGTGGTCCAGGCGCTCAAGGGCCGCCAGCGCGAATACGAGGAGGAGTTGATCTGGGGATACGCCGGAGCGATACCCTCCGATGTTTCACACTTGAGGCTGGGCTTTTACACCGGCGATCTGTTCACGCCCACGCCGACGGCCGAGCGCGACGTCGCGCCGCTGCTGGACCTGATGAACCGGCTCCAGCCGACTCTGGTCACGGTCGCGCTGGATCCCGAGGGGGCGGGGCCGGACACGCATTACAAGGCCCTGCAGATCGTCCACGAAGCGCTGCATCGCCATCGCGAGGCAACGGGCCGCTCGCCGGTGATCTGGGGCTATCGCAACGTGTGGCATCGGTTTCATCCGGCCGAGGCGAACGTCTTTGTTCCGGCGAGTCTGAACATGATGGCCGTGATGCGCCATGCGTTCGAGCATTGCTTCGGTTCGCAGCGCGCCGCCTCGTTTCCCAGTCCCGATCATGACGGGCCGTTCAGCGAGCTGGCGCAGAAAATCTGGGTCGAGCAGCATGCGATGGCGCGGGTGTGTCTGGGCGAGCGATTCTTCGTCGAACACCCGCATCCCTGGCTTCGCGCCGCGCGGGGATTTGTCTTTCTCAAGGAGATGACGCTCGATCAGTTCTCCGGCGCCGCCCGCTCGCTGGCCCGGGCGGCGGAGGGCTTGGCGCCGTGAGGCTGGAGCGCGGGTGTGGATGTCGCGTGGGTATGGTTTTTTCGTTGCGCTCAGCGGACTGCCGGCGAAATAGTTCCGTGTCAAGGGCGATCACCATATCTTCACAATGAGCGCAGGAGATTTCTAAAGTCACAAGATGCGGTCGCGCAACTCGCGGAACCATCGGCAAAGGGCCTCAGGACAAGAACAGGCGCGTATGGAGTGCGGCGGCAGAGCGGAGCGCCGACGCCGCTTTGGCTTATGCAGGGGAATTCCATCACATTTGAGATAAAGCGGCGTCGGCGCTCCGCTCTGCCGCCGCACTCCATAGTTCCGTGTCGTCGTGACTTTAGAACTCTCTGTCTGGGACTTCCATGCGTCTTGCGCAGATGCTTTGCGAGTTGGCGCCGGACGAGAATCATGAAGTATGAAGGGAATGTCGAATATCGAACAAGGAATGTCCAAGGAAGAGGGACTTGGGAATTGGGAGTTCCTTGTTCGATATTAGACATTTCCTTCATACGTTTTCTTTCGCTGGCTGGATACTTTGGTTGCGGCCATGAGCCGCCTTGGAGTCATCTCATGCGAAGGTGTTGCCGGACAGACAGCGTCATGACGCAGCCGCCCCACTCGATCCCGGCGCGCCCGCAAGCGCTCGGAATGCGGCGAAAAGCCAAGGGCTCCAGACGGTCATGAGTCAGCATACCACTCGACAACTCGCCACCGCGATCGCGGTGGCCTTCGTAGCCGCGGCCGCGACGGTGGGGGCCATCCGCTATGCCCAATACTCCCGCGACAATCGGCGGCGCGAGGACGCTGCCGTCCAGCCCCCCAAACTCGAGCGCCTGCCCTCGCTGGCGGATTTCACGCGCGCCACGGCCAAGGTCATCGAAGGCGAGGGCATCGACAAACTTCTACCCACCGTCGTCATTGACGGCGCCATCCAGACGCTCAATGCGGCGCCGAAGGCCGACCATTGCGAAGCCCTGCAGGCCGCCATCCAGCGCAAAGGCTATAACAATAAGGAATTCCTGTTCGCTGTGCGATCCGGCGAACGCGAGGTGACGACGGGTCATTTCAAGCCCGGCGCCGTGGAGTTCATGACCATTCGGGAAGCCGACGGCGCCCTGCGCATCGCGCCACGAGCCCACTGCCCGTGGTGGCGTCTGGGGCCATAGCCAGCGACTCGGAAATGGGCGTCATCCTCGCGCCGATGCCATGCAAGGGCGCGCGCCGTTCACCAACCCGCGTGTGGACGGTCGAGATTCAACGCCGGACGGATGGGGCGGCGGCCGGCGGCGACGGCGGGGCGAGTCCTGGCGCGGCGGCCTTCGGCGCATCCGGCGGACGGGAGACGGCCGCGGGCGCGGCGGCGGTGGCCGGCTTGTCCGACGACATGGCGCAACGACCGTCGAACTTCGCGCCGGCTTCGATGGTCAGGGCGCCGATGGCCGTGGCGATGTCGCCCACGACCACCGCGGTCGGGTGCAGTTCGACCTTCTTGGTGGCGGCGATGTTGCCGTTGACCTGGCCGCTGATGGAGACGACGGCGCCGTTGATGTTGGCTTTGACGACGCCCGATGGGCCGATGACGATCGAGTCGCGCGCGATGATTTCGCCTTCGACGCGCCCGTCAATCCGCAACGTGCCGCGCGATTCGATCTTGCCCGTGAAAGTGGTGTCGTCGCCCAACAGAGTGTCCACGCCGGTTTTCTTGTCAGTGTCCATGGTCACGATCTCCCTGATGGCTATCGCCTTGGGCGGGGCGGCCGCCGCCTCGTGGCCGCCCTCGTCGCCGACAGTCTTGCGTTGCTCCGTCCGGACGGGCGCCGGCGCCGCGGCTGGAGGCGCGGCCACCGCCGGCGGCGCGACCGGCGCCGCGGGTGGTGGGGAGGGCTCGTCTGGAGTCTTAAAGACGCGCGATGGGTCCGACTTGCTCCTGCGAAACATGAATGCCTGTCTTGTGGAGGCCCGGACGGGCCACGTCCACGCCGCCCTCACCTCAAATGTGTTCAAGCGCTATCGCATGGAGTATCGCTAATCGGCGTTCCTGCGCGCAACCCCAAAAATGCCCTTTCGGCGGCGGAATGGGCGCCGTATCCTGACTGGCGGGGGCTTGAAAAGAGCGCGCTCATGATGCCCAGAGACCAGATTCTACAGTGGCTTCGGGAAACCGACGCGGCGCGGCTGGGGCCGCTGTGGCGCCAGGCCGACGAGACGCGCCGCCGCTGCGTCGGCGACGCCGTCCACCTGCGCGGACTGATCGAGATTTCCAATCATTGCGTCCGCCGCTGCGCCTATTGCGGCTTGCGCGCTGGTAACGACCGCCTCGTTCGCTATCGCATGAGCGCCGAGGAGATTCTCGAATGCGCCCGGCAGGCCGTCGCGTTCGGATATGGAACGCTGGTGTTGCAGTCCGGCGAAGACCGCGGCGTTGCGGCGCCGTGGATGGCGGCCCTGATCCGCCGCATCAAGGCCGAAACGCCGCTGGCCGTCACGCTCAGCCTCGGCGAGCGCGATGAAAAGGAACTGCGTCTGTGGCGCGAAGCCGGCGCGGATCGATACCTCCTGCGCTTCGAGACCTCCAATCCAGCTCTCTATGCGCGCATCCACCCCGCGCGGGCCGAAGGCGCTCCCGACCGCATCGCCCTGCTGCGCGCGCTCCGGGCCATGGGATATGAAACCGGCAGCGGCGTCATGATCGGCATTCCCGGCCAGACCCACGAGGACCTGGCCAATGACCTCGAAATGTTTAAGAAACTGGACCTCGACATGATCGGCGTCGGGCCGTTCATTCCCCATCCCGACACCCCCCTGGGGAAAGCCTCGGGCGCCGCACAGCCGCCAACCGGCTCAGACAAGTCGGACCCGTCAGACAAGTCAGATGGGTCCGATGAATCCGGCGCGTCCGGCGCCGGCGGCGATCAGGCGCCCAACACCGAACTGATGGCCTACAAGATGATCGCGCTGACGCGGCTGGCCTGCCCTTACGCCAACATCCCCAGCACGACGGCGCTGGCCACGCTCAATCTGGCCGAAGGCCGCGAACTGGGCCTGCAGCGTGGCGCCAACATCGTCATGCCCAACCTGACGCCGCCCCAATACCGCGCGCTCTACGAAATCTATCCGGCCAAGGCCTGTCTGCGCGAGACGGCGGACGAATGCCATCGCTGCCTGTCCCGGCGCATTGCCTCCATCGGGCGCCGGGTTGGGGCCGGACGGGGCGATTCACCGAATTGGGGACGCAGGACGTGCTGAAAGGGGTTCCTTCCAACGGATTGCGCCGGCTCCTTGAAATGGCCCCTTGAGAGCGGGGCATTGGCGGCGCAACAATCATCCACAGAACCTGCGGCGCCTCCGTGCCGGTCCTTGCCAGTCCGTCCGCGTCTGTATCCGTCCGTGCCGCTCCTGCCGCCAGAGGCCGCCCAATAGAATGCGCATTGATCCGCCGGCGGTCTTAGTCGGTCCGCGCAGAATTCAAGCGGGCGAAGCGAATTGCGGCTTCATGCGCGTGAGTGTCAATACAGGAGCCAACTGCTCAGGCGGACCGGAACATCGAAAGTCCAGCGCTGTCCGGCGGGGGTGTATTTTGCAACGAAACAGTCATTGGCCCCTTCGCTGCTTAGAAAAATGGAATTGCCCGGTGCCGGATCGAAATCGGCGTTCGCCCCAAAAAACTGCCCCGTAATGATGCTGTTGTCTGCGCCGTCCACGTCCAGACCGGCGGCGATGCTCAGATTGCCGCCGCCACTGACAGCCGCTCCGCATCCGAACGCCCACTGATAGGCGCCGGCATTGTCGTATTTGGCCAGGAAGACATCGGAAGCGCCGCCTGTTCCATTCGACGTCAAATTAGCCGTCGCCGGCGAAGGATCGAAGTCGGCGTCGCCGCTGAACCATCCCGCTACCAGGACATTGTTGGCACGGTCCACCGCGACGCGATGACCCCCATTGCTATCGCCTGTGGCCGGAATCGAGAACGCCCATCGCAGCGCGGAGCCGGAGGTATAGGCGGCGACAAAGGCGTTCATCGCGCTGATCGCAGTAAGGTTCCGGGTCCCGGCGCCGGGATCAAAGTCTGCGACGCCCGAGAAACGCCCCGTCAGCAAAGGGTTTCCGTTTTGATCCAGTCGCAGGGCGCCCGGCGAGGCGATATCGCGGGCAACGCCGCCGATGCGTGCGGCCGAGCCAAAAGCCCCGTCGGCCGCGGCGTATCGGGCCAGGAAGATATCGGTCTGTCCGGCGCTGCCGAGCAGGGCGGTCCCCGGGCCAGGATCAAAATCCACATTGGCATCGCGGAAATTGCCGGACCAGAAGCAATTACCCGCTTCATCAACGGCGACGGCCCCATAGGCCTCTGTGAACACGTCCGTCAGGTTTGCGCCCACGCGTATGGCCCAAAGATTGGAGCCTGCGGAATCGTATTTGGCCAGAAACAGATTGACGCCGGCGCCTTCGGCGGTCAGCACGCGGGGATTCCCCGGCTGCAGCGGGTTGAAATCCAGGGTTCCTGAGAAGGCGCCGGTGACGTAGCACGCGTTGTCGGCGTCCACGATCAAGTCCCAGATGCGTTCCTCGGTGGCGCCCGCGGAATTGCCCAGCCCTAGCGCCCACAGATATGCGCCGTCGGCGTCATATTTGGCGACAAAAGCGTCGAAGTTCCCCTGCGAGGTCAAGTTGCGAACGGCGGGCCCGGGATCAAAATCGGCTGTGCGAGGATTGGCGTCCGCCTGACTGCCAAAATAGCCCGCAAGCAGGATATTCCCCGCGTTGTCTGTATCCACGGCGTGCGGAACGTCGGTCGACGCGGCGCCACCAATTGCCTCGCCCCAGACCAATCCGCCGTCCTTATTGTATCGGATCAGGCCGATATCCACCAGACCGATGCCCGCCAGCGTTGTCACGGCGTCACCCGGGGCGACATCCACGTCATTCTGAAACAATGCCGCCACGATCACATCATTGCCGGCTCCCACGGCGAGGGCCTTGCCATATTCCTGCCCCACGCTGCCAAAAGAAAAGGGAAACGCCTCGCTGGCCCGTGCCGGGGGCGCGGGAATGCCCTGCGTCAGCGCCCAGACAATAGAGACTCCCACGATCGACCGCCGCGCTGCCAACGCAGTGAAATCTGGCCCGATCCAAAAAACTGCGGAGCGCGTTTGGCTTGCATTCTGGGCTATCATAAGACCTCTCCTTAATGGAATCGGGAGATCATGTCCCGGAGATGGTTCAGTGTCAAATTAATTGAAATTAATCATCACCAAATTCGGGCTGGAGTCGCGCGCCCCCAGGCCGTAGCCTGAAAGGCATCGGAAGTGACCATTCGAGTTTATTTGCGAGAGCCGGGGCGCGATCTGTTTCGGCGCGGACAACGCAAAGCTGCCGCTCGCGAGGTACTGCATGGCAGGCACATGGCATGGCCGTGGAACACGAAAGCAAACCCTCTGAAACATACAGGCTCAGCCGGGACGCCGTCGATTTCATTGATGACAACAAGATCGAACGGCTCCTGCAGGGGCGGCTGCCCGACGCGGCGCGCGTGCGCGACATCATCGCGAAGGCTCTGGAGAAGCAGCCGCTTCAGGTGGAGGAGACGGCGGCGCTGGTTCGGACGACGAACCGCGATCTCGTCGATGAAATCTTCGAGGCCGCGCGCGATCTCAAGCGCCGCGTCTATGGCAACCGCATCGTCCTGTTCGCGCCGCTCTACATCGGCAACAAGTGCCTCAACGAGTGCGTCTATTGCGCCTTCAAGGAATCCAATGACAAGGTCGTCCGCCGCACGCTGTCTGACGACGAAATCCGCCAGCAGGTCACGGCGCTCGAAGAGCGCGGACACAAACGGCTCATCCTCGTTTTCGGCGAACACACCGACTATCCTCCCGAGTTCATCGCCCACTGCGTCCGCGCGGTCTATCGCGTGCGCGTGGGTCACGGCGAAATCCGCCGCGTCAATATCAACGCCTCGCCCCAGACCCACGAAGGCTTTCGCATCATCAAAGAGTCGGGCATTGGCACGTTTCAGATTTTTCAGGAAACCTATCATCACCCGACCTACGTCTGGGCGCATCTGGCCGGGACGCCCAAGAGTGACTACCTGTGGCGGCTCGACGGCCTGTCGCGCGCGATGGAAGCCGGCTGCGACGACGTCGGCATCGGCGCGCTGTTCGGCCTGTATGACTGGCGCTTCGAAGTTCTGGGCCTGGTCACCCATGCTCGCCACCTGCAGGAAAAATACGGCGTTGGGCCGCACACGATCAGTTTCCCGCGCTTCAAACCCGCCCTCGGCGTCGAAATGCCCGACAAGTGGTTCGTCAGCGATTTCGACTTCAAGCGCCTCGTCGCCATCCTCCGCCTCTCGGTCCCCTATACGGGGATGATCTGCACGGCGCGCGAACCGGCCGAGCTGCGCCGCGAGGTTATGGGCTTCGGCGTCTCGCAGATTGACGCCGGCAGCCGCATCGAACTGGGCGGATACACCGAGGCCGGCGACGCGCAGGTCATGGAGCGCGAGCAGTTCACCCTCGGCGACATCCGCTCGCTCGACGCCGTCATGCAGGAACTCATCAACGACGGCTACATCCCCAGCTTCTGCACGGCATGCTACCGTCTGGGCCGCACGGGCGAACACTTCATGGAGTTCGCCATCCCCGGCTTCATTCAGAACTTCTGCACGCCCAACGCCCTGACCACCCTCATGGAATACCTGACCGACTACGCCTCGCCCGAAACCCGCGCCGCCGGCCAACGCCTCATCGGCGAAGAAATGGCCAAACTGCCCGAAGGCGACCGCAAGCAGCGCCTCACCACGCGCCTCCACGAAATCCAGACCACGGACAAGCGCGATATCTACGAATAAGAAACCCTTTGACCGCATGCTTGCCATTCCAGCCCAAACCGTCTATATCGATCCCGCCGTTCACGAGAAGCCGTACTGCCGCCGACGGCTGGAGCGCGTCCTGCCGCATATCCCATGCGCCGATGTGCGCGAATATGACGCCACCGCGCGCAAGGCGGTGGCCCAACTCAGCAAGCGCCGCCATGGCAAGGACGATTTCGGCGACGACGCCATGGTCGTCTTCACGCCGTGGGAGCAGGGGCGCGAGGGATGGTATTATCACTGGCGCGATGAGTCGGCCAGACACGGCGGCTTCTGCCAGCCCGCGCTCGAGCTCAACCTCGTCGATGGCTGCGTCTTCCGATGCGCTTATTGCGGCTTCGGACGCAAGATCGTCTTCGCGCTGGACGTGGAGCGGCTGATCGGCGGACTGGAGGATATCTTCGCGCGCCATCCCGCCCAACGCCTCTACAAATACAGCAACATGACCGACCTGCCGCCGTTCGAGCCGGAACTGGACGCCATCCCGCCGATGGTCCGCCGCTTCGCCCGCGAAAAGGACCGCTATCTCATGCTCTTCACCAAGAGCGACGCGGTGGATTTCCTTCTCGATCTCGACCACGGAGGCCACACCATCGTCAGCTGGTCCATCACGTGCGATTCCGCCAGCCGCCTCATTGACAAACGGACGCCCTCCATGGATGAGCGGATCGAGGCGATGCGCAAGGTTCAGGCGGCGGGCTACCTCGTCCGCGCGCGGCTCAGCCCCATCGTGCCCATGCGCAACTGGCGCGAGGAATATGAGCGGCTCTTCGTGCGATTGTTTGAACGGGCGCGGCCCGATGTGGTCACGATGGAACTGCTGGGCTGGATGGAGTTTGCCGACGTCACGGCCATCATTAACCGGGACCTGCTTGACTCGGACGCAGTCGCCGCCGCCGAAGCCGAGGCGGAGCGTCTCAAGGAGTTCGGCTGGGGGCCGTTCACCCAGGAAACCCACGACGAAATCTATCGCTTCTGCATCGAGACCGTCCGGCGCCTGTCGCCCCGGACGCCCATCTCGGTCTGCCACGGCACGCCCGCGACCTGGAGGCATCTGGGGGATCTGATGAAGATGCAGCCCGACGCCTACATCTGCAACTGCGGCCCTCTGTCAACGCCCGGCGGGCCGGTTTATGACCAATGGCACACAAAGGGATGAATAGGAAATGAATGACAGACCAGCGGCGGATTTGATGATCAAAAATCGGGGAAAGGTTATAAACACCGGTTTTAATCCAATACTACTCAGAAAGGATGTCAGCAGGTCGTGCCTGCCGGGCTGGACCTTAGTTTCCGCCCGAATTCAAGGGTCCCGCCCGGCAGGCAGGACCTATTGGCATGCTAAAGTAAGCAGCATGTGGCTTAAATCCCAGCGCCTCCCCCGAGTCAGGCGTCAGGGTCAGACAAATATCATAATCTCAGGAGCCAGTTGCAAAATGAAGGGAGCGGGGGCGTCTCGCCCCCGGTTTGATGATTTTATTGCTTGATTTCCGGGGGGCGAGACGCCCCCGCTCCCTTCTACTCCACATTTTGCAACTGGCTCTCAGAAGCACGGATTCCAATGTCTGTCCCCGACTGGTCCAGGCCAATCTGTCGGCGTTCATGCGGCGGCTGATGGCCAGTTACGCGCTGTACGCCCGTCACCGGCACAAACGCCCCGGCCACTTCGTTCAAGGACGCTTCAAGGCCAAACTCATCGACGTTGAGCGCTGACAATGGGTCGCCAGCAGGGGGCATGGCGTGGTGAAGGCGTAAAAGACAAACCTTTCGATCATTCGCGCATACGTGGACACTTCGGTATTCGGCGGATGCGCTTCACGTGGCGCTGGCTTCGATGGCCGGGGCGCCGATCCTTGTCAGCTGGGATTTCAAACACATCGTCAACTTCCGCAAGGTTCCCCTGTATAACGCCGTCAACCGGACACAAGGATATGCGGATGAAGATCGCCGAACGCCCCTTGGCGGCAGGCCCGGTGGAGGTTTTCGTCAAGGACGGTGCGATGGTCAAGGCCATCCACGGGACCCCGCCGGACGAGATTCCCGTTGGCCAGGACGGGGGGCGCGTCGTGTGTCATAACCTGACGGGGCATGTCATCCTGCACGCGCAATAAGATGCAAGTGGCATGTTCCGCGGAAACGGAGTGATGCGCTTGCCATTGCCCTATTGGCGTCAGGAAATCGGAAATGCCTGCGGCTCGACGCGCGCCGTCGTGTAGAAAGCAAAAAACCATGGCGGGGGTTGGCCGCCATGGTTTGGTTTTGTCCTGAGTTGCTTCGGCGCGTCGCGCCCGAAGCGGTGTCGTGAGGCAAGAGCGATTATTCGGCCGCGCCGCCGCCTTCGCCTTCGCCGCCTTCAGCCGGTTTTTCCTTCTTGGGCTTGTGGTCGCCCTTCTTGCCCGGCTCGTGAACGCCGGTGACGGTGATCTTGTTGCCTTCCTTCTTGCCCATCACCATGACCATCTTGCCATCCATCTCGGCCAGCTTCTTGCCCTGCTCGTCGAGAACGACTTCAACGCTGGTCCCGTCTTTCTGCTCGATGTTGATGGCGGTCACTTCGCCTGCGTCGCTCTTGGTGACCTTGACTGTGCCCATCACGCCACCGCCACCGCGCTTCTTGGCCTTCGGGGCGTCCTGGGCGTGAACGCCCAGCGCCATCACGCACGCCGCCAGCAGAGCCATCACCGTCAGTTTTGCCACGTTCTTCATTGGGAATTACCTCCCAGTTGGGATGTTTGCCGCGTAGATTTCCAAAGAGAATCTCGCGTCGCCTTTTGTCTTCGCGGGTTTGGCCGGCAAAGCTCAAACCGAAAGCATGTTGTGAGCAAACGGCATACCGGGCCAATCCCATACAAGGGCGAAATCTGAAAGATTATTGAAAATATATGACTTGGACGAAGTCGGGAATGGGCTGATTCCGGACGCCTGCGCCAAGGATTTGACCTTTGCGAACGGCGGCGCCGCAAGGCGTTCGGTTCCGTTCAGGCAACGGAACGGCCGCGAGGCGTTGGCTGTTTTGTGAAACCAAGGCAATGGGCAAGGCCCCCCGCGAAGCCGCCTCGCCGGCGCATGCCGTTGCGCCGGTCCGCGGCCATGATATTTCGGGGGCAGTGTTCATTTGGGGGTTGACTCGGAGGACTAATCGCTCATCATACCACTGTCTGCATGCTGATTCTTCCGGTCGGCTGCCACCCCCTGCCGCGGGCGGGGATGCCGGAGTTGCCCATGAGCCCACCGTTCTCCATCCTGCGTCGGGACACGACGCCGACGGCTTGGATCATTTTGTGGTTTCTGACGGCGGCGTCTGCGCCCTGCCAATCCTACGTCGAAGCCGAGGACTATGATGCCGCTTCGCCCTTTGCGCCGCTGGTGGTTCAGACCGACGCCTTGGCCTCGGGTGGCGAATACATCATGTATGGCAGTGGCAGCGTCGTCACGACGATGACCGCCGCCACGGCGGGACAAGCCTGGTATAGCTTCGAGGTTCCGGCGGATGGAACGCTGACGATCTGGGCGCGGACGATCTTCATCGATAACAGCGCCAATTCCGCCTGGGTGAAAGTGGACGGCTTGGGCGATTATCAGCAATTCACCTATGCCGAAAACAGCCGCTGGGGATGGCGGCGATGCCTGACGTATCCGAACGTCACGGCGGGAACCTACCGGCTGATGGTCGGGCGGCGCGAGACCGAAGCGCGCTTTGACGCCTTTTATATGACGATGGGCGACGAGCGGCCCATCGAGTGCAAGGGCCTGACGCCGGGACAAAGCATCGAGGCCGAGGCGTTCCTGGTCGGAGCGGCATTCAGCCCGCTGGCGATTCAGGGCGATCCGGAGGCGTTGGGCGGCAGCTACGTCGTCTGGCCCGGTTCAGGCGGCGTGAACAACGATACCAGCGACGCGGCGACGGGGCGCGCGCGCTATGGCTTCGGATTGCTCGAATCAGCTGACGTGGATTTGTGGGCGCGCGTCAACGCGCCTTTGATCGATGACAATGAGTTCTACTACCGGCTCGATGGCGCAGCCTTTTCCATTGCGGACGTGGAGACCGGCGCCACGTGGAACTGGGTGAAGTTGACGACGTTCGCCGCCGTCAGTCCCGGCCTGCATTATCTGGAGATTCTCCGGCGCGAAGACGGCGTCGCCATCGACGCGCTGTATGTCTGCAACGATGGCTCGGCCCCTTACACGCGCCATTTTGCGATTCAGGCGGAGGCATACGAGAACAGCGCGCAACGGGCGCCGCTGGCGCCGGCGGCGGAACTGGAAGCCTCATGCGGCGGATTCGTCTCATGGCCGACGACGGGCAATTCCGACGCGACGCCTGATGATACGGACCCAGGACAGGCGCACTACACCCTCACCCTCGTCAAGACGGGCGTCTGGCGGATTCAGGCGCGCGTCAATCAGCCCTCAGCCGATGACGACCTTTTCCACTGGAAACTCGAAGGCCACAATGGCTGGCAAAGCGTCAGCGGCGTGACCGCCGGATATGAATGGATTACACTGATGGACGAAACCGTCACCGCCGGGTCCTATACATTCAAGTTCCTCAAAGGCGACGACGGCATGAAGTTCGACGCGCTGTTTATTTGCAATGACGCCAGCGCGCCGCCCTCCGTCGCCACGACGGGCCTGGCTCCCGGCGCGTTCTTCGTCGTTCCGCCACCCGTGGGCAATGACGCCAATCCCGGCACGGCAAGCCTGCCATT
>Ga0101944_10002287_pt1 | contig 31904 bp, 31 predicted proteins | sample DewCreD2012metaG_FD_75245 | JGI IMG/M metagenome (GOLD analysis project Ga0101944, IMG submission 75245) | Hot spring sediment bacterial and archeal communities from British Columbia, Canada, to study Microbial Dark Matter (Phase II) - Dewar... ... | reverse complement strand
GGTATCTGTAGCATTGAGCAATCTGGAAAATTCTCCCAGCATCCAGTTGCTCACTGCTTTGGCTCTGGCTGGAGAAGGCTCGCCGATCTTCAAACAGCGCTCATAATAATCTGCCATGGCTTTTGACTCGGTTAATAAATTGGCATCATAGAGCGGCAAGCCATACTGACTCATGAAGCGGTCTCTTCTGGCTTCAGGAAGTTCGGGCAATCTGGCTCTGACACTATCAACCCATGCGCGATCAATGGAAAGCGGAGGCAAATCCGGTTCAGGGAAGTAGCGGTAATCATGAGCATACTCTTTACTGCGCTGAGAAACAGTTTTGCCTTCTTCCTCTACCCAGCCACGGGTCTCCTGTACTGGTCTCATGCCTTCATCTGCCAGTTGCCGCTGGCGCCTGGCTTCATACTCCATCGCCCGGTAAACCGCTCTGAAGCTATTCATGTTTTTAACTTCAACCTTGGGCATGAACTCATTGCTGTTCACAGGTCGGATGCTTATATTGGCATCGCATCTGAAGCTGCCTTCTTCCATGTTACCCGTGGAAACACCCAGGTACTGAAGAATACTGCGCAGTTTTATTAAATACTGCCGGGCTTCTTCTGGAGAGCGTATATCCGGTTCGCTGACAATCTCCATTAACGGAGTACCAGCCCTGTTTACATCGATTAAGCTGTAACCCTCACCCTGAGGCAGATTATGATGGATCATTTTAGCTACATCTTCTTCCAGATGAACCCTGGTGATACCCACCCTCTTCTTTACCCCGTTAACTTCGATGGTTAACCAACCATTAATCCCAATTGGCGCATCATACTGAGAAATCTGATAACCTTTCATCAGATCTGGATAAGGATAATTCTTCCGGTCGAACTTTGAGTAACTGTTAATAGTGCAATTTAAAGCCAGAGCAGTCATCATGGTGAATTCAATAGCCTGCCTGTTCAGGGTTGGCAATACCCCGGGCATACCCAGACATATCGGGCAAACATGAGTGTTTGGAGGTGCATTCGCGTAATCTGCACTGCATCTGCAGTACATTTTGCTCTTCGTCAATAGCTGGGCATGTACTTCCAGCCCAATAATCGTTTCGTATTCCATGATCTCACCCTGATAAACAACTTTTTAGTATACCAAGATTAGAAGCAGCTAGCAAGGAAACGGACTCCACTGCGACTAATTACCGCTATCCGGACCACGCAGGCGAGGACGAGCTTCCCAGAAGGCAGCAAACGGATTGAAATTGGTTTGATAATCATAAACATCTATCTGCTCTGACTTTTTCAAATTGCCCACAATCAAGTAAGTTAAGGGCGTTGCCGCTACTTCAAACCCAACTTTAAACACATAATTGGAAACGATCACTGCCAGAAGCGTACTGCCTGGTATTGTACCGGCGAAAGCTATCATTACAAAAAAGAGAGTGTCCACACCTTCTCCAACTATGGTGGACCCGATAGTCCGGCTGAATAACCAGCGCCCCCGGGTGAATATTTTTAATTTTGCCAGAACATATGAGTTAGAAAATTCCCCCGCAAAGTAGGCGATCAGACTGCCAGCCACGATTCTGGGAGTTGTGCCCAGTATCCTGATATATGCTTCCTGATTTTCCCAGCCTGGTGCTGGTGGTAAAAACCCTACAATCGCCAGTATTCCCGACATCAACAGAGCACTGGCAAAACCGATCCAGATTACCTGACGCGATTTGCGGTAGCCGTAAACTTCGGTTAGGACATCTCCAAAGATGTAACTTACAGGAAAAAGAATCGTACCACCATCGAAAGTAAACGGACCAAGCTGAAGTATCTTGGTGGAGGCAATATTAGAAATTAAAAGGACGGCAACAAAAAAGCCAGTGATAAGTGCAAAAAAACGATATTCTCTCATCTGCTACATTATAATTTACAGCGAGATATTCTGAAAACACAAATTGGACGATAATAATAATAGGAGGATAGGAATGAGCCGCTTGATTATTATCTACCGGATAGTTATTCCGCAGAACGCCGCGATGTTTGATGTGAGGTCTTTAATGGCTCTGCTATAATGTTACCGTATGGAAAAGATAAACAGTCTGGCTGAAGAATTAAAAAAGCAGTTACCTGCTGAACTGGTGGAGATATTACACCTGGTTGGCGAAATTTCATCTAGGCTTGGATACAGGATTTATCTGGTTGGTGGTGTAGTTCGTGATCTCTTTTTGCACCGCCCCAACCTGGATCTTGATCTGGTCGTGGAAGGGGATGCCATTCGGCTGGCAGAAGAATTGGTAAAAACCAGGGATGGACACCTCGTAACTCACAGCCGTTTCAATACCGCCAGAATAGAATGGGAAAAGTGGCGTATAGACATCGCCTGTGCTCGTTCTGAAGACTATCCAGAGCCAGGAGCACTGCCGGAAATTAAACCATGCAATATTCATTCCGATCTCATCAGGCGCGATTTTTCCATCAATGCTATGGCTATCAACCTCAATCCGACAAATTACGGTGAACTGATTGATCTGTACCATGGACAGGAGGACTTAAAGCACGGAATTATACGTGTTCTGCATGACAATAGTTTCAGGGATGACCCAACGCGCATCTGGCGCGCTGTTAGATATGAACAAAGATTAAATTTTCAAATAGAACAGCATACTCTCGACCTGATTAAACGGGATATCGATTATCTGAAAACAGTCAGTGGCGACCGCATCAGGCACGAATTGGAATTATGCCTTACGGAAGAACGTCCAGAAAGGATTCTTACAAGAGCTGACCAGCTTGGATTGCTCGCTCGCCTTTCTCCTCCGCTTAAAGCCGATGAATGGGTAGTCAGGAAAATCTCCCGCGCACGCAACCTGGTTCAGCCTTATTCTCCTTCGAAAGAACTATATCTGGCTTTTCTGGTTTATCGGCTCTCCTTTGAAGAACTAGCGTTATTGATATCTTATTTAAGATTTCCCAGAGCAACTTCGCGTGAATTGCAGGAAACGCTCCAGCTAAGAGATCAACTTCATCTGATTGACCGGTCACCCATCGCTCCCAGTCAGATATACCGTTGCCTGCACCCATATCACCAGATCGCTATCCTGGCTAATTTGCTGGCCAGTGATTCCGCCTGGATTAAAGAGAATATTGAACTCTATCTAAACCGTCTGCGCTACGTTCATCCCCTGACTTCCGGAGAGGATTTGAAGAAAATGGATATTGCCAGCGGTCCCCTGATTAAAGAAATACTGGAAATGCTACGAGAAGCCCGGCTGGACGGCAAGGTCAGCACGCGAGATGATGAAATGAGGTTAATCATCTCCAGCGGAAAACACCATCACTAACCGGGGCTTTCCTGATTTCTAATCAATTCTTTTAAAAACGCTTCGAGGCGCACCACAAACCGGGCAAACCTCTGGAGCTTCACCTTCTACAGTATTGCCACACCTCTGGCAAACATAATACGGCTTGTTCTCCAGAGTCTTCCCAGCTTCCACGTCCTTCAATGCCTGCTCATACAGGCTGTGATGAATCTTTTCCACCCTGTTCGCCCAATTGAAACTCTGAACAGCTTTATTATTGCCTTCAGTCTTTGCTTGATTGATAAATTCCGGATACATCTGGGTAAATTCGTGATGTTCTCCGCTGAGAGCAGCCTTTAAATTGTCAATTACCGAACCGATTCCATTCATCACGTTCAGATGATTGCGAGCATGTACCGTTTCCGCTTCAGAGGCAGCACGGAACAGCCTTGCTATCTGAGGATAACCATCTTTATCTGCCTTTTCAGCAAAATACAGATATTTTCTGCTAGCTTGACTTTCACCGGCAAAAGCCGCCTGCAGATTATCATTTGTACCGGACACTTCCATCCTCCTGAAAGTATTGCTGGATACATTATAGGATATTTTATGAAAGTTTTGGTGCCCTTATCCCAATACAGGTTAGGTGATTACAGGGGGATATGATATAATTTCAGACGATGAAGATTTCAGAAATCGGGCAATTCGGGATGATTGACATCGTGGCAAAAATGATCGAACAAAACCGCGATGATCAATCGCCTTCCTGGCAAAATCTGATTACAGGGATCGGGGATGATTGCGCAGTATGGCACAGCGAGCCTTTACCCTGCCTGGCGAAAGTGGATTGTCAGGTACAGGGGATTCATTTTAATCTGGATATCCTGAGCTGGGAAGATTTGGGATGGAAATCTTTGGCAGTAAACCTGAGTGACATTGCAGCCATGGGTGGCTCACCCCGTTATGCACTTGTTTCCCTGGGACTACCACTGCAAACCGAGGTTGAAGAAGTGGTTTCTCTATATAGCGGATTGCTGGAACTGGCACGGAAAACCGGCACGGCAATTGTCGGCGGAAATATGAGCAGTTCCCCCATGATTTTTGTGGATGTTAATGTCATTGGCACCACAGGCAATCCGGCAGGGAAATATCTGACCAGATCCGGAGCACAACCGGGTGATCTGATCGCTGTAACCGGCTGGCTTGGCACCGCTGCCGGCGGGCTGGCAATGCTGACCCGCAGGCTGGAATTTTCAGAATCTATTTCGACCTGTCTGAAAAGGGCTTTTTGCCGACCGGAACCGCGCCTCGCAGAAGGTATTCTTTTCCAGAATAAGGGGGTAACAACAGCGATTGATATCAGCGATGGCCTGGTGGCAGATCTTAAACACATTTGCGATGCAAGCCACGTCGGTGCGGTGGTTCAAATAGAACGCCTGCCTGTTAAAGATGAGCTGAGGACAGCTTTTGGTGCAGAAGCTCTGATTATGGCTCTCTCAGGTGGTGAGGATTATCAATTGCTTTTCACTGCCAGTCCGGAAATCATTGACCGAATAAAACAGGAAACCATTTACCCGATTACCGTAATCGGAGAAATCGTATCTGAAAACCCTGGAGAAGTCATTTTAATCAACCAGGAAGGAAAAAGATTCCAGCCGGAACGAACTGGTTGGGATCATTTTTCACGTGCAAGATTTTAATCTGTGCTGTAACCTGAACAACAGAATATGAAAACCTTAAAATTTATCAGCAAAAGTCCTGAAGAAACTATAAAACTGGGTGAGAAGCTGGGAGAACTGGCTCAACCCGGAGATATTTTTCTGCTGACTGGCAACCTGGGCACAGGTAAAACCTGCCTTACCCAGGGCATTGCCCGCGGTTTAAAAAGCCAGGATTACGTCCTCAGTCCCACCTTTGTGCTTATGCGCGAATTAAACGGTAGAATACCTCTTTACCACATCGATCTTTACCGGCTGGACAATATAGCTGAAATAGCTGATCTCGGTCTGGATGATTACCTGTTTGGGAAAGGACTAAGCATTATCGAGTGGGCAGATAAAGGACTCGCTGTGTTGCCCGCCGAGCATTTACTGGTTAAAATAGATTATTTGAATGATAACGAGCGCAGAATTGAGTTAATCCCCTGCGGAAAACGCTATGAGAAACTCCTGGCTCAATTAAAGCCCCTGATGAAAGGTAACCGTGCTGATAGCAATTGATACCTCAACCGAATTTGCCAGTCTGGCACTTGCCCAGGATGATAAAATAATTGCCGAATTAAGCTGGCATTGCGGCACAAATCATACGGTAGAGACACTTCCTCGACTTTCAGATCTACTCGTAAAAGCCAATCTGGATATTAAAGATACGGACTGCATCCTGGTGGCCAGAGGTCCCGGCAGTTTTAACGGACTGAGGGCCGGAATTTCAGCCGCCAAAGGTCTGGCTTTCAGCCTTAACATTCCTGTTATCGGGATCAGTACGCTTGAAGTCACCGCCTACCAGCACTCAGAGTCAGGGCTACCGGTCTGTGCTCTGCAAACTGCGGGCAGGGAAGAAATCGCCATGGCGATCTTCCAGAAGAAAAGCAACGGCTGGCGCCGGATCGCTCCGGAGCATCTTACACGCATAGAGGATTTACCTCTGGAAATCAAGGAAAAAACCATTTTCTGCGGTGAAATAAGCCCGGAGAATATTCTGAAAATCAAAAAGCTGTTCAAAAGTAGAGCTATTATTGCATCACCTTTTACCAGCCTGCGCCGGGCGGCATTTCTTGTAGAACTGGGTCGTCAGAGGATGCGTAGAGGGGATTTTGATGATGTCGCAACCCTTCAACCGATTTACCTGAGACGACCGCCCATTACAGAGCGGAAGAAGCCATTTTAAAATGGAGGCAGAATGGAAAACTGGCCCAGATTAGACCTGAATGCAATGAAAGAGTATAACCTCTGTTTTGGCTGTGGCAAACAAAACCCAATCGGTTTAAAACTGGATTTTTCCTGGGATGGTGCAACAGCAACTGCGCGGTTTAAACCCGGCCAGTATCTTCAGGGATGGTCGGGATACCTCCATGGGGGAATTACAGCCTGCGTACTGGACGAGGCAATGGGCAGAACAGCGATGTTTGCCGGTTACCATAATGTTACGGCTAAACTACAGGTCAGATATCGCAAAATGGCACCGGTAGATGACACTTATACTGTTACCTGTACGGTTTCCCGGAAGACTTCGCGGCTCATCGAGACCGAAGCCAGACTAATTGCAAGCGATGGTTCCGTAGTAGCTGAAGCAACTTCAACGCAATTTATCGTCAATTTAGTCAAAGATAACTAAAATGCAGGAAACAACCCACAAAGCTGTAATCTGGGACATGGATGGAGTAATTGCCGATACTGCCCGCTCCCACTTTTTATCCTGGCAATTTGCCTTCAGTAAACGGAACATTCCGTTCACTGAAGAAGATTTCAAACATCATTTCGGACAAAGAAATGATACCATAATCCGGGATGTAGCAGGTTCTGCCATTCCCGATCAGGAACTGAAAGCCATTGCGCAGGATAAGGAAGAATATTTTCGTACGAACCTCGGACGGGATTTAAAGCCTTTTCCCGGGGTAATCAATTTGCTAGCTACCCTGAAGGAAAACCAGATTCTTTCCGCCGTTGCCTCCTCAGCACCACTGGAAAATATCCGCTTAATTCTGACTACCCTTAACATCTCAGAATATTTTCAGGCTATTGTCCATGGACAGGAAGTGGAACAGGGAAAACCCAGTCCTCAGATATTCCTGCTGGCGGCTAAAAAGCTGGGCACGAAGCCAGCCAACTGCATCGTCATTGAAGATTCCATTGCCGGGGTCATTGCAGCTAAAAATGCTGGCATGCATTGCATTGCCGTGACCAATACCCACCCGGCTTACAGGCTGGCACAGGCTGATCTGGTAGTCGATTCGCTGGAAAAAGTTGACATGGTTACATTAAACAGGCTATTTTCAGACTCTTTTAAATAAATCGCTACAAGGAGCAGAAATGGACAGAACGCTGATACTGGTAAAACCGGATGCAATGCAGAGAAATCTCGGCGGTACAATACTCGCACGCTTTGAATCTGCCGGCTTGAAGATGGTTGCTTTGAAGATGTTAAAAATCGATGAAGATTTAGCCAGAAAACATTACGCAGTACACGTTGATAAACCCTTCTTCAAAGACCTGGTTGAATATATCACCTCTTATCCCGTAATTGCCGCTGTATTTCAGGGACAAAATGCGGTTGAAGTGGCACGCAAGACGATGGGAGCCACCGATCCCCGTAAGGCTGAACCCGGCACCATCAGAAAAGATTTCGGAGTTGACATTCAGCGTAACTCAGTGCACGGTTCTGATTCACCGGAAAACGCAGAAAAGGAAATCAGCCTTTATTTTACTCAAAAGGAGATTTATCAATTGTAACGGAAAAAACCGCCTTTCGGGTTCAGTATTGTCAGTATCAGACCGTCTGGGCGGTGACTGGTTCACCAGATCGTTCCCAGCTAACAGCGATCCAGGTACCCTGATTGACCTGGCTATTGATTTCCAGCCTGGCATTAATTTCCCGCGCACGCTCTCGCATTATACCCACCCCCAGACTTTGCGCCCGGATATTTTCCACCTCAAAACCCTTTCCGTTATCAGCAATAAACAACTGAAGGCACTGCGGTTGATAATCCAGTACCACGCTGGCAGTGGTGGCATCTGAATGTTTTGCAATATTGTTCAACGCTTCCTGTGCAATCCGATAGAATGCAATTTTCACTGCAGGAGGCAACTCATAGCCACCATTAACCTCTACTTTTACCGGGATTCTGACCCTGCCGTTTATTGATTCTGCCAGTTGCCGCAGCAGCTCACCCAGGTCGGCATCTTTCAAAGAAGCCGGACGCAGCTCCAGCAATAGCGTTCTCATCTCTGCCAGAGCGCCACGGGTGAGTTGCCTGATTTCCTCCAGGCGTCTCTTCCCTTCATCAATATTCCGTTCCCAGAGTCTGGGGAGAACCTCGGCAATCAAACTCGCCGAAAATAGTGTCTGGCTTACAGCATCATGCAGGTCCCGGGCAAGCCGGTTGCGCTCTTCCAGCGCTGCTTTTTCCTTCAATTGCTCGGCGATCAGCGCTTCGGCTTTTTTCTCCTCGGTCCGATTAATACCGATGCAGAGGATTTCCTTTAAATTGCCATCTTCATCAAAAATGGGCTTGCTGGTCCAGACAATCCAGACCTTCTCCCCGTTTCTTAATACACTTTCTCTTTCATTATGAAGATATTTCTCCGGGTGAGAAACTATATCAGCCAGCAGGTCCTGCATGGCTTTTCCAGGGATATCTGTTTGAGGAATAACCGTACCCAGAACATTGCGCCCCAATATTTCTTTTTCCTGATAGCCGAAAAATCCCAGGGCAAATTTATTCATAAAAATAATATTTCCATGAGGATCTACTTCCATGATGATGCTATTGGCATTATCAATAATATGCTGGTATTTGATTTCACTTTGCTGAAGTGTTTCTTGAGTGATCCTCCGCCTTTCGATTTCTTTCTGAACCACCCATGAACTGAAAAACAAAGCACTGCCGGTTCCCACCAGAGCAAGCGGCCACCAACTATTGAAACCGAAAAGAAATGCCAGGCCAATAAAGAGGATGATAGCGCCCGGAATAAGCCTGCCAACGGTATAGGAACGAGTTACCGGATTTCTGAAAAATATGAAGGATTCGATGATTAGTATAGTCCCGAGACCGATTACCAGAGCCTCCCACCATTCTGTCTCTCCCAGCCAACCCCGCTCCTCGATAAAAAAGAGAATTCCCAGTAATATCAGCAAAAGCCCCCAGAACAAACCGCGGTAGGGATTTCTCTGCCTTTTAAGCCGACGCTCTTCCTTCATCGTCTGGCGGCGCTGATTCTCACTCAAGCGATCCGCCCTATTTTCAATCTTTTTCAACTGCTCCCTGTATTCCTTCACCGGTATCCCCGGTCAGCAGGCAGTATATTTTGCAACAACAGTATAACACTTCAGGCCTTTTTGAGCACCCGCCAGGAAAAATTGAAAAAGTCTTTTTACTGGTAAACGATACTCAGTCAACAAATGTGAAACCTTTCAACATGCTGTGAAATCGATGTGTGCTTTTCCTGTATCTGCGCCTGAATTTTATGCGAAAAACCTGATATCCATCAATGTGGTCAGGTACGATTTCATCGGTGATTACCCGGGTTTGCTCTTCAATCAATTCTCGCGTTTTTCCCCAGATGCCTAAATCCCTGACGTAGACTAAATATTCTTCGCAGGATTCATGAAACCTCTCCAATTGCTGGTAGCCATCGAGGCAAGCCCTGCCAATTTCAAGAGCCATGGTTGTTTTGTCTAAGCCAAACTCATGAACAAATAAACCAATCCGAAGTAAACGGTTGCGGAAAAAATTAGGAGGCAGGTCAAAGCCGATAATCAAACCGTCCTTTATATCCTCAAGATCTTTGGCAGGTGTTACAAATTTAATCACGCAATTTCCTGCGACAGATTTCAGGACGACCCCTTCCCTTCCCCGCCGATGCAGGTCAAACAACAAATGGCGAAGCTGTTCCATTTTATCCAGAGTATATTCGCCATAAACCGGTACAAGATTCAGAGAATACCTTTCAGCCAGACGGTAGCGTTGCTCTGGAGGGAGGAAATTCCCATCAGGAGTCCTGATATCAAAAACGAAAAGGTGGGCACCTTTTGGGAAAACCGGATCACGCTGATGATTGTAAGGATTGTCACCCACGACCTCGCCACAGATAATGTGGTCGGGGTTATCTATCAGGTAATGCTTGATTCCCTGCTTTTCTGCCCAGATTTCAGCCCAATCAGTACTGAAAGGACACAGGAATCCCCCCTTGGTAAAAGCCAGCAGTCGTCCCCTGAACAGTACAATCCTCAGGTTATACCCATCCAGCTTCTCTTCAGCAAAAAATCTCTCGCTTCCGAAGACACGCTGGATACCCCTGTCCAGCCGGTAAATTCGGCTGATATGAGGGAATGCGGAAATTTCACGCAAAACTCGCTGTCCTTCATCATCCAGCAACCAGACCGTGCCCCTTTCTCTCTTCCCGCAATCATCAGAAAGGCGCCGGTATCTGATTCCCTGGTACTGGCGCTCCTCATAAATTACCTTTTCCGTTAACATTTTCCCCCAGCTTTTCCGGCTGATATCTTTCCGCGAATTCCTTTGCAGTTAACACTTCGATCCCCAGTTCCTCTGCCATACGAGTGATCCCCTCGTCGGCGGATAAAATAGCCGCTCCGGTTTCTTTTGCCAGAAGAACCACATCCAGATCCTCGACACTGTCCACAATACCCGTCCTCAAGGCAGTACGATAGTGTTCTCTCAGCCAGCGAATCTGATCTTCAACAGGGCCACGATGAATCGCCTTCTCTGCAACGCGCAACCCTCTATCCACCCTGTTCCTCAGATCCCGAATAAATCCGTGAAGAACCGCCGCCGGGACCTGCAGGTTGTGGATATCCGGAGACCGGACGGTAGCCTCACGCTTAAACCTCGCCAGTAAAGCTGGCTCGATCATGTATGCCAGCTCCCGGGCAACCGAAACAGGCAGGTAGAGTTCAATCCCTTTCTCCCTTGCAATCTTCAGGAATTCCTCAATTGCACTAACGGAATCCCTGCCAAAAAATCTCTGTGCATCGGGATTGGTAAAGAGGGAAGTATCCAGAACCAGTTTCATCTTGATATGGCTCCTTTTTTCAGTGTGCAAAGTAGCCTTATTTAATTATACGATAAAAGCTTAGTACAGGCTTCAAACCTGTCCATCTGGTCAGGATTAATTCCCGTCGTTAGTGGGGTGTAAAAGAAAAAATTTTTCATTAAAATATCTTTAAAAATTGAGGAGAATCCTCAGATGAAAACTCTGATGATCTGTTGCTCAGCACTGGCACTGGTAGCTGGCATATTCTATTTCCTGATAGGAACAAACCTCCTCATAATCCCATCTCTGAATCAGGAAGATGCACCACCTATCATTGCATTTATCGCAGGAACCTGTTACATCGCCGGTAGTTTATTGATCCTCTTAAAAAAGCGCTGGCTCTGGATTACCGGTATTGTTCTGAATTTTCTGGTGATAGCCATCTTTTTCCTGATGTATTCTCAACGACCGGAGATCATGTTCAGTGTTGGTGGATTAAGTATCAAAGTTACTCAAATATTGCTTGAGGCAGGCTTGATCTTCCTCGCTGTCAGCTTTCGCAAGAAACATTTCGCCGAAGCTGGAAGAATTCAACCCGGCGATTAAACAGCCGATTATTCGAGGAGATAAATTCGTGGAGAAAAAAATTATTATTATCGGTGCAGGAATAGCCGGTCTCTCTGCCGGGTGTTACGCCCGCATGAATGGTTATGAGACTGAAATCTATGAGATGCACGACAAGCCGGGTGGGCTCTGTACATCATGGCAAAGGAATGGTTATATCATTGACGGCTGTCTGCACTGGCTGACGGGCTCGAGTCCGGTGTCCAGTTTCCATAAATTCTGGATGGAACTGGGTGCCATTCAGGGACGCTCTATGCTTTACCAGAAACAATTTTATCGCTACACGGGAACGAATGGCCGAACATTGATCATCTACAATAATGCCAATCAACTGGAAGCACATCTGAAGGAGATATCACCTCAGGATTCTCCTACAATCGAATTGCTCTGCCGATTGATACGTCGTTTCAGTAAATTCAATATTCCTGTAGATAAACCATATGAACTTTATAACTTTTTTGACATAATCCGATTGCTTTTTAAACTGGCACCCTTTTACCGTGATATGAGCTTTTGCAACAGCATTACCATCGGTGAATTTGCCCGACGCTTTAAAGACCCCCTGCTACGCGAAGTTTTCCCAATCATTCTCTCAAACGAAGATTACCCCCTCCTGAGCCTGGTAGTTACTCTTGGGTCCCTCCATGCTGGTGATGGCGGTTTTCCGCAGGGAGGCTCACTGGAATTTGCCAGAGCAATCGAAAGACGCTATTTAGATTTGGGAGGTAAAATTTTTTACAGGAGCAGGGTTGATAGAATTCTGGAAGAAGAGGGCAGTGCAACAGGCATCCATCTGACCGATGGAAGGGTGATCAAAGGAGATTATATTATTTCTGCCGCGGATCTGAGAACAACCCTCTTCGAAATGCTGGGTGGCAGGCACATTGATCCAAAGCATAATGAGTTATTCCAGTCCTGCAAATTATGCCCATCCATGGTGCAGGTCTCCTTCGGAGTGAACATGGATCTCTCAAACCAGCCTGAATGCATAGGAGAATTATTCCCCGCACCTTTTTTAAAGGAATGGAAGGCAGATTGGGCTCTGATCAGGAACTATTGTTTTGATAAAACACTTGCTCCACCCGATAAGTCCGTGGTTGTCGCAGGCTTTTCCACCGCAGATTACGCATACTGGGAAAAGCTGGCGGCAGATAAACAATCTTACCAGGCTGAAAAGGAGAAAATTGCAGCCGCTTTCGCTGAGGAACTGGAGCGCAGATATCCCGGATTCAAATCGGCTATCGAAGTTACTGATGTGTTTACTCCGGTGACCTATGCCCGTTATACCGGTAACTGGAAAGGTACTTTTATGACCTGGATAATCCCACCGAACCGAGCCAAACAATTTCAGATTATCCCCAAAAAAGTGCCCGGACTGGATAACTTCTGGCTTTCAGGAATGTGGGTACAGCCGCCAGGGGGCGTTCCTACCGGGGTAATGACTTCCAGGCAAATCATCCAGATGATCTGTCGCAGGGATAAAAGACGCTTTCAGACCTCTATTCCGCAGGGATAATTCACGGTTAATTAGCCGATATATCGTATTTTGATATATAATGGCAATTATAATGAAAAGGGAAGAATTAGATCATCGGCCCGGGAACCGACTTCAGTAAAAACCAGAAGAAAAAACACTTAATCTGTGAGTATAAGACTTTGGCAGAAATAATTAGCCGACCGGATAATCAGGATAATGTGGTACTTCGCACCGTAAATTTATGTAAAAATTTCGGTAAATTGGAAGCCGTCAAAAACCTGAATCTTGAGCTGAGAAGGGGAGAGGTTTTCGGGTTTCTGGGTCCCAATGGCGCCGGTAAAAGTACCACTGTAGGGATGATTCTGGGACTGATCCAGCCCACCTCCGGCAGTATCGAATTATTCGGTAAGAAACAGGAATCCAGCCGCTGGTCTGCATTACGCAGGATCGGGGCCATTATCGAGGAGCCGGCATTTTACCCTTACCTTTCAGGTTGGGATAATCTCAACGTGCTGGCCAAATCAATAGGGGGAATATCGGAGAACCGGATTGCCGAAGTTCTGGAACGTGTGAACCTGCTTGACCGGGCAAAGGATGCTTACGGGCGCTATTCAATGGGGATGAAACAGAGACTGGGGATTGCTTCTACGCTCCTGCGAGACCCAGAACTCATTATTCTGGACGAACCAACCAACGGGCTGGATCCGGCGGGAACAAGAGAAATCAGGGACCTCATTCCGAGGCTGGCGCACGAGAGGCGGGCGATCCTGCTCTGCAGTCACCTTCTGCACGAAGTAGAACTTACCTGCAACCGTGTAGCGATCATCAAACAGGGCACGGTGATCGCCGATGCTCCCTTAAAAGAACTGCTTTCCCAGGGTAACCAGTTGCAAATCCGGGTTGACAGGATGGAAGAAACCGCAGAAATATTAAAGGTACTGCCGTGGGTTACCTCTCTGAAGAAAGAAGGAGATTACCTGGTTATCGGGGTACCGCCAAATAGTGGATCATCCATCAACCGTATATTGGCAGAGAAAGGAATTTTCGCTTCCGAACTGATTCAGCGTACCAGCAGTCTGGAAAACGTCTTTTTGCAGTTAACTGGAGAAGAGAATGGTAACTAAAGCAACACCCGCCGATCACACAGAGACTCTCTATTCGGGTCTGGGAAGAATCATCAACGCAGAAATCTTTAAACTGCGGAAACGCCCAATGACCAGAATTTTACTGGTAATCCTCGCGGGTATTATTATCATTGTAAATCTGCTTCTGCTGGCTATCTCAAAGGTCACCTTGCCATCCCCCGGAGAGCAGATAGGCAGCATTCAGAATCTGCTCGGACTGCCTGCAGCGATCCCGTTTGCTTTATCACTTGTTTCTTCCTTCGGCAGCGTGCTGGCGGTGATATTAATTGCCAGTTCCGCGGGCAATGAGTACAACTGGCGGACAATCCGCACATTTATTGTCTCCTGTGAAAGCCGCTTCAAGTTTCTCACGGCAAAACTTATCTCCGCAGGTGTTTTTATCCTGATCGGGATGATCTGTGGTGTTGCCATCGGCTTCATAATGAGTCTGATTACCACAGCCATAGGCGGCTATGCTTTTGATTTCAGTTTTGCAACGGGATCATATCTATGGGCTCAGTTCCTGCAATTCTGGCGGACCTTATACGTCATGCTCCCTTTTATCCTGCTGGGCTTCCTGATGTCGATTGTCGGACGTTCAGCCATGCCCGGGATTGCCACCGGAATAGGCGTTTTTTTCCTGGAATCAATTATCACTACCTTTATGCGGCTTGCCGGCGGTTGGATCGCCAGAATACCGGATTACCTGCTCACAGCCAATGTAAATGCTCTGAATGCGCTGGCGGATCTACCCCGGGGCTTTCAGGGAGGATTTGGCGGCAGTTCCACGCAGGCATTACCCAGTCCTGCCCATGCTTATATTACTCTGGGCATCTACAGCCTTGTCTTCCTCGCACTTGGTTTTTACATTTTCCGGAAAAGGGATATTACCGGATAAAGTAAAAACAACTATCTGAACAAGTCCAGAAAAATATATTCCTTCGGATATACCATCCAGCAGATATGCCTCTCATGCTTGAGATATTGATACCCGGTGGATAAAGATTCCCCCTGGAAAATTTATTCTTGCCCACTATTTTCTGGCGGCTGCCGGGGCTTTAGCCTGGCTCTTAATATGCTGTATAATCATGCCGAGTTCCTGCTTGAATTTGTCTACATCGTAACCGACACCATGCAAATAAGCGCTTACGCCAACAGATTGTTGGACGGTGTTTGCCGCTTCCTGAATTTGCGACTCATCCATTCCGCTGAGCTTTAACTGCTCAGTGTGCATGGGGACTCAGTAAGGGCAATGAGTTGCAGCGGCGGCACCGAAAGCTACAAGCGCCTTATCTCTGGCTGAAAGCCTGCTGTCACTCATAAACCATGCGGTCAATCCCCAGATGTGCTCAAGCTGGGGATCAGCCAGATTCTTCAGCCAGTCTGGTACCGTACCCATGGTCTTCTTGATCTGTTCCAGTATCTCTTCCCTTCTCATCTCATCTGCCTCCGGAATAATTATTCCCCCGTTTTCCTTAAGTGCTGATAATTAAGATTCTAAAGCATATCACCGGCAAAGAAATCCATCAAAATACTTAATCCGGTAAAGAATATCACCGCCAAAGAAATCTATTAAAATACTTGATCCGGCGAGAAATTGCTTATATATCTTGATAAGTCTGCCTTAAGGAGTAAGCTGGTCATGATTCAGAAGAAATCAGCTTTAATCCCGTCCCCTGCAAGCAAGAATGAATCCAGGATATTTACTTGCACTAAATACCAGCCACTTGCTTGAATTTGACGGGCAATATCATGGATGATATATTTATTTTTACAATTATTTTTGTTTTTAATCACAGGGTAAGTCTAATTTTCAGGAGGAACTTAAGATGGGCGAGAGTCTCAAAGGCAAAGTTGCCGTCGTTACCGGTTCAGGACAGGGAATTGGCAGAGCTATTGCTATCGCCATGGCTGGAGAAAGCGCTAAAGTGGTGACCAATAATCGCAAGCCCGGTTCGACCGGTTTTGCCATTATGGATGAATCCCTGATCCAGAAACTCAGCCCGGAGAAGAAGGAATGGCTTAAAAAGGAAGCGGAATCCGCTGCCGGAGATGCTGAAACCACCGCAAGAGTAATTCGCGAAATGGGCGGTGAGGCAACCGCCTTTTTCGGCGACATTTCCAACTTTGAGGTAGCTCGCCAGTTGATCCAGACCGCTGTTGACAGGTACGGGAGGATTGATATCCTTGTAAATGTGGCAGGGACATTTGCCTTTAGCCCGGTCTGGGAAATGAGCGAGGAGACCTGGGATAAAGTCTGTTCGGTGAAACCCAAAGCCTATTTCAACTGCATTCGGCACGCTTTACCCTTCATGATAAACCAGAAATGGGGTCGTATCATCAACTGCACTTCAGGTGCCTTCAAAGGAGGTGGTCTCCGGCAGGCAAACTATTCTGCAGCCAATGCAGGGGTTCTCGGGCTCACCTACGCAGTAGCTCAGGAGGTCTATCAATACGGTATAACCTGTAACGCCTTCGCCCCGGATGCCCGAACAAGGGCATCTTTCGAGCTGAGCGCCTTTGAGATGGCTAACGATCCTGATCAGGGTCCCTGGGTCTTCGAAAACTTCAAACTGCCACTTGCCAATAGCCCCAGCCCGGATGATCTGGCTCCGTTTATTTGCTATCTGGCTACTGAGGAAGCCGCTGGCATCAGTGGTTCGGTCTTTTTCGTGGGCGGTCAGGGCATCAGTCTCTATTCTGAGATGGAGATCATCAGCTCTCTGGTAAAATATGGAGGGCGCTGGACGGTTGATGAACTCAAGCAGCAGATACCCCGCGGATTGATGCGCGGATTCCAGAGTTCGACCATCAGGATGAACAGCCTCTTTCAGAAGAAAAAATCTTAAATTCTATTCAGAGGAGGGCGAAATATGCCGGAGTCGAAATACGGGAAATATATTCAGACCGAATTGAAACAGAATATCAAACTGCCGGGGTTCAGGGGAAGAGAAGCTCCCAGCATCGGACAGGGACTTTTGAACGGACAGCGGCGGGTCATGGAGCACCTTTTCTGGCTGGATAAGGAGGTTTTCCCGTTTCCGGATGCCTTCTACTCCGAAATCGTCTGGTTCTGGCCGCAGGCGATGCCGAAGGGGCGGATAATCACGCCGGAGGAAGCCGCTAAATCCCCCGGAGTACCTGCCCATGCCCATCCATTCCCTGAAATACTCTGCTACCTTGGCACGGACATGGATGACCCGTACAATCTTAACGGCGAAATTGAATTCTGGCTGGGAGACGAGAAATTCAATCTGACCCGGAGCTTCCTAGTTTACATTCCCGCCAAAATGAAGCACTGCCCATTGAGACATCTGCGCATGGAAAAACCCCTCTTCCATTTCACCATGGGACCGGGGCAGGAGTACGAGTAGGAAATCCGGAAATAAAGCGGAAAAGGGGGATTAAATGAAAGAATTACTCGACGAACAACTGGCTAAAAACAAAAATGCGAAATATTTCGTTTTCGGTGATAAACAAAATCTGTCATTGCCAGTATGGCGCAAACCCCTGAATCCTGAGATTGTCAGGCGGATGGTCTATCTGGATGACGAAGTCGTACCTGAGGCAGAGTTTTACTGTGCAGCGATGTGGTTTCTACCGGGTAAACCTGCATCAACGGTGGGTGACAAGGTAGACCTTGAAGAACACAGGCACTCCTTCGGCGAATTAATCGGGTTCTTCGGGTTTAATTATGAAAACATCCACGATTTGGGAGCCGAAGTTGAAATCTGGATTGACGGTATTCAATACATCATCAAAGAAACCTTTGTCGCCTTTGTGCCTCCCGGAGTCAGGCATGGACCCGTCTCCATCCGGAACATCGTGCAACCGGTAATGCACCTGAATGCCGCTCCCGCACGAAAATACGTTTAAATAGCACATAGAGCCGGCAAATACCGGCGCTTCTTTTACAGGATAGATCACCGATGAAAAGCGGATGGTTGCAACCTCCCGGAAAGATTGCGGGAACTATCTACATTCATCACAGACTCCTGTTTCCCATCAGCTGGCTGGATAAGCAGGAATTCTGCGAATATCAGATTTACCTTGAAAATATTGTCGGAATCAAAGTTGAGCCTACCAGACAAATGATTGAGGGTAAACAGGAACATGAAAGCCTCTACCAGGAATTCAAAAAGGAAGCTATCCCTGCAACGCTGGATCAAATGCTCCTGCAATCGAAACAAGTGAGCCTATTTAGCCGCGAATTTATGGTCAGGGATGCAGATCACGGTATATACGGAATGATCGATGAGGTTTTGCTGACACCGGATTCATTCATCGTCATAGATGACAAGCCAGGCACCAGGACTTTTCCCTCACACATCAACCAGGTATTTGGTTACTGTTTGGCTTTCAAATACTCCGTGACAAGTCAGGATAGCCGACCGGTGATTGCAGCTTTGCGGGAAAGAGGCACAGATAACATATTCTGGAACATGCACTTTAATGAGGAGGCAGAGGGGCATATCTGCGCTGTAATTGCACATATTCATTCACTGCTTAAGGGCGAAGAGGAATTTACCGCTTCCAATAACCCGAATAAATGCCGCGCTTGCAGGTTCAGGGAGAAATGTGATCGCAGTCTTTTCTGACCGCCGCACCGCTTATTTTTACGTTGTCTGGGAAAAAGCAAAATATGCTATAATTAGGCAAAATCTTATACGAAGAAAAATAAAATAAGAGGTAATATGGGCAATGGGAAAATACGACAAATACATCTGCACAAAGCTTTACAAGAGGGAAATGCTCCCCGGCCCGTCTCCTGAGGAAAGGGATCGCATCGCCGCTGAAGGTAAGAGACTCAGTATGGAACACGTGCTCTGGATAGATGCCGATGTAATTCCAGGAGCATATTATGGAGAAGCAACCTGGATCTGGCCACAGCATTATCCCAACCAGCTTACGCCGGAGGAAGCCAGACAGCGCGGAAACATCCGTCCGATGTTCCCCCACGTGCACGATTTCCCTGAACTGCTTTCCTGGTGGGGAACCGATCCCGATCATCCGGAGGATACCACCACTATGGGAATGATCATGGAAAATGAAGAAATCCTTCTGGACAAAAGCTGGGTTGTGTATGTACCTGCTGGCATGATGCATATGCCTACCCGGGTTCCCGGTGGTTATGTAACTTCCAAACCGGTCTGTCACTGGACCTCAGGACCAGGAGGCGTATATACCAGGGAAAAAGATGCCCATGAAAAAGGGCAGAGGCAATGGGATCCCAATACTGTAATCAAACGAACCGGTGACCTGAAAAATCGCAGATACTTCGTCTTTGGCTACCCGAAGAACGTTAAGAGACCGGAATATATGAAAGAAACCGATCCGAAATACACACGACCAGTTGCGTATATTGATAACACTATAATCCCTGATGCTGAGTTCGGTTGCGATACGATGTGGTTCCTGCCTGGTAGCCCCTCGAAAGCCGGACATCTTATCATGGAGGCGCATACCCTGCCGCATGGCACCTCTATCACGATGACTTCACTGAACTATGATGATATCACCGACCTCTGTGCAGAAGCGGAACTCTGGATCGGTGGAGAAAAGCATATCATTACCAAGAGCTTCGGTGCTTATATTCCACCCAACGTAGAACGTGGTCCCTTAATTCTCCGTAATGTACAGAAACAGATTTTTTTCATGATGTCTCAGCCTGTGGGTGAGGGGATTAAGAAGTATCCAGGAGGATCTTAACCCCAACAACCGATTTCCCTGTTGTTTTCAGGCAGATTACATAAAAATAGATGCGGACTTTCAAGTCCGCATCTATTTTTCTTCAACCCGTAGATGTAACGTTTCTCTTTTGAGAAAACACTCTCTATTTCACTGTGAGAGGAACACTTAAAACTTCGCCCCTGATATCTGGTTTGTAGTAGGAATATGCTGTTGAGGTTACACCTTTCGCCTTTACCGGATAAAGTGCTTTGACCTGGAAACTGAAGCTGAGAGTTTCTCCTGGCTTCATATTCTCCACATAGAAGATAACCTTCCTGCCGGCGATGTCATAACGCTTTATTCTGGCATTATTTCTGATCACAGCCGCGATTGAATCTTTCACCGCTTCAAATCCGGTTGGAACAGCAATATCGAGCACTATCATTCCTGCTTCTGAAATACCCAGTTCAGATAGCGGATCGAATTTCAGGTTCACGTTGACCTTGACCAGGTCGCTGACTTCCACTTCAGCGGTATCATAATCCACGTCTATTTTCAGCATCCGGGCTGCAGTAGCATCATCAACCGCTGGTTCATTAAATCTCCTTACGATCTGTCCGATCGCTTCACCCGTGCCAGTTACCGACATCTCAACACGGCTGTTAACCGGAATTTCTATTATTTGCAAAACATCAAAATTGGTTTGATCAATCCGGCAGACTTTTTCAATACCTTCTCCCTTCAGCGTAACCGTCAGGTTCACATCAGAACGTCGGTTTGTAGCATGCTCAGTGAGTGCCTGAAGAGCTACCACGGTATCCTGAGTTGAACCAAAGCCACCATAGGCATTCCGCTTTGACACCAACCATCTGGCAGCCCTGGAAGCACGGAACTCATCACCATGCTTGATCAGCGCCAGAGTAGCGTATGCAGTAGTCTCAATAGTGGCACTCCGGTCAATCACGGGGCTGAATCGCGGCATCATCGCCTGTTTTTCTAAAGGTTCAGGCTCAACTATTTCGCTTCCCCAGTACATACCGTCCTCATCCTCCCTGGCAAGCGAAATCAGCTTTTCGTAAGCATTTGCTGCTTTGGGGCTTTTTGCCAGTTCCAGAGCATATGCCGTCAAAGCTACTGTGTAAGGATCACTCATTGAATCCAGTTTGCCCTCGAGATAGGTGATTGCCCGGTTACTGCTCTCGCTTTCTCCTGCTTCCTTTAAAGCGATAGCAACATATGCAGTGAGAGCATCCTTTCCCTTCAAACCACCCAACATCTCCTGATGGTGCACAAAACCGACCTGATCAAAGGAACCATCGTTATTCTGGTGTGCAACAATCCAGCTGGCAGCCGCTTTCAGGACGCCTTCATCAACATAAATCAAATCCTTCGCCTGGGAAAAGCTCTTGAGGACAAACGCGGTGAGCCATAAACTTCCTGATTGATCGTTCATCCCGAAAGCAGAGAAAGAACCATCGGTGCGGCGATATGTTAATTCCCTCTGATAACCCGTGATCATGAGCTTTTCAGCCTTCGCCATAATCTCTGGTTTGATCTGCCCGCTCGCTTTCAGATATTTGGTGATATAAACATCGGGAGCAAAAACTATCATGTTTTGCTCACCGCAGCCAAAAGGCATTTGCAGCAGGGCATCCAGACCATCAATCGTCTGGGTTAAGAAACTGGAAGTCAATGCTATGTAGGCTCTGGCTGAGTCATTGATGATATTGACAGGGAAAGACGTATCAATAATTTTTTGATTACCGGCAGATAGGGTCAGATTTTCCACAATTTCTCTCGGGACACCTTCTGGCTCGACGATGATTGTTTTGATGGCGGCATCTGCAGCCTGTGAACTCCGTGCAATGATTTTAATTTCCTTAACCCCTGTCCGGGTTGGCCTGATCATAAAGGAAACTCCCCCAATATCGTTAGGCGCGATCTCCACCACTCTGGTTGGTTCATCGAGGAGATCGTACCAGTCACCCTTTTCGATATCCACCTGAACGGTCTGGGAAGCATTGAGGTAGTTGTAAACCGCTACCTGCACCGGAAATTCCTCACCTCTGATGACTGAATATGGTAGATCAACCGTCAGAAAGAAAGGCTGAAACACCCTGAGGCTGCTCTCGGTTATTCCCAGTCCCTTCTCTTTTGAAATAGCAACAGCACGCAACATCCAGGTGGTAATTGAATCCGGGACAATGACTTTTTGCGAAAAAGTACCTTTATCAGAGGTCATCCCATCAATCCATAACCAGGTTTCCGGGAAGAACTGGCGTATTCTTTCGACTTCAGCCAGATTACCCGCGGAATTCGGCGCCGCTGCTGATGGAGCAGGAGGCAAAGCTTTCCCGGCTTCCAGGGCAAATTCACCTCGCATCATGTCCCTGACGCCGAAAAAGCGGGCGACTTTATCCAGGAAACTGCCGCTTTCCCGAACCTGATATTCTTTGCCAGCAGGAATTTTGTGGCTGGTCATCACCACCACGCCGGCATTTTTAAAAACATCCGCAGCCCCAACCGACTTTGTGACAGGATAAAAAGATACCTCGTGAATCTCCGCCTGAGGCTCCATGTAAAGGCGCTCCAGTTCAGCGAAAACCTGCTGCAGATTCAGGCGGTTTTCTGCCAGTATATAGACCGATTTGTCAACCGCAGCAATGCCTATCCTGGATTTTCCTTCCGCTGTGAGATTAAGCTGTACCTCCTCCCCCGGCTTGGCTTCATCTTTGTTGAATTGTGCATTTACATCCTGCGGATAAGTAGTTTCGACATTAAACGGCAGATAATCAGCCGCCACTTCGCTATTGGGCAGGATCTGGTAAACCAGCAATCTGGCAGATGGTGCCATAAGCGGAGTAGCGTCGAAAGAGATTTCATTTTTCGCCGTATAGCCGGAAAATAAAATCCCACCGCGGCCGATTACCTCATAGTAAAAATTCGAAGCTTCTCTGGTTGAGTAAACCCTGAATGCCACCCTGGTTCCTGTGGTAATAGTACCCTCAGTTAACTGCTGAAGGTGGATGAAATTACCTGAAGGGGAATAAGATGATTGCAGCATCATTGCAGCCTGAGCAGGCGGGCGGGAAGAAATCGGAGTCAACTCAAATGCTTCAATCGAAAGGGCAATAGCTTCCGGCGGAGGATTAATCCGGAAAAACGCTATGCCTTTGACAGTTTGAAGTGTATCTCCTTCGGTCTTGATAACATCAAATCCGCTGTTGCTGTAGGTAACCTTTGCATCTATCTGCGCATCCACCGGTTGATGATCAGGCGTCTCCGCTACAACCAGGAAACTGAACGGCAGTCCGGGTTTAAAAACCTGACCTTCCGGAATTAGCTTCAGATTAAAAGATGACTCAGCCACTGTTAAAAGGCGGCTGGTCTTCTCTTCATACCCGGTGCTTTTTTCTCTGACGGTAACATTCATCTGTACATCGCCCTGCCCACCGCCAGCCGGCGTACCAGCCACGTAAACTGCGGGTGGTAGTTCAAACTCGGTCTCTCCATCAATAGGTTTACTGATCGTGGCATAAGTTTGCCATTGCCCCACGTATTTCAGAGCTTCGATTGTTAATTCACCTGAAACGGGTTTGCCAAAACTGTACTCGGCGACTATTTTGCCCTTGATTGCCTCATTGATCAGAAACCATTCTCTGGGTAACTCCACTTTTATCTCATACTTCGGTAAAACATATTCTTCAACCCTTATATCCAATTGCTGCTTTGACTTCTCCGCGATGACGTTGATTTTCCAGACACCCAGATTCGGCTCACTGGAAATCGGCATTTCAATATTTGCCATACCGTAATCATCAGTGGTGATATCCTTCCGAAAAACCTTGATACCTTTTGCATCGAGCACTTCGACAACCGCAGATTGACTTACCGGTTTAAGCTCTGAATCGAGAGTAAATATCCGCATCATGATTGTTTGACCCGGCTTATAAATTGGTTTGTCAGTTTCCACAAAAACAAGATATTCATTTACCACGTTTACCCGGGCTTGATCAGCAAAGTTAGTGCCTTTAACCTGCACCTCATAACTGCCTTCTACCAGATTCTGAGGGACATCAATGCTGACTGTGCCTACTCCATTCACAGTCTGCCTGGCACCTGCAATTCTTTTCCCCTCTTTGAGTAAAGCTACTTCAATATTATCTCTGGCGAAGCGACCCTCTTTTAAAAGTGAAATTGTCAGGGTGGCCGGCTTCCCTGGGTTTAGCGTCTCCGGAACAACTGCTGTATAGTTATCTGCAGCCTCGACCTGTCTGCAGGCAGGCAGATTTGCCACCAGAAGAATGGCCATCAGTAAAAAAGGAATAACAAGTTTTAAATGTATATTTTTCATAGCCGTAACCTCCCTGTATTTATCACAGTCATTAAATATAACTTTTCCGCCAATAAAAAGTTAGCGCTAATCAACATTTGTACGGATATATTACGTTATTCACGAAGTTCTGGAATAGATTAGATTTTTCTCAAGATCTGGTATTCAGCACGCCGTGTCAACAACTGAATGACGAGACAGTCTCTATAATGATAAGTAGATAACAGCTGGAGAATTGATGAAAAACAACAGGATTTTAAAACCCACCGAACTCACAAAAAAACGATATAACCGTGTAGCCATGGTTTACGATTTTCTGGAAGGAATCGTGGAAAGATCAAGTTACTCCAGGTGGCGAGAGCTCTTATGGAGTAAAGTTGAGGGCAGGAAGATTCTGGAAGTCGGCGTGGGAACAGGGAAGAACTTCCCCTTCTATCCGGAAGGATTGGAGATTACAGCCATTGATTTAAGTGAAAAGATGCTGGAAAAATCCCGAGAAAAAGCTCAAAAACAAAATATCAAGGTTGATTTACGAGTAATGGACGTGCAGAAATTAGATTTCCCCGCAGAGACATTCGATTCTGTAGTCTCCACCTTCGTTTTTTGTTCAGTGCCGGATCCAGTACTTGGATTAAGTGAGGTCAGGCGAGTCTGCAAAACGGGAGGCAGGGTGATATTACTGGAGCATGTTTTAAGCGCCAACCGCATCCTGGCTGCATTAATGAATCTGATGAATCCTCTGGTTGTCAGGATGATGGGAGCCAATATCAATCGCGCTACCGTTCAGAACGTAGCAATCAGCGGACTCACAGTAGAGAAGGTGACAGACCTTGCCGCAGGCATTTTCAAACTGATTGAAGCCAGGAAAACTTAATTCATAATTCGAGGTAAATTGATGAAACAAGATATGAATCACTCGCATGGTAATCATATCTCCGCTGAAAAAATGCAATCGCCTGCACACACAAAACACATGTTGAAAATGGATCACTCAGATAAAAGCAGGCATGGGCAGATGAAGGGTATGGATCACGGAGAACACCATGCCATGATGGTTGCCGATTTCAGGAGGCGCTTCTGGATTTCTCTTCTTATCAGTATTCCCATCCTGCTGCTTTCACCAATGATTCAAAAGTTTATTGGATTAGAGGGTAAAATCAGTTTTACGGGTGATTCATATCTGCTCTGGGTACTGTCTTCAGGAGTCTTCTTTTATGGCGGCTGGCCTTTTCTGAAGGGCATTATTGATGAATTAAAAGAGAAAAAGCCCGGAATGATGACCCTGGTTGCCATCGCAATCAGTGTGGCTTATCTTTACAGCAGCGCCGTAGTATTCGGACTCAGCGGTTCCGTCTTCTTCTGGGAACTGGCAACACTGATTGATGTGATGTTGCTGGGACACTGGCTTGAGATGAGATCCGTTACCGCAGCTTCCTCCGCACTGCAGGAACTTGCCCGGCTGATGCCTGCGCAAGCCCACAGGGTAATGGAGGATGGCAATATTACGGATGTCCCAATAGATGAGCTCTCTGCCGGGGATAAAGTACTGGTCAAACCCGGTGAAAAAATCCCGGCAGATGGCAGGGTAATTGAAGGAGAAGCTGCAATCGACGAATCCATGCTCACCGGAGAATCTACTCCCATCTCCAAACAGGCGGGTTCAGCTGTCATTGGCGGTTCAGTAAACGGTGAAGGTTCCCTTTTAATTGAGGTGCAGAAGACTGGCAAAGACTCTTACCTCTCCCAGATGACCGAGCTGGTGAGACAGGCTCAGGAGAGCAAATCCCGAACACAGAATCTGGCCGACCAGGCAGCTTTCGGTCTCACAATCATCTCTATCGGCGTCGGCTTGCTCACCCTGGCAGTATGGCTGGGACTTGCCCATCAAGAATTCGTCTTCGCCCTCTCCAGGATGGTTACCGTAATGGTCATTACCTGCCCCCATGCACTGGGACTTGCGATTCCTCTGGTGGTATCAGTTTCTACAACGATGTCCGCCAAAAATGGTCTCCTGATCAAAAATAGAGACGGTTTCGAGCAGGCGAGGAAAGTTACTGCAATTCTCTTCGATAAGACCGGTACCCTCACTCAGGGCAAGTTCGGCGTAACAGATATTATTTCGTTTAACAGCACAATGTCAGATAAAGAAATCTTAAAATATGCCGCCTCTATAGAGACCAATTCCGCCCATCCCGTAGCTAAAGGAATCGTTACAGCGGTCAAAGAGACGTTCCCAGTAGAAGGATTCAAATCCATTCCAGGGAAAGGAGTCGAAGGCAGGGTTAATGGTAAAAAGGTGAGGGCTATTAGCCCTGGCTTTCTTAAAGAAAACAACATCCAGGTAAAGGATAGCAGAATAGAGAAACTATCTTCTCAGGGCAAGACGGTTATCTACGTTCTGATTGAAGAAGATCTAACGGGTGCAATCGCTCTTGCTGATGTTATCCGACCTGAGTCAAAAGAAGCTGTTACCAGGCTCAAAGAGATGGGAATCCGGTGCATGATGATCACCGGTGATAATAGACAGGTGGCGAAATGGGTGGCTGATGAGATTGGGCTGGATGAATATCTTGCTGAAGTATTACCAGATAAAAAAGCCGAGAAGGTCAGAGAAATCCAATCCAGGGGCCTGGTAGTAGCTATGACCGGTGATGGGGTCAACGATGCTCCGGCTCTGGCACAGGCGGATGTCGGCATCGCCATTGGAGCTGGCACGGATATTGCGGTGGCGACGGCAGATGTTGTTCTGGTGAGAAGCAATCCGCTGGATGTAGTATCAATCATTAAACTATCACGGGCTACTTACCAAAAAATGCTGCAGAATTTGGGCTGGGCTACCGGCTACAATATTGTAGCTATTCCTTTGGCGGCAGGAGTGGCATATAGCGCGGGTATTTTGCTGGATCCAGCAGTTGGAGCAGCCCTGATGGCACTCAGCACAATCATTGTAGCGATCAATGCCAGATTTCTGAAGGTCGAAAAATAAAAGCTTATTCAAGATCTATTTCTGGCAAGCCATGATTCCAGATATCCGTATGCTGTCCAGCCTCCATCGATGACTATTGTCTGACCGTTAATGCTCCCTGAACTTTCTGAAGCTAAAAATATTACAGCTTCAGCCACATCTTCTGCACTGGTAAGTACACCGTTGGGAGTTCTGGTTTTAAGTTCCTCGACATTGAGTTTGCCCTGAGAAACAAGATTACTTACCATTTCCGTTTCAACATAGCCCGGAGCAACAGCGTTGACATTAATGTTATATTTTGCCCATTCACATGCCAGGACTTTGGTCAAAGCCATTAAACCAGCTTTGGCACTGCAATAGCTTGCTCTTTCTGGAAAAGCCACGATGCCGTTGATAGAAGCTATGTTAATGATTTTCCCGTATTTTTGTCCAATCATAATCTTACCGGCAGCCTGGCTGCAGAAAAAAGCTCCAGTCAACATCACATCAATTCCCCTTCGCCACACCTTTTCTTCAAGTGTTTCTGAAGGTCCGACAGTAGCCATACCTGCGTTATTTACCAGAATATCAAGCCTTCCAAAATGATTGATCACATTATTGACCATATTATCCACTGAGGTTTTATCCGCAACATCAGCCTGAACAACGATAGATTTACGCTTGAGTTTCTCAATTTGCTGAGCAACCTTTTGAGCTTCTGCAACTGAAGAAGAACAATTGACAGCGATATCAGCACCCTGCCTGGCGAGTGCCAGGGCAATTGTCCGCCCAATACCCCTGCTGCCGCCAGTAACCAGAGCAATTTTACCTGTTAGCTTCGGTTTTTCGGTCATCAAGGTATTACACCTTCTTCTTTCAATTTATTAATCTCTTCCCAGTTATAGCCCATTTCAAGCAATACCTCTTCCGTATGTTCCCCAAGTTGCGGTGCAGCCCACCTGATGGTCGCTGGGGTTTCACTAAACTGCACAGGACTATTTAATAACCGTGCCCTGCCAACTACAGGGTGTTCTATATCCGTATAAAAATTATTCTGCACAGCCTGTTCATCTTTCAATATTTCCTCGATAGTCTGATTGCCGCTGGCTATGAGGTCGTATTTACGAAATTCCACCTCCCACTCCGCCCAGGTTTTCGTTGCCATTACTTGATCTATTAAAGAAACCAATTCTTCTGAGTGCTGTTCACGGCTTTCCATAGTAGCATAACGGGGATCGTTGATCCATTCTGGTTTACCGATAGCCCTGCAAAATGGCTCCCAGTATTCCTGAGTAGGATGGCACATCATACACCAGCGGTAAGAAGTGTACATAGGATTCGGAGCACGTTTTCTATCCCATTTAGGCTGTGGATGGCCGAAAAGAGCAGTCTGGATATCTAAACCCAGCGTCCAGGCGGCTGTGTGATATAGAGAAAGTTCCAAACCCTGTCCTTTACCCGTCTTTTGCTTATAATATAAAGCAGCTAAAAGTCCGCTTGTGATATGGGCTGATGCAACAATATCCATCATCCCGGGACGTGAGATTGGTGGAGGGTAATCCGGTCCAGCGCTTACCAGATCCATTAGTCCACCGTATGACCAGGCAGCTACGTAATCATAGCCCCGGTCGCTTGCTTTTGGACCCTTTGAACCATATCCCGTGAGCACAAAATGGATCAAACCGGGGAATTTTTCTTTGAGGCTCGCATAATCCAGACCGAATTTTTTTAATACATCTAAAGAGTAATTAGTTGCGAAAATATCGGCATTTTCCAGCAATTTGTACAAAACACTGCGTCCCTTCTCCGTACGCAGATTAAGAACAACGCTTCTTTTACTCCGGTTTAAAAATTCAAAATGGAGTTCGATATCTCCCTTCTCTAAATGAAACAAAAGCGGCCCCCTATTAAAGCTGACAAGGCTCCTCTGCCAATCGCCCCAGGTCGGCTCAATCTTGATGACATCAGCGCCCCAATCCGCCAGCACAGCCGTAGCTGCCGGTACGCCTACTACCTGCTCAAATCCGATTATCTTAACTCCTTCAAGTAATCCTGCCATCCAGATTAATCCTTATAATTAACAATCACCATCATGGTTACCGGTTTATTAGTCTTGTTGAGTATGGAACGCCCTTCGTATGGTGCCAGATAAAGGGAATCCATCGGCTTTAAAGTAACTTCCTCCTCTTTATTCTTCACTGTGATTTCCCCATCCAGCACGATATATACCTTCTCGCACGGATTATCTTCATAAGCCCACTCGGCACCACCACCAGGTAGAAAATAAGAAATGCCTACCCAGAAACTTTTTATTCCCGTTTCTTCTTTGCCCTGGAGACGCATAGCTGTCATATTGAAATGTTTGGCAGCCGCATAAGGTTTGGCATCTGCTAGACTGAATTTCTTCATATAGCCTCCGTTATCGTCTTATTATAGAAAAAGCTGATAACTGCACGATTAAATTAGATACAACCACCATATGTATATGTCCTGTCAGGAACATCATTCAAATCATCCTCGTCAATCTCAGCGACACAGCGTACCATTGAGCCATCGCCCATATACCAGCGAAGCGGAAAGCAATAGAATCTGAAACGTTTGCCAGATACTTTATCCAGATCTCCGCCAAGATTTTCAATGCCTACAATTCCATGCCCGAGCATCAATTTATGACATGGCTCCCACGTACCCCAGCACCCGATGGCTTCCAGATCGCCAAATTTCTTATCATAAGCTTCTTTACCAAATAACTTAATATACATAAACTTATCAAATTCAGCATACGCTTCCTCACCAAACTGCTCTATATACTCTTCGGTAATAGGTTTACCGGAAGCACCAATCAGGTTCATACGTGTCATTCCATTGTTGCCCATAGCAGTGTGCAAAGGATGATCCAGGGCCTGCATATCCATTGCAACACATTTAACCCTGTGCTTAACAAACCATCTGCCAGCTTCGACACCCGTACCGCAAGAATAGTGATAATATTCTTTTGAATCATCAAACTTGCGATGCATACCTGTATTCAGGCAGACAACCATGCCTTCCAGTTCATTCGGCTTGATGCCCGCTTTTTCGCATCCGGCTTCCAGGTGCTTTGGTCCAATCAAGCCCCAGCGCTCTATTTCGATAGGAAGACAAACAGCGTCTCCAGTGTAAGCATCAATCGGCATTTCATGAATATAACGGGCTCTTCTGCCATCAAACTCGATTTCCATCACATGGCGAGGAGCATCGCAATGTGTTCCGGTATGCATTACGCAGGTAATCTTTTGAGTTAATACTCCACCTTTCGCCATGGTATGCGCATTTTCAATAATCGGCTTATCGAAATAAGGCCAGCGGGGAATTTCCGCGCTGAAGGGATGTGTTAGATCAACGAACACTTTTTTACCCATTTAAGAACCTCCAGAGTTATTAATAAAATTATCCTTACCACGTAGTTACACCGCCGTCAACATAAAGAATCTGGCCGGTGACGAATCTCGATGCATCTGAGGCGAAGAAGATTACCGGGCCAACAATATCTTCCGGAAGTGCCCATCTGCCCATCGGGATGCGGTCTTTCATCTGCTTAGCATAAGCAGGGTCAGCCAGGGCATCTTTAGTAAGGTCTGTCTCAACAATGGTCGGCGCGACGGCGTTTACCAGAACATTCGATTTTGCCCATTCGCACGCCAGGGTACGCGTAAGGGTGTCCACCGCACCTTTGCTGGGACAATAGGCAGCATAACCTGAAGGGAGACCATACCGCCCCCGAACAGAAGAGAGATTAATGATTCTGCCGCTCTTCTGTTTAAGCATCACCCTGCCCACAGCCTGACAGCAGAGAAAAGTGCCACGGGTGTTGATATCCATAACTTTTTGCCATTCATCAATTGGAAAACTATCCGCTGGTTTTCGGATAGCTAGCCCGGCGGCGTTGACGAGAATATCAATGCGGGAGAATGCCTGCAAAACCTGATCAACCATTTCATTGACCTGTTTTTCATCCACGATATCCACGCTGACCGCTAATGACCTGCAGCCCTTTGCCTCTATTTCTTTAACCACATTTTTCAAAGCTTCGAGATTGCGGCTGGCTACCGCAACGTCAGCTCCAGCATCAGCCAAACCCAGAGCAATAGCTTTGCCGATGCCGCCGTGCCCACCGACTACCAGAGCTTTTTTACCATGCAAATCAAACATTTGATTACTCATATCCTACCTCTATTATTTCATATTTCATATTGCACATTTATATTGACTTCTTATATTATTTATTTTATGATTGATACTACTAAGATTCATTATTTTTGTCAAGCTTATTGATAAATAAGGAGGCTAATCGCATGCCAGAAGAAAAGTTTCCCGAAGGATGGATAGTCGTCGACCACATCATTCCTGGAGTTACACCGGAAATGCTCGACTGGTGGTGGGTTAATATGGAAAAGGGCTATGAGCTCTGGTGCCCGGATGAGCACAAAGGTTTCCGCTGGGAAGTTAAACCGCCGCTGGGCGGGCATATCGGAGCGGTTCAGATAGCTACCGAAAGCATTGATTATGGTCCGGTTATGGACCTGCGTATTGTATGGCTTGATCCCAATCTGGGCACAGATGAGCAAAAAAACTTCTGGACATACGAACACCTGCTAACAGCGGGAGGTCCCACCGATCCCCGCTTCCCCAACCGCTCTCCTATCGTGCTTTCTCACCAGTGGGAAGCTATTCCCGGTGGCTGTAAAATGCGTTCCTGCATGCACG
>Ga0101944_10002286_pt1 | contig 31906 bp, 23 predicted proteins | sample DewCreD2012metaG_FD_75245 | JGI IMG/M metagenome (GOLD analysis project Ga0101944, IMG submission 75245) | Hot spring sediment bacterial and archeal communities from British Columbia, Canada, to study Microbial Dark Matter (Phase II) - Dewar... ... | reverse complement strand
ATTCGACGCCGTCCATCTCGTCCGGGGTGAAATAAGCCACGCAATATGCGGTATGCCGGCCGACGGGCAGAGAACTGAGGACCGCCCGAACCGGATCGAGCGAGAGCAGGTGCGGGATGACGTAGGGTATGCCAGGACCGGGCTTGGCGACGAAGGGAAAGCGCTCGACAGGGGGGCTGAGACGCACGGCGCCGGTGATGGCTTGGCAAGTGTACAGCCGCTCGAGCAGCGGGCGGCGAGGCGAGTAGAGGTCCCACCACAGGCCGTCCAGCCCGTATGGGTCAAACGTGTGCCGCATCTCGAAGCCGGTGATGGGGCAGCGCGAAAGCGGCAGGCGCGGCAGCCCGGCTTCGTATTCGTCGGCGAGGCGGGACAATTCCTCAGCCGCCCGTTCGTCCGTTTCGACTAAGGGCAGCAAAGCGAAATAGCGGTCGAGCAGCGCGCGCCGCCGGGACGGCCGGAAAGGCAGGTTCATGGCTCAGCGCCCCCCCTGAATGTACGTCGTCGAAACTTGGCCATTGGGACCATAACTGATCAGCGGCTCGCCCCCCACTTGATGCTTGTTCATCACGCCATTGTCGATGCCTTTCGCTTTCTCGAAGGGCGACTGGGCGCCCTGCATCGCACCCTGAGGGGAGTCTTTACTGAGGTGGTCGTATTTCCAGTCCATGTGGGCGCCGTGCTGGTTGTTGTAAGGCGGTTTGGAGAGATCCTTCAGGATCTGCTCGCGGACCGGATTCAATTTAGGCTGTCCGGTCGCGGGATCCCAGATCAGGTTTCCTTTATGGTCCACCTGATAGCGCGGAATCGGCTGGCCCGTGACCGGGTCGCGAATATCGAAGATGTCGTTGTCGCCGGCGAAGGGCTTGCCGCCGGGCGGCTTGCCGGCATGCACCACGCCGTTCTTTACATAAATCTGGCCCTTATCGCGAAGCGACTTCAAGTGCTTGAAGTTGTCCTGGAACTCCCTCATGCGGTCGTTGTAAAGCTTCTGAAGCTCCGCGTAGGTCTTGTCGCTCATGTTGCCTTTAGGCGGCATCTTGGGCTTGTAATAGCCCACCAGCCCTGGCTCGCCTTTGGCGCCGAGGAGTTTGTCCGCGTCGGTAAGCGTCTTGCACTTGATAGGTTCGGGTTTCGGCAGCGCCTTGCCGCTTTCAATCCACGGCTTCGCCTTCGGAGTGGTCGGCCTGACGTCAATAACCACGTTGTGCTTGTCCGCCACCATCTTGACGTGCTTTTGAGCTCCGGTGGTGATCCCGTTGGGGACTTTGGACGGATCGATCCCTGCGGGTGTCGTTTTTACGCCGGTGGCGCCGGCCCGGGCGTTGTTACGGATGATGCTCTGCTGGGAGGGTGGGACGGGAGTGGACGGCGCCTTGGCGACCGTGCTCAGATTCGGCGGCTTGTTGCCGATGGGGGTGTTGGCCAGATTGCGAATCCCGCTGGCGGCGTTGGCCGCTTTTTGACCCATGTTGACCAAGGTCTTGGCGACGCTGTTGCCGTTCTTGGCGGCGTTCTTGATCATCTCCGAAGCGGCGTTGCCAATCGCTCCTCCGGTGCGGGCGATGCCCTTAAAGCCGGCGCCCATGGCGGCTCCGATGGCCTTATCCACCGCAACCGTCTTGGCGGCTTCCCATGCGCCGCCGATGATCGAGTTCCCGCCTTTGTCCACATAGTTCTTCATGGACTGGAGGATGCTGACCGGAAGCATAATGGTTTCGGATGCTCCTCCGGTGGCCATGCCCGTTAGAACCCGGCCGCCCATTCCAAGCCATGAAATGGTTCCGTCGGCTTTCCTTCCGGTCAGGAATTCGCCCCCCGTATTGGTGACGGTTTGCGTGATCACGTCGCGGGTCAGTTCGCCCTCAGTAGGCATCTGGCTGGGCATGATGATCTTGCCGGTCAACTGGTTCTTGTAAACCTGATAAACCTTTCCCAGCCGGTCTTTATCCGGCGTCTTGCCATTCAGGATCTGGTTGCGGATGTCGCGGATGTGGGTGAGGATGTTGCCGGGCTCTCCCGGCGGCTTATACAGGTGGGTGACCGGGCTGCTGCCGAACAGGATGGCCTTCTCCATGTTAGAGAGGTTTTGGAGGATCTTGGCCTTTTCTTTCTGCTCGGCAAGCATTTGTTCCAGAGCGCGGTCCTGCGCGGTGTCGCGGTTTTGGATGCGGATCTGCTCTTGCTGGCGCCACTCGTCCCGGTCGCGAATGGTGTCGGTGATGTTCTGCTTCCAGGCATCCAGGTTGGTGACGTCCACTTCGCCGCCGGTGAGGATATTGATGTACTGACCCTGTTCGTTTTTCTGGACGACGTAGGTGACGCCGTTGGGGGCGGTCCACTCGAATTCGTCGGGGAGCTGGGGCGCGGCGGGAGGCGGAGCGGGCGGGGGCGTGAGAACCGGGGTGACGGCGCCGACGCCGGCTCCGGCGCCTCCCACTATGGCTTTCCCTTTCAAGTGCGTGTCGACCTCGAGCCGGTGGCAGGAGATGTCAGGATTGGGGCGCCACATGAAGGCGGGCTTTTCGGTTACGGGAGCAATTTCATGCATTACGAGCCAGCCGCCGGCGATGCCTCCGGCTGCTGCCGCCGCTATTTCGGCCAAGGGGCTGACGGCTTCGCCCAGGGGCGTGGCGCCGTCGGCGGCGGCCGAGGCGCGGCGGAAAAAGATTTTGCTGAGGATGGCGCGGACGATGGCGCGAAAAACGCGCGACAGCATGCCCGGAAAGACCCCCATCAACATCACGCTAGAGTAAGCCACCACGTAGCCGATCATGGCGCCCCAGTAGTTGAGATCCATCCATTTCTTGCCTTGGCCGTAGATGTCCGGGATGAGGAATTTCTGCACCAAGTCCGCCGCGCCGAACACGGCTCCGCAGAACAGGCCGAGGAAAGGATTGAACCCGGAGATGCCGCCGAGCAGAGGATAGATGATGGGGTCGGTGCCGATGTGGCCCAGAGGGGTGGTGCGCAAGCCGCGCCAAGCGACAAAAATCAGCGAGAAGGCGAGCAGGACGGGGTGGCGGCGGGTAAGCGTTTCGATCTCGAGCAGCCATTCCAGCTTTCGCAGCGAGGGCATGGCGCGGAGCGCGCCGCGCGCCAGCAGGGTCACCGGCGAGCAGAGCGCCGCCGAGATTTGCACCAACTGGTTCCAGAAAGGAAGCTGGTGCAGCGCCTGCGCGACGGCGGCGCGAATTTCGGCGATTTTCAGAAGCAGCGCGCGCATTTTCTCACCTCCACAGTTTGACCCGCAGCCGAGCGGCTTCCTCGACTTCTCGGATGCGGTGAATGTGACAGCTTGGGCATCCTTCCGTGTCGGTTCCCTTCCCTTGGAGCAGCGGTTCGACGCGTTCGGCGAAGTCGCGCGCCAGGCGCAGGGCGTCGCCGTCTGCGGCGTCCGCCGGAGTGAGCTCGATTAGGAGAGCATGGCCGGCTCTCACGGCGGCGCCGCCGGACTGGTGAACGACTTCCAGCCGCGGGGGGGATAAGTGGAAAAACAGAGCGTTAAGGGCCTGCACCGCCGCGCGGGCCCGTTCAGCGCCGGCGAGCCGCAGAACGGGCTCCCGGTGATAAAGCACCGCGGCCGAGGGGCCATCCTGGCGCCAGGAAAAAGGTTTCGGGCGGGAGTGCAGCGCCTGAATGGCGGCGTCGAGGGCGAAGACGGCGAACAGCAAGGCGGCGAGGGCGGCAAGCGCCCGCCAGCGCCGGGACGTCCCGGCCTGGCAACGCGCGCACAGATCCATGCTCCGGGCGTCCACTTCGGCCGGATTCCGGGCAGGGTGCATGACGCAATCCGGCCGGCTGCAATGAGCGCGGCCGTCGAGATGTCCGAGTTCGTGGGCCGCCACGTTGGCGATGCGCCGCCGCAGGGCGTCATCCCCAGCGCCGCGCAGCCGGAAGGTGGACAGAACGGCCACTCGCCGCCGGCGGTCGGCATAACCGAACAGCGACCGGCAGCCGGGCAGCGAGAGATCGCAATCCGTGAGGAGCAGCAACGGGAGGTCGCCGCCACAATAGCGGTTCAGAATTTCCCGCACCGGCGCACGGCCGGTTTCGTCCAGCATGGCGTCGTGCGCCCCCAGAACCTCGAAGCGCAGCGGCCTGCCGTTTAGGATTGCGCTCATCATCAGCTATTAAAAAAGTGTTAACGGCCTCAATCTATGAATCGGCGCTTTGGCAATCATACTACAGCGCAGCGCCGGACTTTCTGAAGGGCTGCGTGTGATACAAAAGAGGCTAGTGTTGGTGATCACGGTTCAAGCGGCCGGGCCCGAAACGGCGCTCATCACAGTCAGCGGGCGCGTCATGTTGGGTCCGGAAAGCCAGCGTATTGAGAGTGAGGTGAATAGCCTGCTGGAGAGCGGCGCGAGGAAGATCATTTTCGATCTTTCCGGCGTGACGCACATCGATTCGACGGGCATAGGCCGGTTCATCGCCGCGCTGAACGCGGTGATGCGCGCAGGGGGGAAGCTGGCCATTGCGGGCGCGGCGGGCCAAGTGCGGGAAGGTTTTCGCCTCACGCGCCTGGACACCGTGTTCGCTTTTTACGACACGGCGGAAGCCGCGCAAGCGGCGCTTTAGGCGGGGAGCGCGATGGCCGGCCGGTTCATTTCCCTTGTTGTCGCAACGTGGAGCGTGTGGTGCGCCGCCGCAGCCGAGGCGCCGCTTCGCGGCGTAGTCCGGGACGTGACGGGCGCGGTGGTGGCGGGCGCGGAGGTGGAGATTCGCGGGCCAACCGGGGCGATCCTGAGCGTCCAACGCACCTCGAGCCAAGGCGAATTCGAGTGGCGTGAAGCGCCCCACACGCTGTTGCAGCTTCGCGTCATGCATGCGGGTTTCGCCGCCCGCGAAATGGTTTTGCCGTATGCAGCGCGCAACGATGCGGTTGAGATCCGGCTCGAGCCGGCGTCGGTTTATAGCCGGGTGACGGTGAACGCAACGCGCGGCGGCGCCGAAGAGGCCGCGCAGTCAGCGCACCTCGCGGTGGTGGTGGAGCGGCAGGAAATACTGAGCCGGCCCATCGCCACGCTGGGCAACGCGTTCGAGCAAGAAGCAGGAGTCCTGGTGCAGCAGAGCACCTACGGGCAAGTTTCGCCTACGCTGCGGGGTTTGACGGGTTACCACGTATTGAACCTGATCGACGGCGTCCGGTTCAACAATGCGGCGTTCCGTTCCGGGCCGAATCAGTACTTGGCTTTTGTCGAGCCCTCGCAAGCCGAAAGGGTGGAAGCGCTGCTGGGTCCCACCGGTTCGCAGTACGGGAGCGATTCGCTGGGGGGCACCATCCAGGTGGTCACCGAACAACCGCGGTTCGCTTCGCGGGTGGAGGAGCGGCTGCGTGGGGAATTCACGATAGGAGGCGCAACGGGCGATCTTTCGGCCCGCGGCGCGGCGCGGCTGGCCCACGCCACGGCCAGGACCTTTTGGCTGGCGAGCGTTTCCGGGCGGCGGCACAACGATCTTCGCGCGGGCAGGGGCTACGATTCGCGCAACGTCTTCCACCGCCTGTTCGGGATGACGCCGAGCCAGGTGCGTAGTGTTTTAGGCGAGCGCCAAAAAGAAACCGGCTTTCGCCAGTACGGCATGCAGGGTAAGATCGCCGTGCGCCCGCGCGCGGATCAACTTTGGACGGCCTACTATCTTCGCGGCGAGCAGGACGGCGTGCGCGGGTACAAAGATCTTCTCGGCGGTTTGGGGCGCTTGCAGTCGGCCTTCGAGCCGCAAGTTCTGGACTGGTTTTACAGCCGGTATGAGAAGCAACGCTTGGGCGCACTGGATACGCTGGCGGGTACGATTTCGGTAAACTCGCAAGCCGATGGAAGCGCCCGGCAGGGGCTTCGCGCCACCGACGCCATCACGCGCGACTTCAACCGAATCCGCTCCTATGGGTACACGCTTCAGGCGACCGCGCACGGCGGCTCGCGGCTGCTGGCGGCATTTGGGGCCGATCTATACGATGAGCGCATACGGTCGCGCCGCCAGGTACACGATCCGGTGTCAGGAACCAGGGCCGAGCCGCGTCCGTTGTACCCGGACGGCTCATCGTACCGGACGCTGGGCGCCTTCGCGCAGGCGAGCGCGGACCTTACGTCCGGTTTGCGAGCCGCCGGCGGGATGCGCTTGACGGGCGTGCGCTTTCGGGTCCGAGCGGAGCCGAGGTTCGGGATTCCGGAATCTTCGCAGAGCTTTCGGGATGTCACTTTTCACTCCAGCCTGCGGTGGCGGGCAACCAAGTGGGGAGGCGCGCATGCGGTGGTCAGCCGCGGGTTCCGGGCGCCAAACCTGAATGACCTCGGGGCGCTGGGTCTGAACGATCTGGGGTACGAGATTCCGGCGGCCGAAGCGCTGGCGGCGGGCGCGCTGTTGAGTTCGGATGCGGGCGAAACGGCTGTTTCGAAAGGCGTGCGATTGCGGGCGCTGGCGCCCGAATCGCTGATGAACTACGAGTTTGGCGTGCGCATCAACGCGGGGCGCCTGTACGCCCGCGCGCAGTTGTTCGACACGGAATTGTATGACCCCATCGTGCGGCGGACTTTGCTTTTCCCGGCAGGCAGCCCGCCTTCGCAGCTTGCCGGATTGCCGGTAAGCCCGATTCCGCCTTCGCCGGCGCAGAGGGCGCAAGGCGTGACGGCAGTGGCCGTTTCGATGGATCCGCGCGCGGTGAAGGCGTTTGTCAATGACGGGCGGGCGCGCTACTACGGGTTGGAAACGCTGGCGCGGTATCGCCTGAGCGCGCGCTGGACATGGGAGGGCAACTACAGCTTCATCGTGGGACGGGATTTGAACCCTAACCGCCCAATACGCCGGCTGCCTCCGCAAATGGGCGCCGCCAAGCTGCGCTATACGCCTTCCGGCAGGCGCCCGTGGTGGGAAGTGTGTCTGGCGGCGGCGGGCGAGCAAAGCCGGTTGAGTGGAGGCGACCGGGACGATGAGCGCATCGGCGCGTCCTTCCGCCGGCGCGACATTCAAGATTTTTTCCACGCATCCCGCGCGGCGCCGTATGTGCGTAACGGAGTGTTTCAACCCACGGGCGAAACGCTGGCGCAGATTCAGAACCGGGTTCTGCCGTTGGGCGCTGTGGTCCGCGGCGTTCGCATCGTAGACGACGCCACCCGGGTCCCGCTATACCTTTCCACTGCCGGATGGGCTGCGCTGCACTTGCGCGGAGGCGCGCCGTTGAGCGAGCGCTGGCACGTGATTTGGGCGCTGGAGAACCTGCTAGACCGCAATTACCGCGTCCACGGATCCGGCATCGACGCGCCGGGCGTCTCCGCTTACCTGAGCCTGGCTTTCCGGTTCTAGGAAACTTTGAACGGCCGGTTTCTTTCCCGGATCCACCGGGGGCGAAAAAAGCGGGAATCGAGGGTCCTGGTCTTAGCGGTTGCCCAGGGCGATGACGATAGTGGCTGAAGCCAGCAGGGCCAAACCGAACCAAAGCCGGCGCCGGGCGGCAGGCGGCGCTTGCGCCCATTCGCCGGTGAGCACGCCGGACAGATTGGCCGTCATGATCATGAAGATCTGAAACAACGCCCAGCCGACCGAGGTGCCGAGCGCCCCCAAGTAAACCGAGCTCACTCCATAGACGGCCATCGCCGCCATCCACAAAATCCCCATCAGGCAGCCGGACCACGCCTCCGAGCGCCACGCCTGGCGGTATCTACCCCAGGTGCGGTTGCGCGAAAGCAGCCAGGCCGAGTAAGCCACATTAACGACCAGCCCGCCGAGCAGCGCCACCGGCCAAACCGCATACACGGCCATGGTGGCGGAGGCGCCGTGACGGACCGCTGCGGCGGCGATGGATTCGCCGAAGGCGAAGGCGTAGTTGAGCATCGGCGCCAGGAGTCCGCACAGCACGGCCAGGGCCAGTGCGCCGCCGTAGCTTTGCGCTGCGGCCGCACTGGCCGCGCGCTCGCGCATTCTGCCCGCCCAAGCGGAGACGGCGATGCCCGCCACCATTACGGCGATGCCGGCGAAAATGAGCATACCGCGCCACGTCCCCACCACTTGGCCGGCTTTGACGAACAGAGGGACCAGCGTGCCCAATACCGTGCCGAGTCCGATAATGATCGCATAGGCCAGGGCCACACCCAGCCGGGCGACCGACAGGCCGAACAAGACCTGCGCCACGCCCCAACCGGCGCTGAAAGCCACCGGCGCCAAGAAGGCCCGGGCGGGCAGCGCGCCGTAAACGTTGGGCAGGTTCGGAACCAGGATTCCGGCCAACGCCCAGGGCAGAAACAGTAAGGCCACCAAGCTGAATAGCAGCCATGTGTTTTCCCATTGCAAGCGCTTGGGGAATTTCATGGGCAACATGCAGATGCCCGCCAGGATGCCTCCCAACAGCGTGAGGGCGACCCCGGTGATCAGCCCTGGCGCGATCGTATCCGTCATGCCGTTTCCTCCCGATCAGACCGGATGGGACCCCAAGCTTAGGATCGTTTAATGGAATGGATGGCTTGGTGCAATCCGTTGAACTGATACAGCAGCGCCACGTAACGGTTGGGTATGGGCGCCACCATCACGGTTCCGTAACCGCGGAACGTGCTGACCATGCCTTCGCCGGAGATCCAGCTTCCAAACAAGCTCTTGCCGGCTTTCTCGACGCGGTATTCGAGCGAGCCGGTGCGGGCGACAGCGAACGAGCCGTCCACGGTGAGCGTGTCTCCCGCCAGGTCGATGCGCTCCGCCGGACCCGGAGAATAATACAGCAGCTTGCCCTGCCCGGAGATCTCGGTTTGATAGCGTCCTTCGCCGCCGAAGATGCTTTGAAAGGCGGGGTTGGTGTACATGCCGATGGCCACGCCGGCGTCGGACGCCACATAGGCGCCTTTATCCAGGATCCATTTTTCGGGCGGGCGGACTTCCAAGATGTTGAGCTCGCCGAAGGTCGGTTCGAGGTAGATGACGCCCGTACCGGTGTACACGGGCCGAACGGCTTTTTCTTTCGTCAGAAACGATTTGGCGATTCCGCCGAGAGTGGGCGCTTGGGCCGTCATCTGGATGTTGCCCACCATGTAGTGGAGCTGGCCGGCTTCGAGGGTGACGGAGCTGTTACGCAAAGTGATTTTGGCCATGCGGTAGGGCTCCCGCACCAGGACTTCGAATTCGGTGTTCGGCGTCCCGCCGCCCCAGGCGTAAGCGGGGTGCTGGACCGGGGAGACAGGGGCGGGCGAGGGCGCGGGAGGCGCCGGGTTAGCAAGTTCGGCGGGCCGCCCGCAGCCTCCGCAGAAACGCACGCCGGGCTCCAGCGCCGCGCCGCATTGCATGCAGAAAGAGGGCATAGGTTTTTGACTCCGAAGTCTGAATATACTTTGGCATCATAACAATATTGGCCGGCGCGCCCGTCACCAGCGCCATTGCCGCGCAGCCTGGATGAAGGCTGCGGTGGGCGCCGGCACGTACTTGGCGCGCCTGCGCAGCAGCGCCAGACGGCAGCGCAACGGCGCCTCCCGAAGGGGAATGCGAACCAAGTCGCCGCGCTCGACTTCCTGGCGGATGGTCCAGTCGGGAACCAGGGAGACGCCGAAACCCGAGCGCACCAGCGCTTTGATCGGCTCGGCGTTATCCAGGCGCATGGCCACGCGGGGGACGAAGTGGTGAGCGTTCAGCCAGCGGTCGATGAGTTCCTCGAAGTACGTGCCTTGGCGGTACAGCAGAAACGGACGTCCGGAAAGCGATCGCAGCGCCACGCGTTTGGGGAGCGAACTGCCCGGAGGAGCAATGAGCGGCACGTCGAATTCCCAAGCGGCTTCGGTGACAAACTCGACTTCAGCGCTGGGCCGGGGCACGAGGAAAACGAGGTCGAGGAGCCCATCGGCCAGTTCTCCCAGCAGCGTTCCGGTGTGCCCGGCTTCCAAGTACAAATCGATGCCCGGGTGCTTCTTGCGGAAGGCGTCCATGAACGGCGGCAGGACATAGCTGCTGAAGGTGGGACCCGCGCCGATGCGAACGACGCCGCGCTCCAGACGGTTCCAGTCCCGCGCGGCTGCGCGGATCGAATCGCACTGGATGAGCAAGTCCTCCACCAAAGGGAGCAGGTTGGCGGCCACGGGCGTAAGGCACAGCCCCAGCCCGCGCCGCTCGTAAAGGGCTACATTGAGTTCTTCGCTCAACAGTTTCAGGTGGCGGTGAATGGCCGAAGGCGTCAGATGCAAGAGTTCTCCCGCTTTGGTGATGCTGCCGCAGCGGGCCACGGCGGCGAGGCTCTTGAGTTCCTTTAGGTCCATGCGCATTTTCACAATATCTGAAAATGCTTTCAGAAAAAAGCGCTTGGCGGGAAAGCGCTGCGGGCCTAGAATCGAGGTGTAACACACCCGTGGAAGGAGCGCGTCAGCCATGAGAGTTGTTGTTGTAGCCCTGCTGGCAGCGGCCAGCCTTGCGGCACAATCCCCTTTCGGCCGCATTAGCGGCCGGGTCACTGATTCGGCGGATGCTTTGATTGCCGGCGCAACCGTCAGCGCCGTCAATATGGGAACCGGCGTGTCCTTGAGCACCACCACGAATTCACAAGGCGTTTTCGAGTTGCTCAATCTGATTCCAGGCGAGTACCGGCTCACGGCTGAGCATCCGGGCTTTCGGCGTTACGAACGGGCCGGAATTGAAGTGCGGGTGGGCGACTCTATCTCAGTGAACATCGGCTTGGAGGTCGGTCCGGTGACCGAAAGCGTCACCGTAGCGGCAGAGACGCCGCTGATTGAAGCCACAGCCGGAGGCGTCAGCCACGTGCTGGAAAACCGGGAGATTCTGGACTTGCCGGTACCCGGGCAGAGTCTGTTATACCTTATGCTGCTGACTCCTGGGATGATGTCGACCGAGGCGCCGACCTACCCCTTCACTCCCAACACTCAAACCTCGGCGAATATCGCAGCGGTAGGCGCGCGGACCCGTCAAAACGAATTCTCCATAGACGGGATTCCCAACATGACCCAGGGAGGAGGGTTCGCCGTGATGCCCCCGCCGGAGATCGTGCAGGAGGTGCGGGTGCAGACGGCGCCTTTCGACGCCAGCGTCGGGCGGTTCACCGGGGCGCAGGTGAATATGGCGCTCAAAAGCGGAACCAACCGGTTGCGCGCCGACGTGGTCTACACCCACATGCCCTATAAGCTCATGGCGATCGACTTTTTCACCAACCGCTCGATTTATGACCTTTCCAGCGGTCCCCCCACTCAGGAGAAAGTCCGCGCGCTGTGGCCGGAACAGAGCACCAAACGGTTTCGCGCCGCCCCCACCGGTCCGGTTTACGTGCCGGGACTGTATAACGGCCGAAACCGCACTTTCTGGACCTACGGGTTGGACATCATGAAGCGCGTCCGCTCGCAACATACGTTTTTCACGGTGCCCAACGCAGCTCAAAAGAATGGCGACTTCTCCGGCTTGCTGGCGCTCGGAACGCGCTATCAAATCTACGATCCGGCGACCATTCAGCCGGCACCCGGAGGGCGCTTCAGCCGCCAGCCTTTCGCCGGGAACGTGATTCCTCCGAGCCGAATCGATCCGGCAGCCAGAATCTTCATGGGTTACTATCCGGAGCCGAACGTCACGGGAACCGAAGACGGAAGAACTAACTTTTTCAGCCCCAATATGGCGGTGGTGGATTATGGCTCGCAATTCGCGCGCATCGACCACAATTTTTCCTCGGGGAATCGATTTTACGGCTCCGTGAGCTGGATGCGGCAGGACGGCCCTAACGGTAAGGTTTTCCGCAACGACGCAGCAGGCTACGACGAATACCGCCGCAGCCTCACAGCCGCGATCAGCGACGTCTTGACCCTTCGCCCGAACCTGATCCTGGAATTGCGTTACGGCGTTTCGCTGTTTCGCGATAATCCGCGCCCGGCCAGTTTGGGTTTTGATTTGAACCAGCTCGGCATGGCGCCGCAACTGGTGCGGCTGATCGACCGGCGGCTGGCCACCATACCGCGGGTGAGCGCGGACAGTTATAGCCCTTTGGGCGACAGCAGCAGAACCAAATCCTTGACCAACTATCACACCGCGATGGCGTCAGCCGCCTGGGTTCGGGGCGCGCACAGCGCCAAGTTCGGCGTTGAATTCCGCTTGCTGCGAGAAAACAATTACGGCTATGGCAATGTCTCCCCTTCCATGACTTACGGGACCACCTGGACCCGCGGTCCGCTGGACAGCTCCGGCGCGGCGCCCATTGGGCAAGGTCTGGCGTCGATGCTGTTGGGCCTGCCCACCAGCGGCTACATCGACCGGAACGACTCTTACGCTGAACAGTCGCGCTACCTGGCTTTCTTTTTTCAGGACGACTGGCGGCTGAGCCGCCGCCTCACGGTCAATCTCGGGCTGCGCTATGAAGTCGAACTGCCCACTACGGAGCGGTTCAACCGCAGCAACCGCGGCTTCGACTTCCGCACTCCGAATCCCATTGAAGCCGCTGCGCGCGCCAACTATGCAGCCAGCCCGATCGACGAAGTTCCGCCAAGCGCATTTCGCGCCATGGGCGGCATTCTGTTCGCCGGCGTGGGTGGAACGCCGCGCACTTTGTGGAACACAGACCGCAACAATCTTGCACCCCGTTTCGGCTTGGCCTACCAATGGAACTCGAAGACGGTCCTGCGGGGCGGTTACGGGATCTTCTATGACTCGCTGGGGGTGGACCGCATTGACGTACAGCAGCTCGGCTTTGACCAGAGAACTTCTCTGGTCTCCTCGCTCGACAACGGGCTGACTTTCCTTGCCACGACCAGGAATCCCTTCCCGAACGGCATCCTGGAGCCCGCCGGAGCGTCGCTGGGCTTGCGCACCTATCTGGGGCGATCGGTGGGATACTTCTGGCCGGATCGCCGTAACGGCTACATGCAGCGCTGGAGCTTTGGAATTCAGCGGGAAGTGATGGCCCGAACCGTCGCACAGATCAACTACGTGGGCAACCGCGGCACCAAGCTCGGTCTGAGCGAAGATTGGAACGCGATTCCGGCACAGTACTTGAGCACATTGCCGGTCAGGGACCAAGCGCGGATCAACCGCCTGACCTTGGCTGTGCCCAGTCCCTTCTTCGGCATACCGGAGTTTGTGGGGAGCACCATCCAGGGCCGGACGGTAGCGCTTCATCAGCTCGTGCGCGCCTATCCCCATTTCACAGCCGTGACCACCACCACGAACGGCGGCTTTTCCTGGTACCACTCGCTACAGTCCAGCGTCGAGCGCAGGCTCTCGCGAGGCTTCTCGGTGCGCGCCAGCCATACTTGGTCCAAGAACATGCAGGCCATTGAAAAGCTCAACGCCTCAGACCTGCATCCGGTGCATTCGATTTCGGACCTGGACCGCCCGCACCGCATCGTCACCAGCTGGGTGCTCGAGCTGCCGTTCGGGGCGGGCAGGCGCTGGCTGTCCGGCCGGACTTTTGTGAACCGGTACCTAGCGGGAGGCTGGTCGGTGCAAGGAATTTATCAATGGCAAATCGGCCCGCCGCTCAGCTTCGGCAACGTCTTGTTTTATGGAAACCTGAAAGACATTCCACTGCCCGGAGGGCAACGTAAAGTGGAACGCTGGTTCAACACCGAAGCAGGCTTCGAGCGCGATTCCCGGCAGCAGTTGGAGTACAACCTGCGTGCGTTCCCGCTGCGGCTGGCCGGCGTGCGCGCGCCCGGTTATAACAATCTGGATCTTTCGGCTTTCAAAAGCGTGACGCTGAAGGAGCGTTACAAGCTTCAGTTCCGCGCCGAGGCGCTGGACGCCACCAATTCGCCTATGTTCGGCGCGCCGAACACATCCCCCACGAGCACGGAGTTCGGCAGGATCACCACGATTCAAGGGGTTGGGCAGCGCAAGATCACGCTGGGAGCAAAGCTGAACTGGTGAGGAGAAGCGTCCCGATGAAACCGATCGCACTCTGGCTGAGCCTGGGCGCTGCGGCGGCGGCCGCACAGATCGACCCTTCGCCGCTCGAATACGGCGGCATGCGCGGCCGCGTCCTGGGACATGTCTCCGAAGAAGTGGCGCGCAACGGGGAGGGATCCACCATCCGCCTCAAAGACGGCGCGCTGTACCACTTGATGAGCCGCCACTTGCGGCCTTCCCCGGAGGAAATCAAGAAGCAACGCAACCACGACCTGTGGCCGGCGGTCATCGCCCGAACGATTTCCCGAGACGGCGGCTTGACGTGGAGCGAGCCGGAAACGGTATTCCGCAGCAACACCGGTCCCAACGCCATGCAGCCTTCTCTGGCGCGCCTGGCGAACGGAGAAATCGGAGTCAGCTACAGCAAGATCAACGGCCCCATGTCGGCCACCAAAGTTTTCCGTTATTCGGCCGACGAGGGCCAGACTTGGTCGGAGGAGATCCTCATCAGTCCGGAGGGCGCATACTGGACCAGCGCTCATGACCGTATGATCACGCTTTCCACGGGGCGCGTGCTGCTCACCTTGCACAACAAGGAATCGCTGAAGCCCGAACGGATGGTGACGCAGGTGGCCTATTCCGACGACCACGGGCGCACCTGGAAATTAAGCCCCAACCGCATCGTGGTGGAGGACATGCTTCCGGCGCACCGCGCCAAGTACGGAGCGCGCAGCGGCTTTTGGGAAGCTTCGATCGCCGAACGGGCGGACGGCAGCCTGTTCATGATCGGCCGGACTTATGCAGGGCGTTTGTATGCCAGCACTTCGAATGACAAGGGAGTCACCTGGAGCAAGCCTTCGCCAACATCGCTGCCCTCGGGCGCGGCGCCGGGCAGGATTGAGAGGATACCGGGTTCGAGCGACCTGCTGGTGGTATGGAACAGTTGTTGCATCGAACCCGGACATCCTATGGTCGGGCGGCGCCTGACGCTGGCCGCCGCCATCAGCACCGATGGGGGGAAAACCTGGAAATGGGAACGCTCCATTGAAGAAGTTACCCCGGGGGCGATGGTAGATTACCCCGCGGTCAACATTTGGGATCAGAAGGTTTATATCACGTACCGGGCGTGGGCTCCGCTGCTCGGCGACAAGTTGCGTTTGCAGGAGTACTTGTCCATTCTGCCGTTGGAGTGGTTTTACGCCAAGAAAGATCACCAGACACTGAATTGAGATATGAAAACACAAGTTGTTGTTGCCGGCGCGGGCGCCGCCGGAATCGCAGCCGCCATCGCGGCGGCCCGGAACGGCGCGCAAACACTGCTCATCGAGTACAACGGGTTTTTGGGAGGGATTTCCGCCACCCTGGGCTGGATCGGATTCCACGACAACCGGTACAGGCAGGTGGTGAAGGGTCTGGCGGCTGAATTCGTCCGCAAGATGCAGGAGCGCGGCGAGGCCTCGCCGTACGTTTTTGATCCCAAGTGCTCTTCCATCGTTACGTTAAATACCCACGTCTGGAAGATCCTGGCGATGGAGGAGTGCGCCGCGGCGGGCGTGAAGTTGATGCTCCACGCACATGTGGTGGACGCCGTCCGCGAGGGGGACCGGGTCTGCGGTCTGGTGGTGGAGCACAAGTCCGGACGGACGAAGATCGACGCCGATATCGTCATCGACGCCACTGGCGACGGCGATGTGGCCGCGCGCGCGGGGGCGGCTTGGGAGAAGGGCCGGACCGGCGACGGGCTGGTGCAAGCGCCGACGCTGGTGTTCCGCCTGGGCGGCCTAAACCGGGAGCGCTTCATTGCTGCGTGTAAAGATCCGGCGAACAACTATCGGGAATGGTTGGCGCCTTACCCGGATTTGTGGCGGAAAATGATGAACCGGATTGACACCGTGCCCGCCTTTATCACCGGCGGTTTTGCCGGTCTGGTGGCCAAGGCGCGGGCTGCGGGCGACTTCGACGTTCCGCAGTCGCGCGTTGTGGGCGTGAAAACTCATATTCCAGACGAATTTCTGGTGGTGAGCACCCGCGTTCTGGGCCTCGATCCGACCGACACCGCCAGCCTGACGGACGCCTACACACGCCTGTACGCGCAGATTCCGGTGGTCACCAACTTCTTCCGTAAATACTTGCCCGGCTGTGAGAATGCGCACATACGGGAGATCGCGCCCATGATGGGCGTCCGCGAAAGCCGCCGCATCATGGGCGATTATGTCCTCACCGCAGACGACCTGATTGAAGGCCGCACCTTTCCGGATGTGGTGGCCATGGGCGGGTATCACATTGACATCCACCGCCCCTCCGGCACTTGGGTGGAATCGAGGAACGTCGAGGCATACGGCATTCCATTCCGTTGCCTGGTGGCCCGCGGGCTGGATGGCCTGTTGATGGCCGGCAAATGCCTTTCCGCCACGCATGAAGCGGTGGCTTCTACCCGCGTCATTCCCATCTGCATGGCCCAAGGCCAGGCCGCCGGGACCGCCGCGGCGCTGGCCGTCCGCGCCGGCGCATCCGTCCGGGAACTGGACGTGAGCCGCTTGCAGGATGCGCTCATTGCGCAAGGCGCTGAACTGGGCCAATCGCTTGGCGAGCCGAATGAGGAGCTGATCGAGGAAATCGGCGTGTTGCCCAAGGAAGAGCCTCCTTCCACCGGCGATTACGACCCGGTCGCCATGACCGAGTCCGCCTGGGTGCGGTAAGAGAGCTCGGATGGCGCGCGTTCCCTGGGCTTCTCACCGCCGCTGGTTCATCGTCGGGCTGCTGTTCTTGCTCCAGATCATCAACTACGTGGACCGCCAGGCGCTTTCCGTGCTGGCGCCGGCCCTGCGCGATCAACTGGGCTTTTCGACTGAACAATACTCCTACATCGTGACGTGCTTTCTGGTGGCGTACATGATCGGGTTTGCCGCGGGCGGCCGGATGCTCGATGTATTCGGGGTGAAACGGACGCTCGCCGCCGCGGTTTGCGTGTGGTCGGTCGCAGGGATGTTGCATGCCGCCGCACGTACGTGGGTGCATTTGGCCGCGGCGCGCCTGCTGCTTGGACTGGGCGAAGCCGTGGGTCCCACCGGCGGCGCAAAGGCGATCGGCGAGTGGATCCCGAAGCGGGAGCGCGGCCTGTGTATGGCCATCTTTTCCAACGGGCTCGCCACCGGGGCGGTGATTGCGCCGCCGCTGGTGGCCTTCCTGGCGCTAAAGTCTGGCTGGCAAGCGGCGTTTCTGATCACGGGCGCACTGGGGTTTCTGTGGCTGGCGGTGTGGCTGCTGCGGTATTATCCGCCGGAGGCCGACCCTCGCTTGACTGAACCAGAACGGGCGGTGATTCTCGCCGGGCGCGACCAAGGACAGGACCGATCCGCCTCCTGGCGAGAGGTTCTGTCCAACCCGGCCTGCTATAGTCTCCTGCTGGCTCGTTTTTTGACCGATCCGGTTCCGTACTTTTTCACCTTTTGGCTGCCGGAGTACCTTCGCCGGAGCCATGACTTTTCGGTGGCTCTCATCGGCATGGTGGCCTGGATTCCGTACCTGGCCGCCGACGTGGGCGGGCTTTCCGGCGGCGCCATCTCCGACGTTCTGGTTCGCCGGGGCTGGACTCCCGTGCGGGCGCGGCGGCGGTTGATGCTGGTTGCGGCATGCCTGACTCCGGTGGCCGCGCTGGCGGTGCGAGCCGACTCGGCAGCGGTGGCCCTGGCCTGCATCGGCGTGGTTCTCGCCGCGCATTCTTGCTGGACCACCAACCTGCAAACCTTCATGACCGAGAGGTTCCCCCGCTCTCAGGTGGGAACGGTGATCGGCCTTTCCGGCGTGGGCAGCAGTCTGGGCGGGATCATCGCCATGCTGCTGACTGGCGTCATCGTGGCCCGCCACGGTTATGTGCCCGTCTTTACGGTTCTGGGCGCCATGCACGCCACCGCGTTTGTGCTGCTATCCTTGATGAATCCCACAAAGAAGGAACCCGTTTCATGAGCAGCGGCATCTCTTTGGACTTTCTTCGCAGCGTGGACACTCCTACGCTTAGCAACGCCATTGAAACCTTAAAGGTCAGGCCCAGGGCGCAGGGCTTCACACCGCTCCACATCCGGTGCCTGTTTCCGGAACTGGGCCGAATGTGCGGCTACGCGGTGACGGCGCAGGTGGAAACCGTGACCCAGATGGCGCCTTTTGATATCAACGGCCACCTCGATTTGTACCGGCTGGTGGAAGCTTCGCCGAAACCGGCGGTGGTGGTGTTGCAGGAAATCGGCGGCCATCCGGATTACGCGGCTCATTGCGGCGAAGTCATGGCGACCTTTTTCACGCGGCTGGGCGCCATCGGCTTGGTGAGCGACTGCGCCGTGCGGGATATCCCCGAAGTCCGCCGGCTGAAGTTCCACTACTTTTCCCGCGGTACGGTGGCCAGCCACGCCAATTTTCGCATCGTGCGCAGCGGTGTTGCGGTTCAGATACTGGGCATGGAAGTACGCCCCGGCGAACTGCTCCACGGCGATGAGAACGGACTGATCACCATTCCCGCGGGCTGCGGGGACGCTCTGCCGCAAGCCGTCGAGAGCGTGCGGGCGCGCGAGAAGAAGATCATGGATTTCGTGCGCAGCCCGGAGTTCTCGCTGGACCGTTTCCGCGAAGCCGTGGCGGAGTGAACGAAGCGGCAAGCGGGGCGGGCCTACAATGGAAGTATGAGAGGCAAGGCCGCGGTGGCCGTGTTGGCGGTTTCCCTGAGTGTTTTGGGTCAAGTCAAGCTGAGCGTAGAGCAATTGGATTCCTTTGTCCGCTCTTCCATCAAGCTGGGACATGCCGACAAACGGATCGCGGAATACCTCAAGAAAGTCACCTTGACTCAGCGGCTCGACGAGTCAACGGCGGAGAACCTCCAAGCCGCCGGCGCGGGACCACGCACCATGGAGGCGCTGCGAGATCTGATCCGGGCGTCGCAGGCGCTGCCCGCGCCGCCTCCCAAGCCCAGACCGGAAGCCGCCGTCAAGCCGCCGGAGATTCCGCCGCCACCTGCGGAAGAACAGGCGCGCGTTCTCGAAGAGGTCCGCAAGTACGCGCGCGACTACACGCGCCAATTGCCGAACTTCATCTGCGTGCAGGTGACCCGGCGTTACTACGATCCCTCGGGACTGGAGTTCTGGCAACGCGATTCCACGATTACGGCGCAGCTAACCTACTTCGAGCAGAAGGAAGACTACAAGATCTTGATGGTGGACAACAAGGCGACTTTCAACACGCCGCTGGACCGCCTCGGCGGCGCAACTTCAACGGGGGAATTCGGCAGTCTGCTCCGCGAGATCTTCGAGCCGGAGAGCCTGGCGCAGTTCCGCTGGGAACGCTGGGCGACGCTGCGCGGGCGGCGCATGCACGTGTTCGCGTACCGGGTGGCGCAGCCGCAATCGAAGTGGACCATCCGTTACCAGCGAACCTCGGAAGTGCGCCCGGGATACCGGGGCTTGATTTATGTCGATAAGGACACGGCGATGGTCATGCGGGTGACGCTGGAAGCCGACGACATCCCCGTGTCGTTCCCGATACAGCAGGCGTCGGTGACGCTCGACTACGACTACGCCAAGATCGCGGACCGCGAGTTTTTGCTTCCGCTGAAGAGCACGATGCGGATGCGCGAAGGAAAGCTGCTGGTGAAAAACGAGACGGAATTCCGGCTCTACCGCCGGTTCGGCGCGGAAGCGATCATCAAGTCGGTGGATTTGGAGCATCTGGATCCGCTCCCGGATTCGGTGACGCAAGAACAGCCCGCGCCGCCCGCGCCTCCGAAATGACGCCTGAAATTCCGGCCGCATACCTCGAGGACGCATCCGGTTTCCGCGGCGCTGCGGACCGCCTGTTTCTCCCCGCAAGCGAGGAAGAGCTGGCCGAGGTGCTTCGCGAAGCCAGCCGCACGGGAACGGCGGTCAGCGTGGCGGGCGCGGGCACGGGGCTCACCGGCGGGAGGACGCCGCAGGGCGGCTGGGTGGTGTCGCTCGAACGTTTCCGCAGGCTGGAGGTCCATTCCGCTCACGCTATCGCCGGAGCGGGAGTCTCATTGCGCGATTTGCAGGCGGCGGCGCAAGCGCAAGGACGCTTCTTTCCCCCCGACCCAACGGAGACGCTGGCGTCGCTAGGGGGAGTGGTGGCGTGCAACGCCAGCGGGTCGCGGAGCTTCCGTTATGGAGCGGCGCGCCGTTGGATCCGCCGGCTGCGGGTGGCGATGGCATCCGGGGAGGTGCGCGAGTTCAGCCGCGGAGAGGCGATTGACTTCGACGTTGCCGCCATTCCCCTGCCCCGGTCGCGAAAGCACTCGGCGGGCTATCCGCTGGCGCCGGGGATGGATTGGATTCAATTGTTCGCTGGGAGCGAGGGCACCCTGGGAGTGTTCACCGAAATCGAGGTGGACCTTCTTTCGGCGCCAAATGAACTTTTCGCCGGAGTGATTTTTTTCGGGCGCGAGCAAGACGCGCTCGCCGCGGTGGACGCTTGGCGCGAAGTAAGCGGCTTGCGCATGTTGGAATACATGGACGCCGCTTCGCTCGCTTTGCTCAAGCCGCGTTTCGACCGGGTTCCGGAGGGCGCCGCGGCGGCGCTGCTCGTCGAACAGGAAGCCGGGGAGGAGGAGATCGACGCCTGGTTGGACCGCATCGAAGCCCAGCAGGCGGAGGCGGAGGGCTCCTGGTTTGCCGCTTCGGCGCGGGACCGCGAGCGGTTCCGGGAGTTTCGCCACGCTCTGCCGGAGGCGGTCAACGAACTCGTGCGGCGCAACGGCAGGCAGAAGCTGGGCTCGGACTACGCCGTGCCGGTGGAGGGTAACGGTGAAATGCTAGCCATTTACCGGAGCGCCCTGGAGCGCGATTTTCCCGGCCGCTATGTCATTTTCGGGCACATCGGCGACGCGCACTTGCACGTCAATATTCTGCCGGAGTCGGAAGACGACGAAGCCCGCGGGCGCGCCCTCATGCTGGAGTTCGCGCGCCAGTCGGTCCGCCTCGGCGGGACGGTGTCGGCGGAACACGGGCTGGGCAAGCGCAAAGCGCACCTGCTCGCCGTGCAGTATGCGCCGGAGCACATTGCAGCGATGAAGGCGGTCAAGCAGCGGTTGGATCCGGCATGGATTCTCTCGCCGGGAAACCTGTTCCCGAAGTAGCGGTCACTGCCCGGTGTTGCGATACGCTCCCGTAATCTGGCGCCACCGCACCCGGAACGGGTCGAGGAACGCATCGAGCCCTCGCAGCAGGCTCACCTTCGTTCCTTCGACATTCGCCCAGCGCACCGGCACCTCGACCGTGCGGTAGCCGAGCAGCCGGGCGATGAACAGATCTTCGACGTCAAAGCCGAACCCTTCGCTGCGCTGCCGCCGGAAGATCTCACGCGCCGCCTTGGCTTCGAAAAGTTTGAATCCGCACTGGGTGTCCCGGAAGGGCAGTCCGGTCACCAGGCGCATGATGAGGTTAAAGAAACGCCCTGCGTACTCCCGCGCCGCCGATTGATGGACCGAAACCAAGGACCGGTCCAAGGCGCGGGACCCGATGGCCACCCGGGCGCCGGACTGCTCAGCGGCAGCCGCGAGCTTGTCCAGTTCCTCGATGGGCGCGGAGAGGTCGGCGTCGGTAAAGAGGATCCACTCGCCCCGGGCGTGCAACGCGCCGTTCCGGACGGCGTAGCCTTTGCCGCGGTTGCCGGGATTCCGGATGAGCCGCACTCGCGGGTCGCTGATCGCCGCCACGGCGCCGGCGGTGGAATCCGTCGAACCGTCGTCGACCACAATGAGTTCGGCGAAGTCGAAACGGCGGCCGTCGAGGTAGGAGAGCACCCGCTGGAGCGTGCCCGGCAACCGCTTTTCTTCGTTATAGGCAGGTACAACGATGGTGACCGACCGCAAGCGTTCATTATAATGGCAGTTTCCGGGAGAGTCTATTGTCGCTAGAAGATGAACTATTGAAACAGCGTCTGGAACGCGTCCGCCAGATCGCCGCTTTGGGCTTCCAACCTTATGGCCGGCGCTTCGATTTCACCCACACGGTGCCCCAGATTCTGGAAGCGTACACGCCGAAGACCGCCGAGGAGTTGCAGAGCCGTGTAGACGTCAAAGTGTGCGGGCGGATTCACACCTTGCGGCGGATGGGCAAGGCGGGCTTTCTACACCTGCTGCAAGGCGGAGAAAAACTCCAGGTGTATGTCAAGAAAGACGCCGTAACGGAGCGGGAATTCGAGTTGTATCAGCTTCTGGACATCGGCGACATCATCGGCGTAGAGGGCTACTTGTTCCGCACGCGCACGGGCGAGCTGACCATCCACGCGGACAAGCTGGAGTTTTTGGCCAAAACTCTGCTGTCCATGCCGGAGAAGTGGCACGGTCTGGAAGATGTGGAGACGCGTTACCGGCAGCGGTATCTGGACTTGATCGCCAATCCGGAAGTGCAGCGGGTGTTCCGCACGCGGGCGAAGATTATCGCCAGCTTGCGCAGGCAATTGGAAGAGCGCGGCTTCATCGAGGTGGAAACGCCGATGATGCAGCCGCTTTACGGAGGCGCCACCGCCCGCCCGTTCATCACTCACCACAACACTCTGGACATGGACCTGTACCTGCGCATCGCGCCAGAGCTGTACCTGAAGCGGCTGGTGGTGGGCGGGCTTGACCGTGTGTACGAGATCAACCGCAATTTCCGGAACGAGGGGATTTCGACGCAACACAACCCCGAATTCACGATGCTCGAGTTCTATCAGGCGTACACCGACTACAAAGGTCTGATGGATCTCTCGGTGGAGCTGTTGACTCAGACGGCGATTGACGCCACCGGCTCGCCGGTTGTCGAATACGACGGCCAGAAGCTCGACTTCAGTCAAATACGCCGTTTTTCGATGCGGGAGGCGATCATCGAGTTCTGGGACCAGCCGGACAAGCCGACGCTAGACCATGTGAAGGACCCCGAGTGGCTGGCGCGCTACTCCGCCAAGCTCTCGCCGGGCGAGCGGCTGGTGGAGATTTTCGAAAACGTATGCGAGCGGCATCTGTTCCAGCCAACCATCATTTACGACTACCCGGTGGAGACGTCGCCGCTATCGAAGAACAAGCCGGACGAGCCGGATTTCGTGGAGCGCTTCGAAATCTATGCGGCGGGCATGGAAATCGGCAACGCCTATACGGAGCTGAACGACCCGCAAGAACAGCGGCGGCGCTTCGAGATGCAGCTCGCCATGCGCGAGCGGGGCGACGAAGAGGCGCATCAAATGGATGAGGATTACGTGCGCGCTCTGAGCTACGGCATGCCGCCCACGGGCGGAGAGGGCATCGGCATCGACCGGCTGGCCATGATTTTGACCAACTCGAAGTCGATCCGCGACGTCATCCTCTTCCCGCTGTTGCGCCCCGAAGGTCCCATTGGGATCGCCGAGCAGTTGCGGCGGCTTGAATAGAGGCCGCGCCATGGCCTTCGCCTCGGGATTTGAGTTTTTCGTCGCCCGCCGGTATCTCAAGGCCAAGCGCAAGCAGGCGGTTATCTCCCTCATCACGGTGATATCCATCGTCGGCGTGGCGGCGGGCGTGATGGCCCTGGTGATCGCGCTGGCCGTGAATAACGGGTTCCGGAACACTCTTCAGCGGAACTTGCTGGGAGCGTCCGCCCACGTCACCATCCTCGAAAAGGAACCGCTCTACGGCATTCAAGACTGGCGGCAGATCTTGGAGCGGGCCCGCGGCTTGAAGCACGTGGCCGGCGCGGCGCCGGTGCTGTACGGCAACGTCATGATCTCAGGTCCCGGAAGATCAACGGGCGGGGTGCTGAAAGGCGTGGATGTGCAAAGCGAGCTTCAGATGAGCGGCATTCTGAGGCATCTGAAGGAGGGATCGCTCGAGGGTCTGAAGGCGGGCGAGGGGCTGCCAGGCGTGATCCTGGGCTCGAAGCTGGCCCAAGCGATCGGGGCGCAGGCGGGCAGCGTCGTCACCATCATCAGCCCGCAAGGCGAACTGACGCCGTTCGGTCCGAAACTCACGCCGTTCCGCTTCCGCGTGGCGGGCATATTCGAGTCGGGCTTTTTCGACCTGGACTCCAGTTGGATCTACGCGGCGCTGCCGATGGCTCAAAACGCGTTGTTCCTGAGCGGAGTAGTGAACGCCATTGAGTTGAAGCTCGATGATCTCTACGCCGCGCCTGAGGTGGCGAAAGCCGCGGAGCAAATGTTTCAGCCCAAACTGGCCGCCACACACTGGCAAGAGCAGAACAGGCAGTTGTTGAACGCCCTGCGGATGGAGCGGGTGGTGACGGTGATCACCATCGGGCTGATTCAATTGGTGGCGGCGTTGAACATCCTGATCACGCTGGTGATGATGGTGATGGAGAAGCAGAAAGATATCGCCATTCTGGTATCGATGGGCGCCCGCCGGGAACAGATCCGTAGGATCTTCATGTTCCAAGGCGTGATTATCGGCGTAGTGGGCGCGGCGATCGGTTTGGCGGCGGGTTACGCGCTGTGCTACTTCGCCGATCACTACCGGTGGATCCGCCTGGATGAGGAAGTGTACTCGCTGGCTTTCGTGCCTTTCGAGCCGCGCTGGCTGGACGGCATCTGGATCGCCGGCGCGGCGGTCCTGGTGAGTTTTCTCGCCACCATCCACCCCGCGCGCGCCGCCACGCGCATCGCGCCCGTGGAGGCGCTGCGTTACGAGTGAGTCTTTCGGGCGGGCGGCGAAGCAGGCGGGGACTGTATGATGAGGGATTGGCAAGCATGCTAGCGGTAAAACGCCCGGGGATGGGACTCGACATCGTCCCGGCCAGCGATCATTCGATCCTTGTCACCTTGGGTCAGGAGATCTCGGCGGAGGTCCACGCCCGCGTGAGGAAATTCTGCCACCTGCTGACCAAGGACTTGCACGAAGCCGTGCTCAACGTGCATCCGGCATACGCCAGCGTGCTGGTGACGTTTGAACCCCGCGCGGCGGAACTCGAGGAGATCGGCGCGCACCTGGCCTCGCTGGCGGGGCGCGTGGATGAAATCGAGGAGCCTCCGGCGAGAACGGTGCGGATACCGGTTTGCTACGGAGGCGAGTTCGGTCCTGATCTGGAGGAAGTGTCCAGGATCTGCAACCTGCCAGCGGAGGAAGTCGTCGCGCGGCATGTGGGGGGCGCCTACAGCGTCTATTTTCTGGGCTTCGCGCCAGGCTTCGCCTACCTCGGCAATGTGGATGAAGAGATCGCCGCGCCCCGCCGCGGGGAGCCTCGGGAAACCGTGCCGCCAGGCAGCGTGGGCATTAACGGGAGGCAGACGGGCATCTATCCGCTGGCCACGCCGGGCAGTTGGCGGCTGATCGGGCGGACTCCGGTGAAGATTTTTGATCCGCAGAGGGAGAATCCGAGCCTGCTGGCGTTCGGAGACCGGGTGCAATTCTTCGCCATCACTGAGAAGGAGTTCCGATCGCAATGCCGGTGATCCGCGTGTTGGCAGCGGGTGAGCAGACCACGGTGCAGGATCTCGGCAGGCCGGGCTGCGCTCACATGGGGGTGTCGGCTTCGGGCGCGGCGGACCCGTTATCGCTGCGGCTGGGCAATCTTCTGGTTGGCAACCCGGAGAACACCTCCAGTTTGGAGATGACAGCAACCGGCGGCGTGTTCGAATTCGACTCAGACAGTCTGATAGCGCTCACCGGTTCGGATTTTCAGGCGTCTATGGACGGCGTGCGGGTTCCCTGCTGGGTTCCCGTGGCGGTGAAAGCGGGCCAGAAACTGGCGCTGGGGCGGACGCGGGGCGGCGCGCGTTGTTATTTGAGCGTGCATGGGGGCATCGAGGTTCCTCTGGCATTAGGGAGCGCTTCGACGCACCTGAGAACCGGGCTAGGCGGACACGAAGGCCGGGCATTGAAGGAAGGCGACGTGCTGCCCATCGGGGCGCCGCCGGGACAGGCGCGGGCGGTGCAGCAGGTCCATCCGCAGAGGGCGCTCCGGTGGCTCGACACGCGAGCGGTTCGCGTGACCCCAGGACCGCAGGCGTACTGGTTCAGCTCCGAGAGCGCCGAGAAGTTGTTCCGGGAAGCAGCCATCGTGCTGGCGGATTCGGACCGCATGAGCATCCGGTTGAGCGGCGTGCGCCTTCAGCCGCTGCGCCGGGACGAGATGCTGACCGAAGGCGTGTCCTGCGGCGCGCTTCAGGTGACCGAGGAGGGAAAGGTCGTCATCTCCTTCGTCGAACACCAGACCACAGGAGCTTATCCGAAGTTCGCCAACGTCATCACCGCGGACTTGCCCCGCTTGGGCCAACTGAAAGCCGGCGACGCGTTCCGCTTCCAACTGGTGAGTTTTGAGGAAGCCCGTGCTATCTTGCGTGAGCAGGAGGCCTGGATCGATTCGCTGGTGTGAAGGTTTCCATCCTCATTCCCGTTTACAACGAGATCAACCTGCTCGGTGAGGTGTTGGAGAGGGTTTTTGCGGCTCCGCTGCCGCCCGGATGCGAGAGGGAGGTGATCGTCATCGACGATGGCTCGACGGACGGCACCCCGGAGCTGTTGGCCCGTTGCGCCGGGCTTCATCCGTTCCGCAGCCTGCGCTCGGAGGTGAATCACGGCAAGGGACACGCCCTGCGCCTGGGCATCGAGCACGCCGGGGGCGACATCATTCTGGTGCAGGACGGCGATCTCGAATACGATCCCAGAGATTATGTGCGCCTCATCGAGCCGATTCTCGAGGGGCGTTCCACGGTGGTCTATGGTTCGAGATTCCTGCGCGGACCGGGACCGATGCGGTGGGCCAACAGGATCGCCAACCGGCTGCTGACCCTCGCCGCCAATTTGCTCTTCGACGCCCGCATCACCGACGAAGCCACGGCTTACAAGGCATTCCGCGCGGACGTACTGAAGAGCATTCCGCTGAGTTGCCGGAGGTTCGAGTTTTGCCCGGAAGTAACGGCGAAGGTCCGGCGGCTCGGCCATGGGATCCTCGAAACGCCCATCTCCTATAACCCTCGAAAGGTTCTGGAAGGCAAGAAAATTCGCTGGCACGACGGCGTGATGGCGTTGTGGACGCTGGTCAAATGGCGGTTCGCTCCACTGCCCCGCCGTGTGGGAGGCGCGCGTTGATGGAGCTGTGGGATCCGCGCTGGTGGATGGAAAATACCGCGCAGTTGTGGCGGGCGCTGGCGTCCACTCCCGCGTCCTGGCCGCAACTGGCGGTCTGGCTGGCGTGGAATGCGGGGATCGCTTCCCTGGTCATTGCCGCCGACTATTTCACCGGAGCGGCGATTCTCACGAGGTGGCGGCGAGTCTATCCGCTGACGCTTGAGACAGCGGCTTCGGTGGTCCTGGGCGCAGGCGTGCATGGTTTCCTGCTGTTCTGGATCGGGCTCGGGGGCGGACTGCGCGAATGGGTTCCCCCGGCGCTGCTGGTTGCGCTGGGCATTGCCGGAGCGCTGTTGGTGGGCAAGAAGCGAGCGCGCCGGGCTTGGGCGTCGCTGCGCGCGCCCGGTTTGGGTGGGTGGGCGGCGCTCGCGCTGGCGCCGGCTGCTCTGATCCATCTTTGCGACCTCTCTACGCCGGTGATCGAGTTTGACAGCGTCCTTTATCACATGCGCGCTGCGCGTCACTATCTGGAAACCGGATCGCTGGCGTACAACGGCGCGTTCCGATACAACGCCCACCCGCAGTGGAACGTGCTGCTGCTCCTGCGGCAATGGACCGTGACAGGCGCCGATTGGACGGCGAAGTTCGCGAACCTCGAATGGACCGTGGTTCTGTACGCCGTCGCGCTGTATGCAGCCCGCGCAGCGCGGTGGCGCAGAGGCTGGATTGCCGCCGCAGCTTTCCTCCTTTCGTCGCCCATCTTGTGGTGGATCGCCAAAGTGGAATACGCCGATTTTGCCCTGGCGGCTTGCTCGGCGGCGGCCACAGCCATGCTTTTCCATCGCTTGCGGCGCCCAGGAGCGCCGCTAGCCCCGGCCGGATTAGTCCTCGGTTGCGTAGCATCGACGAAGCTGGTGGGACATGTAGTGGCGGCGGCGATGGCGCTCGCTTTCCTGCTGGCGTCCGCCGCGCGGCTCCGGACGCTGCGGCGCTTGCCGGGCAAGGCGTTGAGTTTGGGGTTGCCCGCCGTGGCGCTGTGCGGCGGCTGGTGGATACGATCTTGGATCTACACCGGCAGCCCGGCGTATCCGTTTTTCGTGCCGAACCATCCCGATGTGGCGCAACTGTTCGCCAACGACGCGGCTTACGGGCTCGGGCGCGGCTGGCTGGATTTTGCGCTGATTCCTTGGCGAATGCTCACCGGTCCCCCGCAAGCCTTCGCCGATGCTTTCACCTTCGGACCCGCGGGGGTGCTGCTGGTTGCGGCGGCGGTGGCTGCGGTTGCGGCGTTGCGGCGCGCGCCGCCGGCGGAAATCGTTTTTCTGGGAGTCTTCATTCTCCTGTATACGGGTATTTGGTTTCGCACCAGTCAGGTGATGCGGTATCTGCTGAGCCTTTTGCCGGCAGGGGCGATGGCGCTCGTTTGGACGCTGGCGCAATTGCGGCGCCGGAAGACCGTGGGCGGCGTGTGCGTGCTCTTGTGCGCGTGGTTCGCCTTATATTCGTCGGTGCTGGCGAGCACGATGCGGCGGCACGGCATTCCTCCGGTGGCGAGCAGCCACCAGCGGCACGAAGTTCTGGCGGCGGCGCTTCCCTATTATGAAGCCTTGCGCGAGTTGAACCGGCGCGCCGCGCCGGGCGACCGGGCCTATCTGTTGTTCTGCGAGGATTACAAATACTTCGCGAAACCGTTCGCCGTGGGCGATTGGTTTGGCGACTATACCTACGCTTGGCTCGAAAGCCGCATCGCCTCGGCAGGGGACATTCCGCGGGTATTGAGGGAAGCCGGATTCCGCTTTATCGTGGTGTCCCGCCCCCGCGCGGCTCTGGCGGCGCCGGGCTTCGGGCGGGAACTCGCCAAATCCGCATTCGTAGACCCTGACGTGGAACTGCCCGGCGTCCTGACTGTTTACTCGAGCCGGCACGCCGCCGTTTTTCAGCTCTGGTGAGCCGCGCGGCGGGCGTGGTATGCTTCCAGCCAGACGACGATGAAACGCCGTAGTTTTTTAGCCTCGATTCCGTCCACTTACTCGCTGATGTACACTGCGGGGCCCGCCGCGGGGGCTGCCCCGCAGACGCCGCCTCCGGCTGACCGGTTCGAACAGATTGCTCCGCCCACAAGTCTCCGCAAGACGTCCTCGGTGGAAAAGCACATGACCGAGGTGACGCTGGACACCGACGTGCTGGTGGCGGGCGGCGGCGTGGCGGGCGTGTGCGCTGCGCTGGCGGCGGCTCGTCACGGCGCCAAAGTGGTTCTGGCGCAGGACCGATCCCGGCTGGGCGGCAATTCTTCGAGCGAAGTCAAGATGCACATCGTGGGCGCGAATTGCCACAAAGGGCGCCCCGGCTGGCGCGAAGGCGGCATTATCGAAGAGTTGCGGCTGGACGACGCCGCCAATAACCCGCAGCGCTGCTGGGAGCTGTGGGACGCGCTGTTATACGACAAGCTGGTGAGCGAGCCGAACGTTACGTTGCTGCTCGAAACCACGCTGTACGCGGCGGCGGTGAAGGCGCAGCGCATTGCGGAGGTTATGGCGCGGTGCGACAAAAGCGAGCATTTGTACCGCATCCGCGCAAAGATCTTTCTGGACTGCACCGGCGACTCGCGCCTGGGCTTGGAGGCAGGCGCGGAATACCGCTGGGGACGCGAGGCGCGGAGCGAGTTCAACGAGTCGCTCGCTCCGGAAAAGGCAGACCGGGAGACGCTCGGGTCGAGCATCCTGTTCACCTCGCGCCTGCACCGGCAGCCGATGCCATTCAAGCCGCCGAAATGGGCGCGGAAGGTGACCAAGGAGCATTTGAAGTTCCGCAAAATCACTTCCTGGGAGTACGGCTACTGGTGGATCGAATGGGGCGGCAACCTGGACACCATCCGCGACAACGAGCGCATCCGGTTCGAACTGCTCTCGATTGCGCTGGGCATCTGGGATTACATCAAAAACAGCGGCGAGTTCCCGGATTCAGCGAATTGGGCTCTGGACTGGATCGGCATGATGCCGGGCAAGCGCGGCAGCCGCCGTCTGGTGGGCGACTATATGCTCCGCCAGGAAGATCTCATGACCGGAGGCAAGTTCGAAGATGCGATCGGCTTCGGCGGATGGCCGATGGACGATCACCCGCCGGGCGGCTTCGACCGCCCAGACCTGCCGCCTAACACAGTGTTGCGCCCGCCGGAAGTTTTCAACATCCCGCTGCGGGCTTTGTACAGCAAGAACGTCAGGAATCTGATGATGGCGGGGAGGAATATCAGCGCCAGCCACGTGGCGTTTACCTCGACGCGCGTCATGGGCACCTGCGCCGTGGTGGGTCAGGCAGCCGGAACGGCGGCGGCGGTTTGCGCCAAGCGCGATCTGATTCCCAGAGAGATTTACGAGCGCAAGCCGGTGCTGAGGGAGTTGCAGCAGATGTTGCTGCGGGACGATCAGTCCATTTCAGGGTTGCGCAATGAGGATCCGGCGGACTTGGCGCGATCGGCTACCGCCACGGCGTCGGCGGAGGAGCCGGGCGCCGCAGCCGGTCTGGTGCTGGACGGGCACGTTCGCGATATTCCCGCCACGAAAACCGCGCCGGGTGAAACCCATCAATGGCGCGCCAGGATGGCGCCCGGGGGACCGTGGATTCAACTCTCTTGGCATAAGCCGCAGAAGCTACGCAGCGTGCAGATCACGTTCGACTCAGGCTTCCAGCGCGAGCTGACGCTTACGTCTTCGGACGGCATCCACCGCGGCATCATCCGCGCGCCGCAACCGGAGACGGTGAAGGACTACACGCTGCTGGGACGGAAGGCAGGCAGCCAGGAATTTCAGAAACTGGCTGAGGTTTCCGGCAACCACCAGCGCCTGAACCGTCTGAAGTTTGCGCCGGTGGAAGTGGACGCCATACGGCTGCAAATTCACGCCACCAACGGCGACGATTTCGCCCGGGTGTTCGAAATCCGCTGCTACGCCTGAGTTCCCTACAATGGTGTTGTCATGCTGAAAATTCGAGCAAAGCAAGAGTGCCGTTGGGATCTGGTAAGCCTGGGCGAGGTCATGCTCCGGCTGGACCCCGGCGATGGGCGAATCCACACAACCCGCCAGTTTCAAGTGTGGGAAGGAGGCGGCGAATACAACGTGGCGCGCGGGCTGAAGCGTTGCTTCGGCATGCGCACGGCGGTGGTCACTGCGTTCGCCGACAATCCGGTCGGGCGGCTGATAGAGGACTTGATCTATCAAGGGGGCGTCGATCCATCCCACGTGATTTGGGTCAAGTACGACGGAGTCGGGCGCACGGTGCGGAACGGGCTGAATTTCACCGAGCGCGGCTTCGGCGTGCGCGCGGCGGTGGGTTGCTCCGACCGGGGACACACGGCGGCGTCGCAACTGAAGCCCGGGCAAATCGATTGGGACGCGATATTCGGGCGCGAGGGCTCCCGCTGGTTTCATACCGGCGGCATTTTTTGCGCGCTGTCGGAGACCACTCCGGAAGTGGCCAAGGAAGCTATGCAGGCGGCGCGGAAACATGGCGCGATCGTCTCTTATGATTTGAACTACCGCCCCTCGCTGTGGAAAGGCATCGGGGGCGAGGAACGCGCCCGTGAGGTGAATCGCGAACTCGCGCACTATGTCGACGTCATGCTTGGCAACGAGGAGGATTTCACGGCGGCGCTGGGTTTTCAAGTGGAAGGGCTGGACAAGCACCTGTCGAAGCTCGACGTGGGCAACTTCAAGAAGATGATCGCCGAAGCCGTGAAGACGTATCCGAACTTTCAGGTCGTCGCCACGACGCTCCGTAACGCCAAGACTGCGACGCGGAACGATTGGGGAGCGGTGTGCTACTACGAAGGGCAGTTTTACGAAGCCCGGCAGAGGGAGAACCTTGAGATTTTCGACCGCGTGGGAGGCGGAGACTCCTTCGCTTCCGGGCTGATTTACGGCTTCCTGGAGGGCAAGGGACCGCAGTATGCCGTGGACTGCGGAGCGGCGCACGGCGCTTTGGCGATGACAACCCCCGGCGATACCACCATGGCGACCCTGGCAGAGGTGGAAAAGGTGATGGGAGGCGCGTCGGCGCGCATCGAGCGGTAGCCGCGGT
>Ga0101944_10002285_pt1 | contig 31940 bp, 35 predicted proteins | sample DewCreD2012metaG_FD_75245 | JGI IMG/M metagenome (GOLD analysis project Ga0101944, IMG submission 75245) | Hot spring sediment bacterial and archeal communities from British Columbia, Canada, to study Microbial Dark Matter (Phase II) - Dewar... ... | reverse complement strand
AAGACAACCTGGCGGCCGCCAACAGCCGCATCAAGGATGTGGACGTGGCGGAGGAGAGCACGCAATTTGCCCGCTACAACATCCTCGTTCAGGCAGGCACGGCGATGTTGGCGCAGGCAAACGCCAACCCGCAGTCCGCGCTCCGGCTTCTGACGTAACCGGCCGGACCGGACCGACGTGCGGGTGCACTCCCCGGACGGCGCGTGAGCGCCGTCCGGGCTTTGCAATGAAACGATGGTGACCGCGTGGGGCGGGGGCCCCGCGCGGTCGCCCGACGCGCGAACCAAGAAATAGAACGAACAGTATGGCAGGTGTGGACCTCTCACTGTCGGGCCTGGCGTCCGGTTTCGACTGGAAATCGCTGGTCGAGAAACTGGTCGAGGTGGAGCGCGTCCCCCAGCAGCGCCTGCGCGCCGAGCAGGACGTGCTGGAGCAGCGCAACAATGCCTACGGGAGCATCAAGACCGAGCTGACCGTCTTGCAATCCCGCGTCACCACCCTCCAGGAAGGCGACGTGTTCGACGGTCGCACCGCCACGACCTCCGACAGCACGATTGCCACGGCCACGGCGGGCAGTGGCACGGCCAACGGCACGTACCTGTTCGAAATCCTGCAACTGGCTACGGCTTCCAAGCGGCTGGGCACCACCAACGTCGGCAGCCCGCTCAGTGCCAGCGGAGACGTGTCGGGACTTGTACTGAGCGAGGCCGGCTTCGCCACGGCCATCACCGCCGGCACGTTCACCGTCAACGGCCAGCAGATTACCGTGGCGACCACGGACACTTTGCAGGATGTGTTCGACAACATTGCCGCCGCAACCGGCAACGCCGTCACGGCCAGCTATGACCCCGGGACGGACAAGATCACCCTGTCCAGCAGTGGCGAAATCCTCTTGGGGAGCGCCACCGATACAAGCAACTTTCTCCAGGTCGCCAAGCTTTACAATAACGGCACCGGCAGCGTCACCAGCGCCGGCGCACTGGGCGGCGTGCGGCTGAACGCCGCCCTGGAGGCGTCCAACCTGGCCACTGCCATCTCCGACGGCGGCAGTGGAGCAGGGGAGTTCAAGATCAACGGCGTCTCGATCAGTTTCGACGCCAGCACCGACACGTTGGCCGACATTCTGGCGCGCATCAACAGCTCGTCCGCCGGCGTGACGGCCAGCTACGACGCCACGCAAGACCGTTTTGTTCTGACCAACAAAGTGACCGGGGACATGAACATTGCCCTGGAAGACGTGACCGGCAATTTCCTGGCGGCGACCGGTTTGAGCGCCGGCACGCTGTCGCGTGGCCAGAACCTCCTTTACACCCTCAATGGCGGCGACACGCTGGTCAGCCAGTCCAACACCATTGACGAAGTCAGCTCCGGTGTCACGGGGTTGTCCGTAACCGCCCTGGACACCGGCACGGTGACGGTGTCCGTGGCCACGGATACTGCCACGATCAAGAGCGCCATCACCGGCTTCATTGACGCCTACAACCGAGTCCAGTCCCTCATTGACACAGAGACCGCCAGTTCGACCGATGCGGATGGGGTGGTGACCGCCGGCGTGCTGGCAGCCGACGGGGACGCGGAGGAAATCGCCCGCACGCTGCGGCGGCTGGTCTATTCCCAGGTCTCAGGTCTGAGCGGTGTGCTGGATCATCTGGCCGATCTGGGCATCACCACCAGCGGCGACAATGATCAACTGACCTTGAGCGACGAGGACGCGCTCGATGCCGCCCTCAGCGACCACCTGGAGAGCGTCAAGGAGCTGTTCAGCGACGCGACCAGCGGGATCGCGACCACCCTGGCGGATTACTTGGAACGGACCATCGGCGAGGACGGTACGCTGGTGGCCAAGCAGGACGGCCTGACCAAGCAGGCCAGCGAGATTGACACGCAAATTGCCGACCTGGAGAGGATCGTCCAGGCCAATCGGCAGCGCATGTTGGATCAGTTTGCCGCCATGGAAGCTGCCCAGCAGAAGCTCAACCAGCAACTCCAGTTTCTGCTGCAGCAGAACTTCAGCATCTCCACCTGATGCACACGCCCCACCCGTCCTCCCCGGCACCCTGGCGTCAGCTCGTTTTGGGAGTTCTTGTGACGCTGCTGACACCCGGGCGGCTGCTGGCGTGGGCACATCACCAGGCATCGGGGTTGAGCGTGAACAATGTCTATCAGGGGGCAGCTCTGCTGCCGGCCGACTTGCATCGGGTCTTGCTCCTGCCGCTGGTTGCCGCGGGCGATGGTCCGGCCTTCGAAGTCGGTTGCGCGACGCTGCAGCCGGTCTTGTATGCGGAGCTGGTGCGCGCCGGCAGATTCGAGGTTACCACCGTGGCGGCTGACCGGCTGGCGTGGCGGACCGGGCGAGCCGCGTGGACCGGCGAGGAGGTGCTCCCCGGGGATTTCTTGGCGGTGTTGCGCCAGGAAACCGGCTGCGAGGCGGTCCTGTTTGCGCAGTTGGTGGTGTACCGGCCCTACACACCGTTGGTGGTGGGCTGGAAGCTGCGGTTGGTGGACACCCGCAGCCAGCAAACCCTGTGGGCGGCCGAGGAGGTTTTCGACGCCGCCCGGCCGGAGGTGGCCCGGGCCGCGCGCGCGTTTGATCGGGCGGATGCCACTGGCTGGGCCGTGCTACATGCGCCCCGGCGTTTTGCCGCCTTTGCGGCCGCCCATCTGTTGGCCACCCTGCCGCATCGCGCCCCGCCAAAGAGGGTTAAAGTTTTCCTGAAACAAGCCGATGAAGGAGCAGAAAGGCGTCCATAACAAAGACACAGCCTGCCACGTGAAACAGTGAAGGCGTATGGAGATTAATTTCAATCCCGGCCGTGTTCCGGACCCGGGCACGGTGCTGCCGGCCGCCCGCCGCGACGCGGCGGCGTCCGCGGACGCTTCCGGGCGCTTCGCGCGCACCGAGGCGCTGGAGCGCGCCCTGCGTGAGCCTCCGATGGTGCGCCCGGAAAAGGTGCAGCAGGCACGGGTGTACGTCGGCAACGCCAAATACCCCCCGGACGAAATGCTGGATCGAATTGCCAATTTGCTGGCTCTGCATCTGGACCGAAACCGGTATTGACAGCCACGGATTCTTGCCCGCTGACATGCACGCTGCCAACCCCTGGAAATCGTACCGTCAGATTGCCACCAAAACTGCGCCGCCCGGACAACTGGTGCTGATGCTTTATGAGGGCGCCATCCGGGCTTTGGAGCGCACCCTGCCGGGGTTCGACAAGGACGACCCCGCCGAGGCCAACACGGTCGTGCACAACAACCTCCAGCGCGCCCAGGAAATCATCCGCGAACTGAACATGGCGCTGGATATGGACCGAGGGGGCGAATTCGCCGCCACCATGCGCCGGCTTTACGACTACTTCGACCACCGGCTGTGGGAAAGCAACTTGAAGAAGGACCGCGCCGGCGTCGAGGAGATCATCCGCCACCTGAGCGTGCTGCGGGACGCTTGGGCCAACATGCTGTCCAACCAAGGTGGTCCACATCCGCCGTCCCGCGCTGCCGCTCCTGCGCCAGTATTCGCCGCGGCTTGAGGCCATGTCACAACCGGACTGCGACACAGCGTTGCAGGAAGCCTGCGAGAGCTGGAAACAATGGGCCGAAGCCGAGCGCCGGGCCATTCAGGCGGCGGACTGGGCCGCCCTGGAGCAGTGCCAAGAGCAACTGCTCAAGCTCCAGCCCCGATTTGCCGCAGCCGCACTGGCTGCCCGAGCCGAATGGACGCGGCTCGGCGCGGCCGGCCAGCAACGGGCTGCTTGGTTGCAGGCTCGGGTGGATGAACTGATCGCCCTCGAGCAGGCCAATGCCGCTTCATTGGCCAAGCACCGGCAGCACGTCGTCACCCAACTGGACGAGCTGGACGCCAGTGTTCGCAGGCTCAGGCGCGTGCAGCGCTCCTACGCCCCGCCCCGGGTGGCGGCTTGGTCGTCCTTTTCGTAACAGGCCACCGCGACCCGCCCATCCTCGTGCCGTCGAATGCGGCCGGCCGTTGCTGGCTTTCCGACTCAAGCCTGTTGTCCGGTCCGTGCTTGGTCTCCGATCCCATGCACAAGCCGATCCGTGCTTTTGCCCTCGCCAAACCGGTCGGGCGGACAGGACGGATCATGCGGATGCCACAAGCGGGTGCCATGCGGCTCGGGCGCGGTGGCACGAAGGCCCTTCGGCGCAGACAAGGGGGCGGGGCGTGTGGGCCTGCCTGGGTCAGGCGCAGCCTGAGACAAACAACGGCTCCTGGACGCGCAAAAGGCGGTGGCAGTTGCGGATTCGTTCCAGCGTCAGCTCGTTGATGCGATGCCCGGCTGGCAGGATGACCTGTCCGTCCATGGCTCGGACCTCGCGGCACAACGCCATGCCCACTGTCAGGTCGGCGACTGCCACGGGCAGGCCTTCGGGTTCTCCTTCAGGCACGGCAGGCGCGCGGGACAAGGCGGCTCTCAAGCGGTTCAGTAAGTCCGGGTCATAGCAACCCGTGCGCCCCTGCATTTGATCGAGCGCCGCCGGCTGTGACAGGCCGCTGGCCTGCAATTGCACCATGTCCTGCAGAATCTTCAGCAGACGCGCCCCTTGAGGGATGGCTTCGCCCCTCACCCCGTCCGGCGGGAACCCCGAGCCGTCGAACTGCTTTTCCCGGTAACGGATGATGCGGGCCACGCCTTCCAGGCGCGGGATGTTGGCCAGCAGGCGGGCAGCGGCCTCAGGCAGGCTGACAACCAGTTGCTGCTCGGCCGGGGATAACTCCCGCCCGGTGCGAAGCCGGAGCAGCGTCTCGGGCGGCAGGGTTATGCGGCCCAGCGGCGCCAGCATGGCGGCCAGGTGAATCTCCCAAGCGTTGTCCACGCCGAGCTTCTGGGAGGCCTCGGTGATGACGGCCCGGAGGAGTTCGGACCTGCCGCACGCGCCAGGGTCAACGACCGACAGGATGTCGGTCAGCAGCTTGATACTTCCGGCGAGGGTTTTTTGGAGCAGCTCCTTTTCGGCCATCACCAGCCGGTATTGCGCCAGCGCGTCGGTTAGCGCCTTGGCCAGGACGTCGGGTGGGCAGGGCTTGGTGAGGAAACGGAAGATGTTGCCCTCGTTGACCACCTGGATGGTGGTCTCCAGCTCGGCGTTGCCGGTCAACATCAGCCGCACTGTCTCAGGGGCCTGCTGCCGAACACGGGCCAGAAATTGCACGCCGTCCATGCCGGGCATCTGCCGGTCGGCCACCACCACGGCAAACGGCCCCTGGGTGGTCAACTTGGCCAGGCCAGCTTCGCCGCCCTCGGCGGTTTCCAGTTGAAACTGGCGTCGGAAGCAGCGCTCCAACCCCAGCAGCAGCCTGCGGTCATCGTCCACAAACAGAATGCGTTCAGTCATCGGATGTCAGAGTTCTGGCATGCAACGGTCCCGCCAAACATCCAGCCGGCCGTTCAAGCCAAGGGTTTCAAGCAAGGTCGGGGCCAACGACCCCGCCATCGGGGTGTCCGGCTCGCCGGGCTGCTGATGGGCCAAGGCGTCCGCCACATGAACGGCCACCACCGGCGCGAACTGGCGCAGCGGGCAATCCATCGGGCGGTGATGAAAACCCACGGCTTCGACCACCGGGTTGGGCAGTCCCCAGAGGCCAAGCAGGTAGGCGCCCACTTCGGCGTGCGTGGCCTGGAGCGTGGCCTGCTCCACCTGCCAGAGCGGCTGGCCAGTTGAGCGCGCCGCTTCCAGCACCCCGGCGTAGCACTCGGGCATTTCGGAGGCCAGGACCAGTCGGCCTACGTCGTGGAGCAATCCAGCCACCAGGCATTGGTCCAGGAGTTTGGTGTCCCCGCGTTCGGCTTCTGCGATGCGCCGGGCAAACACGCCGCTTGTCCAACCGTGGCGGGCCAAGCCCTCGACCGAGAGACCTTTGACCGCCTTGGTCTGAAACTGCCCGAAGACTTGCAAGGCCAACACCAGCGCCCGCACCGTGGTCAACCCCAGGTAGGCCACCGCTTCGGTCGGATTGGCGATCGGCTGGGACAGGCCGAAGAAAGCCGAGTTGACGAGTTGTAAGATTTTGGCGGTCAGGCCCAGGTCTTTGGAGACGATCTGGCCGATGCGCTCGATGGACGGTTCGTCGCGCTGCAATTCCTCGGTCAGTTGGGTGTAGAGCGTCGGCAGCGTCGGCAGGCAGCGCACCCCGGCGACCAGGCGTTTGAGCGGCTCGCTGGCCAGCAACTGGCGCAGGGAAAACGCCCGGGCGATAGCGTGGCGCAGTTCGTCCGGGTCGCACGGCTTGGACAGGTGCTGGTGCGCCGGGCCGACCAGGCGCAGCACCGCCTCGCGGTCCGCATGGCCGGAAAGCACCAGCCGTATGATGTGCGGGTACCGCTTCGACACCTCGGCCAGCAACTGCGCCCCATCCATGCCCGGCATCATGATGTCCGTGATCAGCACGTCCACCGGTGTCGTCTCCAGCAGGGCGAGGGCCTCGGGGCCGGAGGCGACGAAATGCATCTGCCATTCGTGGCGCATGGTCCGCAACTGGCGTTGCAACCCCTGCAAGACCTGCGGCTCGTCGTCCACAAACAGCAACGAGTTCATGACGGTGGACGGCCCGGGCCGGCGGGCGCGCCGGTTTGGGCCGGACTGGGCAGGGCGGGGCCGGCGGCTTCGGGCATGTCTGGGGCCTCCACAGGCAGGCGAATGATGAAGGTGGTGCCCTTGCCGATCTCGGTCTCGAAACACACCGTGCCCCCGTGCCGCCGCACGATGGTATGATGAACCAAGGCAAGCCCCTGGCCGGTGCCGCGCCCGACTTCCTTGGTGGTAAAAAACGGCTCGAAGATGTGTGGTCGGGCGGCCTCCGGAATGCCGGTGCCGGTGTCGCTGACCCGGACCTCGACCTGGTCGCCGACCCGCCTGGTGCTCACGGTGATCTTGCCCTTGCTTCCCGGCTGCTGACGGACCACGTCGCCGATAGCGTGGGCGGCGTTGACAATCAGGTTCAGGATAACCTGGTTGAACTCGCCCACAAAGCACGTCACCAGCGGCAACTCCGGGTCCAGGTCCAGCTCCAGCTCCGCCACGTACTTCCACTCGTTGCGAGCCACGGTGACCGTGGTTTCAATGGCCTTATTCAGGTCGGTCGGCGACTTTTCCTTGCCGCCCGGATGGGAGAACTCCTTCATGGCCCGGACAATCTTGGTGACGCGCTCGATTCCCTCGAGGGTTTCCTGGATGGCGCTCGGGATTTGCCCGACCAGGTAGTCCACGTCCGCATCCTGCATCGTCTGCTCGGCTTGAGCCAGGCGCTCGAGGCTCAGGCTGTTTTGCCGCGCGGCCTCCAGCAACTGACGATGGTCTTCGATGACGCGAAGCAGGTCACCGAAGGCCTCGCGCAGAAACCGGGTGTTGTCCCCGATGTATTGCGTTGGGGTGTTGATCTCGTGGGCGATGCCCGCGGCCAACCGGCCGATGGCCTCCAGCTTCTGCGCTTGGCGCAGTTGCAGTTCCATTTGCTGGCGCTGCTGCTCGGCGCGCCGCTGCTCCGTCATGTCGCGGGCTACCAGCGAAATGTAGCTGACCGCGCCGGCGGCGTCGCGATGCCGCAGCACCTGTTCGGAGACCGGCACAACCTGCCCGTTGCGTGCCCGCAGCAAGCATTCGCCGACCCAGTGATCTGGCGCGCCGTTCGGGGCAAACGGGTCGGGTTGCGGCGCCTTCCCCTCCCACTGGTGCAAATCCGCCAGGCACAAACCGGCCAGGGTGTCGGTCTCGGCCAATCCCAACATCCTGCGTCCGGCCGCATTCAGGTAAAACAGCCGCCCGGTTTGCCCGTCGGCCATGCCCACCAGGTCGTGCGTGGCGGCCAGAATCTCCAGCAGACGATGCTCGTTTTGCCTGGCCAACTGCTCGATGGCCTCTCGCCGGGCCAGCCGCGCCTCCACGGCGGCCAGCAGGGTCTGGGCAGTAAACGGCTTGCTCAGGAAGTCGTCTGCCCCCAACTCCATGCTGTGGCGGCTGCACTTGTCAGGGGTGATGCCGGTGATCAGAACCACCGGGATGGCCGAGGTACGGGGTTGGGCGCGCAAGCACTGCAACACCTCGAAGCCGTCCATACCACCCAGGTTCACGTCGCACAGGACCAGGTCGGGCGGCTGGGCTTGGACGATATCCAGCGCCTCAGGGCCGCTGCTTGCCTCCAAGACGCGGTGGCCCTGCCGATGGAGGATGGTTCTGACGACGTCGCGCACTGGCGCTTCGTCATCAACCACCAGGATTGTCCTGGGCTTGTCTCTGGCGTCGTCTCTCATGGCGAGGATTCCGCTTCCGAGCAAGAATCCCCCTTGGGCATCGGCAAAACCGGCGCGGCGCTGAAGCGCATCCTGTGTCCGTGTTCTTCTGACGCCGGGCGGGACAGGGGTTGAACTGTTGCTCAATTCGGTGCGTTCCCCGCCGATAGACAGTTGGTGGGACAGGCTGCACCTGTGGCTGCAAGGCGGACGACCAACAGTCCGGCCGGCCGGCTGCGCGTGTCCCCGGCGAGCTGAGATGCAGGACAAGGCACGCGAACTGATCGCAAGCGTCAAGAACCTCCCGCCCGTTTCGCAGACGGCGTTGAGGCTGACGAGTCTGCTGAGCGAACCGGCGGTGGCCAACGAGGACATTGTGCAGGTGCTCCGACACGACAACGTGCTGACGGCCAAGCTGCTCCGCGCGTGCAATTCGGCCTATTTCGGACTGGAAGAGCCGGTTTACTCGGTGGAGCAGGCCATCCTGTTGCTGGGCCACCAACAGACTTTGCACATCGTGTTGACCCTGGCTTTCGCAGGGGCAATGGTGCCACCCCTGCCGAGCTACGTCGAGGAGGCTGCCATGTTGCGGCGCCACTCGGTGCTCAGCGCCACGGCGGCCGAGATTTTGTCGGGTGAAGACCTGACCGTGACGGCGCTGCCCAGCGTGGCATTCACGGCGAGTTTGCTTCACGATATTGGCCGGCTGGTTATGTGCCAGGCCCTGCCTCCAGCGCAGTGGGCGGCCGTCGGCGCCCGCCGCACAGACGGCTGCGGCCGGTTGGAAGCAGAACGGGCCGCGCTGGGCACCGATCATGCCGCCTTGGGCGCCACGCTTCTGGAACTGTGGCGTTTGCCGGGCGAGATCGCCGAGGCTGTGGCCAACCATCATCAGCCCGTCTGCGCCCCCAAGCCCAGGCTGTCGGCGCTGGTCCATGTCACCGACGCGTTGGCCCATGCCATTGAGTCGCCTGACCAGTGGGCCTCGCCAGACACGGCCGTGTCCGAGGCCGTCCTGGACGGGTTGGGCTTGTCGCGTCCGCGCCTCGAAGAATTGATCCCCTTGGTGCGTGAGCGCACCGAGCAATCCGAGGAATTCCTGAAACTGGCGTAGTTTCCGATCCCAGGGGCTTGTACAGAGCAACCCGTGGCCCAGATCGCCGCTGCCGGGTCGCCCCAGCCGATTTCCAACGGGTCCAAGGCCGCGGAAGGTTTGGCGGGACGCTGTTACCGCAGTGGCCGGGGGCGTGCAGCCTTCAGACCAGCCCTTCCAGAATGTGCGGCAGGCGGTCCAATCCCCGTTGCAGGGATGCGCGAGCCAGGGCGAACTCGGCCTGATGCTCCCGCGCCAGCAACAAGTTCCAGCCCGTGGCGCTCAAGCAATCGTCCCGAGACACCGCCACAAAGTTGCCGCTGCACCCGATCCGCTCGCTCCGCATCAACAGGTCAGCGATTTGCACCGCGGCGATGATCTGCGCATAGTTGGGCGACCGGTCCGGCTCATGGTGGAATCGTGCCGCCATCACCATCAGATCCGGCAGGCGCTGCCGCTCCAGATACCGCGCCCCCAGCTCGGCATGATCCAGCCCCAGAACCTCATGCTCAATCTCCCGCAAGTCCCGCTCGCCGGACACGGCCTGCCGATGGATTTCGGCAAAGTGCTCCGGAAACGACCAGGCCATCACGATCTTGCCCACGTCGTGCACCAACCCCGCCACGTAATCCGACTCGTCCGGCGACGCCTGCACCGCGCCCAACACCTCCTGGGTCAGAATGGCCGTGCCGATGCAATGCTGCCAAAAGCCCCGCCACGGGAAATCGCACTGCTGGGTCAGTCGTTGGAAATCCTCAATGACCGGCGTCACCATGGCCAGTTGCCGGATTTGCCGAATGCCGAGGTAAAACACCGCCTCCTCGATGCTGTTGACGGGCGAGGAAAGGCCGTAATAGACCGAGTTGACCAGCCGCAGCAACCGCGACGTCAGGCTGGGGTCGCGACGCACAATCTCGGCAATCTGGGCCGAATACCGCTGCTCAGCCTGCAACAGCCCCTGCAGGGCGTTGTGGACGCTCCCCAGCGAGGGCAGGGAGGGACAGTTAGCCAACCTGGCCTCGATGGCCCGGGCCTCTAACGGGGCGATCTTACCGGACGACTGGACCGGATTCATGGCGCTTGCCTCGTTCTCCATACGTCATCGGCAGCTTACCGACAACCCTGAAGGACAGAAACCCTATTTGCGCGACCTTCGTGAAACGTCGGCGACGTGGGATCGTGCCTCCCGCCGCCGGACCTTGGGGGCGGGGCGGTCACCGGCGTGCAACGCCGCCCCAACCTGCGGCTGGCCGAAGGCCCAATCATGCCAGGGCACCAGAGCCAAACTGCGCCATCTTCCGGACTTGGCCGCGAGATTTCCGCTCAAGCCTTGCGTCCAAAGGCCGATACACCTCTGGAAAAGTGTCTCGCGGAAGCGGGGTCGGCAATGTGCGCGACCCGCCAGGGGCACTGGAATCGGTCCGATCGGATGAACGGCGTGCGCAGGAAGGTGTCACAGACTTGTCAGCCGGCGGCAGCGGCGTTGGCGCTCGGCCTCCTGCTCGTGCCCGGCTATCGGGTCCTTGGAGCGGATGCCTACCTCGCCGTTATAGGCCCAGCGCCACTGCGTTTCGCGCTGCCCCAGCGACCCGGCGTGGCGCAGCCGGACCAGCCCTCACCGGGCGGGCCAGCAACCTCTCAAGCCCCTGAGGCCGCCCCGGTCGCACAGCCTCAGCCTCAAGCCCCGGAGCCGGCGGTTGACGAGCCCACGCCAAGTGTTGAGCCGCCGAATGCCGCGGGCATTCCTGCCGCGGACACGGCCAGCGCGCCCGCTGCCCCGGAAACGGACACTGTGGGTGCGGCGGGGGCAACCCCGCCGGTTGCCCCGCAAACGGGCTCGGCGGATGGCACGCCGCTGATTACGCCCCAAGTGCTGGTGGAGTACTTCTCCACTGACCCGACTCAAACGAATCGGCAGGTTGCGGTCGTTACGAGCTTGCCAGACGTGAAATTCACTCCGCCCGTGCCCCGGGAGCTTCCGGGCAGCCGGGCAACCTACAAATCCGAATGATCGCGTGCCCGTTGTCCCAGGCTGATTGGGCTGCTGTTACCCGTGCAAACCGGTGCCGGCCAATCCTGCCGACGGCCTGGCGCGTGGTGGGGAAGGGCTGCTTGGCAATCTTGGGCGTGGGGCTGCTGGCTGGCAGCGTCGCCGCCGAGACGCCCCATGATGCCGGGAGCGCTGCCGCCAACTCTCCTCAGACCCGGGCGGTTTCCAATGCGGCTTCGGCGCACGCGGCCATGCCAGCGGCACCTCACCCCCTCGGCTCGCCGGCGGGTAAGGGTGGGGAAGCCCCGTCTGCGTCTGCCCGGCCCATGTCGCTGCCAGATGCGGTTGGCGGCCCGGCTGGCGGCGGTGCGCCGATGGAAGCGGCGGGTGCGAACATGGACCTCTATCGTGAGCGGCTTGAATCCGCCCGCAATCTGCGTCGCCAGCGGTCCACCCGCGAAGCCACCCGGCTGCTGACGGCGCTGCTGCAAGAGGCCGCGCCGGCGGACATTCACCAGGCTGCCTTGCTTGAACTGGCCCTGGCGGCTCAGGACGAGGCCGACCTGACCCGCAGTCAGCAGGTCTATGCCCAATTCCTGAGCCGGTGGCCCAACGACCCGCGCGTGCCGGAGGTGCTGCTCCGGCAGGGGCAGAATTTCCGGACCATGGGGCTGACCCAGCTTGCGTTGGCCAAGTTTTACTCGGTTATGACCGCCGCGCTGGTCTTGAAGAATGATCAGTTCGAGTATTACCAACGCCTGGTGCTGCAGGCGCAGACCGAGATTGCCGAGACGCATTACTTGGCCGGGGACTTTGCCCACGCCGCGGATTTTTACGCCCGGCTGTTGAAGCAGAACCATCCGGCCTTGAACCGCCCCCTGACCCAGTTCCGCTTGGTACGCGCGTTACACGCGGTGGCCCGGCACGATGAGGCTGTGGCTCACGCCCAGGACTTTCTGTCTCGTTACCCGGATGCGCCCGAGCAACCAGAGGTGCGGTTTTACCTGGCCAAGTCGCTCAAGGAATTGGGGCGCGCCAGTGAGTCTCTCCAACAGGTGCTCACCCTGTTGCAGGAGCAAAAGACCCGCACGCGCAACCGCCCCGAACTGTGGGCCTACTGGCAGCAGCGCACCGGGAACGAGATCGCCAACCAGCTCTATCGGGATGGCGACTACGTGCGCGCCCTGGAAATCTACCTCCGGCTGCGGGAGTTGGACCCGTCGCCTGCTTGGCAAATCCCGGTGGCCTACCAGATCGGCATGACCTACGAGCGGCTCATGCAGCCGGATCAGGCCCTTAACAGTTACAATCGGTTGCTGAGTCGCGAGGCCGAGCTGGGTACCAACGCTGCGCCGGGGCTAAAAGCCGTCTTCGACATGGCCCGTTGGCGGGCCAACTTCCTGCAATGGGAACAGCGGGTGGACCGGTTCGTCCGCCAGTTGGCGACGCCACCCGTGCGGCCCAATGATGCCACACCGCTGGAAGCCCCTGTCCCCGCCGCAGCGGCCAGCCCCGGGCTGCTTGAGACCGCACCGACTGCGTCGGCGACACGCCCGCCGGACGGGGCGGCTTCGCCTCCGACGCCGCTGGCTGCTGCGCCATGAATTCCCCCCGGTGGCCCTCAGGGTGCGTAGAGGATTTGCAGGCCTTTGAGGCTGTCTGCCAGGACCTGCTGACCTTGACGCGCTGTGAACACCTGGCGCTGAGCCGCGGGGTGTACCGGCCGGGCGATTTCCCAAAACAGAGAAAGGACTTGATTCCCCGCATGGAGGCCGCTTTCACTAAGCTCCGTGCGTGGCGACAGCGCCGTCCGAGGGGTCGGATGGCTGCCGCTGACGGTGCGGACGAGGTGCAAGCGCTGATTCAGAGGATCGGAGGGCTGTGCTCGTGCATCCTGGCGCTGGACCGGGAGAATCAGCAGGCCCTGTTGAGACGCAGCGTGGGCGCGGCTGTCCCCGCCCCCGGGCCGGTGGCCGGCCCGTCGGGCTACGTGGCCGGTTTGTACCGGCGCCACGCCGGCCGTTGAGCCTGCGTAATGCCCATTGAGAAAGTCATCGTTGTCGAGGACGATCCCATCGTCCGCAACAACCTGGACGCGTTCCTGCGCCGGTTTCGCTACGACGTCGCGTCGGTTTCAACCATCGCCGCGGCCCAAGACTACTTGAGCCGGGACAACTTCGACGTGTTGTTCCTGGACGTGCGTTTGCCGGACGGGGACGGCACCGACCTGCTCAAGTCCCTCCAACTGCGCGCCCAGAAGCCGCTGGTCGTGATCATAACCGGCTTCGGCAGTGTCGAGTCAGCCGTGGACTGCATGCGCAACGGTGCCTTCGATTACATCATCAAGCCGTTTTCCAACGAGCAGATCGAGGTTACCCTGCGCAAGGCCGAGGAATTTACCCGCCTGATCAACGTCAACCGCTTTCTCAGCCAGGAAGCCGACGAATCGGGGCAGGAGTTGCTGGGGCAGAGCCAGGCCATGGAGCACCTGCGCCAGCTCATCCGCAAAGTGGCCCGCACCCAGGCCACGGTGCTGATCCAGGGCGAGAGCGGCACCGGCAAGGAACTGGTGGCCCGCGCGCTGTATCGCCAAAGTCCGCGGGCCAACGCCCCATTCATCCGGGTCAACTGCGCCGCCGTGCCCGAGAACCTCATCGAGAGCGAGTTCTTCGGCCACGAGAAGGGCGCGTTCACCGGGGCTTTGAACAAGCGCGAAGGCCGGTTCGAGCTGGCCCACGGTGGCACGATCCTGTTGGACGAAATCAGCGAAATCTCGCCCAACGTGCAGGCCAAGCTGCTGCGGGTGCTGCAGGAGCGCGAGCTGGAGCGCGTGGGCGGCAACCGCACCATCCGGGTTGACGTGCGCGTGTTGGCCACCACCAACCGAAATCTCGAACAGAGCGTCGAGAAGAAGGAGTTTCGCCAGGACCTGTTCTTCCGGCTCAACGTGGTGCCCATTCACGTGCCCCCGTTGCGCGAGCACCTCGAAGACGTGCCCCTGCTGGCAGACGCCTTTTTGCGCCGTTACAGCCGCAAGCACGGCGTGGCCGTCAAAGGCATCTCGGACGCCGCCCTGGCCGCCCTGCAGCAGCACACCTGGCCCGGGAACGTGCGCGAGCTTCAGAACGTGATCGAGCGTGCCGTCATTCTGTGTGGCGACGGCGGTCAGTTGGAGCTTGAGCACCTGGGCCTGCCCGCGCCGAAATCGCCCGTCCAGATCACACCAAGCCCGGCGGCCGGGTCTCCGGAGCAGCCCGCGGTGTTGCCCTTGGCCGAGGTCGAAAAGCGCCACATCTTGTCCGTGCTGGAACACTGCAAGGGCAACCGCACCCAGGCAGCCAAATTGTTGGACATCAGCATCCGAACCCTCCGCAACAAGCTGCACGAGTACAGGGCTGCCGAAGCCAAGGAAAGCGCCAGCCCGCTAGCCGACGCCGACTAATCACCACAAAGGGCATTGTGCTGTTCGGCTCGGGGGCGAGCCGCTCTGGGGGGGTGTTGATTCCTGCAGCCACACGCGTCGTTCGCGGCCAGCGCAGGGCTGCCGTGGAAGGCAGTGACTTTGGCAAACCCGGGGCGTGGAGTGGTCAGCCGTCCAAGAGTTACGTCCGCCTGACCGTTGGCGTAGTGACGAAGGCTGTCCCGCTGCGCCGGGGGCGTCGTCCCGTCAACCCTTGCCGCCCCCGCAGGCCCGATACGGGCAAGTTTTGCCTTCTTGGCGGCCGTTTCGGGCGTAAAAGCCCACGGAAACTGTCGCTTTTGCCCATGGCATTGCCGTTGCTCCGCCGTGCCCGGAGCAAGTTGCATGATCGAAGCGTTGTTCAGCCAGCCGCACTATCTGGCCGCCAAAAAGGCGCTGGACGCCGTTGCGCTCCGGCACGAGGCCATTGCCAGCAACCTGGCCAACCTCGAAACGCCGGGCTACAGGCGGGTGGACCTGGCTCCATCGTTCCAAGCTGAGTTGCAACGAGCCTGTGCCAGCGGCGACAAGGCGCGCATTGCAGCGTTGCGGCCGGTGTTGGCCCCCGACCCCAACGCCTTGCCGGCCAGCCGGGACGGTAACACGGTCCACCTGGAGAATGAGCTGCTCCAGCTAACGCAGAACGCCCTCACCCACGCGCTGGAAACCCAACTGGTCACCAGCACGTTGCTCCGACTTAAACTCGCCATCACCGGCAGGCCCACCTGATCCCCATGATCCAGATGCTCTCCGGTATCCAGCACACCGCCGCCGCGCTGAACGTCGAGCGCACGCGGCTGGATGTGATTGCCCAGAACATTGCCAACGCCCAGACCACCCGGGACGCCCAGGGCAAACCCTACCAGCGACAGGTGGTCGTCTTCGAAACCGCCTTGCAGCAGTCCCTGGCCACCGGCCAGACCGCCCCCGAGGCAAGCCTGCGCGTGGCACGCATCCAGAAGGACCCGCGCCCGCCCACGTTGGTTTACAGGCCGGGCCACCCGGACGCCGACGCCCACGGCATGGTCGCTATGCCCAACGTGAATCTGCACGAAGAAATGGCGGACCTCATCACCGCCTCACGGGCCTTCGAGGCGAACCTGGCCGTTGTGCGAAGCGCCCGCACCATGGCCATGCAAACCTTGGCCATCGGCAAACGCTAACCGACAATTCCGTGCCTCCAGCAGCCTGAACCCATTGCCACTCCGTGTCTCCGCTTTCAGCCATCTCCGCCCCGTTGTCCGCCTACGGCGTGCTGCCGGCGCAGGTCCAGCCGCTTCGGTCGCCGCCGCCGCCGGCGCCCATCCAACTTGGCCGGCCGGAAGTGGCCGCGCCCGCCGCGCCTGCGGGTGACTCGTTTGCCACGGTGCTCGGTCGCTTCGTCCAGGAGGTGAATGCCAAACAACATCTGGCCGCCGACACGGTCAACGCCCTCCAGGCCGGCCAGAATGTGCCGCTGCATCAGGCCGTCATCGCCTTGGAAGAGGCCAACGTCTCTTTCCAGCTCATGGTCGAAGTGCGGAACAAGCTTTTGGAGTCCTACCAGGAGCTGATGCGGATGCAAATATGACGTCTCCGCAACGGCATGTGGGAGTTGAAAGCTGCGCCAGCCACACACGGCCGGCGCCAGATCACTGTGGTCGGCAGCGTTGTCCATGAACCCCAACCTGGCCAAACTCGTCGCGCAATTGCGCGACATCTGGAAAGAACTGGGCGTCACCCAGCGCGTGAGCATCCTGGCCGCCACGCTCGTCCTCATCGCCGGCCTGGTCGCCGTGGCGCTCTGGTCCTCCAAGGCCGAATACAGCCTGCTTTACGGGCGGCTTTCCGACGCCGAAGCCGCCAAGGTCATTGCTGCTCTGGAAGACGCCAAAGTGCCCTACAAGGTCGGCTCGGGAGGCGGCTCGATCCTCGTGCCTGCCGACAAGGTCCATGTGATGCGGATGCAACTGGCCGGCCGCGGCATCCCGCGCGGTGACGGCGTCGGGTTCGAGATTTTCGACAAGCCCAACTTCGGCATCTCGGACTTCATCCAGCGCGCCAATTACATTCGTGCCGTCCAAGGGGAACTGGCCCGCACCATCAGCCAGCTCGACGAGGTCGAGTCCGCCCGGGTCATGATCGTTCTGCCGGAGAACCGCCTGCTGTTGGACCGGGACAAGCACCCGACCGCATCGGTCTTCGTGCGCGTCCGGGGCACGGCGCAGCTCCAGCCCCAGGCCATCAATTCCATCCGCTTCCTCGTTGCCAATGCTGTCGAGGGCCTCAAGCCCAACCACGTCAGCGTCGTAGACAACATGGGCAACGTGCTGGCCGAAGACGGGGACAACGACTCGTTGGCCGGCCTGACCAGCAGCCAATTGGCCACGCGCCGCAACCTCGAACAATACCTGGCCAAGAAGGCCCAAGACCTCTTGGAAACCGTGCTCGGCCCGGGCCAGGCGTTGGTGCGGGTCTCGGCCGAGATCAACTTCGACACCATCACGCGCGTCGAGGAGAAGTTCGATCCGGACAGTCAGGTCATCCGCTCGCAGACCAAGAACGACGAGAACAACGATTCCTCCACCGCCACTACGGCCGCGCCGGCGGGCATATCCGCCAACACCTCCACGGAGACGAACGCTGCCGTCACAGCCAGCGGCCCGATCAGCAACACCAAAACCCGCAAGACCACCTCCACCATCGAATACGACAACGCCAAGGTGGTCAGCAACATCCTGCAGGCCGCCGGCGGTATCAAACGCCTCAGCGCCGCTGTCACAGTGGCCGCGCGCGTCGAGGGCCAGGGCAAGGATCAAAAGGTTGTGCCCCGCTCCGCCGAGGAACTGGAAAAGCTCCGGCGATTGGTCACCGGCGCGCTGGGGTTGCAGACAGACGCCGAGAACGGGCGCGGCGACAGCCTCACACTGGAAGAGCTGCCGTTCAACCAGCAATTCGCCAACGACATCACCCGCCAGTTGGAGCAACAACGCCGGCACGAGTTCTGGTGGAATCTGGCCCACACGCTCATGTACCCGGCCCTGGGCCTGCTGGCGCTGGCCGTGCTCCTGCGCCTGTTCAAGCGCACGCCGGTCCAGGACATTCCCATTGGCGTGCCGGTCGGCAAACTGGTCGGCCCCCGCAACGGCAACGGCAACGGCCACTCGCACCCGGCCACTTCCACCTGGGGCGGCGAGCCGGAGCCGACGGTCGTCACCGTCGAGGTGCTCAACCGCTTGGTCAAGGAGAATCCGGCCAACTTCACCCAGGCCATCCGCGATTGGATGAACCGCGGCCGCGTGGAGCGCTGAGCCTCGGCGTGCGCCGCCGCGCCAACCCGTTGACGACCCGCTTGCCCCACCTTCTGCTGGAGAGGGTGGCCCCGACACGGGGACTCGCCACCGGACCATACGCGCTTGCGCCGCATGGAACTCAAACCCACAGGGCGTTCGGTGAGTGCGCGTGCCGAGTGAGACGGCCCGTGGGCGGCTCCCAAAATTGCCTAGCTCTGGCATGTGGCCCGGAAACATTTTCCCTTTCCCAGCTCGCCTCCACCGCGGGCCGGCAGCTTTCAGGCCCTTTCGAAGGCGTGGCATTGGCGGTGCTAAACATGCCGGGAATTGGTCTCCATGACTGGATGCACCGCCTACGCCCAACGAAAAGGTGCTGCGGCTGCCACGCGAGCCGCCGGCGCTGAATGCCGGCTGGTCTATTGGACCAGCGGCAGCACCAGACGCGCCCCGACGCCCGCGTGCGCCCGGCGCATTTGATCGGTGATTTGCCATGCCCGCCCTGCCCGCAGAAGCACCCGCCGCCGAGAACGGCGCCGAGAACGGCGCGCTCACCAAGGTCCAGAAGCTGGCCGCCTTGTTGGTCATGCTCGGGCCTGAAAGCGCTGCCCAAATCCTCAAGCAGTTCCAGCCCCGGGAGATTGAGGCCATCACCCGTGAAATGGCCCGCTTTCACCTCATCACCCGCGAGCAACAGCAGGAAATCTTGCAGGAATTCACCGACGTGGCTCTGGCCGCCAGCACCGGCGTTTGCGCAGGGGTGGACGTTGCCCGCGCCACGCTGGAAAAAGCCTTGGGCAGCTTCAAGGCCAGTGACGTGCTGGGACGCGTCGTGGCCCAGCGCGCGCCGGTGGGCGTGATGCAGGCCGTGGCCGAGATGGACCCGCGCCACATCTTCAACCTCATCCGCGAGGAACAACCCCAGGCCATTGCCTTCGTGTTGAGCCACCTTGCTCCGGAACGGGCCGCTCAAGTGCTCAGCCTGTTCAGCGCCGAGCAACGCGCCCAGGTGATCGAACGCCTGGCGACGCTGGCACCCACGCCGGTCGAGGTGGCCGAAAAAATCGTCGAGGTCCTCAACGCCAAACTGGGTTCTCGCCACACCCGGGCGTTGAATCAGACCGGTGGCGTGACCACCGCCGCGGACATCCTCAACGCGATGGACAAGGCCGCCAGCCGCGCCCTGCTGACCAGCATCGAGGAACGCAACGCCGAGCTGTGCCAGGCCATCCGCAAAAAGATGTTCACCTTCGAAGACCTGGTCCGGCTGGATGCCCAGGCCATCCAGCGCATCCTGCGCGAGGTGGACATGCGCGACCTGACCCTGGCCCTCAAGAAGGCCAGCGAGCCGCTCAAGAAACTGCTGCTTTCCAACATCTCCCGGCGCGCCGCCGCCACCGTGCAGGAGGAAATGAGCTTCCTGACCAACGTCAAACACCGCGACATCGAGGCCGCCCAGTTCCGCATCATTGACACCGTCCGGAAGCTGGAGGCCGAGGGCGAACTGGAACTGGAATCGGCTACCGAGCCTGTCAATGAACTGGTCTGAGTCCATTTGCCTGTCGCAACCGCTGCACGACGTCGTGTTGCTGGAGGGCGCGCCGACGCAGGACTGGTCCGACGTGCTTGCGGAACGCGAGCAGGCCGCCTACGAGCGGGGACGCCGTGATGGCGAAAAGGACCTGCGCGAGCAACTCCTCCAGCAGCGGGCCGACATGGCCGAGGTGCAACAGGGCGTTATTCAGTCGCTCCGACAAACCCTCCCGCGGATTGCCCAGCAAAGTGAGACGGCGCTGACCCAGCTTGCCCTGGAGGCGGCCCGCCGTGTCGTGGCGGACCTGCCCATCAGCGCCGAATTGGTCGAGGCGGTTGTCCGTGACGCCCTGCGCCAGGTGGAGGACACCGCGGAGATCACCGTGCATTTGCACCCGGAGGACCTGGACCTGTTGCGTCGGCACGAGTCCCCCTTGCTGCGCGCCGAGGAGGGCCGCAATCCGGTGCATGTGATCGCTTCCTCAGAAGTGACCCGCGGCGGCTGCATGGTCCAGACGTGCTTTGGGCTGCTGGACGCCCGCCGCGAGACCAAGTGGGAGCAATTGCGCAAGACGCTGACCCCATGAGAGGTCCTGAGTGCCCAACCGAGCCTGAGGAGGCGCCAGCGCCGACCCCTGCGACGCAGGGCGACAACCGCACTGCGGAGACTGACCGCAGTGCCCGCGCGGGCAGCCGAAGGCCGGGCAAGCGCGCCCCGGCAGCCACGTCCGCCCCCAACTCCCGCGCCACACCGCACACCGGAGCGGGTTGGCCGGCCAACGATTCTGCGGTACATCCCGAGCCAGGCGCGGCTCGAAGAAACCTGTGCGCCCCTACCGACGCTTCATCCCCAGCCGCCAACCTTGCCCACCAGCCGGCGGCAGGCGGTCCAAACCGCGCGCCAACCTCGATGCAGCCGACAGCCGGTACCGAGTACCTGCATCGGCTGCAAGCGGCGCTGCAACGTGTCCGCGAGGTGCGCGTTACAGAGACCTGTGGCCGGGTCGTGCAGCTCATCGGTTTGGTCATCGAGTCCGAAGGACCGGCGGCGGCCCTGGGCGAAGTGTGTCGGATCGAATCCACGCGTGACTCGGGCATTCGACTGGCCGAGGTCGTCGGTTTCCGGCATCAGCATCTGCTGCTCATGCCGCTGGGGGACATGCACGGCATTCGCCCGGGCTGCAGAGTCGTGGCCACCGGCGCGCCGTTGCGCGTGGCCGTGGGGGCGTCGCTCAAGGGGCGAGTGATTGACGGTCTGGGCCGGCCGCTGGACGATCTCGGGCCGGTGGCGGCCGAGCGGCTGGTGGGGCTGCACTTGCGTCCCCCGCATCCGCTCAAACGGCAGCGCATCCGAACCGTATTCCAGACGGGCATCAAAGCCCTGGACACCTTCATCCCCTGCGGCCGCGGTCAACGGTTGGGCATCTTCGCCGGCAGCGGGGTGGGCAAATCCACGTTGCTGGGCATGATGGCGTCCCATGCCGAGGCCGACGTGAACGTGATTGCGTTGATCGGCGAGCGCGGACGCGAGGTCCGGGAGTTTTTGGAGCGCGACTTGGCCGAGCAGGGGCGGCGCAAATCCGTCGTGGTGGTCGCCACGTCCAACGAGCCGGCGCTGCACCGGGTCAAGGGTGCCTTTCTGGCCATGTCCCTCGCCGAGTATTTTCGCGACAAAGGCCAGAATGTGCTGTTGATGATGGATTCGGTCACACGCTTTGCCATGGCCCAGCGCGAGATCGGGTTGGCGGTGGGCGAGCCGCCGACTTCGCGCGGCTACACCCCGTCGGTCTTTTCCCTGTTGCCCCAGCTCTTGGAGCGCGCCGGCGCCGGCGAGACGGGGTCCATCACCGGGCTGTTCACCGTGCTGGTGGAGGCCGACGACATGAACGACCCGATTGCCGACTCGGTGCGTTCGATTCTGGACGGCCACATTGTGTTGTCGCGCGACCTGGCCACACAGAACCACTACCCGGCGGTGGACGTGCTGGAGAGCGTCAGCCGGCTGAATCGCGACTTGTTGACTCTCGACCAACTGGAGCTGGCCGCCGCCGCGCGCGAGCATCTGGCCCTCTACCGCAAAAACCAGGAGCTGATCGCCATCGGCGCCTACCCGGCCGGCAGCAACGCCGCCATTGACCGCGCCATTGCCCTGCACGACCCGCTGAATCGGTTCCTGCGTCAGACGGTGGACGAGGGGTTCCACGCCGCCCAGAGCTGGGCGTTGCTGGCCCAAACGCTGGCCAGCGGCGGCAGCCCGGCTGGCGCGTCGCCAACGGCCGCCAAGACCTAGTCCCGAGCCATGAAACAATTCCGATTCCCACTGCAACCGTTGCGGGTGCTTCGCGAGCAGAAGGAGCGCGCCGCGCAGCAACGTTACGCCGACGCCCTGCGCGCCTGCGAAGCGGCCGCCGCCCGCGTGCGCGCCGCCAGCGAGGAGTTGAACGCCTGCTGGACCACGTTGGGACGCGAGCTGTCCGCCGGCGCGCCGGGCCTTCAACTGCTGCGCACCCGGGCCTGGTGCAACGTGCTGGAGCTGCGCCTTAAGGAACACGCCGCCGCGCTGGAGCAGGCCCGGTTGCGCGCCGATGGGGCCTGGCGCGACATGCTCCTGGCCAGCCGCGACCGCGAGGCCCTGGACCGACTCCACGACAAGAGCCTCCGGGCGTATCGGCGCGAGATGGAAAGGCTCGAACAGAAGCACCTGGATGAGCTGGCGGTTCACCTGCTGGCTCCTGCGGTGGCAACCAACGCGCCCACCGGCGCGGGGAGGCCAAGGTTATGATCGCCCGACTTCAGACACCGTGGGTCGCCGCCCTGGTGGGCGGACTGCTCTACTTGGTCACGACGACGGCCGTGTTACTCCGCGCCCCCTGGTCGGGCGCGCGTCAGACCGAGGGCGCGCGCGTGCCGGCCAAGCCGGGGCCGTCCTGGGAATTCCGCAACCCGGAGTTCGACCAGTGGCTTGCCGAGCTGAAACGCGAGCGGGAGGCGATGGCCGCGCGCCAACAAGAGCTGCAGGATTGGCAGGCCCGGCTGCAGGCCGAACGCATGGAGCTGGCCGGCATCACGCAAGCCGTCGCTCAGTTGCAGGCCGAAATGGACCGCAACATCGTGCGCTTCCGCGCGGCGGAAGTGGAAAACTTCAAACGCGAAGCCAAGGTCGTGGCCGGGATGTCCCCGGAAGGCGCAGCGGCCATGCTCCGCGAAATGCCCGACGAGCGCATCGTGCGGGTCTTGAGCCTGATGAAGCCCGACAACATCAGTGCCGTCCTGGATGCCTTCAGCAAGATGGGGGCTGCCGAAGCCAAACGGGCTGCCGTGCTGACGGATTTGCTGCGACGCACCATGCCGCCAGGCACAACCGCGAAGAGCGGCTGAAGCTCCGATGACGTCACCTGCGCTCATCCAGCCCGCTCGCCTCGCCCGAACCGCGGCAGGGGAAGTGGCAGCCACCGGCCACACGCCTTCCGGTCAAGGCCACGCGCCGTTCCGCGCCTGGTTGGAACAGGCGACCCGCAGCGAGCCGGCACAGCCGATTGTCTCCGAATCCACTGACCCGCATCGCTGTGCTGCCGCTCAAGACGATGACGACCGGTCGGATGCCCAGTCGGACTGCAGGGTGCAGGAGGGCTCTTTCCCGCTCGGCGACGTCGCGACGCCGCCGGCGGATTCCAATGCACCGGCTTCGTGGATCGCCGATTGCGCGGTTGCTGGTGGGTGCCCTGTCGTGACGACTGCCAACGGCGTTCTGGCCGCCGAAAGCGGTCAGCCGTCTGAAAGCCGGGCGGCAGGTGGCACTGGCGCTGCGGTCCTGGCGCCGACGGACTGCCCGCCCGCGCGTGGCCCAATGTCATCAACGCCCTCTCCGCCCGTCCAGCCAGCCGAGCCATCTGACACTGGTAACTTGGTCGAGTCCCTATTGCTTTCCGATGCGCGTCCGGCCCGGCCGACGCCCGCGTCGGTGTCGCCCGGCGGTCAGGCGTCATCGGCGATAGCGCTCGCGCGCCTCGACCAGGTTGCTCAAGTCAGCGGTTCAGCGGCGGAAGCGCGTGGCATATCCACTGCTCCGTTGGACGCCGCTATGAAAAATCATGCCGCCGCGCCGAACCTTGCCGGGGCCAGCGAGCAAGAATTGCCGGCTCCCCCTGCAATGTTTGTCGTGCCGCAAGAGGCCACACGGGGCGCGCCGCGCGCGCGCGCCAGCCATCTTCCAGCCGACGGCTCAGCGTTTGTGCCTGGCCTGACTGTCCCAGCGGCCAGGTCTCTGGAGACTGCGGAGTCGGCGCCATCGGCCATTTTTGCCCTGCCGGCTGCGTCCGAGTGGCAGGCCCGCCAACTGGACCGCGCCCACGACATGATCGCCGTGCAGGCGGTGCGCCTCCGGCAGAGTGGCAACGACACATTACGGGTCGTCATCAAACCCGGCGCGGGGACCGAACTGGCTTTGGAACTGAGCCTTCGTGAGGGCGTGATCGAAGCCAGCGCGCGACTGCAGCAGGGCGACGTGGCGTTTTTCCAGCAACACTGGCCCGAGTTGCAGCAGCGGCTCGAGGCACGCGGCGTGCGGCTGGGGGCGCTCAGCGCCGACGCCAGTTTGGCAGGCGGGGCGGACGCGTTTTCGCAGCCACGACGTCGCTCGCCGGAAAACGATGCACTGGCGGCCAGTGCCTTTGCGGAATGGGTTCTGGCCGGCAACAGGGCTGTGAAGGTCGGCCAGCCCAGGCCGGTCAGACCGGCATACCGCGGCTGGCAATCTTGGGCTTGAACACCATGTCTGTGGACGCCACCAGCTTCATTAACACCAGCCTCTTGGGCATATCGGACGGCGCCACACGGGTGCCGGCCAAGACGCTGCAGCAGGAAGATTTCCTCCGACTGCTGGTGACCCAGTTGCGGTCGCAGGACCCCATGAATCCGCAGTCAGACACCGACCTGGCGGCCCAGATGGCGCAGTTCTCGGCCCTCGAGCAGTCGCGGGGCATGGCCAGCAATTTGAGCGCGCTGTTGAACCAGCAGGCGCTCTTGCAGGCCAACAGCCTGCTGGGGCGGGTGGTGGAACTGCAGACCGAGACTCAAGACACCTTCCAGGGCGTCGTGGAGGCCGTGCAAATCGAGGCCGGGACGCCGAGAATCGTGGTGGACGGCGTGGCCTATGCCCTCAACCAGGTGAAAACGATCACGCCGCCGCCTCTCTACCCATTAAACCCATCCCAATAGCCATGACACATTCCCGTTCTATCCAAGTTGCCCGGTCACGCCGGACCGATCCGGGGCTGGGCCTCATCCGCACTAACATCGCCCGCTCGATGATCGGCCGCGTGGTGGCCCTGTCGGCGGCCGCCGGCCAGATCATCAGCGGCGTCGTCACCGCGGTGCGCGCCGATGCCGACGCGCCGAAGATCGTGGTGGCCGACCAACTGTATGACCTTCGTCAGGTGCTGACGGTGACGCCGGCCTGGCTCGATTGATGTCCGCGACTCACTCCGGCTTATGCTCCCATCGCTCAATTCAGGCGTCAGCGCGATGCGCCAGTTCCAACAGGGACTGGATGTCATCGGCAATAACATCGCCAACGTCAACACGACCGGCTTCAAAGGCGCGCGCGTGACCTTCGAGGACGCGCTCAGCCAGACCGTCGGCAGCACCGCCGAGGCCCCCATGCAAGTGGGCACCGGCGTCAACACCAGCGCCATTACCAACCTGTTCCGCCAAGGTGTCATCAGCCAGACGGGCAACACGACGGACTTGGCCATTTCAGGGGACGGCTTTTTTGTGGTGCGCGACGCGGTCAGCGACCAGTCGTATGCCACGCGGGACGGCGCCTTTCAGCTCGACAGCCAGGGCTACCTGGTCACCAGCCGCGGCCTGCGGGTGCAGGGCTTTGCCGACGCCGCGCTGAGCAGCCGCGGGGACGTGCGGATTGACAACACGGGCGCGCCCGGTGGCAGCACGGCCGCCGTGAAGTCGTTCACCGTGGACACCCAGGGGCGCGTGATTGTGCAACTGGAAGACGGCACCACCTTCACCCGCGGTCAGGTGCTGCTGCAGCGGTTTGTTAGTCCCCAGGCCCTGACCAAGGAAGGCAACAACTTGTATTCCGGTCTGGCCAGTGCCGGTCCGTTGGCCCAAACGGAGGCCCCGGGCACCAACGGTCTGGGAGCGGTCCTTTCCGGGGCGTTGGAAATGTCCAACGTGGACCTGGCCGCCGAGTTCTCCTCGATGATCACCACGCAGCGGGCGTTTCAGGCCAGCGCGCGGCTGATCACCACCAGCGACGAGATCCTGATGGAACTCATCAACCTGAAACGGTAACCGAGCCATGCCCAGCGACCGACTTTCCCCGACGACCGAGCAGGAGAGCGCCGCGCCAGCGTCCGCGGCCCCGGTGGCCGCGTCTGCGGGCGGCTTGAAGGCCTGGCTGCCACTCCTGGTGATGATCCTGCTCATGCCCGCCCTGGCCTTCACCATGACGCAGTTCGTGCTGTTGCCGCGCCTGCAAGCCGGGCTGGGCATCACACCCGCGCCCGAGGCAACCAGCGAGGAAGGCCCCAGCAAGGCCCACGCGGGCAAACGGGAGTCGGTGACCATGAACAAGCTGCTGGTCAACGTGGCCGGCACCATGGGCGCGCGCTACCTGCTGGTCAGCTTGACCGCGGTGGGCACGGACCCGAAGTTCCGGGAGAAGATGCAGGAGCATGACGCCGAATTGCGGGACATGGCCTGTGGCGCCCTGGCCACCAAGACGCTGGCGGACCTGGAAAAACCCGGCGCGCGCAACCTGATTCGCAGCGAGCTGATCGCTGGTTTCAACAACATCCTGGGCGGCGCCATGGTGCAAGAGATTTACCTGACGGAGTTCGCCATTCAGTAAGCCGATGAGCGCGCCCACTTCACCCGCCGGATCGGCCCCCGCCGACATGTCCACCCGGTCTGCCACCGCCGGCCAGGTGGTGGTGCTGACGGCCCGGGGGGCGCGGCAGCACCGCCCGGTGGACTGTGTGCGCGGCCACGATTTTCGCCAATCCGGTTTTCTGGCACCGAGCGAGTTGCGCCGCATCCGCCAGCGGCACGAGCAATTCGTCCGCGCCCTGGCTGCCCGACTGGCCATGTTGCTGCGACTGGAGGTCGCCGTGTCCCTGGGCAAGGTGCAGATCGTCGGTTACCAGAAGTTCGTCGAGGCCCTGCCGGCGTCGGCCCACATCACGCTATTCAAGACCGACCCACTGAAAGGGGTGGGCCTGCTGGTGGTGGCGCAACGGTTGGGGCTGGGGCTGGTGGACCGTCTGCTGGGCGGTCCCGGGCAGATGCCCGAAACGGCCCGTGACCTGACCGACCTGGAGACCGCGTTGCTGGATCAGGTGGCCTCGGCGTTGCTCAACGAATGGTGTTTGCTGTGGCCCGAGATGCGCGAGCTGCGCGCTACATTGCTCGGCCACGAAACCAACAGCCGTTATTTGCAAACTGCGCCCCCGGAGGCCGCCATGTTGGTCGTGACCCTGGAGGCCGGGTTGGGAGACCAGCGCGAGACCATTCACCTGGCCTTTCCCTACACGGGGCTTGAGCCGTTGATGCGGCTGCTGATGCCGGCGCTGCCCGGAGCCGACGTCCTGTCCGCGCCCGCCAGCAAGCCGCAGTGGAACTCGAAGTTCGACGACGTGCCCGTGCCGGTGGTTGCACTCTGGGACGGACTGACCCTGTCCGCCAACGAGGTCAGCCGGCTGCAACCCGGAGATGTGGTGCTGTTGGATGCCACGCGCGCCGCGCAGGTGCAGGTGCGGCTGGGACACCGGCCCAAGTTTGTGGGCCGCCCCGGCACCGCCAGCGGCAAGTGGGCGGTGCAACTGGTTCGGCCCATTGCCGATTGATTTGCCCATGAACACACCCGTTGAAAATCCGGCCAATCTGAACCTGGTCCTCGATGTGCCCGTGAACCTGACCATCGAACTGGGCAGCGCGCAGCTTCCCATGCGGGAGGTGCTGCAATTGAACGTCGGGTCGGTGGTGCAACTGGACAAACCGGCCGATGCGCCGGTGGAGCTGAGTGTCAACGGCAAACTGATCGCGCGCGGCGAAGTGGTGGTGGTCGAGGACCGCTTCGGGGTCAAAGTCACCGAGGTGCTCGGCAACACGCCGGCGGCGGCGGCCTGAGCGGGCGGGGGAGTGCTTGATGAACACGCAGAGCCGCACACGTCAGCCCGCGCGCCCGCCAAGCCGGGCTGCTGCGTATCAACTTCATTGCGCCCGATGAAAACCCCGTGGGCCATCATCGCCGGTCTGGTTGGCTTGGCCGGCCTGCTGCCCGAGGCCCTGGCCCAGGGGACCAACGCCGTCGAGCTGCCGCTGACAGCGCCCGGTTTGCCACAGGCAGGGGGATCCCTGTTGCGGGTGGCCGGCGCGCTGGCGCTGGTGCTCGGACTGTTTCTGGGCGGGGTCTGGATGTACCGCAACTGGCAGCGCCTGGGCTTCCAGCAGCACTCGGCGCCCAAGCTGCAGGTGGTCGAGGTGCGACCGCTCGGCGGCAAGCACGCGCTCTACGTGGTGGGCTACGAGCAGGAGCGCTTCCTCCTGGCTGCCTCGCCCAACGGGGTCAATTTGCTGGCCCCTCTGCCGGCGGCGGGTGGATCGGAGGCCGCCGCGGAGACTGCCCCGTCCTCGCCGCCATCCTTCACCGAGGCCTTGCGCTTGGTGCTGCGCCGAAAATGAGGCTGGCCGGTCTTAACCGTCACGCCACGGGGCGAGCCGTTCCCGCGGTTTGGGTCCGGTCGCGCAAGCCCCGGCCGGCCTTCCGCGTCCGGCTGGTCGCGTGGGCGCTGCTTGGAATGGCCGTGCTTTTTGGGGTCGCCCTGCCGGCGGCTGCTCAGACGAATCTCTCAACCGGGTTCGGACCGGTGCAGATCACGCTGGGCAGCAACAACGGCCCGCAAGACATTGACACCGGTATTCGCATCCTGTTCCTCATCACGCTGCTTTCCCTTGCCCCCGCGATTTTGCTGCTGATGACCTGCTTCACGCGGGTGGTGATTGTGCTGTCGTTCGTGCGCACCGCCCTGCAGCTCCAGGGCACGCCGGCCAACCAGATCATCATCGGCTTGTCGCTGTTCATCACCTACTTCGTCATGGCGCCGGTTTGGAACAGGATTCAGCAGGATGCCATTGCGCCGTATCGGCAGGAACAGATTTCCGGGGCGCAGGCGCTGGAACAGGCGGCCGGGCACGTGCGTACCTTCATGCTGCGGCAAACCCGGCCACGGGATGTGGAACTGTTCGCAGCGATGGCCCAACTGCAACCCACGACCCCGGAGCAACTGCCGCTGCGGGTGGTGATTCCGGCCTTCATCATCAGCGAACTGCGCACCGCATTTCAAATGGGCTTCCTGATTTTCGTGCCGTTCATCCTCATTGACCTGGTGGTTGCCACCGTGCTGATGAGCATGGGTATGATGATGATGCCGCCGATGACGATCGCCCTGCCGCTCAAACTGCTGTTGTTCGTGCTGGTGGATGGCTGGTCACTGGTGGTCCAGTCACTGGTCCGCAGTTTTGGCATGTGACCTTTCGCTACGCCCCCAAAGAGATGTTCCACCTGCTGTCATGAATCCCGAATTCGCCATCGAACTGCTAAAAACGATGATCTACCAGACCCTGATGGTCGCCGCGCCCATTCTGCTGGGGGCGATGGTCGTGGGGCTGGCGGTGAGCCTGTTCCAGGCGGTGACCACGATTCACGAGCACACTCTGACTTTTGTGCCCAAGGCGCTGGCCGTCGTGGGCGTGCTGCTGCTGTTGCTGCCGTGGATTGTGCGCTCCCTGGTCGAGTTTACCACCGCTGTCATCCAGCGGATGCCTCAGATGGTTTACTGACAGCCCGGGCCGGCGGCCGGGGCCGGCCGGCGGGCCGGGGGGTGTGTCCCGATGCTTCTTGACCTGTCCAACTGGTTGTTGGTCTTCCTGCGGGTAGGCGCGTTTCTGGCGGTCCTGCCGTTCTTCTCGTTTGTCAACTTTCCGCCGACAATGCGCGTGGCCATGGCGGCGTTGATTGGCCTGCTGCTGGGGCCCATGCTCCCGCCGTACCCCCTGTGGGAGCTGCCGCTCCTGTCGCTGGTGGGCGTCATGGCCCAGGAAATCTCCATCGGCCTGTTGCTGGGGTTCGTGTCGCGGATGGTGTTTTACGCGGCCGACCTGGCGGGCAACGTGGTCGCCACGGAGATGGGGCTGAACCTGGCGGCGTTTTTCAATCCCATGACGCGGCAGAGCGAGCAGGCGCCGGGCATGGTTCTGTTTTTGCTGGCCACGGTGGTGATGTTGACGCTGGACCTGCATCACTGGGTGCTGGTGGGCTTCCAACGCACCTACCTGGTGTTGCCTGTGGGCGGGGCGCACCTGAGCAGCGCGCTGTTTGAGGCCGTGGTTCGCACCACCCGCGACATCTTCATCGTGGCCGTCCAGATCGCCGCCCCGGTCCTGGCGGTGTCCTTCGTCGTCATGCTGGTCTTTGCCCTGCTGAGCCGCGCCGTGCCCCAGATGAACGTGTTTGTGGAGAGCTTTTCGTTCCGGGTGGTGGGCGGGCTGCTGGTCTTCGGCGGCACGCTGCATCTGACCGCTCAGCACGTGCTCAACTACCTGCACCGGTTGCCGGACGACCTGCTGGGGCTGGCCCAGATTCTCAGCGCCCGCTAACGGGCCTGCCATGAGCGAGAGCTACGCCGAGAAAACCGAGCAACCGACACCGCGGCGACTGGAGGAGGCGCTCAAACGCGGGCAGATGGCGCGCAGCGCCGAGGTGCAGACGGCGTTCGTGTTACTGGGCGGGATCATGGCGCTGGTGTTTGCCGGTCGGGAGATGTGGCAGCAACTGGTGGGCGCCACAGCCACGACGCTGGCGCACCTGCACGACACGCCCATCAGCGCCAGTGCCCTGCAGGGCTACGGTGTGGCCGGTGTGCGCCTGTTGGTGCAGTGCCTCGGGCCGGTGGTGGCGGGCACGGCCGTGGCCGGTCTGCTGGCCGGCGCCATTCAGAACCGTTTCAACACCGCCTCCGAGGCGTTAACACCCGACTGGAATCGCCTGAACCCCGTCGAGGGCGTCAAGCGGCTGTTTTCCACCCGCATGGTTGTGCCCACGGCCATCGCCATCGGCAAGTTGGTGCTGATCATTGCGCTGACGTGGACCGAGGTGCGGAGCGTGCTGAACGACCCGATTTTTACCACGTCGGTGAGTGTGGCGCGCGTGGGCACGTTCCTGGCCGAGACCGGGCTGCGGGTGTTTGTGCGCGTAGTGCTGGTGCTGGGGGCAATTGCCGCCGCGGACTACGCCTACCAGTGGTGGCGCACGCACCGCGACCTGATGATGACCAGGGAGGAGTTGAAGGAGGAGCTTAAGAACACGGAGGGCAACCCGCGTATCAAGGCCGCCAGACGCCGCCGGCGCTACCTGGTTAGCAAGGCGCGCGCCCTGGCCCAGGTGCCGCAGGCCGACGTGGTGGTCACCAACCCGACGCACATTGCCGTGGCGCTGCGCTACGACCGCAAAACCATGCGCGCCCCCAAGGTGGTGGCCAAGGGCATCCGCCTCCAGGCCGAGCGCATCCGGCAAATCGCCCAGCGGTATCACGTGCCGCTGGTGGAGAACAAGCCGTTGGCCCGGCTGCTGTTCCGCCACGTGCCGGAGGGTGGCGAAGTTCCTGCTTCGCTCTACGCGGCGGTGGCCGAGGTCCTGGCCTGGGTCTATCGGATCAACCGCTACCGCTATTACACGGAGCAAAACCAGACGTAGAAGACGCACATGGGCACGCTGAGCGGCAAACTGCGCGCACTGCTTCGCTACGGGGATTTGTGGCTGGTCATGGCGTTGTTCGGCACGATCCTGTTGCTGATCTTGCCGGTCGCGCCCCTGATGCTGGACCTGCTGCTGACGGTCAGCATCGCCCTGTCATTACTGACGCTGTTGGTCATTCTTTACCTGCGGCAGCCGGCAGATTTTACCGGATTCCCCACGTTGCTGCTGTTCCTGACGTTGTATCGGCTTGCCCTGAACGTGGCCTCGACGCGCTTGATCCTGCTGGACGGCTACGCCGGTCACATCATCGAGGCGTTTGGCAACTTCTGCGTCCGTGGCAACTACATCGTCGGCCTGGTGGTCTTTCTCATCCTGGTCCTCATCAATTTCATCGTCATCACCAAGGGCGCCGGGCGCATCGCGGAAGTGGCCGCGCGGTTTACCTTGGACGCCCTGCCCGGCAAGCAGATGGCGATTGACGCCGAACTGAATGCCGGTCTGATCAACGAAACCGGGGCTCGCAACCGTCGGCACGCCGTCGAGGAGGAGGCGGACTTTTACGGGGCGATGGACGGCGCC
>Ga0101944_10002284_pt1 | contig 31949 bp, 29 predicted proteins | sample DewCreD2012metaG_FD_75245 | JGI IMG/M metagenome (GOLD analysis project Ga0101944, IMG submission 75245) | Hot spring sediment bacterial and archeal communities from British Columbia, Canada, to study Microbial Dark Matter (Phase II) - Dewar... ... | reverse complement strand
TCTCTCTGCCTGTTCGCTGGCCGGCGATATCACGCCGCCGCCCGGCGCCCGCCCGCTCTCCAACCCCACGCGGCCGGCCGTCGTCACGCCCGCCGCGCCGGCCGCCACCGCCCTGCCGGGCTCATCCCCGACGGAGGCCGGCGCCGTCGTCCCGGTCTCTCAAGCGCCGTCCACGCGCCCCTCGGCGGCCCAGGGCGCCGTCCTGTACGCCGAGCACTGCGCGGCCTGCCATGGCCCCACCGGCCAGGCCGACGGCCCGATGTCGGCTAACGTGCCCGGCGGCGCGGACGTCATCCCCAGGTTCGCGCTGCCGGACCGCGCCCGAGCCAATTCCATGCAGACCTGGTTCCAGGTGGTGACCGCCGGCCGCCTGGAGAAGTTCATGCCGCCGTTTAACGAGAAGTTGACCGACGCCCAGCGCTGGGACGTCGTCGCTTTTCTATACACGTTGAGCACGCCGCAGACCCAGATCGATCTGGGCCGGACGGTGTACGCCGCCAACTGCGCGCAGTGTCACGGCGCGGGCGGGCAAGGCGATGGAGCGGAGGCCGCCGGGCAGACGCTGCGCGATTTCACCGAGGTAGCCCCGGCCGCGGCTGTCGCGCCGGCCGAGATCTTTGAGGCCGTCACGACCGGCGTCGGGATCGACGGCCACGCCTTTGAGGCCGAACTCTCCGAGGACGAGCGCTGGGCGGTGACCGCTTTCGTGCGCGCGTTCGCGTACGATTACTTCGCCCCCGGCTCGCCGCTCCCGGTCCAGGCCGGCACGATCACGGGCCAGGTGGTTAACGGCACGGCCGGCGCGGCGCTGACGGGCGAGGTCGTCGTCAACGTGCTCGGCTTCGAGCCGGACGCGGGCGTGGTGCAGACCCTCACCGGCACGGTGGACGCCGACGGACGCTACTCATTCACGGACGTGGAATATCAACCCGGCCGCCAGTTCGTGGTCTCGGCCAGCTACGGCGGGATCACGTACTACTCGGAGCCGGCGGCTTTCTCGCCCGGCAACGGCCCGCTGGAGTTGCCGGTCACCGTTTTCGAGAAGACGGACGACCCCGCGGCTCTGCGCGTCGACCGCATCCACCTGTTTATCCTCTTCGAGACGCCCGGCCAGGTGACCATCGGACAGCTGTATTTGTTCTCCAACCTGGGCGACCGGACGTTCCTGCCCGAGAATGGCCGGACGGTGGAATTCCCGCTGCCGGCGGGCGCCACCGGGCTGACCGTGCAGGACGGCCAGGACGGCGTGACGTTCTTCCGGACCGAGACCGGCTTTGTGGACAGCGTGCCGATCCTGCCGGGCGAGGGCGCCTCCCAGGTGTTGTTCTCGTACTCGCTGCCGTATGACGGCGCGCTCGACTTCGCGCAGCCGGTGAAGTACCCGGTGGGCCAGGTCAATGTCCTGGTGGGCGACATGGGCGTGACGTTGACAGGCGACCAGTTTGTGGCCGGCCAGGCCTCGGACGTGCAGGGCACGCCGTTCCAGAACTACAGCCGGCTGGGCCTGGACGCCGATCAGACGCTCCGCTTCCGGCTGTCCGGTCAGCCGTCCAGCGCCGCCGCCGCCGCGCCGCCCGGACCCGGCGGGGTCACGGTCGGTGACACGACCAGCCTGGCGATCGGCCTGGGGGCGCTGGCCGTGACGCTGCTGGGCATCGGCGTATGGTGGTGGCGGCGTTCGCCGTCCGCCAGGCCCGCCAGCGCCGCCAGCCGCGAGGACCTGCTCCAGGCCATCGCCGAGCTCGACGACGACCTGGCCGCCGGCAAGGTGAAGCCGGACGAATACGAGAAAGAACGCGCCTGGCTGAAGCAGGAACTCAGGAAGGTCTGGACGAAGGACGGCGGACGATAGACCGCCAGCGGTCGTCCCTCACCCGCGTCGCGCTATGATTGAAACACGCGCCCTCGCCAAGAACTTCGGCCTGAAGCCGGTGCTGCGCGGCGTGGACCTGCGCATCGAGGCGGGCGAGTTCGTGGCCCTGATGGGGCCGAACGGCGCCGGCAAGACCACGCTGCTGCGCATCCTGTCCACCCTTGCCCGGCCGTCCTTCGGCGCGGCGCGGGTGGCCGGGTTCCTGCTCCCCGCGCAGGCGGAGCAGGCGCGGCGGCGTCTGGGCGTGATCGCCCATCAGCCGTTGTTGTACGGCGATCTGACGGCTGAGGAGAACCTGCGCTTCTACGCCCGGATGTACGGCGTGAGCGACGGCGCGCGGCTGACGGAGTGGCTGGAGCGCGTGGGGCTGGCGGCGCGCCGGCGCGACCTGGTGCGGACCTTTTCGCGCGGCATGCAGCAGCGCCTGGCCATCGCCCGCGGCCTGCTGCACGACCCGGACGTGGTCCTGCTCGACGAGCCGTACACCGGCCTGGACCCGGACGGCGCGGCGCTGCTGGACGCGATCGTGCAGGAGCTGGCGGCGCGGCGGCGCACGCTCTTGATGATCACTCACGACCTGGCGCACGGTTTTGCGCTGGCGGAGCGCGCGCTGATCCTGGCGCGCGGCCGGATCGAAGCGTCGCTCCGGCGGGATGAGATAGCGCCGGCCGAGTTCGCGAGGCGGTATGACGCAGTCGTCAAGGGGTGAGCGGCTGCCGGCCGCCAACTCCTCGCCGGCGGCTCCGGCCCGTTCGGCGGCGGGCGCTTACTGGCGCGCCGTCTCGGCCGTGCTGTGGAAAGACCTGGCGGCGGAGTTCCGCAGCAAAGAGCTGCTCAGCGCCATGCTGGTCTTCTCGCTGCTGGTGGTGCTGATCTTCAACTTCGCCCTGCAGCTGGACCGCGCGGCGCGCGAGAACGTGGCCGCCGGCGTGCTGTGGGTGACGGCGGTCTTCTCCGGGACGCTGGGCCTCAACCGGAGCCTGTCGCAGGAGAAGGACCGCGGCTCGCTGGACGGGCTGCTGCTGACCCCGGTGGACCGCAGCGCCATTTACGTCGGCAAGGCGCTGGGCAACTGGCTGTTTATGCTGCTGGTGCAGGCCGTCATCCTGCCGGTGTTCGTGGTCCTCTACAACCAGCCGATGCTCCAGCCGCTGTTGCTGGTGTTCGTGGTCCTGGGCACGCTGGGCTACGCCAGCGTCGGCACGCTGCTGGCGTCCATGGCCGTGCACAGCCGCGCGCGCGACGTGATGCTGCCGATCCTGCTCCTGCCGGTGGCCGTGCCGGTGCTGGTGGCGGCCGTGCAGGGCAGCGCCGGCGTGCTCGAGCAGCGCGCCTGGGACGAGATCAGCCAGTGGTTCAACCTGCTCATCGGCTATGACGTCATCTTCCTGGCGGTGGCGTACATGGCATTTGATTACGTGGTCGAGGAATGACGCACACGGAGGCAGACAGCATGATCAAATCGGACCGCGCCCTGCACATTCTGAATATGGCCACGGCGGCGCTGCTCATCGTCGCCACCGGCCTGGTGTTCCTGTACGCGCCGACCGAGCGCACGATGGGCGCCGTCCAGCGCGTCTTCTATTTCCATGTCTCGGCGGCCTGGGTGGGCCTGGCGGCCTTCATGGTGACCTTCGTGGTCGGCATTATCTACCTGCGCACCGGCAACCCGCGCTGGGACCGCATCGGCCACTCGTCGGTGGAGATCGGCCTGGTCTTCACGATCATGGGCGCGGCCTCCGGCTCGATCTGGGCCCGGCCGGCCTGGAACACCTGGTGGACGTGGGACCCGCGCCTGACGACCTACACCATCATGGCCCTGATCTATGTGGCCTATTTGATGCTGCGGCAGGGCATTGACGACCCCAACCGCCGGGCGCGCTTCGCGGCCATCTACGGCATCGTCGGTTTCATCAGCGTGCCGATCACGTTCTTCTCCATCCGCATCTGGCGCACCATCCACCCGGTGGTGGTGGGCACCGGCGGCGGCGACGCCGCGCAGGGCTCGTTCGCCATGACCGACCCGATGCGGACGACGCTGCTGTTCTCGGTCTTCACCTTCACGGTGGTCTATGTCTGCCTGCTGGCCAACCGGGTCCGGCTGGAGGAGCTGGCCGAGCGCGTGGAGCATCTCAAGGCCCGGCTGCTGTCCGCCTGAAGGAGACTGACATGCCCGACACCGTCAACTACATGCTGCTGGGGTACGCCGTGCTGTTCGGGATGCCGCTGCTCTACGTCCTGACCTGGTGGCTGCGGCGCCGCAATCTCGAGAAGGACCTGGAGATGCTGCGGACGCTCGCGGAGGACAAGAAGCCGTAAAGCCCGTCGGCTCAGGGCCTTCGCCCTCCGCCTGCGCCCGCAGTTCACGCACCCGGCAACCGGGCGGGCCGACGACCAGCGCCGACAGGGCCGTCATCGCCGGCAAGTCCAGCGCGCTGCCCAGCGGCCCGCCGCTCTGCCTCAACATCCGCAACCGCGCAAAGGCCCGGCCGCGCCGCTGTTCCGGGATGATCCCCATTGGGAAACGGCTATAAGCATCACCCGTTCTGGCGGGCTTGACAGTGACCTATCCAGGTGATAGACTCATTTCAAGATAATTATCCGATAAATCATATTAATCAGCTTATGCTTGTCGAACGGTTGGATTCCGATCTCTTACGTTACATCGTAGCGAACAACTTTAAGCCGGGGGATCGGTTGCCGTCCACTGACGAGATCAGCGCGAAACTGGGCGTCAGCGTCGGCAAGGTGCGCGAGCAGCTGGAGGTGGCGCGCAGCCTGGGTCTGGTGGAAGTCAAGCCCAAGATCGGCATCCGCCTGGCCCGCTACGATTTTCGCCCAACCGTGCGGTACAGCCTGATGTACGCGCTCGCCAGCCGCGCCGCCAACTTCGACGATTTCAGCCTGGTGCGCAACCATCTGGAGGCCGCTTTCTGGCATGAGGCTGTGGCGCGCCTGACGCCCGACGATCACGCCCACCTGCAGGACCTGATCGCGAGCGCCCGCGCCAAGTTGAACGGCCGTCCGATCGAGATCCCGCACGCCGAACACCGCGCCCTGCACCTGACCATTTTCAGCCGGCTGGAGAACCCGTTTGTCACCGGACTGCTGGAGGCGTACTGGGACGCCTACGAGGCCGTGGGCCTGAGCATGTACTCCGACTACGCCTACCTGCAGGAGGTGTGGGATTACCACGCGCGCATCGTCGCCGCGATCATAGCCGGCGACGTGGACCACGGCCACCAGTTGCTGGTCCAGCACACCAACCTGCTGCGCCAGCTCCAGTCGCTGGCCGGGCTGCCGGCCGGGATGGCCTCTATCGGCTGAGACGCGCGTCTTGGCCGTTGACTTATTCTCACGAGGAGAAGGAACACGATGGCAGTCAGCGAAGTCCAGGGCGGTCCGCAGATCGCCTCCCGCCCGCCGGTGGTGAACATGTTCTCGATCATGGTGGCCACCAAGAACGGCTCGGGCAGTCAGACGGCCAACAACGCCCTGCTGCGCGCGCTGTTCAAGATGGGCATCCCGGTGAGCGGCAAGAACCTGTTCCCGTCCAACATCCAGGGCCAGCCCACCTGGTACACCATCCGCCTGAGCGCCGACGGCTTCACGGCCCGGCGCCCGCGCTCCGAGATCGTGGTGGCCATGAACCCGGCCACCGCTCTCGAGGACTACCAGATGGTGGAGAGCGGCGGCGTCTACCTGTACGCCGACGACCTCAAGTTCGAGATGAACCGCACGGACATCGCCCATTACCCCATCCCGGCCAAGGCCCTGTCCGTCAAGTACGAGAAAGATGCCAGGCTGCGCGCCTACGTCGCCAACATGGTCTACGTCGGCGCGCTCGCTTACCTGCTGGATATCCACCTGGAGGACATCGAAGCGGCCCTGCTCTTCCACTTTAAGAACAAGCGCAAGCCGGTGGACAGCAACATGCAGGTGGTGCGGGCCGCGGCGGAGTGGGCCTCCGAGAACCTGGTGAAGACCGATCCCTTCAAGGTCGAGCGGATGAACAAGACCGACGGCCTGATCATGATCGACGGCAACTCGGCGGCGGCGCTGGGCGCCATCTACGGCGGCGTGACCTTCGTGGCCTGGTATCCGATCACGCCGGCCACCAGCGTGGCCGACGCGCTCAACCACTACCTGCCGCAGTTGCGCGTCGATCCGGAGACGGGCAAGAACACCTACGCGGTCATCCAGGCCGAGGACGAGCTGGCGGCGCTGGGCATGGTGCTGGGGGCCGGCTGGGCCGGCGCGCGCGCCATGACGTCCACGTCCGGGCCGGGCATCTCGCTCATGGCCGAGTTCGCCGGCTACGGCTACTACGCCGAAATCCCGGCCGTGATCTGGGACGTCCAGCGCATGGGGCCGAGCACCGGCCTGCCCACGCGCGTCTCGCAGGGCGACGTGCTCAAGATCTATTACCTCGGCCACGGCGACACCAAGCACGTCTGTCTGCTGCCGGCCTCGCCGGCCGAGTGTTTCGAGTTCGGCTGGAAGGCCTTCGACCTGGCCGACCGCCTGCAGACCCCGGTCTTCGTGCTGAGCGACCTGGACATCGGCATGAACCAGTGGATGAGCCAGCCGTTCGCGTATCCGGACCGGCCGATGGACCGCGGCAAGGTGCTCTCGGCCGAAGACCTGGACCGGCTGGGCGCGTTCCGGCGCTACAAGGACGTGGACGGCGATGGGATCGGCTACCGCACGCTGCCGGGCACCGCGCACCCGCTGGCTGCCTACTTCACGCGCGGCACCGGCCATAACGAGGCGGCCGGCTACTCCGAGCGCCCGGACGACTGGGTGAAGAACATGGAGCGTCTGGGCCGCAAGTTCGAGACGGCCCGCCAGCTGGTGCCGCCGCCGGTGGCCGACTACGTGGACGGCGCCGAGGTCGGTTTCATCGCCTACGGGTCGGCGGACCCGGCGGTGGAGGAGGCCCGCTGGCGGTTGGAGACGCGCCACCAGCTCAAGACCTCCTACCTGCGGCTGCGCGCTTTGCCGCTGAGCGCGGCCGTCACGGACTTCGTGGCCGCGCACCGGCGCGTGTATGTGGTGGAGCTCAACACCGACGCGCAGATGCACCAGCTGCTGCGCCTGCACGTCGGCGGACTGCAGGACCGGCTGCGCGCCGCGAACTGGAGCGACGGGCTGCCGCTGACGGCCCGCTGGTTGACAAACACGGTGATGGAGAAGGAGAGCCAGAAATGACCGCGCCCGCCCCCGCCCGCAACGTGAACGTGATCGGCCTGGCCCGGACCGACTACAAGGGCCTGCCGACGACCCTGTGCGCCGGCTGCGGCCACAACTCGATTTCGGACAAGATCATCGACGCCGCCTGGGAACTGGGCCTGCGCCAGGATCAGGTGATCAAGCTGAGCGGCATCGGCTGCTCGAGCAAAAGCCCGGCCTATTTCCTGGGCCGCTCGTTCGCCTTCAATTCGCTGCACGGCCGCATGCCGTCGGTGGCCACCGGCGCGCTGCTGGCCAACCACACGCTGTACGGCATCGGCGTGAGCGGCGACGGCGACACCGGCTCCATCGGCCTGGGCCAGTTCAAGCACATGCTGCGCCGCAACGTGCGCATGGTCTACATCATCGAAAACAACGGCGTCTACGGCCTGACCAAAGGCCAGTTCTCGGCCACGGCCGATATCGGCCAGGAGCTCAAGTACGTCGGCAGGAACGAGCTGCCGCCCATCGACCTGTGCCTGGAGGCCATCGTGGCCGAGTGCGGGTTCGTGGCGCGCTCCTTCGCCGGCGACCCCAAACACGTCACGGCCCTGATCAAGGCCGCCCTGAGCTACAAGGGCACCGCCGTGCTGGACATCATCAGCCCGTGCGTGACGTTCAACGACAAGGACGACTCGACCAAGAGCTATGTGTGGGGCAAAGCCCACGACGAGCGCATCAACGACTTCACCTACATCGCGTCGCAGGACGAGATTTTCATCGAGCAGGCGGAGGGGCAGGTGCAGGAGGTGGAGCTGCACGACGGCTCCAAGATCGTGCTCAAGAAGCTGGCTCCGGATCAGCACGACCCGACCGACAAAATCGCTGCGTTGCGGCTGCTTGAGGAGGCGCGCGCCAACCAGCAGTTCATCACCGGCCTGATCTACCTGGACGGCCGCCGTCCGGACCTGGCCGAGGTGGAGCGCGTGGTGGACACGCCGCTGGCCTGGCTGCCGGAGGCCCGCATCCGCCCGAGCCGCGCGTCGCTGGACGAGATCATGGCCGGGATGAAATAACGGCTGGACAACGGATCGAAAAGCGGAGACGCGGATGAAACTGGCCGGGCGTTGTCCGTCCCGGCCGTGTCCGAGGCGGGCCTCGCCCAAACTGGACGCCCTCGCGACGGCCGTATCCCGATGCCTGTGTAAAGCGTTGGGGCGCACGGCCGTGCGCCCCGGCTGGTGGGGGATTACACAAAATTCGAAAAACGACCCTCCCGACCAGGAGGGCGTCCGGTCTGATACAACGTTAACTTGACGCCCCTGGCAAAATATACTATACTCCCCTATAGTATACGACTGGGAGGTGCGCCTTGGACGCCGCCACACGTCAGGAAGTCCAGAAACGTCTCCGCCGCATCGAAGGGCAGGTGCGCGGGGTGTCAAAGATGCTCGATGAGGGCCGCGAGTGCCGCGAAGTCTTGCAGCAGCTTGCGGCCATCCGCTCGGCGGTGCAGCAGGCCAGCATCAGCGTGGCCCGTTCCTACGCCTGCGAGTGCCTGGCCGACCCGACCAGGAAACAGGATGCGTTGGTGGACGAGCTCCTCAGCGTGTTTGGCAAAGCCGGCTGACGACCCGGCCGGCCCGAGGACAAGGAGAGTGTATGGGAGCGATTAAACAAGCCGTGGCGACCTGGACGGGCGACGGGCTGGCGTTCGACGCCGTCACCGGCAGCGGCGCGACGCTGCACCTGAACAATCAGGGCGCCACCCTTCGGCCTGCCGAGTTGCTGATGGTCGGCCTGGCCGGCTGCACGGGCATGGACGTCATCGACATCCTGCGCAAAAAGCGCCAGGTCGTCACCGATTTCCAGGTGGAGGCGCGCGGCGAGCAGGCCGACGATCATCCGCACCGCTACGTCCGGATCGAGGTGACGTACATCGTCACCGGCCGGGACATTGACCCGGAGGCGGTCCGGCGCGCGATCGAGTTGTCGGAGACCAAGTATTGCTCGGTGGCCGCCAGCCTGCGGCCCGGCGCCCCGATCACCACCCGTTTCGAAATTCGCCAGGCTGCGCCGGACCCGGCGCCGGCGGCGGCCTGAGTGGAGCCCTTATCATTGCACAAGGAGAGACCCATGACCAACGAACCCATCCATGTCACCGACGCCGCGTTTGAGAAGGCGGTTCTGCAGTCCCCGATCCCCGTCGTGGTGGACTTCTGGGCGCCGTGGTGTGGCCCGTGCCGCGCCGTGGCCCCGCACCTGGAGAAGATCGCCAAGGATTACGCCGGCAAGGTGATCATCGCCAAGGTCAACACCGACGAAAACCCGGAATGGGCCCAGCGCTTCGGCGTGCAGGGCATCCCGACCATGTTGTTCGTGGCGGGCGGCAAGGTCGTCTACCAGCAGGTGGGCGCGTTGCCCTTCGGCCCGCTCAAGCAGATCATCGACAAGTTCCTGGAGACGGTGTCGGCCCCGGCTGCGTCGGCCCCGGCCGCGAACTGAAGCGGCGGGTCTTTGGCCGCGGATGGCCCGCGCCACCGGCCATCGCCCACCATCCCCTGCCCGCGCAAAATCCTGATGGCATCCGCTGTCAGGATTTTTGTTTGTGGTAAGCTAGCGCCCATCGCTCGCCCGCTGCGGACTCGCACCCACCCATGCAACCTGAGCGCCTCCCCCTTGTCCATCTGTCGTCGGCCGTCTCGTTTCTGCCGGACCCGCTCGGCGTCGGCGCCTTTGTGCGCCTGGCGGCCGAGAAACCCGGCCCGCGCCACGTGCTGCCGCTCGGCGACCTGGCCGGCATCACGCGCTTTACGGCCTGCCACCGCTACGAGCCGTTCTGGATGACGCCCAGGGCCGGGACGCGCGGCGGCGAGGTCCCGCCGGAGACGCAAGTCCTGCTGGCCGAGCTGGCGGGCGGCGGCTGCGCGCTGTTCGTGCCCCTGATTGATGCGGCCTTCCGCGCCTGCCTGCAAGGGGCGGGCGAGCACGGCCTGGCCGTGGTGCTGGAGTCGGGCGACGCGGCCGTGGCGGCGGACGCGATGACGGCGCTGTTCGTGGCCGTGGCCGACGACCCGTACGCCCTGGTGCCGCGCGCCGCGGCCAGCGTGCTGGCGCACCTCAAGACCGGGCGGCTGCGCCGCGACAAGGCGCTGCCGGCTTTCGCCGACCAGTTCGGCTGGTGCACGTGGAACGCCTTCTATGAGGACATTTCTCCGGAGCGGGTGCGCGCCGGGCTGGAGGCGTTTCGAGCCGGCGGCCTCCCGCCCAGGCTCCTGATCCTGGACGACGGCTGGCAGTCCGAACGCAAGACGCTCACCGGCGAGCGCCGGCTGACGAGCTTCGCGGCGGACGCCCACAAGTTCCCGGGCGGTTTGGCGCCGACGGTGCGCATGGCCAAAGACGAGTTCGGCGTGGCGACTTTCCTGGTCTGGCACGCGATCAACGGCTATTGGGGCGGCGTGGATGAGGCCGCCTTTGCCGGGTACGAGCCGCGCTCGGTGCAGCGCGCTTTTGCGCCGCCGATCCGGCACGCCGCGCCGATGGTCGAGACCGCCTGGGGACCGGTGGTCGGCGTGGTGCCGCCGGCGCACATCCACCGCTTCTACAACGACTATCACCGCGCGCTGCGCGAGCAGGGCGTGGACGGCGTGAAGGTGGACAACCAGGCCGTGCTGGAAGGCGTCAGCGCCACCTTCGGCGGGCGCGTGGCCCTGATGCGCGCCTACCGCGAGGCGCTGGAAGGCTCGGCGCAGGTCCACTTCGGCGGCAACCTGATCAATTGCATGTCCAACGCCAACGAGATGCACTTCAGCGCGCTCAACAGCACGCTGACCCGCACGTCCACGGACTTTTGGCCGTTTCGGGATGAATCGCACGGCCTGCACCTGTACACCAACGCCCAGGTCGGCCTGTGGTTCGGGGAATTCGTGCATCCGGACTGGGATATGTTTCAGTCGGCGCACCCCATGGCCGCTTTTCATGCCGCCGGGCGCGCGGTGAGCGGCGGGCCGGTCTACGTCTCGGACAAGCCGGGCGAGCACGACTTCGCCCTGTTGCGTAAGCTGGCCCTGCCGGACGGCACGCTCCTGCGCGCCCGCGCGCCCGGCCGGCCGACGCGCGACTGCCTGTTCCACGACCCGACGCGCGAGCCGGTGCTTCTCAAGGTCTTCAACTACAACCTGGGGGCGGGCGTGGTCGGCGCGTTCAACGCCCGCTTTGACGAGAAGGGGACGGAGCCGGTGGCCGGGCACGTCTCCCCGGCCGACGTGGAAGGGCTGCCCGGCGAGCGGTTCGCCGTATACGCGCACTCTGCTCGCGACCTGCGCCTTCTGGAACGGTCCGAGCGCTGGATGTTGACCCTGGCCCAGCTCACGGCCGAGGTGTTCACGGTTGTGCCGGTGGATGCCGGGGTCGCGCCGATCGGCCTGCCGGAGTTGTTCAACAGCGCCGGCGCGATCACGGCCAAGGGCTGGATGTCTCCGGGCGTTTATCGGTTCTCCCTGCGCGGGATGGGCCGCGGCCTGGTCTGGAGCGCCGCGCCGCCGCGCGAGGTCCTGGTCGACGACAGCCCGGCGGCGGGCCTGAGCTACGACGCGGCCACGCGCGCCCTGGGTTTTGATTTGGGCGGCCTCGGCGAACACAGCGTGACCCTCCGCTATGGCCCGGCATGATCGATGAACTCCCGCCAGGGCGCCTGGGCGAGTTTGCGGCCGATTTCCGCGGCGCTCAGATCGAAATGGTGACGGCGTCTGTTCTGGCGGCCAACACCGCCGCGCGGCTGTGGGCGGCGTCGGCCCCCGGTGTCGCAGTTCTGCTGTGGGACAAGGGCAACAACGTCTTCTATTTCGCCGGGCAGGCCTGGACGACGGACACCCAGGCGGCGTTTGCGGACCTGATCCGGGCGCGCATCCGGGGGCAGGCGCGGGCCGAGGGCCGCTCGCATTTCTCGGCCCGGGCGTTGACGCCGGCGTTATCCGAGAGCCCGGCCGCGCTATTCGGCGACATCCCGCTCCACCCACTTCAAAAGCGCTTCTACCGATTGGATGGCGAGCCGGCCCCGGCGCCATCGCCGCAGGTCGGTGCCCTGAGCTTCGCGCCCATCGACGCTGCGCTGTTGGCTGACCCGGCGCTGGAGAACGTCGGCCCGGTGCGGGCTGAGATCCGCTGGATGTGGCCCTCTGAGGCGCGCTTTCTGGAGCGCGGTCTGGGGTGCGTGGCGCTGGACGGCCCGCGCGTGATCGGCTGGTGCACGGCCGAGTACGTCAGCGGCGCGCAGTGCGGGATCGGCATCGCCACCGACCCGGCTTACGAGCGGCGCGGGGTGGCGACGGCGTTGGCGCACCGCTTCGCCGCCGACTGCCGGCGGCGCGGGCTGACGCCGCACTGGGAATGCGCCGTCCGCAACGCCGCGTCGGTGCGGGTGGCGGAGAAGGTCGGCTTCACGTTGCTGGATGAGGCGACGGTCTGGGCGGGGGAATTCCCGGCCTGAGTTGTAGCGGGTTCAACCGCAGAGCGCGGAGAACGTAGAGCCATTATCACGCTGAGCCTGACGCCGCGCGCCGGCCCCCACCCGGGTCTGTGTGGCCGAGGCTATGACCGGCCCGGCTGGTCCTCCTTGGGCGGCGCGTAGGGCAGGGGGATATAGGCCACGGACGGGCGGCGCGCGCCGGCCTGCGGGTAGAGCGCCATCAGCCTGTAAATCTCGGGCGGGACGTCGGTGCTGACCGGCAGGCCCAGCGCCTGCGCCTCGGCCAGGCTGATGGGGTAATCGTGCGTCCAGACGCCCGAGGCGAGTTTGTCCGCCATGGCCTCGGCCCGCTTCGCCGGGACGGCTTTGGATGTCAGCAGGTCAATGACGGTCTCGCGCGTCTGGCGCAGGGCCTTGCGCGCGACGTCGGCCAGGATCAGGGTGCGGTCGTCGATCTCGTCCAGGCTCTTCTGCTCCACGGCTTTCACAATCGACGCGGCCGGGTACTGGCCGAGCTGCGGGTCCACCGGCCCGAGCACGGCGTTCTCGTCCATCACGATGGCGTCGGCGGCCAGGGCGATGAGCGTGCCGCCGGACATGGCATAGTGCGGGACGAAGACCGTGACGGGGGCCTTGCGCCGGCGCAGGGCGCGCGCGATCTGCTCGGCCGCCAGCACCAGGCCGCCCGGCGTGTGCAGGATCAGGTCGATGGGCACGTCCGGGGCGGTGAGCTTGATGGCGCGCAGGACCTGCTCGGAGTCGTTGATGTCGATGAAGCGGGCCAGGGGGAAGCCCAGCAGTGAGAGCGTCTCCTGGCGGTGGATCAAGGCGATGACGCGGCTGCGGCGCTTCTGCTCGATGGCGCGCAGGACGCGCACGCGCGAGCGCTGGAGCAGCCACTGCCGCACGACGGGCTGCAGGAATAACAGCAAGAGCAGGATCAGGAAAATGTCGGTGAAGGTCAGGGTGAAGGTCATGGAGATAGTTTAGACGAAGTTGGGCGGAACGCGAAGGAGCCACGCAGAATCCACGAAGGGGCACGAAGGGACACGAAGGGACACGAAGGGGCGTGAAGGGACACGAAGGGGCGTGAAGAGGCGTGGGCGTCGTCGGCTGTTCGGTTGGGGCAGCGCCGCCGAAACGTTGGGCGCTGGCCATGCCGACACCGCCCGGGCCCGGGAAGGCGCGAATCTTTCGACGTGGCTATAATGCGCAGCACCGAACGGCCTGGGCGAAAAGGCGCCAGCGAGGAGCCATGACCGACGCCATTCGCATCCTGATCAGCGACGACCACACCATTGTGCGCGAGGGGCTGCGCGCCCTGTTCGCCACCGAACCCGGCATCGAGGTGGTCGGCGAGGCCGCCGATGGTGTGGAGGCGGTGGACAAGGCCCGCGCCCTTCAGCCGGACGTGATCCTGCTCGACATGGTCATGCCGCGCAAAGACGGTCTGGGGGCCATCGCCGACATTATGCGCGATAACCCGAAGGCGCGCATCCTGGTGTTGACCTCCTTCGCCGAAGATGAGAAGGTCTTTCCCGCCATCAAAGCCGGGGCGCTCGGCTACCTGCTCAAGGATGCCTCGCCGCAGGAGCTGCTGCAGGCCATCCGCAACGTGCAGCGCGGCGAGGCCTCGCTCCATCCCACCATCGCCCGCAAACTCATCCGCGAACTTAGCGCGCCGCCGCCGGACCTCAAGCCGACGGTCGATCCGCTGACCGAGCGCGAGGTGGAGGTGCTGCGCCTGGTGGCCCAGGGCCTCTCGAACGACGACATCGCCGGCCGGCTGGTCGTCAGCGAGCGCACCGTCCGCACGCACGTCAGCAATATCCTCGACAAACTGCACCTGGCGAACCGCACGCAGGCTGCGCTCTACGCCCTGCGCGAGGGCCTCGCCCGCCTTGAGCCCGACTAGGCCGTGCGCGCTTTTTTCAGCCAGTGGCGGACCCGGCTCATTCTGGCGGCGCTGGCCTTTCTGGCGGCGCTCACCGCCGCCGTCGTGCTGGCCGTGCGCGACAGCCTGATGTTCACGGCCCGCAACACGGCCCGTCTCGGCGCGGAACAACTGCTGGCGCAGGGGCAGGCCGCCTTGCTCGACGTTGCCCGCCGCGAGGCCGAGTTGAGCGATGCGGCCGTGCGCCGCAGTCCGGATGATCTCACCCCCCTGCAAGGACGCCTGGACAACCTGCAGCTCACGCCCAATAGTTTCGCCCTGGTTGTGGACGCGGAGGGCCGGCTGGCCGCCGTCTCAGCCGGCAAAGCCGGGTTTCTATTCGGCGCCGAGGCGGCGGACGACGACCGCTGGCTGGGGCGTTCCCTGTCTGACGCCGCCAGCGCCGACCTGCGCGCCCTCCTCCCGCCCATGCAAGCCGGGCAGAGCGGCGCGGGCCAGGTTGAGCTGGGCGGCACGGCCATGCTGATGGCCTATGCCCCGCTGCCCGAAGCGGGCTGGTCGCTGGGCCTTGTGGCGCCGGTCGCCGAAGTGACGGCGCCGGCCGCGGCGTTGACGCAGGCGATTGAGGCCGATATCGACCGCACCCTGCAGGCCACGCTGCTCACCATCGCCTACTTTGCGGCGCTGGCGATGGTGGGCGTGATCCTGGCGGCGGGCGCGCTCACCCGGCCCATCCAGACGCTCGTGGCCGGCACGCGCGCCATCGCCGCCGGCGACCTGACCGCGCGCCTGGCCGTCGCCGGCCGCGACGAGCTGGGCGTGCTGGCCGGTTCGTTCAACCGGATGGCCGCAGAACTGCAGACGCGCTCCGCCGACCTGCTCAAGCTGTCCAGCGCGGTGGAGCAGAGCGGCGACATCGTCTTCATCACCAACCGCGACGGCGTCATCGAGTACGTCAACCAGGCCTTCGAGACGCTCACCGGGTATGGCCGGGCGGAAGCCATCGGCCAGACCCCGCGCCTGCTGAAATCGGGCGTGCACGGCGCCGATTTTTACGAGCAGCTCTGGCGCACCCTCCTGTCCGGCGGCGTCTTTCGGGCCGAGGTGGTCAACCGGAAGAAGACCGGCGAGACCTATGTCGAGGAGAAGACCATCGCGCCCGTCCGGGACCCGCAGGGCGCGCTGACTCATTTTGTCTCGACGGGCCGCGATGTCACCGCGCGCAAGCAGGCCGAGAGCACCCTGCGCGCGAGCGAGGAGCGGCTGCGGCTGATCACCGCGGTGACGGCCGACGCGCTGTACGAATGGGACGTCACCGCCGGGAAGACGCAGTGGAGCCACGGTTATCGCACGCTTTTCGGCTATCCGGCGGAAGGGTCCCACGAGCATCAATGGTGGCGCGACCGCGTCCACCCGGAGGACCTGGGGCCGGCGGCGGCTTGTCTGGATGCCGCTTTCCAGAAGCGCGACGAGTTCCTCGCGTTCGAGTACCGCTACCGGCGGGCCGACGGCTCGTATGCGCACGTCGTGGACCGGGGCTACATCTTCTACGACGAAGCCGGCCGGCCGCGCCGCATGGTGGGCGCCATGATCGACATCACCGACCGTGTGAGGCTGACCGAGGCCCAGGCGCGCGCGGCCCTGGAGGAGCGCCAGCGGCTGGCGCGCGAATTGCACGACTCGGTCACGCAATCGCTCTACAGCCTGACCCTGCTGGCCGAGGCCGGGCGGCGCACGGCGGCGGCGGGCGACCTGGAAAAAACAGGCGGCCTGATCGCGCGGCTGGGCGAGACGGCGCAGCAGGCGCTCAAGGAAATGCGTCTGCTGGTGTTTGAACTGCGCCCGCTGGCGCTCGAAACCGAGGGACTGGTGGACGCGCTGCAACACCGGCTGGAGGCGGTGGAAAAACGGGCCGGCGTGCAGACGCAGTTGCGCGCCGAAAACCTGCCCGACCTCCCGGCCGCGGTCGAGCACGGGCTGTACCGCATCGCGCAGGAGGCGCTCAACAACGCCCTCAAGCATTCCGGGGCGGCGGCCATCACCGTCAGCCTGCGCGCCGAGGCGGGACGTGTCGAGCTGGAAATCGCCGATGACGGCCGGGGCTTCGCCGCGGCCGCTGCCCGCGACGGCGGCGGTCTGGGACTGGTGAGCATCCGCGAGCGCGCCGAAGCGCTGGGCGGGCAGGCGTCCGTTGCCGCGCAGCCCGGCGGGGGCGCGCGGGTGTGGGTGAGTGTTCCGCTCCAAAGACCCTGACCGACCTGGCGCAGGAGGGGATATGCCGCTGCGTGATCAGCTTCGTTGGGGCGGGCTGTGGATCATCGTCGCTTCCGCGCTGTTCAGCAGTATGAATATCGCGGCTTACGCCGGTCATCACACGACGGCCATTCAGGCCGTTTACGGGATTGGCTTCACGGCCCTGATCCTGGCCTGCACCCTCATCCACGTGGCGCAGGCGCAGCGGGCCGGATTGTTTGGGTTGGCGGCGTATGTGACGACGGTGTTAAGCCTGGTCTATGCCAACCTCATCACCTTCCTCACCCTGGCCGAGCTGGCCGGGTATCCGGCCGCTCACGCGGCGTTGACCGCCTCGTGGACGAGCCTGCCCGTCGGCCGGGTTGCAGTCTACGGGATATTCGCGGGCCTGCCGCTGCTGGGGATGGCGGCCGCGCGAGCCGGCGTTTTCCCCACGTGGGCGGGGAGACTGGTCGCGCTGGGCGTCGCTCTGCAGTGGCCGGCGCAGTTCGCCACGGAGACCGTCGGGCCGCTGTTCCTCATCTTCGCCATCGGCGGTTCACTGCTCCTCGGGGCCGGGTTGGCCTGGATAGGCTGGGCGTTGTGGTCGGGCGGGGCGCCGGTGAAGACCGGCGCAACGCTATCGGACCTGGACCGGCGCTGGGGCGGGCCGTTCCTCATCTTCGCCGGCGGCCTGTTCGGCCTGAACGCCATCCTGAACAACGTCGGCGAGCTGAGCCTGATCGACGGGGTGAGCCACCTGCTCATGTATACGAGCCTGATCTTCGCCAGCCCGATCTGGTACGCGGCGCAGGCGCAGCGGGCCGGGCGCATCGGGCTGGCCGGGTTCTTGTTCACCCATCTCGGCGCCACGCTCTCAGTCATCCCATCCTTTCTGATTGTGGCGCAGCTGGCAGGCGCGCTCCAGACCAATGACGCCCTGATGATCAGTTGGGTGGAGATCCCGGTCGGGCGGGCCGGCAACTACCTGGCGCTGGCCGGGCTATTCTTGCTCGGCCTCAGCACCGCCCGCGCCGCGGTCTTCCCGCGCTGGTCGGGCTGGTTAGTCATGGCCGGCCTGGCCGTTATCGTCCCGACCTACTTCGTGACGCAGCCCTACCTCTTCCAGATCTTCTGGGCCATCGGCGCTGCGCTCGCCGGCGTTGGAATGGCGCGCATCGGGTGGCGCGTGTCCCAGTCGGCCTGACGGCTCACCCGCCTGCGTCATTTGTCGTGCTCCGGGCCGCTTGCAAAGCGGCTTTTTGTTTTAGCGCGAAACCGCCATCGGGCCGATGCCCTTAGGACCAGGGGTGAATACTCTATCGTCATCAACTTCATTCACGATAGGAGATTGGCGATGAACCCCCTCACTCCCCTCATTCGCAAAGCCGTGTTCGCGCTGGCCGCCTTGAGCCTGGCCGCCGCCGCCGCATGCGCGGCGGCGCCCGCCGATCCGGGTCCCGTGACCTCGGCCCTCACCGAGGCCGAAGCCACCGCCATCGCCGAGAACGCGCTGGCCGCGCTCAACGCCGGCGATTACGCCGCCTGGAGCCGCGATTGGGAGGACACGCTGAAAGGCGCCATCAACGAGGACGCGTTCCTGGCGTACCGTGAGCAGGCGCTTCAGCAGGTCGGACGGTACCAGTCTATTCTGGCTGTGGAAATGGCCCCCAGCCCCAAGACCGGTCACGTGCGCTGGGTGTTCACCTGCCAGTTCGAAAAGGCCAAAGTTCGCCTGATCATGGCCTTCCCGCAGGACGGTAAGCGGGCGGACACCGTGCGGACTGAGCCCGCCAACTGACCCCGGCCGCGCCGGGCCTGGCCGACGCCGATATTGCCGCGGCGTCGGCCAGGCCGGCCGAATTCACCGACAAGAGGGATCGTTCTTCGAATTTTGTGTAATTCCCCACCCGCAGGGGCGCACGGCCGTGCGCCCCAACGCTTTATACAGGCATCGGGATACGGCCACAAGAGGTGTGACATGACCGCGCCCCTGGATCTCCTCATCATCGGCGCCGGGCAGGCCGGCCTGGCGCTGGGCTATCAGCTGAAATTGACTCCCTATCGCTTTCAGTTGGTTGACGGCCACGCCCGCCTGGGTGACAGCTGGCGCACACGCTACGACTCGCTGACGCTCTTCACCCCGCGCTGTTACAGCGCGCTGCCCGGCCTGGCGCTGGCCGGTGACCCGGAGGGCTATGCCGGGCGCGACGAGTTCGCCGACTATCTGGAGACGTACGCGGGCCGGTTCGCGCTGCCGGTGGTCACGGGGACGCGCATCCACGCGCTCGACCGCGCCAACGGCCGCTTTCGCGCAGTTACCAGCGGCGGCGTCATCGAAGCCCGCGCGGTGGTGCTGGCGACCGGCGCTTTCCAGACCCCGGTCGTGCCTCCCCTGGCCAACGGCCTGTCGAACAGGATGTTGCAGTTCACGCCGGCCAGCTACCGCAGCCCCTCTCAAGTTCCGTCGGGCGCAACGGTCGTGGTGGTCGGCGACGGCGCGACGGGCCGCGACATAGCCGATGAGCTCAACACGGGGCGCGCCGTCTATCTCGCCGCCGGCCGGTCACGCCCCGCCATGCCCGAGCGTCTCCTGGGCCGGAGCCTCTTCTGGTGGCTGGACAAGACCGGCGCGCTCACCGCCTCGCCGGAGACGGCGGTGGGCCGCTATCTCAAACAAAGCGACGGCTTTCCGGCGCGCGGACGGGAACTGGGCCGCCTGCGCCAGCGCGGCGTGCGCGTCAGGTCGCGTGTGATCCGCGGCGAAGGAGAACAGATCACCTTCGCTGACGGCGAGACCGTGACGGCGGACGCCGTGGTCTGGGCCACGGGCTACCGCGACGACAGCGCCTGGGTGAACCTCGCCGCGGCGCAGGACCGGCAGGGCAACTTTGTCCACGCGCAGGGCGTCTCACCGGTGCCCGGCCTGTTCTTCATCGGCCGCCCGTGGCAGCGTTCGCGCGCCTCCGCCCTGATCACCGGGGTGGGCGCCGATGCGATCCACCTGTTGGGCCTGATCCGCCAGTATCTGGCTCAAGGCTGAGCCTGGCCCTACGTCATTTGTCGCGCTCCGGACCGCTCCCAGAGCGGTCTTTTGTTGGACGCCTAATCTGCGCCAGGGCGGATGTCATTCGGGGCGCGCCGGCGTATCGTAGGATCACCTTCAAACCTGAGGAGCACCCAAGCCATGTTACGCGCCCTCGTCCTTCCTAAGTTCGATCCAGCCGTGTTGAAGCGCCGGCGTCTTTGGCTCGGCCTGGGCGCGGCAGCCGGCCTGGCCGTCTTCAGCGCCCCTCACCTCACGCCGTGGCTCAGTCAGTTGGCGCAACTGGCGCCGTGGTCGTCGCTTGGCGGCGCGCTGGTCATCTTCGGCCTGCGCCTCACCGATGTCCCCATTGGAACGCTGAAGACCGTGCTGATGGTGCGCGGCTGGCGGACCTGGGCCACGCTCCTGGGCCTGCTGGAGGTCACCGTCTGGCTCACGGCGATGGGGCGCGTGATGGGCCAGCTCGACAACCCCTGGAACATCGCCGGCTACGCGCTGGGCTATACCGCCGGCACCTGGCTGGGGATGTGGGTGGAGGGCCGGCTGGCGTTCGGCACGGTGGAGATCCATACCATCTCGCTGACGCACAGCGCCGACGTGGCGGCCGCCCTGCGCGCCGCCGGCCACGGCGTCACCCAGTTCCAGGGCTATGGCCAGTCCGGCCCGGTGTGCATCGTCGGCACGATTGCCGAGCGCAAGCACTTGGACGGCGTGTTGAAGCGCATCCGCGACATCGACCCCGGCGCCTTTGTCACGGTGGACGAGACCCGGCAGGTCGTCGGCGGCTACGGACCAGTCAAATAGAAGAATGACGCCAACGGAGAGAACCAGCATGCCCACCATACTGATCATCGTCTTCGTCGTCCCTGTTCTGGCCCTCGCTGCCCTGCTCGTCGCGGGCGCGGCGGCCAAAGCCCGGCTCAAGAAGCAATATCCGCCGCCTGGCCGCCTGGTCGCCGTCAACGGGCGCCGCCTGCACCTGTTCACCCGCGGCGAGCGCGGCCCCTCCGTGGTGGTCCTGGCCGGGCAGGGCGATTTCAGCCTGAGCTGGCAGAGGGTCCAGGCCGAGCTGGCAGGCGCCATGCGCGTCACCGTGTACGACCGGGCCGGTCTGGGCTGGAGCGAGGCCGGGCCGGCGGACGCCACAGTCTCCGATTCCGTGGACGAACTGCATCAACTTCTGGCGTCCGCCCATGTGGCCGGCCCGCACATCCTGGTGGGGCACTCCTACGGCGGGATGATGGCCCGGCTGTACGCGCAACGTTATCCCCAGGATGTCGCCGGGCTGGTGCTGGTGGACGCTTCGCATGAAGACCAGTTCGCGCCCGAGCCGATCCAACGGATGCTGAAGCAGATGGCCTGGATGATGCCGGTCATGCTCGGCGCGTTCGGCTTCCTGGTGCGCAGCGGGCTGGCCGCGCTTAATCCCTCCCTGATCCCCGACCCGGGCGGCGCCCTGAGCCATCTGGATGAAACTGCCCGGCGCGCTTACCGCGCCGTCATCGCCGGCGGCGCCCGGCACCTGGCCGCCAGCGCGAACGAGCTCCGCAACCTGGAGCGCTCCAACGCCGCGCTGCGCGCCGCGGACATCCGCTCGCTGGGCGACCTGCCGCTCATCGTCCTCCGTCACGGCAAAGAGCAGCCGCAGATGGGCGGGCCGGAGGTGACCCGGCTCCTCGAACAGACGTTTGTGCGCCTGCAAGAGGCGATGGCCGGACTCTCCTCGCGTGGCCGGCTGATCGTCGCGGCGGACAGCGGGCACGCTATCCACCTGGAACAGCCGGGGCTGGTGGTGGACGCTATCCGCGAGGTAGCGGGCGCGGCCCAGCCGGCAGGGCCGGGGAGGTAAGCCGTCATGCCGACGATCCAGGCGGCGCCGACCGCCATCCTCGTCGCCAGGCCCGGCGCGCTGCGCGACGCATGGCGCGCCCTGCTCACGGCTCTGCCGCACATCCGCGACATTGAGCAAGTGGAGGACGCGCCCGCCGCCCTCCAGGCCGTGGCCCGCCTGCGCCCGGCGCTGGTGGTGGTGGACGCGACTCTGCTCAAAGGCGAGACGGAGGCCCTCTTAAGCCGGGTCAAGGCCCTGTCGCCGGGGACCCGCCGGCTGGCCCTGGCCGAAAGCCTGGAGCAGAAGCAGGCGCTCGAAAGACCTGCCGCGGAAGCGGTGCTGCTGCCGGGCGCGCCGGCCTTCGAGACGGCCGCCGCCATCGAGCAGTTGCTGGCGGGGCGGGCCGATCACTGAAACGCGGCCGGCGTCGCTCTGGCCGTCGGGCTGCCGCTACGTCAAATGTCGCAATCCCAGACCGCCGTCGGGCGGTCTTTTGTTTGAGCCGCAAACCGCCTCCGGTCCGATGTGATCACGGCCCGGCGCGTCTACACTCAGCCCATCTTGCCCGCTCGCACAGGAGGCGTCATGTCCCAGCCCGCCACCCGCACCCTGAACGTTTTCTACCTCGTGATCTTCGGTGAGTTTGTTTCGCTGCTCGGCTCCAGCCTCACCAGCTTCGGTCTGGGCGTGTGGGCCTATCAGCATTCGCGCTCGGCCACGCAGTTCGCGTTGATCTCGCTTTTTGCGGTGCTGCCCGGCATCCTGATCGCGCCGCTGGCCGGCACGCTGGTGGACCGCTGGGACCGGCGCAGGGTCATGCTCGTCGCCGATCTGGGCGCGGGTTTGACCACGCTGGCGATCGCCGCCCTGCTCGTCACGGGGCGCCTCGAGGTCTGGCACATCTACATCACCGCCGCCCTGAGCGCCGCGTTCAGCGCTTTTCAGATGCCGGCCGCCGCCGCGTCGGTGACGCTGCTGGTGCCGAAGGAGAAACTGAGCCAGGCCAGCGGTCTGATGCAACTGGGGCAGGCCATCGCGCAGATTGTCGCGCCGGCGCTGGCGGGCGCCCTGCTCCTGGGCATCGGGTTGCCGGGCATTTTGCTGATCGACTTCGCCACCTTCCTCTTTGCCGTCGGCGTGCTGGCGTTGGTCAAGTTCCCCGCGCTTCAGCGCAGCGCCGAGGCCGCCGCGCACAGCGGCTCGGTCGTGCGCGAGACGGTCTATGGCTGGCGCTACATCCTGGCGCGGCCCGGCCTGGTCGCCATGCTGGCGCTGGTCGCCGCTACCAATTTCTCCATGGCCGTCGTCAGCGCCCTCTTCACGCCCATGATGCTTACGCTAACGACCCCCGATCGCCTGGGTCAGGTGATGACAGTGGGTGGGCTGGGGATGCTGGCGGGTGGCGTGACGCTGAGCGTGTGGGGCGGGCCGAAGCGCCGCATCCATGGCGTGCTCGGCTTCCTGGCCCTGGCGGGTTTCTCCATTATGCTGGGCGGCGCCAGCCCAGCGGTGCTGGTCATCGCGGTCGCCGCGTTCGGCTTCTTCTTCGCGCAACCGCTCATCAATGGCGCGCTGCAGGCCATCTGGCAGACCAAGGTCGCGCCCGATGTGCAGGGCCGCGTGTTCTCGGCGCGTAACATGTTCGCCACACTCATGTCGCCGCTGGCGTTCGGCCTGGCCGGTCCGCTGGCCGACCGCGTCTTCGAACCGCTCATGGCCCCCGGCGGCGCGCTGGCCGGCAGCGTGGGTCAGTTCATCGGCGTGGGCGCGGGGCGCGGCATCGGCTTGATTTTCATCGTGATGGGCTGGCTGGCGGTGGCGGCCACCGGGGTGGGCTACCTCTACCCGCGCCTGGCCCGGGTCGAAGACGAACTGCCCGACGCGATCCCGTCGGCGGCATAAAATAGGCCCATTCTCCCTCCCTGGCTGCGTTGACCGCTCCAGGGTCATCCGACCGGAGGTGATATGCTGCAACTGCAAGAGCCCTATGCCGCGCGCCCCGTGCGTTTCCTCGAAATCTGGGAGGAGGCCGGCTGGCGGCTGAAGGTGTACGGCCTGTCCTACCAGCGCCCGGCTATCCGCCCGGAGCTGGTCCCGCTTGCCAAGGACCTCGCCCGTGAGCGGCTGCGCGTCTCCGCGGCCGGCGTGCCGCATTACGGCGTCGGCTTCGTCGGCATCCATGACGGGCGCGGCGCCGTGTTTATCTTTGTGGACTTCTGGGCGGACGAAAACGAACTGCACCACCACGTCTACGTGGCGCCCAAGGATCAGCCCGAGCGGTTGGAATACCGGACGCCCTCCGGTCTGAGCGCCTGCGTCTGGGATTTGGGCCTGCAGGCCTTCGAGCGCCAGGCCTGGATCGACGCCGTCCTCGCCAACCCGGCCGGGCCGGACCTGGAACGCTACCTGGCGCTGCGCGCGAACGCGGAGATGTAACGATCCCGCTTTATCCGTGGAAAAGGCGCGAAGGACGAGGCGCCCGCAGCGGGATATCTTTGAGAGACTACGGCACCGACGGCTTCGGGGGACGTAAGCCAGCCGGGTCTAAATCGTTGAGGCCCGCCAGCCACGCCGGCATGAAGTCGGCCAGCCGACCGCCGCGCGCTTCGTACTCGGCCAGGCGCTCCGACAGCGGGCGCACCAGCCACAGGCCGGCGGCCTCATCATGGCGCAGCGCGTTCTCGCGCCACTCCGGCCCGGCCAGCCGCGCGTCGATGGCGCGCACGGCGCTTTCCTCCAGCAGGCTCTCCCACGAGCCGTAACTCCCCTGGACTCCGCCGCGCAGCGCCCGGAACAGCCGCTTGGCCTGAGCCGGGTCGACGGCGCCCAGATTGGCCTGGACCAGCGGGCCGACCAGCGAGTGGTTGGCCTCGTGCTGGATCAGGCCGACGTCCGGCCGCTCGCGCGTCGGGCCGACCACGATGTAAGCGGTCTCGCCGATCTGCGGCCCGTAGCCGCTCCAGTGCGCGTCGAGCAGGTTGGGGATGACGACGAGGCGGCGCGCCGGGGCCTCGGTCAGGCCGGCGTAGTCCATGGCCGCCTGCACCGCCGGACCGGCCACCTCGCGGACCCGGTCCGCCTCGGCCTCGTGCAGGGGCCGCACCTGCGCCCACAGCGTCCCCAGGTCGGCCTCGCGGTAGAAATCGCGCAGGACGCCGTCCAGGCCGAAGTACATGAGCGCGGGCGCCTCCAGATGCCAGCCGTTCACTGCGCGCCGGAAGTCCGGTGCGGCGCCGTAGTGCAGGACCCAGACGATGTCGGCGTACGGCTGCCGGACGTGCAACTGCGCGCGCAGGCGGGCCAGGCTGGGGAGTTGTCTCTGCGCCAGGTAATCCCGCGTCATTTGCCGCGCCGGGTGGTAGGCCGCGTCGAAGTTCTCACGGTCCAGGCCGGCGGCGTTGAGGGCCGCGAAGAGCGTGAACATGCGCTCGTCGACCCGGACGGCCACGAGCTCGTCCGCCGGCTCGGCCGCGCCGGCCCGGGCGGGCTGGAAGCGCACGGCGGCCTCGGCCCCGGCGGCCAGCAACAGCGCGGCGGCCAGCGTCAGGCCCAGGCCGGCCAGGAGCGTTTTGAGCGGGCGCGTCATCGGGCGCGGGCCTAACGGCCCCAAAGGATGAACAGCGCCCACCCATTGAAGCTCCGGCCGATCAGGTTCAGGTTCTGCAGCAGGAGGATCACGCCCGGCAGGACGAGCCTCAGGCCGCCGATCAGAGCGCCGCGTGATCGGGCCGGATGAGGTGGAGCCGATGGATGCATAGGGTGAAAAGCGCACAGATCTAGCCGGCGCAGCCTTCAGGCGGCGGCCAGCGTCACGGCCAGGCTGGCCTCGCCGCCGATGATCCGGGCCATATGCTCGCGCGCCCGGTGCAGGCGGCTCTTCACCGCGCACACGCTGTCGCCCACGATGCCGGCGATCTCGGCGTAGGACAGCTCGTGCCAGTAGCGCAGCACCACCACCTGCCGGTCGCGGAACGAGAGCGCCTGCAGGAGCTCGTGGACGGCCGCTGCCTGCTCGCGCATCAGGGCGCTGGCCTCCGGGCCGGGCGCCGGCTCACGCAGGGCCGGGTGCTGCTGCACCAGGTCGGCGTCGCTGGAGACGAAGAGCCAGTGGCGGCGGCGCAGCCGGTCGATGCAATAGTGGTTGGCGATGGAGAACAGCCAGGTCTTGAAGGCGCGGCGCGCGTCGTAGCTGTTGAAGTGGCGGTAGGCGCGCAGGAAGGTCTCCTGAGCCGCGTCCTCGGCCTCGTGCTGGTCCCCCAGCATCCGGTAACACAGATTGAAGACCGGCGCCTGATACAGGTCCACCAGGCCCATAAAGGCGGTCGGGTCGTGCCGGCGGACCCGGGCTACGAGGTCATGTTCGTCCAGTTGAGGTTCAGGCTTGGTCGACATCGATAGTGTCTCTCCGGCCGGCCACGGGCGAAGCCGCTCTGGGGTCCCGGTCGAGGCCCAGGCAAAGGGGGGATCATCCCCCGCAGCGGCATCATGAGCTTAGACGCAATCCCTGGCTGTGTCGTCTGCCAAAAGTTGTATTGCGGGTTGGCCAGGTGGCCAGGGGCGGTGTGCTCGAAGTGGGTGAGCAAAGGCCGAATTCGGCGACGGCTCACTCCCTTCCGTCACCGCTGCCATGCCGATTACGATGTATGCTGTCTGGAGGGTGCCAATCGCACCCAGAAAGGCGACTTGGATGGCGTCCGCAACTGAGAGCACACCCCTGGACTACTGGCAAGACGAGATGAACAGCGTCGCGCTTTATGAGGCGCTGGCGGCGGCCGAGAAGAACCCCAAGCTGGCCGAGCTGTACCGCCGGCTGGCCGCCGCGGAGCGCGGCCACGCCGCGACCTGGGCCGAGCAGATTCGGGCGGAGGGCGGGGCGCTGCCCGCCTTCCGGCCGGCCTGGCGCACGCGCGCATTGATCTGGCTGGCCGGGCGCTTCGGGCCGGAGGTCGTGTTGCCGAGCGTCACGGCCATGGAGACGAACGGCTCGCGCAGCTACGCCGGCCAGCCGGGCGCCCAGGCGCTGACGGCCGCCGAGCGCTCGCATGCGCGGCTGCTGGGCCAGTTAGCGCGCACAACTCCGGGCGGCCTGGAGGGGGCGGCCCTGGCTCAACTCGAGGGCCGTCACCGCACGGCCGGCGGCAACGCGTTGCGCGCCGCAGTGCTGGGCGCGAACGACGGCCTGGTCTCCAACCTCAGCCTGGTGATGGGCGTGGCCGGGGCCGAGCTGTCCAACGCCAGCATCCTGGTAACCGGGCTGGCGGGCTTGCTGGCCGGCGCGATCTCGATGGCGCTCGGCGAGTGGATTTCGGTGCAGAGCTCGCGCGAGTTGTACGAGAAACAGATCAAGACCGAGCAAGCCGAGATTGCGGCGGCGCCCGAGGAGGAAGCCGAAGAACTGGCCCTGATCTACCAGGCGCGCGGCCTGCCCGAGGCCCAGGCGCGCGACCTGGCGCGGCGCCTCATGGCCGACCGCGGGACGGCGCTGGCGGCGCTGGCGCGCGACGAGCTGGGCATCGACCCGGAGGAGTTGGGCGGCTCGGCCTGGGAGGCGGCGCTGACCTCGTTTGTCCTGTTCGCCGTCGGCGCTGTCCTGCCCGTCATCCCCTTCACGTTCCTCACCGGCCTGACGGCCGTGATCGCCAGCGCCCTGTTCAGCACGATCGGCCTGTTCGCCATCGGCGCTGTCATCACGCTCTTCACCGGCCGACCGGTCTGGTGGTCGGGCGCGCGCCAGGTGTTGTTCGGCCTGGCCGCGGCGGCGGTGACGTATGGCATTGGGCGCCTCATCGGCGTGAGTTTGGCTGGCTGAGCGCGGAGCGAGAGCGCCGCCGTCTCAGCGCTATTCCGCGGTAGCCTCCCCGAGCATTCGGCGGACGGTCTTCTGCGTCTCCGGGCCGACCAGCTTGTTTTCCGGCGTCTGCGCGTAATATTCCGGGTAGGTGGTGGTGGCGAAGACCTCCGCCCAGTACTCCTCGCTCGACGTGGCGGCGTAAGGTTCGTCTGGATGGCCGGGCGCCGGCTCGGCGGCGGCGCGAAGGTCAAACGCGCAGCCGGCGCCGGAACGGCCGGGCGGGCAGTTCTGGGCGCCCGTCGCCTCGATCAGCCCGCCGGACATGCGGCCCTGGCTGCGCCAATCCAGGACGTGCCCGATCTCGTGCACGATCAGGTAGATGGCGTAGTTCTTGCCGTGGTCGAAGTTGTAGTCGGTCAGGACGATGTCCCCCAGCAGGTCCTGGCCCTCCGGCGGCGCGAAGGCGCGCAGCTCAGGCACCGGCACCCGGCTGACGCGCAGCGGCCCGCCCAGCGAGGCCCTGAATTTCGGTGCGCCGCCGATGGTCTGCGCGATGCGGCTGACGGCCTGCGACGTCCACTCGACTTCCTCGATGTTGCGCCAGGCGCTGCCGTTGTAATCGACGTCGCCCAGGTGGACGTCGTAGACGTTTTCGAGGAACTTGGCGATCAGCAGGGCGCGCCGGACCTGGCTGGAGTAGAGGCGGCTGGGAAGCAGCTGGAGGAAGGCCCAGACGATCAGCGGCAGCAGCGCCAGGGCGATCACCAGGCAAGAGCGGGGCTTCAAGCGGCGGAACATCACGGCCGTTCCTCGGTCGCGCCGGGCGCGGCTCAGGGCGCCGGCCTGACGGGCAGCGTCAGGCTCGACGGATAGTGCGCGTCGCGGTGGACGCGCACCTCCGCGCCGTCGGTCCAGGCCAGCGGCGCGGCATAGCCGGCGTCGGCGCAGGTGAGCGTCAGGCGCAGCCGGTGGCCGGCGTTGAACACGTTCGCCGTCGGCAGCAGATCGATGACCAGCAGCACCGGCTGGTCCGGGGGCAGGATCTCCATGTCTTCCGCGCGGCCCGGGTGATGCGGCAGGCCGAGCGTATCGTAAGGGGCCGCGGCCAGCGCGCGGTGCGAGGCGCGCAGCGCGCCCTCGGTGATGTAGTTGGAGACGCCGCGCCGGTCGATCTCCTCCAGATAGACGAAGAGGTCGAGGTCGGGGGCCGCGGTGCTGAGGTACAGGCTGATCACGGGACTGCCGGTGAGCGTAACATCTTGCGCAAAAGCGGGCGTGGTGTACGTCAGCCCTTTGGCGTCGTTGGCGGTCAGGTCCGGGTAATCCATGTCGGCGCCGAGCAGGTTGTCCCAGCGGGTGGCCGGCCCGGAGGTGGTGGTCAGGTCCACCCGGTACAGGTCGGAGGCCGCGGCGGCGGTCGGCGCCTGCGGCGACAGCGCGCCATCGTTGATCGAAGCGACGCTGCCCGTGGGGCCGGACGCCAGATAGAGCTGGGCCGGCTGCGCGTCCGCCGGCGGCCAGACCTCGGTCGCGCGCCAACTCCACTGGCCGGGCGCGCGCCAGACGGCGTAGTGGATCGCGGGCTCGTCGAGGATGCCGTTCTCGATGCCCTTGAGCCAGTAATCGAACCAGCGCAACTGCTCGATGGAGCGCCGCTTGAGGTACTCGCTCCGCGTGTCCCAGCGGCTGGGGCTGTTGTCCCACGGCCCGATCACCAGCTTGCGCGGCGTGGTCAGGTTGGCGTGCCAGAGCAGGGCATCCTTGGCAAAAGCGTCCAGCCAGCCCGCCCACTGATAGACGGCTACGCCCGACCGGTCCACGGACTCGGCGTAAGTCGCAATCCAGTTCGAGTCGACCAGCCGGTCGCCGGCTTCGGCGCGAAAGGCGATATGATCCAGGGCCACACGCGGGTCCCAGTTGTCGGCATGCTCGGCGCGGGCGGCGTCGCGCAGGGCGCCGGTCGGGTCCTCGTCCACCGGCGCCGCCGGCTGTTGCAGGTCCAGGAAGGTGCTCAGCCGCGCCCACTGGTCCACCACCGAGGCGCGGTAGATGCCGCCGGGGTAGAGCAGGGTGTAGAAATCGAAGGCGGCCGAGGTGGGGAAGATGGCCTTGAGGTGCGGCGGCGCCTGGCTGGCGGCCAGGAACTGCGCCATGCCGGAGAGCGTGGACCCGCTCATGCCGATGCGTCCGTTGCTCCACGGCTGGGCGGCGAGCCACTCGGTGATCTCATAGGCGTCGCGCGCCTCGGCCTCCGATAGAAAGTCGGCATAGGCGCCGAAGGACGCGCCCGTGCCGCGGATATCGACGACGGCCAGGATGTAGCCGTGCTGCAAGAGCATCCGCGTGTCGGGGAAAATGTCGGCGTACGAGACGAACCGGTCGCGGTCCGGGAAGGCGCGGTGGTAACGGGCCGCTACCCAGACCACCGGCAGCGGCTCGGAGACGGGCTGGCCGTCCTGCAGCGGGCGCAGGATGTCGGCGGCCAGCCGGACGCCATCGCGCATCGTGAGGTACTGCGACGTGCGCTGCCAGGTCAGGTAGCGTTCCTCGGAATATCCCTGATAACGCCCGAACTCGGAGACCCGGTAGTCCGCGGCCGGGAGCGGCGGCGGGGTGGGGCGTTCGACGATGACAGGCGGCAGTGTGGCCGTCGGCCCAACGGCTGACACAGCTTCCGGCGAGGCCGTCGGCCCGGCGGGCGGCTGGAGCGTGGTCGTCGGCCGGGCCTGGCCGCAGCCGACGGCGATCAGGATCAGGGCCGCCAGCCACGCGGCGCGGGCCGGGCGGATCAGCGCGGCAGGCGGTGGGACGCGAGCGTTGCGCATCCAGGGCTCCGAAAGACGCGCGCGGATAGGTCGCCGAAGACGTTTCGGTTGGCGCTCAGTGCGCCCCGCGCGGCCGCAAGGCTCCGAACAGGGCGAGCAGGCCGGCCGCGATCAGCAGGATCGGCCAGTACATCTGGAAGTTGGCGCCGAGCAGCACAGCCAGCACCCCGGCCAGGGCCAGGCCGATGGCCGGGTACATGGCCCAGCGGTGCGGCTGCGCGGCCGGCCGCAGCCAGAGCACGGCGAAGGTGGCGGCCCACCCCAGGAACATGACCCCGTTCATCCAGGCGGCCCGATTCAGATCAAATCCGCGCCAGCCCGTGATCGCGATGGCCAGGCCAATGCTGGCCATGATCCCGGCCGGGAGGATGGCCCACCAGTTGCGCTCCGACAATAGATAGACGACGACAAACGGCGCGGCGACCGCGAACATGACGAAGGCGCCGATGAGCTCCCCGTCCGTCACGGTCGTCAGCAGCACCAGCCCGCCGACGGCGGCCAGCACGAAGGCCGGGATGAGCGCCCACCAGCGGCTGCGGTCGGTCAGGAAAACCACCAGGAAGGGCAGGGCGATGGCGAACATGACCCCCGCGCCGATGAACTCGCCCGGAACCCGGTCCGCGATCGCCGTGATCGCGGCGACGACGGCCATCACCCAGGCCGGGATAAGCGCCCACCAGTTCTGGCGCCGGTCCAGAATGTAGGCCACCACGAACGGCACGCCGACACTGGCCAGGACCGGCACGCCGACGATGGAATCCCGCACGCCGGCCTCGGCCAGGGCGATGGTGGCGGCCACGCCGGCCGAGATACAGGCCGGGAACAGCCAGCCCCACTCGCGCACGCCGCTGAGAAAATACGTGCCGAAGAACAGGGCGCTGACGATGATCAGGGCGATGATCCAGAACGGGGCCGACCAGCCCTGGAGGAAATTGAAATTGGTCAGCAGGGCGACCACGCCGATGAGGATGAGGGCGCTGCCCCAGAACAGGCGGATCAATTGGTTGCGCATGGGAAACCTCCTGGATGGACGGCGGACTCTGGGCGCATGCTTACTTTATCCCGATTCGCCTGGGGCGCATCGTCCGATTGGCTGATCTCGCGCCAGAGGTCTGACCGGCTTAAGAGCTTATCTCTAAACCCGCCCGATAGCCGACGGCAGTGCCGTCGGCGACGCCTCTGCTGAGGTTTAGAGACAGGTTCTAAAGCCGATTCCTTAAGGCTTGGCGAAGCCAAGTCCGTGGTCGAAGGGCGCGCGCCTCGTCCCTCGACCGTTCGACAAGCTCACGGCTCGGGATGCCCGGCGCGAACGGCATAAAGGCAATCGGGAAATGCTATAGACGACTAATCGGGTCGACAAACCATCTCTACGGCAGAAACGTGAACGAATTGACGACGGCCTGGTAAAGGGCTGTGACGTCCGCCTGGGCCTGCGGGAAATCGCGCAGCGACGGCATGAACAGCAGATGGAAGACGCGTCCGCCATGCGCGGCGATGACGTCGCGCGAGCCTTCCCGCCCCGGCACCACTTCCAGTTGCTCGGCCGGTTCGCCGCCCAGCGTGACGGCCTGGCGCGTGATCTCGAGCGTGGGCATCGCGGCGAAGTTCGCCAGGTAGGCGTCGACGGCGGCCCTCAAATCCTCACCCGGCGCCAGCGGCCGGATGTTGAGCAGCAGCGTCGCCCGCACCGGCTCAATGCTCGGGTCCAGGGCCGGCCCCAGCACGGTGATGGGGCTGGGCTCCGCGCTGCGCGTGAAATAGACCGGGTACGCGAAGCAGTAACCGTCCTCCGGGCTGAAGACCGTCGCCAGCCCC